>Ga0163163_10001036_pt1 | contig 23554 bp, 25 predicted proteins | sample S65metaG_FD_119766 | JGI IMG/M metagenome (GOLD analysis project Ga0163163, IMG submission 119766) | Switchgrass rhizosphere microbial communities from Kellogg Biological Station, Michigan, USA - S6-5 metaG | ecosystem: Host-associated > Plants > Roots > Rhizosphere > Soil | place: USA...
GGCCCGAGCCCACTGGGGCAACGCGGCCGCGGCGACCGCCGTGTGACAGCGTGCACCTCACATGCTGCGTCACACCTACGTCACCACCGTGCTCGACGCCGGCGCCAACCCCAAACCTGGCGTTGCAGTGGCACAGCGCCGTGACTAATCCGGCACAGGTCGAGGCGATGACGAGGTCGTGTCGGTCGTGACAATCCACGCTCGTTCGCGCGTCGCGTGAACCACGTGTGGTCCCCCGGCACCACCATCAAGATCCGTCGGCGTGACCTTATCGAGTCGGGACCGGCGTCACTGCCTAAAGCCCGCGCGACTCTGCGAACATCAGAGAGGTTTTTCGTTAGCTAGGACGTGCTCGGCGGGTTGTCGTCGAAGATCTCGATCTCCCCTGAGTAGCACGCCACCCACACTCGACCGGTCTTGCGGTCGTACGTGATGCCGATCGGGTGATACGCCGTCCGGAGTTCCTGCAATTCTTTCATGTCGTCGGTTGTGACCTTCGAGACAGTCGATGACTCGTAGTTGACGACGTACAGCGACTCGCCGTCTGCGGAGATGTCCATGCTGCGTGGGGCGGAACCGGTGGCGACCTTCTTGATCACCTCGCCGGTGTGGGCGTTGATCTTTGCGATGCGACCTTCGGCATTGAGCGTGACGTAGAGATAGTCGCCGTCCGGACTAATGACGATGTGGCGTGGACCCGAACCGACACTCGTGAACGACGTCACCTCGAACGAGCCCAGGTTCACGACCTTGATCTGCGCGCTGCCCATGATCGCGACGTAGGCCGTCTTCGAGTCAGGCGAGACGGCGATGCCGCGCGGGTAGGCACCCATCTCCAGCTCTTTGATGACGTTGTGCGTCGCGACGTCGATGACGCTGAGGTTGTAACTGCACCAGTTGGAAACGAGCACGTACTTGCCGTCCGGGGTCGTGGCGACGTACTTCGGCACCTTGCCCACCGGGATGACTTGGTCGATCGTGTTCGTGGCGACGTCGATGCGATAGACAAAGCTGTTGTCGATGTTGCTGCTCGGGTTGCAGGTGTCGTGGCCTTCGTGGTTGAAGCCCGGTCCGTACATCGAGTAGTTCGATGTGTAGGCCTTCTTCTTGTCGGCCGAGAACGCGAGCTCGACCGGACCGCCCTTCACGGTGCCTTCGGGATTGCCCATGATGCCGAAGTCGGCGAGCTTGACAGCGTCGGGGATGGTGGTGATCCATTCACCGTCGGAGTCGAAGACCGTGACGGTGTGGTTGTAGATCATGTTCTGCGCCATTACGACGCCGTCGCCGGACGCGACGATCGACTTGGGCGACAGGGTGCCGATCTTGCTGCTGCTCCGGATCGTCTTGAAGGACTCGAGCCGCAGGTCCTTGGTCTCAGACAGGTCGGGGGCGTGCGGAGTGCTTGGTGTCGTCGGCGCACTCGTCACTGCCGTCGGCGGTGTGCTCGGCTGAGTGGGGGCCGTGGTCGCGGGCGCGCAGGCGGCGAGAACCAATCCGGCGAGAGCGAGAGGGACCGAGGCAGTCAGGTGGCGCACGTCGCGCATCGTTCCACACGCCAGCCAGCTGAAATCAGCGGCGGTCCGGCCGAGGACGCAGACGTGCTATCCACGATCCTTCATCGGGCGCGATCAACGGCGCCCTGCCACGATGTCCGCGAGCTGCGCCGGCCGACCTCAGCCCTTGCCTGATGCCGACCTGCGGCGATGGCCGCGGATGAGGTCATTGAGTGCGGCCGTCTGCCGGTCGGCCAAGGTGGTCTGGCCACGCAACGCCTGAACCCTGAGCTCGCCGATGCTCCCATCCTCGCGCCGGAATCGCAGCAAGGGCATGTGCCAGGTCCAGTTGCCTCGGACGGTCTCGACGGTGCTCGTGGTGGACTTGGCGGTCATCGCCGAATCCCACGGGATCCGATCCACGTGAAAGAAGAAGTTGCGGATGACCAGGCCCTCCTCTGTGGCGAAGACCCCACGAAACAACGACAGCACTCCGAACGGTGCCATCGCGGCCCCGAGCACGAACAGCACCACCCTCGGCCAGAAAACGCCATACGTCACCAGCGCGAGACCGATCAGGAAACCACCACCGCCCAGGAAGAAGACGCATCCGCAGACGTTGTAGAACCACGACCGCAACACGCGTTGAGGCATGGCGGGAGTATAGGGCCGGGGGCCACGCCGCACCGCCCCAGACCACCTACTGTGGACATACGACGATCGCTTAGCTCGCACCGTATGTCCTACCTACGTTCGCTCGCCACGATGGCCTGATGCTCGCGAGACGCGAGAAAGTCGCCGAGCGCGCAGGACACCAGCGGTCATAGTCCCGGGTCGGCCTGGAGCGGAGTCTGACTTGCGCTCCCGCCAACAACGGCATCGCCGTCTTCAACGACAGCAGCCCGTCGGCCTACTACAACAGCACCAAGCCACAGAACAGCGTCCTCGTCGCCGGCCACGGGGTGACCGCCACGGTCACCGGACAGTCCGGCAACGTCCTGACCGTCAAGGTCGTCGACCCCGCCAGCTGAGCCGGGAGGCGCCGCGACGCATCCGCGGAAACCGGAAGGCCGGGAGTCAACACTCCCGGCCCTCCGTCCGTCAGTCCGGCCGCGCCGTCGCGACGCCTACGGGCTCACGAAGAGGCGACCGACAGGCAGGTCCAATGAGCGCCGTCGTCATCGCTGCGGTACAACTGCCCACCCGCGACGCCACCCGCCGTCGTCAACCAGAGCACGCCGTCCCCGACCGGGAAGATGTCGGCAATGCTTTCCTCGTTCGGCAGCAGCGCGGGCTGCCGCCGCCACGGGCCGGCGAGGTCGTCGCTGACCCACACATCAGTCCCAGATGCACCCCAGATCCGGCCGTCGGGTCCGGGTGCCAGCAGATCGTGCCCAAGAGACGCCGGCGCCATCGGCAGCCGGTAGGGCTCGCTCCAGCCGTCGCCGGTCCGCACGTAGCCGTAGGTCCCCTCCCAACGGGGCCGGCTGGTCGACTCCCGGCGGGAGACCGCCCGCAGCGTCAGCATTTTGCCAACCTCCGGAGTAAGCACCGGAAACAACCAAGTCTCAGCCCGTGCGGGCATCCCCGGCGGCGGGGTCAGCGGATGTCGAGTCCAGATGTTGCCCCCGTCGATGGTGCCGTACAGGATGTCGGCGCGGCGGAGATCCGCAGCGATCAGGAGTCCGTCGGCCAGGGACGAGAACGCGACCTGGACCACGGCCACGTCCGGGTCACCCTCGATCCGGCTCCAGGTGGCGCCCCCGTCCTCGGTCCGAGCGATGTCCTTTCGCGACAAATAGGGGGACCGGGGATCCGATACGTGGATCGACAGCCAGATCTGGCGCGCGGTCAGGAAATGCACGCCAGCGCCCTGCCGGTCCGGGCCGGACCCGAGGGTCCAGGTCGCACCCCCGTCCTCCGTCGCGGCAAGCACGTAATAGTGGGGCTCTCCGTCGGCGACGGCCTTCCCGTTGATCCCGTTGCGATACGATGGCCATAGCCCCAGCAGCAGGGCCGCGCGCTGGGCGTCGAAGGCGCGCAGCCGGCCGAGAAGGTTCCCAGGCCAGGCCAGTTGGCTGGTCCAGGTGGTGCCGGCGTCCTCCGTGCGCAGTAGCCACGACATCGCCCGCCGCGGGTCGGCCAGCGCTGTCCACCCGGTCGTTGCTGACACGAACGCGGCATCGCCGACCGGGTGGCCGGACACGTGCCGCGGCGCGTCGATCGCGGCCACCTCAACGGGCGCAGCCAGCGACGGAACCGCTCGCCAGCCTCCTCTGGTCATCATCTTTCTCGCTCCAACCACCCAACGAACCTGGGCCGCACGGCCCGCACCTCAAGCGCTGCGTCGCCCTACCGGGTCAGCGGTCAGCGTAGTTCCAGGACTTCGTGCACTTCTTGGGCCGCACCAGTTCGGGCCATCGAGTGCCAGCGCAGCCGGATGCCGGTCAGTGCGGTGACGTTTCCTCGGCACGTCAGGGCTACGGCCGGCGTGCATGGAGCAACCGGTTGCACCGGACCAAACTCTCTCCCAGTGACAAGACTGGACGCTCCGACGCTTACGTTGTGGGCTCCCGTCCGCCGGTCTCGCGGCGGTCCTGCGGACCGTCGGGCGTTCGATGGAGGTGCGAGCAATAGCCGGGTGCGTCGATGGACGGTGTGACGCGAGACAGCGGGCCGGTCATGACCGCCGCTGACTCGGGACTGGGTGATCCGACTGACCTGTCCCCGGCACTAGCCGCCGCCCGCGATGGCGACGAGCAGGCGTTTCGGGTTCTCTATCGCGCCGTCCAGCCCGGCATCCTGCGCTACCTGTACGCGCTCGTAGGCGACGACGCCGAGGATGTGGCGTCCGAGACCTGGCTGCAGATCGCTCGGGATCTCCGCTCGTACCGGGAGGAGGGTGCTGGTTTTCGAGCCTGGGCGGTCTCGATCGCCCGGCACCGGGCGATGGATCACCTCCGCTACCATCGCCGCCGCCCCACCGTCGCCGTGCCGGTCGAGGAGTTCATTCACCTGGCCGGCGCTGAAGGCACATCGGCCCAGGCGATCGACGCGATCGCTACGAGGGCTGCCATCGCCTGGATCGCGAGTCTTCCGCGCGAGCAGGCCGAGGCGATCTTGCTCCGGGTGGTCGTCGGCCTGGACGCGGTGTCGGCCGCACAGGTACTCGGCAAGCGCGCCGGAGCGGTGCGCACCGCCGCCTACCGCGGTCTGCGCACATTGGCCGAGCAGCTGGACCACTACCGAACGAACGCACGGCCGCCGACGGACACGCGGCAAGGATCAGGAGCCGACGCTCCTGGGTATCCAGTGACAAGAAAAGCGCCGCCGGCGCCTAAGGACATGAGATGACCACCAACCGACGCTCCTGGGATAAGGACATCGCCGAGCACGTGCTGCGTGACGCCCCGGCGGGGCGGCTGCATGCCCGCGACCCGCTCTCCCAGCTACTCCAAGCAGCCGCCGCCCCGGCCTCCGCCGACGAGCTCGCGTTTGAGCACGAGGCGATTGCGGCCTTCCACCTCAGTGCCCAACGATCGGTTACGTCGCTCCCGCGGAGAAGATCCAAGATGAAGAGTGCGCTGGCAAAGGTGCTCACCCTTAAGGCGATAGCTGTGCTCGCCGCCGTCTCGGCGGGCGGCGTGGCGCTCGCCGCCAGCACAGGCGTGATGCCCAACCCACTCGAACGGTTCTTGCCAGGCGCCCCCGGGTCCGCGCACCCCACGCCGCCCGCGACCACCGGCCCAGGTTCGCACGGCACAACCTCGCCATCAGTCATCGGCCTGTGCCGTGCCTTCGTCGCCGGTGTCGGGGTCGACCGCGGCAGTGCTCTGGAGGACCCCGCTCTCTCTGTTCTCATCACGACGGCGGGTGGAAAGGACAAGGTCGACGGCTACTGCACCGAGGTACTGGCCAGCCCCGAGGCTGGTGGAGACCCTCCCCACTCAACCGGCGAGCCCACCGCGCACCCGACCGGCGAGCCGTCCACGCACCCGAGCGGCCCACCCACCCACCCGACGGGCGTACCTTCCACACACCCGACCGGGCCCCCGACGACTCGTACCGCAGGCTGATCCGTTGACGTCCACGCGTCCGCGCCGCCCCTTCTCAAGCCGGGCGAGGCGCCGGAATTGTCGGGCGCGATAGTCAGCCGACGCGGCGAACGCGATCGTGTCCTGGACCGTCAGTCCTGTGCACATCCACTGTGGACGAATTGGCGCGCATCTCGGCACGTCGGGCAACAAGCTGGCGGGTACTGTCCAATGTAGTCTTTTGCCGCCAAAAGCCCTTGCCGATCTGGACCTGAGCTGCCAAGGGCACTGGTCTATTGACCTGGTTGAGTCAGTACGAGTATCGTGTCCCTGATTAGTTAGGACTCCTTACTGTTTGGCCCACAAGCATGGAGGCCGAGATGCGTCGTCGACTTCTTGTCATCGCAGCCGCATTGCTGACTGTCCTCGCCGTGGCCCCAACCAGATCGGCGAGTGCCGCAACTGGCACGCCGATACAGATCTATGGCGCCTGGCACTGCGGCAACGACGCATGCACGTGGGCGGCCGTACGCGACCTCGCCGACTTCGATGCCAACAACCATTGGCTGATCAACCGGGGTGACGGCCGGCCGTCGGTCAACCTCGTGGTGCTGAGCTTCGTCAACCCGTTGCGACTGTTGAACCACACCACCGACACCGCGACGTTGAACGGTGTGCCCCGCGGCATGACCGCAGCCATCGTCAACTACTTCGCGAGCCACGGCGTGCGCGTCATGCTCTCCATCGGCGGCATAACATACGTCGACGACTGGAACACCGCCCTCGACTCCGACGGTGCTCAACTTGGCCGCAACGCCGCCGCGCTCGCCACTCAGCTGGGGGTCGGCATAGAGATCGACTACGAGGAGAACACCAACCCGAGACTCACCGCCCTGCAGGACTTCATCAATGCCTACCGGGCGGCCCTGCCGTACGACGCCGCCGGCTCGAACCCCGCGGCTCGCCTGACGATCGACGTGGCCGCCGGCGACCGGTGGCTGATCGCGCTCGATCGCAAGGCGACGGCCGACTGGCTACAGACCAGTGTGCCGGTCCTCGATTACGCGAACGCCATGGTTCCCTCGCGTCAGCCCTCGACGTCGACCGCTGAGTCGAATTGGCAGGAGCACCTCAGCGGCAAACCGAACTACGCTCCGCCGATCCCACCGTTGGCGCCGGCGAAATTCACCGGCAGCGTGTACCTGGCGATGGGAAGCAAACCGCTACCCGAGTGTGCGAACTTCCCGACGTCACTGCAGAACACGACGAGTTCCTGGGTGCAGAACGCCGCTCCGGCCGGTGCTGGTACAACCCCCGGCCTGCTCGGCTACATGTTCTGGGCTGCCGAGAAACCGTCGTCGCGAGGTATCGGGACCGTGCCGCCGAATACGTGTGAGGGAGGGGCCGGAGCCGGAGCGACCGCGCTGTCCGTGCCGGTACCCATGCCCCCGCTGCGCCAGACCTAAACCTGCGAACAGGTCAACTGCACGCTGGCGACACCTCCGCCTCGGACCGCTGTCTGGGTGCGGATGGCCATCTCGGCGGCGGATAGCTCGATCGGTCTACCGTGTGTCGTAGCTTCGACATTTCACTTTGCGATCAACGGAACGGCGATAGGGTTCGCTCAGTTCACCCGAACCACTCATGGCGCGCCGACGCAGCCCTGACGGGCCTACGTCGCGCGCCATGATCCATTTCCGCTCCCAAAAAGATCGATGCTCCGTAGAACTCTAGCCATTGCGGTCGCCGGTCCGGTCATTGTGGTCCTGGCGGCTGCCGCACCCGCCTACGCGGCGCCCGACCCGATTTCGGGTGCCCGCCATTTTCACCACCGACGCTTCCGGCGTACCGGTAAACCTCAACATTTACGCCGCCAAGGAAGATGTCTACCTCAATGGCGGCCCCGGCATCAATGCGCCCGACGGTGCCGCCGGACTACCCGAGGGAACCTACGCCTTCCAGGTCACCGATCCGTCGGGCAAGACTCTTCTATCCACTGACCCCGGTGGCCTGCAGGCAGTTCACGGTGAACTCGCTCGGAGTGATCCAAGGTGTGGTGCCCGCCGGTGGATGCGAACACAGCACAGGAGCCGACGGCGAGGACGGCGGCGCCACAATTCAGCTGTTCCCGTACGACGACACGCCCAATAACGGCGGTGTCTACAAAGTCTGGGTAACCCCGGTCGGCCTGCTCGACTGCGGGGCCGCCGGCAACAAGCACTGCTTCGTACCCGGACAGAGCAAGACCGACAACTTCAAGGTCAAGTCCAGCATCATCGTAGAAATCGACACCCGATTCCACAAGCCGGGCATCGACACTCCACTCGACGGACTCGCGGCCACCTGGATCGACACGGACGGCGCCAACAACGTCAAGTGGTCTGAGTTCAACCCAGCCCTCTTGGCGTTCCACGAGGCCCATGTGGAAGCCGCCGAACAGGGCAACCACAAGATCATCGTTACGGACCAGGCCGGTTGCACCGTCGCCTCCGTGCAGGCTGGCGGGAAGACCTACACCCCGACCAACGGGTCGGTGACCGTGCCGGTATCCGTCAAGAGCCTGCAGGCCGGCAACGCGACGTACTTCGTCGATGTGACCTGCGCCGGATGAGGGCTACCGGCGGGGACGGCCACGCCGGCCCCGCCGGCCCCGCCGGAGCTTCGGCACGTTGACGGGCCTAGAAGTCTCGGTGGACGCCGGTTGCTCGTTCGAACCCAGCCGTGCCCACCAAAGCCGTGGTTGACGCCCGGCTGGCGGTCACCTGTACTCGGGATTGGGGAAGTCGAACCGCGCGCCGGCGTCCCATTCGCGACGCTGGTTGCCGCACGTGGGGATGCCGCCGGCGTCCTTGAGCATCCGGGCCAGGTGGAGGAGGTTCCAGGTCATGAAGGTGGTGTTCCGGTTGGTGAAGTCGTTCTCCGGTCCGCCCGACCTGGGATCCAGGTAGGACGGAGCTGGTCCGGCCTCGCCGATCCAGCCCGCGTCGGCCTGGGGCGGGATTGAGTAGCCCAGGTGCTGCAGGCTGTAGAGGACGTTCATCGAGCAGTGTTTGACCCCGTCCTCGTTGCCTGTGATGAGGCACCCGCCGACCCGACCGTAGTAGGCGTACTGGCCCTCGGCGTTGAGCAGGCTGGAGCATGCGTAGAGGCGCTCGATCACACGCTTCATCACCGAACTGTTGTCGCCCAACCAGATGGGACCGGCCAGGACCAGAATGTCCGCGGCGAGCACCCGCTGGTAGAGGGCTGGCCACTCGTCGCTGGCCCAACCGTGTTCGGTCATGTCGGGCCAGACGCCGGTCGCGATGTCGTGGTCAACCGCTCGGATGACATCGATCGCGACGCCGTGCTTGTCCATAATGGACCGGCTGATCTCGAAAAGTCCGCCGGTGTGAGTGAGTTCGGGGGAGCGTTTGAGCGTGCAGTTGATGAACAGCGCGGTGAGGTCGTCGTATCGAGCCGGCGGTTCCGTCATGGAGGCTGCCCCTCTCTGGATGTGGATCTCACCTCGATGCTCCCAGCCGAACGGCTGAGTTGTCCGGGCCGATCTGCTGACGAAACGCTTACATCCGCGGGTCATTGTTGTTGTGCGCAGCCGGCTGGTCCACAGTGTCCTGACATCGGCCGGTCGGCAGGACTGGTCGGATGAGTCGAGAAAGGACGAACGTTGGAGAAGAGCTTCGACAGCCCGGACGAGCTGCGCACGCCGCCCAAGGCCACCGTGGCCGTGGTTGACCTGGATGGTGCCAAGGTCGCGAGGCTGGTATTCGAGCCGGGCTGGCGCTGGTCGGAGTCCGTCAAACCGATTGTGGGCACGGATTCGTGCCAGGTACGTCATCTGGGCGTCCTCGTGTCCGGCACCCTTCACGTGGTTGGTGCCGACGGCGCCGGCCGCGACATCAGGGCCGGTGCCGCCTACGTCATCCCTCCCGGGCACGACTCGTGGGTGGTTGGTGACGAGACGGTTGTCGCGTACGAGTTCGACGGATCGGCGGCCACAACGTTCGCTACCTCGTCCTAGTTGAGTCGAGGCGCCGGTCACCATCTGACTCCGCCCTGTGTTCCGCCATGGTTAATACCTGAGCACAGGCCGGTGTGATTGGGTGAGCACATGGGCGATGGGGTCATCGGGCGTGACGCCGTACTCGCCGATCTGAACCGGCCGGCATATGCCAACGCGATGGTGCCCGAGTGGCTGCCCCAGCTGCCCGACGTCCAGGCCCGGCTGGCCGACGCCACGCGTCCGGCCCGGGTCGGTGACTTCGGCTGCGGCGCCGGCTGGATCCACCAGCGAGCTCGCCAAGGCCTACCCACACCTGCGGCTGGACGGCTACGACAGCGACGAGGCGTCCATCGCGGCGGCGAGGCGCAACGCGGCCGAACACGGCGTTGCCGACCGGGTCGACTTCGAGGTAATCGACCTGTCCGACCCCGCGGCCGACTGGTCACCGCGGTACGACGCGGTGTTCCTGTTCGAGTGCCTGCACGACCTGCCGCGTCCGGTCGAGGCACTGGTCCACACGCGACAATCGCTCAATCCACAAGGGACTGTCATCGTGATGGAGGAGCGTGCGGCGAGCACTTCACCGCACCGGGGGATCCGGCGGAGCGGTTCTTCGCGGCCTGCAGTCCGCTGTGGTGCGTTCCGCAGGGCGTGGTCGGGCCGGACCCACGTCCGATCGGCCCGCTCATGCGTCCGGACGCGCTGCGGTCCCTGGCCGCCGAGGCCGGCTTCAGTGATGCCACCGTAGCGGACATCGAGCACCCGTTCTGGCGCTTCTACCGGCTGGTGCCATGACCACGCCGGCCGACTCGACGCTCACGCTGCGCCTCGACGACCGGGTGGTCGTGCTCACGGGCGCATCGACCGGACTCGGCGAACGCTTTGCCCGGGTCCTGCACGCGGCCGGCGCGTCGGTCGTTCTGGCCGCCCGCCGGGCCGACCCGATCACGGCCCTGGCCGCCGAACTGGGCAACGCGCTCGCGGTCAGGTGTGACATCCGGGAATCCGACGACCGCGCGGCATTGGTCGAAGCCGCGCTGGACCGAAACGGGCGAATCGACGTACTGGTCAACAACGCCGGGATCGCCCACAGTGGACCTGCCGAGGGCGAGGACTTGGCCACTGTGCGGGATCTGCTCGACACCAACACGCTCGGGCTGTTCGGGCTGACCCAACTCGTCGGCCGGCACATGCTTCAGCGCGGTGCGGGCAGCATTGTGAACATCGCCTCGCCGTCGGCCACCACGAGCCTCGACCGGTACGGGCTGGCCGGCTACGCCGCCAGCAAGGGGGCGTGGTCGCGCTGACCCGGGAACTGGCCGCCCAATGGCCGGCCGGGGTGTGCGGGTGAACGCACTGTCGCCGTGCTTCTTCCCGAGCAACACCACCGGTTGGCTCACCGACCCCGACCAGGTCGCCTGGATGTCGCGGTAGTTGGCGATGGTTTCCTGCACGTCGAGCTCGCGTTCCTGTAGCCAGGCGTCGAGTTCAGCGCATACGGTTCCGTCGGCGGCCAGGGTGACGTCGCTGAATGTGTCCAGCTCCTGCCGCTCGGCCTTGCGAGCGGCCTGTTCCGAGGCGAAGTCGTGGTAACGCAGATCCTCTAGCGTGGGCGTCACCCCCACCCGCGTTACCACGAAGGCCTGGATGTCGGTCTACCCCTATCAGCTCGCCGACGGCTCCAACCGCTGGTACTACGTCGTCGACCTCCCAGCCTCAACGGAGGGTCGACGACGGCAGCGTAAGAAGCGGGGCTGTTACCACAAGATCACTGACGATCAGGCATATTGCCTGCTGACACGCTGTCGGGACGGCGGGATTTGAACCCACGACCCCTTGACCCCCAGTAGTCCGGTGGTCCAGCGGCATGCTCAAGCATGTTTGCCCAGGTCGCCACGAGCATAAAGTCGCCGAGTATAAGGAGTCGTGCACGTGGGCGCGAGGTGGAACCAACCTCCCAGAACTCGCCACCGGCCCGGCCCCTCCGGCTCCTCGAGCGATACATCGCCCGGCGGACCTTCGCCGACATCCGCCGCGCCCTCCGGCGTCATGGCCGCCAGTAGACGGTCTTGACCCAGATCGTGGCCAGCGCATCGAGCGCCCGCTTGTCATCGAACGGCACGCCCTTCTCGCCGCCCTGCCCGAGCCAGATGTAGCAGAAGTGCTCCAGCATCGCGGACAGCGCGGAGGCGGTCAGTACCGGATCCACGCCCGGGCAATAGCCGTCCGACTGCGCCGCGCGAATGGCACCGGCGATCCTGCTGATCGCCTCGCCCCGCAACTCAAGCCACCGGTCGCGGAACCGGCCCTCGACCATCGCGGCCTGGAAGATGCCAATCAGCTCGCCGCGCCGCTTGGCGTACGTCCGCCAGAAGCCGGCCACCGCCTCGCGCAGTGCCTCCTCGCGGGCCAGTCCGGCCCGGTACGGCAGCACCGCCATCGAGATCGCCTCAGCGTGGAACTCTTCGGCGAGCGCGATCAGCAGATCAGCCTTCGTGTCGTAGTAGTTGTAGAACGACGCCACCGACCGGCCGGCCTCCGCCGCGATCTCACTGATCTTGGCGTTCAGATAGCCGTCGCGCGCGAACACCACCCTGGCGGCCTCACGGAACGCCTCGTCCGTCTGGCGGCCCTTGCGGGTGGCTTTCTCGGCCCGGACCGCAGTCACTGTCTCGCTCATGAGACTTGGCGATCCCGGTCGGCCCAGAACGGCTGCCTCAACGCGGCGCGCAGCACTTTGCCGGTGGCGTTGCGCGGCAGTGCCGGGACGATGCTGATCCCGGTCGGGCACTTGAACCCGGCCAACCGCTCACGCGCCCAGCCGATGAGCTCGGACACGTCCACGTCGGCGGACACAACGACGACTGCGTGCACGGTCTCCCCCCACCGCTCATCCGGGATCCCGATGACAGCGGCGTCCGCGACGTTGGGATGCTGGATCAGCACGGCCTCCACTTCCGCAGGGAACACGTTCTCGCCGCCGGTGATCACCATGTCCTTCAGCCGGTCGACGATCGTCACGTAACCGTCGGCGTCCAACACGCCGATATCGCCAGTGCGGTAGAAACCGTCAGGCGTCAGCGTCGACATCGTCGCATCCGGGTCGTTCCAGTACCCGGGCAGCGGGCACGCGCCTCGCACCTGGATCTCGCCGCGGTCGCCAAGCCGCATCTCCCACCCGAGCGATGGCCGGCCCGCGGTGGCCAGGCGTCCTCGCGCCGGATCATGGTCTTGCGGGGGTAACGAGCAGATCGGCAACGGCCCGGTCTCGCTGCTGGCGTAGTGCTGCCGGAACCGGCACCGTAGGACGGTCACCGCGCGTTCCAGCACATCGGGCCGGATCGGGGACGCACCGTAGACGATCTCGATCAGGTGCGACAAGTCTGGCCGCTCGGCGCGTGACGCTACCTCCTGGGTGACAGCCTGGATCAACGTCGGCACCAGCTGAGTGAGCTGGATCCGGCGCCTGGCCAGCTCGTCGACGAACCCGGCCGGGTCAAAGGCGCCGAGCACGTGCAGATGCCCGCCGGTGAACAAGACATAGCTGAGGTTCGCTAGGCCGGCCACATGGAACAGCGGCAGCGAACTAAGGTGCCGGGCGCCGGGCGCCGCCTCCGGCACCTCCAGTTTCATGAAACTGACCGCGCTGATCAGCTGCTCATGCGTCAGCGGTACCAGCTTGGGCCTTCCCGTCGTGCCGCTGGTGTGCACCAGGATCGCTGGCTCGGGCCCGCGCAGCCGCTCGACCGGCCGCTCCGGTGCCACGGCCGGCGGTGTCGTCCCGGCAAGTTCTTTCATTTCGGAAACGTGGGTACGCAGGGTGGCAGCCGCCCCGGCCGCGAGGGCGGTGCAATCGGCATCGGCGACGACAGCCGCCGGCCGCATCTGCCGCAGCAGGGCCGCCACCTCGGGCTCAGCCAGGCGCCAGTTCACCGCGGCGGGCAGCGCCCCGGCCCGGATCAGGCCGAACATTGTGGTCACCCAGGCAGCTTGGTTCCGCGCGATGATCGGCACGACATCGCCTGGCCTGATGCCGGCGGCCGCGAACCCGGCCGCCGACCGCTCCGTCTCTGCCGCCAGACCGCGATAGGTCAGCTCAGCGCCGCGGTCGTCAGTAAGGGCGACGGCGTCTGGCTGTACCGCGGCCCGCCAGTCAAGGAGATGAATGAGCGAAAGCATCCGCTCAGACCTGAACGCCGGTGCGGTCGGCCGCGGTCTTGGGCTCGTGCCTCACGTCGCCCGGCTGTCCCATCACCCGCCGCCAGCACGCAAACTCCAGCAAGATCCCGTCCGGGTCCTGGAAGTAGAACGAGCGCACGAACACGCCGGGGTGCAGCTCCCGCGCGACCCCGAACTCGCTGTCATCGTGATCCAGGATCGGGCTCACCTTTACGCCCTTCGCCTTGAGCTTGGCCCGGTACTCGAGGAACTTCTCCTCCGGCACGTTGAACGCGATGTGGTTCATCGATCCCACCGCGCTGGTCCACTCCCCCACCCCCGGTACGGTCACCGGCGCCGAGATGCCGGGCACCGCGTCCGGGGCGTCCGGGAACCAGAAGAACGCGAGCGCGTTGCCGCCGCCCATATCGAAGAAGAAGTGCTGTCCTTGACCCCTCGGCAGATCCAGAGTCTTGATCAGCCGCATGCCGAGCACCACTGTGTAGAACTCGACCGTCCGCTTCATGTCCGAGCAGACAAGTGCCAGGTGGTTGACCCCGCCTAGATCGAACTCTTCATTCCGCCATTCCATGAAGCCCTCCCGGGGCCGCGGTAAGCCGCGTCAGAGTCTGGTGCGCGCACAGACCTGAATCTAAAGTCAGTTTCAGTTTTTCACCAGACCACCGACGCACGTCGGCAGACGCGGCGAGAGCCGGGCAGGAACGCGCGCGGGCAGCATCCGGGAGGGCTCGCCAATGACCGAGATCATCAGGGAGTTTGTCGGGCTGCCGTCGCCGGTCATCGGCCGGGCGGGCGCCGGCGGCCATCCGTGCCAGGGCATCTATCACCGACCGGCCGGCCGCCAACCGGTCACGGCGTTCATCGCCACGCACTACAACGTGGACTTCTCCGAGCACTACCTGGCCAGCTTCATGGCCGAGCGCGGGTTCGGGTTCCTCGGCTGGAACACGCGGTTCCGCGGCAACGAGGCGAACTTCCTCCTCGACCACGCCCTGGCCGAGATCGGCGTCGGCGTCCGCTGGCTGCGCAGTCAGGCCGGCGTGCAGCGAGTAGTACTGCTGGGCAATTCCGGCGGCGGCTCCCTGATGGCCGCCTATCAGTCCCAGGCGGTCGAGCCGACCATCCGCCCGGCCGCCGGGATGCGCCCACTGCCCGCGATCGAGTGCCTGCCGGCCGGGGACATGTTCATCGCGCTGGCCGCCCATTCTGGCCGGCCCGAGGTACTCACCGCCTGGCTCGACCCGTCGGTCACCGACGAACGCGATCCGCTCTCGGCCGACCCGGACCTGGACCCCTTCAACCTGGCGAACGGCCCGCCGTTCAGTGCCGAATTCCAGGCGCGTTACCGGGCCGCTCAGCGCGACCGGAACGAGCGAATCACCGATTGGGCGCTTTCCGGGCTGGACGCACTGGCCCAGTCGCCGGCCAGAGACCGGCTGTTCACGCTCTCGCGCACCTGGGCTGACCTGCGGATGATCGACCCGTCGATCGAGCCATCGGACCGACGGCCGAACTGGTGCTACCTCGGCGATCCGAAGAAGGCGAACTATGGTGTCGTCGGTATCGGCACCGCCAGTACGCTGCGCACCTGGCTGTCGATGTGGAGCCTGCGAACCTCGCAATGCACGGCGGCGCCGCACCTGGCCCGGATCACCGTGCCATCGATGGTCATCCACGCCACCGCGGACGCGTGCGTGTACCAGAGCGATGCTCGTGCCCTGTATGACGGGCTGGCCGCCGCGGACAAGACGCTGGAGTTCATCAAGGCCGATCATTACCTGCAAGAGCCCGACGGCTCCCGGACTCAGGCTGCCGACCTGATCGCGTCCTGGGTCGTCAGCCGCGAGCGCTAGCCGCGCGGAGGACTCAGCGACCCAAGCCCTTGGCTGCGACGGGACGCGACGGCAGTAAGGTTCTGCTGTGCAGAAACGCCCGTCAGCTCGCACTGCCGCAGAGCGTGGCCAGCAGCCCGCTTACCCCATCGCGTCGGTGGACAACGCGCTGCGGCTGCTGATGCTGTTCCGCGATCAGCGGCGGGTCCAGCTGTCCGCGGCCAGCGCGCACCTCGGCGTCGCGCAGTCCACCGCGCACCGGCTGATGGCGATGCTGGCCTACCACGACTTCGTCCGCCGGGAGCCGGACAGTCGTGCCTACGTGGCGGGCCCGGCGCTGGTGGAGATCGGTCTGGCCGCGGTCCGCCAGCTCGACATCAGGCGGGACGCCCGGCCGGTGCTCGAGGCTCTCGCCAGCTCGCTCGGGGAGACCGTTCACCTGGCCGTCCTGGAGGGCAGCAACGTGCGCTACCTGGACGCGGTCGAGAGCGTACGCGCACTGCGGGTGGCCGCCCGCACCGGATCGTCGCTGGCTGCGAACTGCACGGCGTCCGGCAAGGCACTGCTCGCGGCGCTGCCCGACGCCCAGGTACGGACACTCTTCGCCGGGCAGAAACCGTTGACCGCACTCACCGACCGATCCATCACCAGCCGGGCCCGGCTGCTGGCCGAGCTGAAGGAGATTCGCGAGCGCGGCTGCGCGTTCAACCGGGAGGAGAGCGAGGAGGGGGTCGCCTCCGTCGCGGTCGCCGTGCGCGGCCCGCAGCAGATTCCGGTGGCCGCGCTCGTCGTGTCCGCGCCGGTATCGAGGATGACCGACGCCGCCGCCGCCAAAGTCGCGGCGGAACTGCGCGAGCGGGCGGACTGGCTGGAGAGTCAGCTACCCGGGACGAGCTGATTCGGCCGGTTACCGGATGCCGACGCCTCCGTCGGAGTGGACCACCGTGCCGGTGATCCCGCGGGCGCGATCCGAGGCCAGGAACACATAACTGCCCGCGTGATCGTCGCCGGTCAGCGCGACCTGCAGCGGCGTCCGGCTGCGCAGGTCCTGCTCCCGGCCCGGTGTCGTCCCGAGTATGTGGCCGGCCAGGCCCAGGCTGCGCGGCCCGGTGAGCTCTGTACCGACCGTGCCACCCGGGGCCACGCCGTTGACCCGTACATCGGGGGCCAGCTCGTGTGCCAGCGCGATCACGCAGCCGCGGACCGCGAACTTCGACGCGACGTACAGCACTCCCCCGCGCCCCGGATAAAAGCCCGAGGTCGAAACCGTCAGCACCACCGAGCCGCCGGACCGGCGCAGCTCGGCCAGCGCGGCATGCACCGAAACGAGCTGGCTCTTCACGTTCACGTTGAAGATCTCGTCGAAGCCGGCGGAAAGCTGGACGTCGTCAAGGTCGGCGAGGCCACGGTAGAAGTCGAAAATGCCGACGCAGTTGACGAGCACATCGAGTCCGCCGAACGCGGCGCACGCCGCCCGCACCGCCGCACGCGAGTCGGCGGCCGAGGTGGCATCGCCGCTGCTTACCACGCAGCCTGGCAGGTCGGCGGCGAGCGCCGCCGCCTTGGCCGGATCCAGTTCCAGCGCCGCCACGTGGGCGCCTTCGGCGACGAACGCGGCGGCGACTGCCCGGCCGATCCCGGAGCCCGCGCCCACGACGAGCGCTCGTTTGCCGTCCAGCCAGGCCATCAGCACTCGTCCTCGGGTCCGTGCGGCGTCGTCAGCAGCCCAGAGAACAACTCGTGCCGCTGCCAGGTCAGAGCCTCCAACTCCAGCGGACAGAGCAGAATCTCGCGTCCCGAGGCCGGCACGCCGATCCGCAGCCGGGCGCCGTTGCGAGTCTGTACTCGCTCCACCACGACCTCGGTGAACTCGTTCGCCAGCCGGATGGGTGTCGACTTGTTGGGGATCACAGGAACACCGCCAGATTCTGAGTGCGCAGCACCGGCTCATCGACGGTGATCTCACGGCGGGCCAGCCGCAGCCCGTCCTCGGTCTCCCGTAGCAGGTCACTGCGGCCCGCCGAGACCAGCTCGGGCGGGCGGGTATCGCCCCGGCTCCGAAACATCAACAACGCTGACTCGACCAGCCACTCGCCGCCACCACCACGGAACGTCCGGACGTTGGTGATGAAGTGCCGGGTACGGGACGGCGGATCCTCGGTCCAGGCGTGATCGGTGGCCAGCCGCTGCACTCGCTTGCGCAGCGAATACATGTCCTCGTCGAAATGGCCCATGTCCGAGAGCGTGTCGAATCCGGCCCCGCGCGCGGTCGCCACCCGGACCGGCATCACGTAGCGGATGTCCTCGGTCAGCAGGCCGAGCCAACCTTCGTAATCGGCCGCATCCAGGAGCGCGGCCTCCTCGACCAGGAACTGGTGTGCCGCGAGGTGTGCGGGATCACCGTACGGAATTGCCCGGGCGGGGGTCATCGCGCCGCTCCCGGCGCGACCGCGGCGCCCATATCGGCGGCGGGACCGCGAACGGCCGGCTCGCGTTCCAGGCAGTCGCTCCACTGCCGCAGCCAGTGCCGTTGGTTGAACTCGCCGAAGCCCTGATACGCGACGCCCGGCCCGGCAAAGGAGGCGGCGTCCATCGGCGGCTTGATCGGCTGGCCGGTTGAGGTAAGGCCCATCCGGCTGTTCAGGTTGAGCCGCCGTGCCATGGATCCGGCGGCCATGTCGGTGATCGAGACCCAGTTCTCCACGTCGTCCTGTTCGAACATGCCGGAGCTGCCAAAGCACATCACGTATGCCTTATAGGAGTTCCGCTTGAACTCCTTCGGCGCGGCCGCGTCTACGACGAACCACGACAACACCTCGGTCTCGCATTCGCTGACCGGCTGCCACTGGCGCAGCGAGATGAAGGGCACGACCGTGCCGGCCGCGTCGATCTGCGGCCAGTTATGCACGAAGCTGAGGTTGGGGAACAGCGTCGCCGCGGACACCATGAAGCCGCTGTCGGAGACCAGCGCCCGCTGGCGCGCCGACCATGAAGCCGTCATGGCCGGGATCATGTCGTCCGGGTAACCGACGTAGCGGAGCTGCTCGGCGAAGTCACCGCCGGGCGGCAGCTTGTACGTGGTGCCGGCACCCGGCCCGGCCACGTACAGCGCGCCTTCCTTGCGCTTGCTGGCCTTCGGCTCGCGGAACAGGCCGATGTCAACGACGCTGGCATGGGTATGCGGGGTGTGATAGCTGTCGCCGGCGAAATTCTCCGCCCCGATCTTCCAGTTGGCCTTGATCCGCCAGCGCTGCGGGCCGCGCAGCTCGATGCCCGCCGGGCTCTGCCGGGTGTACAGGTCGAGGTAGAAAGCGAAGTCGCCGAGGTAGTCGCGCAGCGGCGGTGCGTCCGGGTCGAGGCTGATGAAGATCAGCCCGTTGTACGTCGCCATCGACGGAGCAGGCAACAGCGACTGGCCTGCCCGCATGAAGCCGTCCTCGCCGCCATACGCTTCGGCATGGAACGGCAAGCCAACCAGCCGGCCGTCGTTGCGATAGGTCCACGCGTGATACGGGCAGCGGAAATGCGAGGCGTTGCCCATCTCGGCCCGGCATACCTGCATGCCGCGGTGCAGGCACATGTTGAACATGACCCGCACCACGCCGGCCTCGTCCCTGGCCACGATGAACGAGTCGGCCAAGACCCGCCGCACGACATAGTCGCCCGGATCTGGAATCTCAGATTCGTGCCCGAGGAACACCCAGGACCGGGCAAACAGTCGGTCCCGTTCCAGCGCGAACACCTCGGGGTCGGCGTAAACGTGCGCGGGGATCATCCCGCGGCGCACGTCAGCGAGGACTGTCCCTAGAGCCAGCATGGCTGTCGTTCCTTCCGCGATGGACCTGCTACGGGCGTCACACGGCCAGCCCGGCGTGCTCCAGCCGGGCCATGTGGTGCCGCCATAGGTGCTCCTCGTTCAGCGTGGGGCCGAGATCAGGCAACTCGGCGATGTCCTCGGCGGGTACGTCGGGTGGTTGCCCGCCTGCTCTTGCCACGCCGACCGCGATCCGGGCCAACGACTCCAGGTTGAGCGCGCGGATGACCGCCTCGGCGACCGTGCCGCCGATGGTGGTGACCCCATGCCCGCGCAGCACACAGACCGGCGCATCGCCCATGGCGGCCACCATCTCGGCGGCCAGGGCCGGCCGCCGGATCAGCACGGCGCGCCGGTACACCGGGATGCCGCCCAGGGTGAGCCGCATCGCCGGGATGTTGTAGGAGCCGATGATCGGGCGCAAGGTCAGGCCCGCGAGGTCCGCAATGATCACCGAGGGCGCGTGCGCATGGACGACCGCCTGAACGTCATCCCGGCGGCGAAACAGCTCGGTATGAATGGGTAGCTCGCTGGGCACCGAGTAGCCGCCGGGCAGCTCGGCCGCCTCGCCGCCGAGTCGCACCAGGTGCACGTCAGCCGGGGTCGTGAACAGCAGACCGCGCTCGTGCGGGCCTCGACAGCGGACCAGCAGTTGCTCCGGCCCGACTCGGACGCTGACATGGCCGAGGACGTCTTCAGCCAGACCCTGGAAGGCCAGGATCCGGCAGGCCTGAGCGACCACCCGGCGCAGCTCTACCAGGTCGGGCTGCCGCATCATTCCTCCGGTACCAAGCACTATCCCTGGCCGGAGTCTGTCCTACAGAAGTCATTTCTGCAACGATGCGTCGAGCGACGGAAGGACTCGCGGCATGCAGAGCTGGATCCACGTCATCGAGTGGCGCGCGAACGTGCACCCGGACGTCGTGGCGCTGACTGACGACAGGAGCGCGGCCTACACCTACGCGCAGCTGCGGGCCACGATTGAGTGCTCGGCCGGCGGCTGGGCAACCGCCGGCGCCGGGTCCGGCCAGGTGGTCGCGATCGTCGCCAAGAACAGTGCCGACTTCCTGGTGCACGCATTCGCGCTGATACGGGCCGGGGCGACGCCGGCGTTGGTCAACTGGCGGCTATCGGCTCGCGAGCTGGCGGAGGTCCTGGCGCTGCTGGATCCGGCGGCGATCGCCGCTGATGCCGAGTTCACCGACTCGATTGACGCCGTTTGGGCCGCGGACGGCGGCCCGCAGGTACGAATCGGCGGCGGCCGGGTGCCGGCAGGTTGGCTCGATGGCGGAGGTCTGGCCGGCCCGGTCCCGCCGCGGCCCGCCCTGACCGGCGATTCGGTGCTGGCGCTCGTGCACACCAGCGGCACTACCGGGCGGGCCAAGGCGATCCCGCTGCGCCACGGTGCAGTGATGATGAGCGTGGCGGACTTTGCCATCGAGATCGGCGACCAGATCGCCGGGTCGCGGCATTTGCAGATCCTGCCGCTGTTCCACCTGGGCGGTCTTGGCCAGTGCATGCAGGCGCTGCTCACCGCGGGAACGGTCTACCTGCACAGCTCCTTCGATCCGGCTGCGGTCATCGACTCGATCGAGACCGACCGGATTGAGTTCTTCACCGCCGGTCCGTCACTGATCGACATGCTCGTCGCCGAGATCCGCAGCCGCGGCGCGAGCGACCTCAGTAGCCTGCGCGAGATCGCCTACGGGACGGCGCCGATTACGCCGTCCTTGCTGACCGCCGCCCTGGTCGCGTTCGGTTGCCGGTTCCGGCAGATCTATGGAAATACCGAGAGCCAGAGCATGATCAGCCTACTACCGCCGGCAGATCATGAGCCTGGTCACCCGCGGCTGTCCAGCGCGGGCAAGGTCTCATTCGGCTGGGAGGTCCGCATCGTCGGTCCCGATGGCCGCGACGTGCCCTTCGAAACGCCCGGCGAGCTCCTGATCCGCGGCGAGTGCCTGTTCCACGGGTACTGGCGTGATCCGGAGGCCACCGCGGCCGCGTTCGCCGATGGCGGCTGGTACCGGACCGGTGACATCGCATCGCTGACGGCCGATGGCTACCTCTACATCCTGGACCGCGCCAAGGACATGGTCATCAGCGGCGGCGAGAACATCTACCCGGCCGAGGTGGAGGCAGTGCTCGCCCGCCACCCGGCAGTCGCCGACGTGGCGGTGATCGGCCAGCCCCACCCGACCTGGGGCGAGGCCGTGCACGCCGTCATCATCCCATCGGCGGGTTGCCAGGTTTCCGGCGAAGAGATCATCGCGTGGTGCCGTGACCAGCTTGCACATTTCAAATGCCCAAAGACGGTCGAATTCGTCAGCTCGCTCCCGCGCACCACCACCGGCAAGGTGCTCAAGCGGGAACTTCGGGACGAGCTCCGGGCGCGCCCGGCTAACCAGGAGGTGCGGTCATGAGCGCTCTACCGCTGGGCAGCCAGCTGGGTCTGTCCATTGCCTCGCACAGCGGGCTTTCGCCATCGGCCGTCGGCGCATTAGCTGGGGCGGCCGAGCGCGCCGGCTTCAACGCCGTATTCGTCGCCGAGGGGCACGGCGACGCCCTGGCGCTCTGCCACCCGGTCGCGGCGGCCACCAGCCGCGCACGGGTGGGCACCGCGATCACGAACGCGGCGCTTCGCCCGCCGGTGCTGGCGGCCAAGACCGCGGCGCAGCTTGACCAGGCGACCGCCGGCCGGTTCACCCTCGGGCTCGGGGTCGCGAATGCGGTGATGAACACGCGCTTCGGCATCCCTCCGTTCGCGGCGCTGCCAATGATCGAGGAATATGTCGCGGTCGTCCGCGCGGTGCTGCGCGGCCAGGCCGCCGGATACCAGGGGCAGGTGTTCCGCACCGGTATGGTTCCGCTGGATAGCCCGCCGGTGCGCGCTGAACTGCCGGTCTACCTCGCCGCTCTCGGGCCGCGCATGCTCGAGCTGGCCGGCCGGATCGCCGACGGCGTGATTCTCAACCTGATGACTCCGGACCAGGCTGCAGAGGCGGTCACGATTGTGCGGAACTCTGCCCGCGCGGCCGGCCGCGACCCCTCATCGGTCGAGGTGGCGTGCGTGGTGCACACCTGCCTTTCCGACGACACGGTCGCGGCAGCCGCCGCGGCACGGGCCGTCGTCCCCCGCTACGTGTTGCATCCAGCGGTGCCCCGCCTGTTCGGCGAACTGGATGGCGGCCCGAGCTTGCAAGGCGTGCGCGAGCGCGTCCTCGCCGGCGACCGGGCACGCGCGGCCGATCTTGTGCCGCAGGCTACGGCGGACGGATTCGTGGCGTATGGCGGTGCCGACGCATGCACAGCCCGGGTAGCCGAGTACCACGCGGTTGGAGTGGACCTGCCGGTGCTGTTCCCGATGCCCGTGGACGACGACTGGGGTTATGAGAAGACCATCACAGCGATGGCCGGCGCACCAGTGCCGGTGAGCCACGGAGGTACGCAATGAGCGAAGAACTCGTCCTCAGCTTCTTCGCCGCACTCGAGGCGGGCGATATTGACACACTCCGCGAGATCTACGCTCCCGACGCGGTCATCTGGCACAACGACGACCTGATCGAGCAGCCCGTCGAGGAGAACCTAAAAGTGCTGCAAGGCCTGCACCGGGCGGTGTCCGGCCTGCGCTACGACATTGTCCGGCGGGTGCCGACCTCGGACGGTGTACTGCAGCAGCACGTGCTGCGCGGTCGTCTGCCCAACGGCGCCGAGGTCGAACTGCACGCGGCCATGTACCTGCAGGTGCGAGATGGCCACATCACAAGGATCGAGGAGTACCTGGACTCGGCCAAGCGGTCGTCGATCCGTGCCGCGCGCGAGGCCCTATCCGCCTAGTCTTATTTCGGCCAATCGTTGTCGAGGAGTCACGGGTCCAGTAAGCGGCGTGCAACCGCGGCGACCCCACACGACCCACCCAAACGTGGCTTGGCCGGGATCAATGCGCCGCAAACCAGAATGGCGGTACGACCCTTTGACGGAGAGTAAAGGAGTCCAACCGGGCCGATGCGTTGGCAGACTGGCTGATCCAGGCACGGCGAGCGCTGATCGACCCGGTCGTGTCGTCCTACGGCGAACAGGTCATCTTCCCGTCCGGAGAGGAGCCCGGCCCGCCGTACGGGGTCGCCGTCGTTGCCCAGATGAAGTCCGTGAAGGGCCGCTGGTCACGGTCCGGCGGTGACTCAACCTCGTGGGAC
>Ga0163163_10001038_pt1 | contig 23541 bp, 24 predicted proteins | sample S65metaG_FD_119766 | JGI IMG/M metagenome (GOLD analysis project Ga0163163, IMG submission 119766) | Switchgrass rhizosphere microbial communities from Kellogg Biological Station, Michigan, USA - S6-5 metaG | ecosystem: Host-associated > Plants > Roots > Rhizosphere > Soil | place: USA...
CAGTAACCGGCGCGGCCAGCTACAACGTCTACCGCAACGGCACCAAGGTCAACACCTCGCCGCTCACCTCCACCAGCTTCACCGACACCGGTCTATCGGCGAGCACGACCTACCCATACGCCGCCGCGGCGGTCGACAACACCGGAGCTGTCGGAACTCTGTCGAGCACTGTCAACGCCACAACCGCCGCACACGCACAATGCTTTACCGACAACAACTACAACCAGACCGTAGCCGGGCGAGCCCACCAGAGCATGGGCTACGTCTACGCCAACGGGTCCAACCAGGCCATGGGATTGTGGAACGTATACACCGTGCACACCCTGAAGATGACCGGCACGAACTACTACGTCCTCGCCGACGGACAGTGCTGACGGCCCTGTCACCTGGCGACGCCCGCTGAAGACAGGTTCACAACGTGCGGAACTGATCGGTTGAAGACAACTGATTCCACGCCACTGACCACCCGCGTGCTACCGGACGCGGGTGGTCAGTGACGTGATGCTTGAGGTCTGGAGTGTTGACCGATGGTGGTGACGCCGGTGATTCTTGCGGCAAGGGGCAGCCGTAACCCGTTGGCTGCCCAGGCGACGTGGGCCCTGGCCCGCAGGGTCGGCGCACTGCGTGCCGGCTCGCGAGTGAAGTCGGCATTTCTCAATGTCGAAGTTCCGGACCTCCGCTCCGCGCTGGCGAAGGAGGCCGCCCTGGCGTACCGCGGCGTGGTGGTCGTTCCGTTGTTGCTCGGTGAGGGGCGCACCGCACGTGTCACCGTTGCGGCGCGGATAGAGTCGGCCCGTGAGGGCGGGCTGTCACTCGCGGTGAGTGTCGCCGAGGTCATCGGTCCGGTGGCTGGAGTAGGTTCGGATGATCGCGCGCTGGAGCTGGTTGTGGCCGCGCTGTTACGACGGCTCAAGGAGGCTTCAGTCGTCGTCACCGGACGGCATTCGGCGGCTGGCCCACTGTTCACCCGGCAGGGAGGCCGGCCCGATGCGATCGTGTTGGCTGCAGCCGGCAGCGGGGCGTCCCGGGCGATGCAGACGGCGACGTTGGTGTCGAGGTGGTTGGGCACGGCCGCTGGAGTGCCATGTCAGGTGGCGTTCACCTCAATCGGCACGCCAAGTGTGGCGGACGCGATCGGTGCCTGGCGCGCGAGAGGCGCGACGCAGGTTGCCGTCGCGACGTACCTGTTTGCGCCGGGTGCGCTCTACGACCGCGTGGCCAGCGCTTCAGTGCACGCGGGTGGGATCGCCGTCTCGGCGCCCCTGGGAGATGCGCCGGAGGTGGCCGAGCTCGTCCTGCATCGGGCCGACGGCGTGATGCGATGAGCCCGCGCGGAGGCGGCGATGCCACCGGGTCAGATGCCCAGGTGGTCGAGCAGCTCGTAGAACCGCGCCTGTACCTCGGAGTTGTCGAGGGCGTCGACGATGCGACCCTCGGCGAGGAGATAATGGCGATCGGCCACGGTGGCGGCAAAGCGGAGGTTCTGCTCGACGAGCAACACCGTTCCACCGGTGTCCTTGATATGCCGGATGATCTCTCCGACCTGGGCCATCAACAGCGGCGACAGGCCCTCGGTTGGTTCGTCGCACAGCAGCAGCCGGGCGCCAGTGCGCAGGACACGCGCCAGGGCGAGCATGCGCTGCTCCCCTCCGGATAGGCGGGTTGCCGGCGAGTTGCGACGCGCGTAGAGGACGGGGAACATCTCAAACACCTGCTCAACCCGCCAGCCGTGAGGACTCGTTGGCAGCGGCAGCAGGAGGTTCTCGGCGACGGAGAGGGTCGCGTACACCCCGCGGTCGTCGGGAACCCACCCGAGGCCACGCCGAGCCCGCTGGTGGGCCGGTACGTTCGCCAAGCCGCGACCGAGAAACGTCACCGCGCCTCGCTGCTGGCGGTGCAGCCCCATCACGCAGCGCAGCAGGGTCGTCTTACCCGCACCGTTGCGCCCGCACAGCGTCACCACCTCGCCGGTGCCCACGTGCATCCAGACCTCACGGAGCACCTCGGCCTGGCCGTACCCGGCTGACAGGTTCTCAATGCGAAGCATCGCGCCTCCTGCGTCTGGTGTGCCGGACAGCCGCGTGTCCTAGCGCCGTCCGTCGCGTTCCCGGTGGAACAGTGCCCGCACGGTGCCCCAGATTCCGCGGCGGAAGGCAAGCACGACGACGACGAAGATGCTGCCCGTAATCAGTCCGACCAAGGTGAAGCCCGCCACCGAGAGCCGATCCTCGAGCCAGACCAGGAGTACCGACCCGATGACACCGCCCCACAACGTGCCGATGCCGCCGAGCACAACCACGATCACGGCCTCGCCCGACGTGGTCCAGTGCACGGTGTCCAGAGACACGAAGCCATGGGCAATCGCGAACAGACCTCCGCCGAGACCGGCGAGGAACGCCGACAGGACGAACGCCGTGATCTTGTAACGGCGCACCGAGTAGCCGAGTGCCCGTGTGCGGGCCGGATTGTCCCTTATGGACACAAGCACCCGGCCGAATGGGGAGTTCACGATTCGCCATGCGGCGAACAGGCCAGCCGCGGCGATGGGCAGCGCGGCGTAGTAGAGGTAGTACGTGTCGGACAGGTCCAATCCGAACAGCTCCCGCGGCACGCCCTGAAGACCGTTCTCGCCGCCGGTGACGGAGCGCCACTCGTTGGCGACGTAGTAGACCATCTGCGCGAAGGCCAGCGTGACCATCGCGAAGTAGATGCCGGTGCGACGTACGGCCAGGTAGCCGATGGGCAGCGCCAGCACCGCACTCGCGCCGGCGCCGGCGAGCACGGCGATCGGGAAGACGACGTGAGCGTGGACGGCCAGCAGCGCGGTGGAGTACGCCGCCGTGCCCCAGAACGCGGCGTGCCCAAAGGACAGCAGGCCGGTGTAACCGAGGAGCAGGTCGACGGAGACCGCGAACAGGGCCCAGCACAGCATGTCCATAGCCACGCCGGAGTAGATGCCGTTGGGCAGCCACACGGCCACTCCCACACCCAGCGCCAGTAGTCCGGCCTGCGCGGCTTTGGGCAGTCGAGCTACTCGGCCGAGCAGCGGGCCCACCGGTGGCCGCCGAGCTGGCTTCAGGTCTGTCTGCGTCGTCATGCCATCTGCTCCTCGCGGCCGAACAGGCCGGACGGTCGCCACAGCAGCACGCCGGCCATGACGAGGAAGACCAGAACCTGTGACACGATCGCCGGCGCGTACGCCTCTCCCCAGGCCTGGACGAGCCCGATCGCGAAGCCGGCGAGGACGGAACCGAAGATCGAACCCAGCCCGCCGATGACCACGACCGCGAACACCACGATGATGAGGTCGGCCCCCATCAACGGACTGATGGCGCGCGTGGGCGCGGCGAGAACCCCGGAGAGGGCCGCCAGACCGATGCCGAAACCAAAGACTGGCGTCACCCAGCGCGACACGTCGATGCCGAAGGCCCGGGTGAGCTCTGGTCGTTCGGTCGATGCGCGGACCACCATGCCGATGCGGGTACGGGCGAGCAGCCACCACACCCCGGCACAGACGGCCACGGCGAACACGAAGACGAACACCCGATAGGCCGGAAAGTGGAAGAGGCCGAGATTCGCGTCCGCGGCGAGCGGATATGGCGGGGGAATCGTGACCGAGCTGACGGTGTACCTGGCCTTCACCACGTCCTGCAGGATCAGAGTGAGCCCGAATGTGAGCAGGAAGTTGTACAGCGGATCCAGACGGGTCAGCCGGTGCACGAACGCCCGCTCGATCACGATGCCCACGAGTCCCAGTGCCACCGGCACCACGGCGAGCGCCAACCAGAAGTCCAGACCGAACTCATTGACGAACAGGTAGGCGCCGAACGCGCCCAGCATGTAGAAGGCGCCATGGGCGAAGTTGACCACTCGCAACATGCCGAAGATGACCGCGAGCCCCAGCGCGAGCAGTGCGTAGAAGCTTCCCCCAACCAGCCCGTTGACGGTGAACCGTATGAAGTCGACCATTGCTCACTCCCTGGGGCGCCGGCCTCCTCCACCGCGCGGCGGGGAGGAGGCCGGCCCTGATCACATCGTGCAGGCGGACGACGGGGGCCCGAATGCCTGAGCCGCCGGAATGGTGTTGAGGATCTTCTCGTAGTCCCACGGTTCCTTGACATCGCTGGACGCCTTTACCTGCGCGAGGTAGGCGTCATGGACGACGTTGTGGTCCGCGGCGCGGATCGTGCCGTTGCGCAGAAACAGATCGTTGACCGACTTGCCCTCAAGCTGCTTGACGATGGTGTCGGCATCGTCGGTGTTGGCCGCTTGCACGGCTTCGAGGTACTGCAGCGCCGCCGAGTAGTTGGCGGCGTTGGCGAACGTGGGACGGGCCCCGGTCTTGGCGAAGAACCTGTCCGCGAACGCCCGGTTGGTCGCGTCGAAGTTCCAGTACCACGGCTCGGTGAACGTGGTCCCGGTCAGCGCGTCCGGTGTCAGCGAGTGAATGTCGGTGATGAACATCAGGCCGACGGCCAGTTTGATTCCCTTGTCCTTCAGCTTGAACTCGTTGTACTGCTTGACGACGTTGACCAGGTCCGCGCCGGCCTGCATGACGCCGAGCGTGTCGGGGCTCGGCGTCAGGGTGGATGCCTTGAGCAGCTGGGTCGAGTAGTCGCCGGTCTGGTTGGGGAACGGGGTCCCGTCCGAGGCGACCACTGCCCCGCCGGCGGCCTTGATGGCCTCGGTGAAGTTCTTGTTCATATCCTGACCGAAGGCGTAGTTCGGGTAGATGATGTACCAGGACTTGGCGCCGCTGTTGGTCAGTGTGGTGCCCGTGCTGTGGGCCAGCTCCCACGTGTCATAGGCGTAGTGGAACGTGTACTTGTTGCACTTGACTCCGGTGAGGTCCGTCGACGCCGCGCCGATGTTGAAGTAGAGCTTCTTCTTCTGCTTGGCGATGTCGGCCACGGCCAGCGCGGCCGACGAGGTCGGTACGTCGAGAATGATGTCGGCGTTGTTGCGGTCATACATCTCCGTCGCCTTTGTGCTGGCGACGTCAGGCTTGTTCTGGTGGTCGGCGGTGATGACCTCGACGTTCTGGGTGATCGCGTTGGCGCCGTACTTGGCTTTGAAGTCCTCCACGGCCATGTTCACGGCGGCGACGGAGTTCTTCCCGGACAGGGCCGAGTACACCCCCGACTGATCGTTGAGCACGGCCAGCACGATCTTGTTGTTGCTGAGCTGGCCGGCGGGCTTGCTCGGGCCGCCGCCGCATCCGGCGACGAACAGTACGCCGACGGTGCATGCCGCCAGCGCGCCGATGGTTCTACGCATAAGCTTCCTCCCATCCGGGGCGCCGAAGCGGCGACCGGTATCCAATTGCGATATTCAGATGCCCAGGTACGTGAGCAGTTCCCGTTCACGCTCGCGGACCTGTGCGTTGTCCAGCGACTCCGCGATCCGGCCTTCGGCCAACAGGTAGTGCCGGTCGGCCACGGTGGTCGCGAAGTGCAGGTTCTGTTCCACCAGCAGTACGGTCACGCCGTGCGTCTTGGCTTGGCGGATAATGTCGCCGACCTGGCGTACCAGCAGCGGCGACAGGCCTTCGGTTGGTTCGTCGCACAGCAGGAGCCGGGCACCCATGCGCAGCACCCGTGCCAGCGCGAGCATCTGCTGCTCGCCGCCGGACAGTTTGGTGGCCGGAGAGTCGCGCCGACGGTGCAGCGTCGGGAAGGCGTCGTAGACCTGGTCCAGATGCCATGGATGGTCGCCGACCACGGGCGGCAGGGTGAGGTTCTCCGCGACCGACAACGTCGCGTACGCGCCGCGGTCATCCGGTACCCAGCCGAGGCCGAGCCGCGCGCGCCGGTGCGGCCCGAGCTTGGCGAGGTTGGTGCCGCGGAACTCCACCAATCCACCCAGCAGCGGATGCAGACCCATGACGCAGCGCAGCAGGGTCGTCTTGCCGGCACCGTTTCGTCCGACCAGAGTCACGACCTCGCCGGCGCCGACCTCCAGGCTGACCTCACGCAGTACCTGCGCCTCGCCGTGGGCGGCCGAGACCATCTCAATGCGCAGCATCGGCGCCGCCCAGGTACGCCGTGATGACGCGATCGTCGTTGCGCACTTCGTCGTAGCTACCTTCGACCAGAACCCGGCCCGCCTGCAACACGGTGACCCGGTCGGCCAGGCGCCCGACGACGGACATGTTGTGTTCAACCATGACGACCGTGCGGCCGGCCCGAACCTTGGCAATGAGCTCAACGGTCCGGTCCACGTCCTCGAGGCCCATGCCGGCGGTCGGCTCGTCCAGCAACAGCAGCCTCGGGTGCAGGGCCACGGCGATGGCGAGCTCCAGGGCTCGCTTACGTCCGTACGGGAGGCTGTCCGCTGTGGACAGTGCAAGCTCGGCGAGGTTGACCTCGTCCAGAATCGCCATGGCCCGGTCGGCAAAGCGGTGCACCAGCTTGGCCGATCGCCAGAACTTATGGCCCAGGCCGGAGCTACTCATCAGTGCGAGCTCGACGTGGTCTCGCGCGGTCAACTGCGGGAACAGGCTTGTGATCTGAAACGACCGGGCGACGCCGAGTCTGGTGATCCTCTCGGGCGGCAGACCCGTGACGTTGTGACCGTCGAGCTCCACTCGGCCCGACGTCGGTGCGAGGAAACCGGTGAGCAGGTTGAATAGCGTGGTCTTGCCCGCGCCGTTGGGACCCACGAGGGCGTGCACGCTGCCAGCGGCGACTTCGAGATTGACCTCGTTGACCGCTCGGAAGCCGCGGAAGTCGCGCACGAGCTTTCGTGTCCGCAACATCGGCCGGGGTTGAGCCATCAACGATCTCCTCCTGTTGCGGGTCGGAAGCCGCCACGTTTCAACTCTGTGACCGCGAACACTATGGGGCTCAAGCGCAACGTTCCATGTGTTGGCAACACACAAAGATGCCCGTCTCACAGTGATTGCAGGACGTGTCTAAGAACGTCCGACGCCAGCCTCGGCGTGCGGCGGCTCAGCCGGCACCGTTGCGACAACGCTCGATGCCGGCGAGGACCGCCGGCGTGAGCCGAGCGCGCGGCCGATCGTGCTCATCCACGCCTTGACGCCACTCAATCCGTTGGGGAAGAAGTAGACCGCGAGGATGAACACCGACCCGAGGATGAACAGCGGCTGCGACAACGGTCTACTCAGGACACCCGGCAGTCCGGCGACCGCGTCGGACGATCCCAGCGCGGTGAGCCGGTTGTCCAGAAACGCGAACAGCGCACCGCCGAGCATTGGACCCCAGCGGGTGCCAGGCCCGCCGAGCACGACCATGACCAGTAGCGAGAGTGTGAGATCCGAGGACGCGACATGAGGCGATGCGCCGCCCACGAGCAGTACATAGACCGCACCGGCCGTCGCGGCCAGGGTCGCCGACGTGATGAATGCGAGCAGGCGGAAACGGTACGGGTTCAGACCGATGACGGCGACGCGTCGGTCGTCGTCACGGACGGCGGCCAGTACCCGCCCGAACGGGGACGCGTCGATGCGGTGCACCACGATCGCGGCGACTGCGGCGAAGGCGAGCGCGATCCAGTACAGGTTCACGGTGTTGACCACACCGACGAGCCCGGCCGGTAGTCGCGCGCCGTCCAACGGGATGCCCTCTTCCCCACCGGTGAGGTGGCCGGGGTTGCGGGCGACCGCGACGGCGCCCACCTGGGCGAATGCCAGTGTCACCATGGCGAAGGCGATGCCGTTGGTGCGCAGTGCCACCGCACCGAGCAGGACCGCGAGCAGCGCACCGGCGGCGATGGCGACAACGCCCGCGACCCAGAGCGGCCACCCAGTCCGGTCGACCAGGATCGCCGTGCCGTAGGCGCCGGCCGCGAAGTACAGGGCATGGCCGAAGGAGAGCAGGCCGGTGCGGCCGAACATCAGGTCGTAGCCCGTCGCCAGGCCACCGAAGACCAGGCAGATGGCGAGCAGTTGCAGCGTGCCCGGCGAGTTGAGCGGACCGTCGAACACTCCGGGAATGTTGACCGCGGAGTACGGCAACGCCGCGAACGCCAGCAGAACGGCCAGCGGCAGCGCCCGCCTCAATCTGGTCATGCCGCCACCCTCCCGGACAGGCTCGCCAGCCCTCGCGGCCGGATTAGCAAAACGATCGCGAGCAACGCGACCACGCAGATGTCTCCGAGCCCCGGCGAGAAGTAGTTGACGAACTGCTGCACCAGGCCGACCGCAACGGCGGCCGCGGCGGACCCGGTGATCGATCCCAGGCCGCCGATGACCACGACGATGAAGCCGAAAATGAGCAGCGACGTGCCCTGCCCCGGCGACACCGCTCCGAAGGAGACTCCGGCCAACACACCGGCCAATGCGGCGGCCGCGCCACCGATGGCGAACACCAGCGTGAACGCCCGGCGCACGTCGATGCCGAGCGCGGTCACCATGGCGCGGTCCTCCACTCCCGCCCGGATGACCAGCCCGACCCGGGAGAAGCGCAGCAGGACGAGCAGGGCGACCAGTACCGCGGCGGCGGCGACGATCAGCAGCAGTCCCGCGTTCGGCACGGCGGCGCCGCCAACGCGCGTGACCCGCTGGGTCCAGGCCGGTCGTGGAAATGGGAGGGAGTCCGCCCCCCACACCGCTTGCAGGAGCGCAACTCCGGCCAGCGACAAGCCAACGGTCACCAGCACCTGCTGGATCGGGCGGCGGTACAGCGCCCGGATCAGCACGAGCTCGACCACGCACGCCAACGCGGCGCCGGCCGCCACGCCCACGAGCGCGGCCAGGACGAATCCCCAGCCCTCGGCGGAGGCTCCGGGCAGATTGTTCACCGCCCACCACGTCGCGTACGCACCTATCGACAGAAAGAGCCCGTGCGCGAAGTTGAGGACGTCGGCGAGGCCGAACACGAGCGAGAGTCCTGATGCGACGAGGAAGTACAGCCCTGACAGACCCAGTCCGGTCAGTACCAACAGGATCACCGTTGTCACAACACACCCGCTTCTCGGGGGCTCGGCTTCTGGTGGTGGCCCACCCCCAGTAGGGACCGAGTCAGCTCCAGGTCGGCCAACAGGTCGGTGATCGGTCCAGTGTGGACGATCACTCCGGAGGCGAGCACGACCGCGTCCTGGCCGAGCCGGCGCACGACGGCGAGGTTCTGCTCCACCAGCAGGATCGGCACCTGGGCGGCTACCCGTTCGAGCACGTCGGCGACCTCGGTGACGACCCTCGGCGCGAGACCCTTGGTCGGCTCGTCGATCAACAGCAGCCTGTTGCTGTTGAGCAGAACCCGCGCGATGGCGACCATCTGCTGCTGGCCTCCCGACAACGTTCCGGCGCGTTGCCGTCCGCGCCTTTCCAGTTCCGGGAAGAGCGCATAGACCGTGTCGTAGTCCGGACCGCGGCCGTTGACGCCATCACGCTCGGCCAGGCGCAGATTCTCCGAAACGGTCAGTCCGCCGAACACACCGCGGTCCTCAGGTACGTAGCCCAACCCGCGCCGGACCCGCCGATGCGTCGGCTCGCCGGCGATGCTCGTGCCGCTGAGCCGGACGGCGCCGCTGATCTGAGCTCCCGCGGGCAGAAGTCCAAGGATTGCCTTGAGGGTTGTGGTCTTACCGACGCCATTGCGTCCCAACAGGACGGTGACGCCCGTCGCTGGCACGTCGAATGAGACGCCGTGAACGATCGACGAACCGCCGATGCGTACCCGCAGATCGTCAACGCAGAGCAACGCGGGCGCCGGTACCGGAGATGGAGCCGTCACCTAGAGCTCCTCTCCAAGGTAGGCCTCCTGTACCGTTCGGTTGGCCATCACGGCCGCCGGCGTGTCGCAGACCAGCAGGGCTCCGTGGTGCATTACCGCGATTCGATCGGCGACGTTGAGCACCACGTCCATGTGATGCTCAACCATGAGCACGCCGCAGCCCGGCGTATGAGCCAAGCCGCGGATCACTTCGACCAGCCCGGGCACCTCCTCGGCGCTCATCCCGGCCATCGGCTCGTCGAGCAGCAGCACGGTCGCGCGGCCGGCCAGTATCAGCGCTATTTCGAGCTTGCGTTTCTCGCCATGAGCGAGCGTGCCGGCGATCGCGTCGCGGCGGCCGACCAACCCGACCCGGGCAAGGACCGTGTCGGCCTCCTCGGCCACGGCCCGTTCCGCGCCCGGACTCTGCCACAGTCGCATCGAGCCGCCGCGCTGTGCCTGCACAGCGAGGCAGACATTCTCTGCCACCGTCAGCGAGCCGAACACCGCCGACGACTGGAACGTCCGCCCCAGACCGAGCCGCGCCCGCCGGTGCGGGGCGAGCCGCGTGACGTCGGCTCCCCCCAGTCGCACCGTCCCAGCCGTCGGCCGACGCAGGCCGGAGACGAGGTTGAACAGAGAGGTCTTGCCGGCACCGTTGGGTCCAATGACCGCCAGGAACTCACCTGGCGCCAAGTCGAGGTCGACATCGTCCACAATGGAAACCTCTCCCACGCGCCAGGTGAGTCCGCGCGTCGCGAGCAGCGACAACGTCAGCTCTTGATGGCGACGACGGGCGGGGTCACCTGGTCGGGCGTCAACGCCTTGACCAGCTCCGCCTTGAGGGCGGAACCCGATCCGGTGAGCTTGACCTGGAACATCGGCTGCAGCAATGCGTGGTCAGCCGCCCGCACGGTGTATTGCCCCTTGACCCCAGTGAAGCTCCAGCCCTCCAGCGCCTTGATCATCGCGTCGACGTCCGTTCCGCTCGCCTGCAGCGCGTGGACCAGCATCTGAGCGGCCGTGAATCCATCCGGGTGGAAAAGGTCGACCGCGCCGCCGGGCACCGCCTGCTTCAGCGCCTTGTAAGAGTCGTTGTCGGCCGCGCCATCGAAGTAGTGGGCCAGGAACGAGACCTTCGTGCCCGCCGCGCCGAATGTCAGCCACGACGCCCGCAGGTCCAGACCGGTGACCACCGTGGTCGCGCCGAGCACCCCCTGCTGGTCCAGCGCCTGCCACATCGCGGGTGCGGTGGTGCCTGCCCACGCGACGAACAGCAGGTCCGGCTTGGCGTCGAGCGCGCGCTTGGCGAACGTGGTGAACTCCTTCGCGTCGGCCGGCACCAGCACCTCTGACACGGTCGCCCCGGCGGAGCCGATGACGGCCTTGACCGCGGCATCGTTGCCTTGCCCGAATGCGCTGTCCTGAGCGAACACGAGCACCTTCTTACCGGCGGGATCGCCGATGAAGGACTTGGCCGTCAGCACGTCCTGGTACGACTGGCGCCCGGACCGGAACGTGTACTTGTTGATGCCGGTCAGCCCGTCCGTCGCGGCTGGGCCCGAGATGAACAGAACCTTATTCTGCGCCGCGATCGGCGCCACCTGCAGGCCGACGCCGGACGCGGTCGAGCCAGCGAGGATCTTGATACCCTTGCCGATGAGGTCCTTGGCGGCGGTCACCGCCTTGGCCGGGTCGCCCGCGTCGTCGACCTCGGTGACCTCGACCGGGTGGCCGTTCACCGCATTCGTGCCCTTGGTCTCGTACGCCAACCCGGCCTTGAAGCCTTCGTCGTACTGCTTTCCGTAGCTGGCCAATGCGCCGGACTGGGAGTAGATCAGACCCACCTTGTACGGCGAGGTGTCAGCCGGAGTGCCGTTTGCGGCTTGTTGCGGGCTGCTGCACCCAGCCACGGTGACAGCGGCCGCGATTGAAAAAGCAGCCGCGACGAGGAGCCGCCGCCGTCCGCTTGGCAGTCTCATGACGTTCTCCTTGGGGAGCGGATTCGTATCGGGGTGTGGCTCGGGACCGTATGGCAGGGCAAAGCGGTCGGCCGGGTCGTCATCGGAGCCCTGCGGTTGTACGCTTCTAACGGCCCGGCATGATCTGCGGTCAGGTTAGGGGTCCCCGGCGGCACTTCCTATGTAGTGCGGGCCCACAGTTGGCCCGGCCACAATGTGCTTCGCGACGCTCGTCTATCTCGCGCGGAGTCGGTGCAGCCGAAGTGCGAGTTGGATCTCGAGGGCCCGGTCCGGCCGCTGCCAGTCGTTGCCCAGCAACGTCGAGACGCGCTCCAGGCGTTGCGTCACCGTGTTGACGTGTACGTGCAGGGCATCGGCGGTTCGGGCCGGACTGGCGGCGGCGGCGAAGTAGGCCTCGAGGGTTTGGCAGAGCGCGGTTCCACGTTGACTGTCGTATTCCAGAACGGGACCGATGCCGGCATCGACGAAGCCATCCACGCCCTGATCCCCTGGCGCCATCAGCAGGCCCACGAAACCCAGGTCGGCGGGACTGGCGCTGTCGGAGGGAAGGCCGAGCGCGATGATCGCGTCCGCGCATCGCTCCGCTGTGCGACAGGCGTCGCCGACGTCGGTCGGGCGGAGCACCGGACCGGCGGCGCCGACACCGACGCGCTGCCCCACGCTGGCCCTCACGTCCTTGGCCACCCGTCGGGCCAAGGCACTCGGGTCTTCGGCTGGCAGGAGAAGCAGCCCCACTCCGTCGCGGTACGCGGCGAGCCCCGCGTGCTGCGCGGCCTGACTCGCCGCCCAGCTGGCGATTCGCTGTCTCAGTTCGGGCGGGCCCTTGAGCACCAGCACTACGTGGGGGCGATCGAGATCGACCCCCATCCGCCGGGCCCGCTCCCGCACCGTGTCAGCCGCTTCGACCGGACGGGCGACCAGGTCGTCGAGCAGCTCCCCGCGAACCCTGCTCTCGGCTTCGGCCATGCTCCGCCGCGACAACAGCAGCAGCGCCGTGACCACCGCCGCCCGTTCAAAGATCCGCAGGTCCGTCTCCGTCAGCTGAGCCGACGGTCGCAACACGAGCGTGCACAACGAATCGTTGCCGGGGCCGACCGCGGTCGCCCAGCAATCGCCGCGCTGGATGGTACGTCCAAGACCACGTGCCGCCTGAGCGGCCCCAACGACCGCGTCATCGATGCCGATCTCGCCCACCAGGGCGAGGGGACGGCCGTCCACGTCAAGAATCGCTAGTGCCCCGCCCAGGATGTCGCCGACGCTGGCGGCCAGGTCCGTGACGTCACCGCCGCGCAGGACCAGCTCAGCCATCCGGTCGTGCGCGTCGGCTGCCCTCTCCACCGCGTCACTGTGCTCTCGCGCGGCCTTGTTGGCGACGCTCAGTTCGGCGACTGCGGTCCGCGTTTCCTCGAGCAGCCGCGCGTTGTCGATTGCTACCGCGGCGTGTGCCGCCAGTGATGCCAGCAGCGACACGTCGCCTCGTCCAAACGGTCGTTCGCTGCGGTTTGCGGCGAACAGGACGCCCACGATCCGGCTACCGAGGCGCATTGGCACGCCAAGAATCGCCACGAGACCCTCGTCGGCCACGGCGCCGTCGATGTCGGCCGTGTGCTGAAACCGGTCATCATCGGCATAACTTGCCGTCGAGTACGGAGTCGCGGTCTGTGCGACGAGACCGCCCAACCCGGCGCCCATCGGCAGGCGAACATGCTGGAAGTGGGCCGACACCGAACCGGCAGTTACCCGCATGTAGGTGTCGCCGCGATCCTCGTCGTGCAATGTCATGTACGCGACGTCGGCGTCCAGCAGCGCCCGGGCCCGGTGGACGATCGCCTCCAGTACCGCGGAGAGGTCATGCAGCAGTGCGAGATCCGACGCCGTGTCAAACAAGGCGGACAGCTCAGCCTCACGCCGCCGGCTTCTGTCGAGAAGGGCCCGCACGCGCAGCGCGACGCCCCGCGCCTGCTCCAGCTCGGCCACGACGGCGGCGCCAGCCCCGTCAGAGCGAGCATCCAGCACCGGGGCCTCGAACTCAATGATCGGCGCCTCGCGAGCGAGCAGCTCCAGGTAGGCGATCGCCGCCTTTGCCATTTCCGACCTCCCACCCATGCCCGTCTCCGCGGCCCCCGATGGCCGGCGAGATGGGAGCGGGCCGCGGCTCGGCCGACCACTCAATGAGCGCTCCACCCACCGTCCATCATGATGGACGTGCCCGTGATGAACGAAGCCTCGGGGGAGCAAAGATAACAAACCAGGTCGGCTACCTCCTCCGGTTCGATCAGCCGCTTGATCGCGGCCGGGGCCAGCATCACCTGGCGCACCACGTCATCGGGCGCAATGTTGTGCTGGAGTGCCTGGGCCGAGATCTGCGACTCCACCAAGGCGGTGCGCACGTAGGCTGGGTTGACGCAGTTGGCCGTGACGCCCCGCGGCGCCCCTTCCAGCGCGATCACCTTGGAGAGGCCCTCCAGTGCGTGCTTGGCCGCCACGTACGCACACTTGAACGGGGACGCCCGCACACCGTGCACCGAGGATATGTTGATCACTCGGCCCCAGCCCCTGGCGTACATGCGTGGCAGACACATCTGTGTGAGTCGGAACGGCGTCTCGACCATGAGCCGGAGCATGGTTGCGAACACATCGGGTGGAAAGTCCTCGATCGGGGCCACATGCTGGAACCCGGCGTTGTTGACCAGAATGTCTGCTTCGAGATCGAGTTCGCCGAGTGAGTCCACATCAGACAGATCGGCGGCAACGGCCCGCCCACCGACCAGAACGGCGACCTCCTTCGCTTTCGCCTCGTCGCGGTCGACCACCGTCACCTCCGCGCCGGCGCGAGCCAGACGGACCGCGCACGCACGGCCGATGCCGTTGGCACCCCCCGTGACGAGTACGGTTCGACCGTCGAGTGTCATGTCAATCGGCATTGCGCCTCCGCTGGAACCGGGCTTGATGGCAGCCCTGGACGTAGCCCGCCCACGAGGTCGAAGGGTAGGCGTTGCGTCGGTGCACAACCATGTGCCCGGCAGCCACAGAACTCGGGTTACGCATGTGGTGCCGGTCGCGCTGACGGATCAGCGTCCGCCCGAATGGGCCTGGCCTGTCGCTATCCGGGTCGTCGGCAATGAACTCGCCGCCGCTCCGCTTCTGGGTGAGGTACAGGTTGCCGAATACGCGGTCGGCCAGCCGGATCGGCGCGCGTAGGAACAGACGGTCGATCCGCGCGGCGACGGCGGCCGGCATGCCCGCGTGCACGAACCGCAACAGGCGACCCTCGGAAAGTCACCACGAGCGCTGCGTACCGGGCATCGACCAGTTCGCGGGCAGCGCCGACGATGTGCTTCAGCGCCGTATCCAGATCATCGGCGTGGGCCACGGCCAGATACGCCCGCAGCAGCCCGCGCAACCCTCCCTGGGGTCCTGACGTCGCGGTCCCCGTGAGCAACCAGACCGGTCCGGTGAACAGGCCCTCCGACCATGGTTCGGCGGATGCAACGGCCGGGACCGTTGGCTCCCCAGACCCGGGCTTTTCGGCCCTACGCTGGGCGGTCGCGACGAGACATCGTGATGTCAAGGCACCCGCCGAGACCACGGTACAGACAACGCCGAGAGGGCAATAAAGGGACCTCGTGGCTATCCGCCCAGTCCCCACCATCGTCCACGATGGACTGACGACCTCAACCGACGCTGCTGCCCGCGTCATCGCGGCGGGTGCCATTAACACATATCGAGATGGTTCGACGGTCCACCTTCGCGCGGCTCAGCAGAAGGGCAAGCCCGGGCCATTCGGTACAGTGGGCTCATCCGGCAGGCCGCCACCGACGCGGCGGCGGCGCCGAGGACGAACGGTGCGCGCGGTCCGGCGATGTCCGCGACCAGGCCCGCGACTGGCCCGCCGACGCCGCACTGTGCACGCTCGAGCCACCCGCGACGTGAGCCTCAACCCGCCGGCTCGACCGTTCGCCGGTGTGGTCGCGACGAGCCGGGACCCACAGTATGACCCGACCGGTCAGGAACCGCTGGTCGGTTAGCGGGGAATCGGGACTTCGTGCCCTCCCCTACCCGAGGTGGATGTCAGCTTGGGTTGGCTGCCCGCATGGCAACGACGACGTGGCGAAACCCCTCCGACGTACGCGGTCCCCGATCTGGTTCAGGCGGTGGGACATGATCGCTGTTCTCGGCGCGGGTGCGATGGGGATGGCGCTCGCCACATACCTGGCCCGGATTGGCCACCCGGTCGTGGTACTGGCGACCGAGCACGACACCGCGGTGGTACGGGCCTGGTGCGAGCACAGGCCGCACCCAGCGATCGGGCGGTGGCCTCCCGCATGCCCACACAACACCCGATGAAGATTAAGCCGTTACAGAATTACATAACGAAGCCAGGCTGGAGTACTAGGACATGCCGATGTTAGTGGCTACCCGTACGAGCCGAAAAGAGCCGCCTTCCCTTACCACTCAAAGGAAGGCGGCCCATAGATGACGTAACTTCGGTGTGACGGGAAGGCCGCGCCACCTGGCCCGCGACCACTTGCCGGGGAAAGCCTGTGAGGAAACGTCGTGTCCGATTGGCGAAGGCACAGCAGGACACGAAGACCGAGCTACGCGCCTACGCCCTTCGTTACAGACCGGCGTCGCCAAGCCAGCCAGAATGTCAGGACCCCGAAGACGAGGCCGCCCGGGACGGCGAGAACCGGGGCGGCCTGCAAATATTCGTCTTCCGGGACCCCCGGTATCCAGGCGCTGCCGAAATTTGCACCCACGAAGAAGCCCACGATGAAGCCTACGACAATGCCAAACATCGCACCCGAAATGCCAATGGCGACCGTGACCCAGGTCAGACCACCGGTGCTGCGCCGCCACAAGACGACCAAGGTCGCGACGGCTGCCGCGAGCAGCGCCACCTCAGCGACCAGAACGCCACCATGCAACCACGGCGCCAACGTGTCGTCTTTCGCCGTCGCGTCGGCCGAACCTTGCTGGCTGTGAGTGCTGCAGGCCGACAAGCCGAGGCCGGTGGCCAGAAGAAGGCTGACGACGGCGAAGCGTCTGGTATTCACGGAAGGTCTCCTCGAGAAGGTTTGGACGGCGCCAGGTAGGCATAGCCGCAGATGTGTCACAACCCCAGCGTGGCGGGAAGCAGGCGTCGCTGGCGTGAGTGCGCGTACTCATTCGCCGGTGGCCGGGCCTTTGAGTAAGGCTGGCGGTGTGGGCGAACAGGTTCGTGGCCGGAAGCTTGTGACCTGCACCAGGTCGATCACGAAGCCGACACGGAACAGCGTGGCCGACGCGCGGATGTTGTCAGCCGTGGCCGCTGCGTCGCCCGGCAGGACGATGCGCGTGCGCACAACAGACCCGGCGAACACGGCGCCCACGAACATGATCAGATAAAGGGATCCGGCTATTCTCGCGAGAGTCTTCGGTGAGTGCACGACTTGGTCCTCCTTGAAGTGTCAGGCCGACGGCCGCGATGCCGTCATGGCCACCACCCATGTGCGGGAGGACACCACTCCTCACCACAGTTGTGTCACCAGAGCGGCGCGCTCGGCAGAGGCGAAGGTCCTCCTAGCAAGCGACAGGATCGCGATGCCCAGCTCGAACGAAGATCAATGCGATGCCGAAGGCCATCGCTATCGGCGCCGGCGGCGGAGCGCCACGGCATGACGCCGAGTCTCTAGGCTTGACCAAACCGCGGCGGCTGCCGGGTCACGTCACGGGCGGGCGTCCCTACGCCCCGGATCAGGTCGCAGGTACAGGCGAGACCGGACGGTGTGCAGGACGAAAAGCACCGCGATCGCCGCTCTGCGGATGCGTGCAGCCCATCGCCCGGATACTCCGCAACCGCTCGCCCGCTCGAGCATCGGTGAGCGGGCGCGCGTTGCGGGCAGCAAGCTACGGCAGCCGCCCCGCACTCCAACCACAGCAGGGCAGCCGGACCTGTGCGCAGCACCTTGTCCGTTCCTCCGGCTCGTACTCCGGTTCCGTGTGCGCCGTCAGGACGGGCCGAAAGCCCCTGCCCGGAGTCGCTCCCCCGGGACAAGAATGCGTGCGACAGCGGCAAAGACCGCATAGATCAAACTGAGGCGGGATCATGCCTACAATGGCTGACCGGCAGGTGATCGACTCTGAGACGACCCGACGCATCACCCGACACCTCGTGGACGCGTACGCGGACCGTTACCCGGCCTCCTACATCGAGGACGTGGTGAAAGCCGCGCATGAGTCGCTGTCTCACGCGCGGGTACGCATCTTTGTGCCCATTTTCATCGAACGGTTGGCCCGTAAGACGCTCGAGCAGTCCACAAGGGACGGTGGCGAAGGCCATCGGAAGCGGCGCCCGGTCGGGGCCGATCCCGGCGGGTCCTCCTGATGTGAGGCATCGCGTGCACACCGCACCCGGCTTCCGGCCGGCCGGCGGAGGTCCTTCGCCTCTACCGCGATTTGGTGAAACGAGGAAAGGTCGGGTCGTGGAGTCGGCGTTGGTGGTGGAGGATCTGCGAAAGGCGTACGGCACGGTCGTGGCGGTGAACGGGGTCGACTTCACCGTGGCGGAAGGTGAGATCTTCGGCATTCTCGGGCCGAACGGTTCCGGGAAGACCACCACTGTCGAATGCGCCTACGGCTTGCGCAAGACGGATGCCGGCCGGATCCGCATCTTCGGGGTCGATCCTCAGGAACAGCCAGACCGGGCGGCCGAGCTTATCGGCATCCAACTGCAGGACTCGGCGCTTCCCGACCGGCTCAAGACGTGGGAGGCACTGCGCCTGTTTGGCGAGCTAGGACGTCGAAGCCCCGGCGCAACCGCGACCGCCTCGGGGCGCGCGACCAACGAACGGGACGTGCTCGAGCAGTGGGGATTGGCGGAGAAGCGTAACGCTGCGTTCGCGAGCCTGTCGGGTGGGCAACGCCAGCGGTTACTGGTCGCGCTTGCCCTGGTCAACCGGCCCCGCCTGGTGTTTCTCGATGAGATGACCACCGGCTTGGACCCGGCCGCCCGGCGCGACGCGTGGCATGTGATCCAACAGGCCCGCCAAGCTGGCACGACCGTGGTTCTGGTGACTCATTTCATGGACGAGGCGGAAGAGCTCTGTGACCGGATCTGCGTGCTGTCGCAGGGCCGGCTGGTCGCCCAGGACACACCGGCCCGGTTGATCTCTACGTACGGCGGCGGCATCCGGGTCCGCTTTGACGTGCCCGATGATGTCGCGCTGCCCGACTGGGATCGCCTGCCCGGCTTACGCGAGGCCCACCGCCTCAAGACAACAGTCGAGCTCCGCGGCTCCGGCTCGTTTCTCACCGCGTTGGGCGCGGCGCTGACCACCGCGGGCCTCGGCGACACCGATCTGTCGGTCGAGCAGCCCCGCCTCGAGGACGTGTACCTGCGCCTGACCAACCAGGCCGAGGAGATCTGATGCCCGTCACGGTGGCCCTGTCCTGGACCGAGCTCAAGCTGTTCCTACGTGAGCCGGTCACGGTGGTGTTCACCCTCGCGTTGCCCCCGCTGGTGCTCTACGTGCTGGCCGAGGTGTTCGGTAACACCCCGGATCCGCAGGGCCACGTGTATCGGGGCGTGGGCGCGATGGACTACTACACCCCTGCCTACATCGCGCTGATCATCGGATCCTTTGGCCTGATCGGGCTTCCGGTGCATGTGGCCTCCTATCGTGAACGGGGAGTGCTGCGCCGGTTCCAGGCCGCGCGGATGCCCGTACGGGCAATCGTGGTCTCCCAACTGGCAGTGTTGTTCGCCGCGGTCACCGCCGGCGCTGTGATCGTCGTGACGCTGGCCAAGGTCACCTATCATGTGGCCTGGCCCGTCGCCTGGCCGGGCGTGCTGCTCGCCGTGCTCGTCGGAGCCCTGGCCTTCGCCGCGATCGGAGTACTGCTCGGCGCGGCGTTGCCCACGGCCCGGGCCGCCCAGGGACTGGGCGTGCTGCTCTGGTTTCTTATGCTCATGGTCAGCGGCGGCGGGCCACCGCCAGAGGTCCTAGGCGGCGCGCTACGCGAGGTCGCCACATTCACACCGCTCAAACACCTCATCGTCGCAGTGCAGGACCCCTGGCTCGGCCGAGGCATCAACTGGGCTGAACTCGGCATCGTCGCGGCGATCCTCGCCGTCGCCGGCGCCCTGGCCGTACCGACACTGCGCAAACGCACCTGACCGCGGGGCCCGTCGACCAGGCGTTCAGGACCTTCGCCTCGACCCGGGCTCGCCCCGCCCGCGAAAGTATCGACATTGGACACAACTGCGGCGAAGGAGTCGACATGGGTCAGGCTGAGGTCGAGGTTTGGACCAACCTCGAGGGTAGATACCTGAGCATCACCAGCGTCCGTCGCGACGGGACCCCGGTGGCGACCCCGGTGTGGTTCGTGCGCGACGGTGCTCGGTTGCTCGTGCAGACGGATAGGGACTCGTACAAGATGAAGCGGATCCGGCGCAACCCGGCGGTGACGATCGCCGTCTGCAACGCCCGTGGCCGGCTGCGCGGCCAACCGGTCGCGGCTATCGCCGAGCAACTGCCCGACACCGAACTCGCCCGCGCCGAAGGCCTCCTCACCGCCAAATACCGGATCGACCTGCTGTTGTTCAAACCGTTGCGTGCGCTGCAGGCGGCGCTCGGGCGAGGCCGCGGCCGGCCGATCGCGTTGGCGCTCACGCCGAAGGCCTGACCGTCGCCGATGTGGCTCAGGCCGGAGTCAGATGTGTACCATCCTCGAACCCCGGGACGGCCACACGAAACGGTCCGCGTAGCGGCGCAACGAGGGACGAGCGCAGGGACATCACGGCGATGACGCCCCGCGCCGTACCGAGCGAGCCGAACAGCCGGCGCCGGGTGCCATGCGGCACTGACATCGAACCCGGGGCGCGTTGGACAATGGCCTGGTAAGTCACGCCTGAGGTGAGCAAGGTGGTGGCGCAAATGTCGGACGAACGCGAACCCAGGCCCGCACGGCTTCCTCCGCGCTGGTTCATCCGCATCGCCTGGTCGGTGCACCGTGGCGTGTACCGGCTCAGCGGCGGCCGAGTCGGACTGTGGCGTCCGAGGTCCGGCCGTTGGGGCGCGTTGCGCCTCACCACCACGGGACGCCGCACCGGCCGGCGGCGCAGCGTGATCATCGGCTACTTCGAGGACGGCCCGAACCTCGTCACGCTGGCGATGAACGGCTGGGGCGACGGCGAGCCCGCCTGGTGGCTCAACCTCCAGACGCACCCGGACGCGAGGGTCGATCTCGCCGACGGGCCGCGCCTCGTGACGGCCCGCGCCGCAGCGGGTGCCGAACGCTCCGGCCTGTGGGCTCACTGGCGCGAGATAGACAAAGGCCTGGACGCCTATGCGGCGCTACGATCATCCGAGACGGCAGTGGTGATCCTGGAACCACAAGCCAACTCTTTGGGATGACCCGCCGTCACCACGGCAAGTCGCAACGATCCCACCTCGCTTGTCCGGCACGCTACGCCGCCGCGATTGTTACCTTGATCATCGGCGACGCCGCTCAATTCTGGACGAGAATGTACGGTCACTGCTGATGCGTGCCCAGGGGTCGTTGTGCCCTGCCCGAGGGGCCAGATGGCCGCGATCGGTCGGGCCGCGGCCGGCGCGCCCGTCAACGACGAGGTGGCTCGGACACCGTCCTTTATAGACAGTGACGACGATGTGCTCATCGGGGACCTTCGGCTGATCATCCAAGGTCGTTGTGCCCTGCTTGGAAACTGTCACGTTGGTTCAGGGTGGGTTACAAAGGGATTCCTGTGCGCGCGCCACCGGGACGGACGTCACCTGGTTGGACCGGGGATCTCTGCGATCGGCAGGAGGCCGGGAACGTGGTATTCAGCGAGAGCACGCGAACCGAAGGCAGCGAGGCCTCGGCCGCCCGAGAGCGTGGCGATGTGGGGCTTGCGGCTCGACGGCCGGATCAGGACGGCACCGCCGCCCGCGCGGTCGGCGTGTGGAAGGTGTACGGATCCGGGGAATCCGAGGTCGTCGCCCTTCGAGATGTCGACGTGGAGATCGCGACCGGCCGTTTTACCGCCATCATGGGTGCGTCCGGCTCGGGCAAGTCCACTCTTATGCACTGCCTGGCCGGTCTGGACGAGACGACACGCGGCGAGGTGTTCGTCGGCGATACGAAGTTGACCGGCCTGTCGGACTCGAAACTGACCCGGTTGCGCCGCGACCGCATCGGGTTCGTGTTCCAGCAGTTCAACCTCTTGCCGACGTTGACGGCGGAAGAGAACATCCGGCTCCCGCTGGACATCGCCGGTCGTCGGCCGGATACCGAGTGGCTGGCGACGATCGTCAAGACGATGCGATTGGAAGACCGGTTGGGACATCGACCGGCGCATCTGTCCGGCGGCGAGCAGCAGCGGGTGGCGTGCGCCCGTGCGCTGGCGACCCGACCCGCCGTCATCTTCGCCGACGAGCCGACCGGCAATCTCGACTCGCGTTCAAGCACCGAGATCCTCGGCTTCCTGCGGGATTCAGTTCGCGACCATGGACAGACGATCGTGATGGTCACCCATGACCCGAAGGCTGCCTCGTACGCGGACCGGGTGCTGTTTCTCTCGGACGGCCGCATCGTCGGAGAGATCCTGCAACCGACAACCGAGCAGATCCTGGATCGGCTCAAGGGTCTTGACGCCACCGGCGACGGCCCGGAGGCGGCGCCGTTGCACGGCGAGGGAGCGTTGTGATGGTCAGGGCGACGATGAAGAGCCTGCTGTCGCACAAGTTGCGCATGCTGTCATCAGCCCTGGCGGTGGTACTGGGCGTGATGGCGGTCTCCGGCGCTTTGGTGTTGACCGACACGCTCAGCCGGTCGTACAAGGCGATGTTCAGCACGGCCTTTGACAACACCGACGTCGCGGTGAGCGGAGTGCCCAAAGTGGACGCGGGCTACTACGGGGCGCCGGCGACCGTGCCGGCGTCTCTGGTCGACCGGTTGGGTCGGGTGCCCGGCGCCAGCCGCGTGGTCGGAACCGTGGGCACCGTCGACGGTGCCCGGGTTGTGGGCAAAGACGGCAAGGTAGTCACCAGCTTCGGCGCCCCGCGCTTCGGCGTGAACTGGACCGGCGAGGACCCCTACGTCAACCTTCAGGCCGGACGTGGTCCACAGGCCGATGACGAGGTCGCCATCAACGGCGGCCTGGCCAAGTCGACCGGGTACCAGGTCGGCGATCGGATCGACGTGCTCACGCTTCAGCCGCGGCAGACCTTCACCGTGGTCGGAGTGTTCGGGTACTACGGCAACCGCGACTCCCTGGCGGGCGAGACAATGGTGGCGTTCACCACGCCGGCCGCGCAACGCCTCCTCCTAGGTACCCCGAATGTGTTCACGGCCGTCAATGTCACGCGTGCCCCGGGTGTCACACAGCAGCAGCTGCGAGACCGGATCGTCGCCGAACTCGGCTCGCAGTACCGGGTGAAGACCGGTCAGGAACTGGCGGCCGAATCCGGCCAGCAGCTCGACGAAGGTCTGAAGTTCTTCAACTACATCCTGCTCGGGTTCGCGTTCGTTGCGCTGTTCGTCGGCGTGTTCCTCATCCTCAACACCTTCTCGATCATCGTCGCGCAGCGGATGCGGGAATTGGCACTGATGCGTGCGGTAGGCGCCAGCCGGGTCCAGATCGTGGCCTCGGTCGAGGCGGAGGCGGCGGTCGTCGGAGTAGTGGCGTCGGTGGTCGGGTTCGGCCTGGGGGTCGGTGTCGGTCGCCTGCTCGCCTGGATGTACGCCACCTTCCTCGGCGGTGGGGTGGCGCTCGCGCCGCTCGAGGTGCCGCTGTCGGCGGTGTATGGCTCCTTCGCCGTGGGCGTCCTGGTCACGATGGTGGCCGCGCTACTGCCGGCGCTGCGCGCGGCTCGCATCCCGCCGGTCGCCGCCATGCG
>Ga0163163_10001039_pt1 | contig 23540 bp, 22 predicted proteins | sample S65metaG_FD_119766 | JGI IMG/M metagenome (GOLD analysis project Ga0163163, IMG submission 119766) | Switchgrass rhizosphere microbial communities from Kellogg Biological Station, Michigan, USA - S6-5 metaG | ecosystem: Host-associated > Plants > Roots > Rhizosphere > Soil | place: USA...
CGAGTTACGCTTCGGATCCGGCCTGGTCGCCGCTTCTGTCGTGATTGTCGTGAACCGGCTTTATTTTCACTGTGTCTTAACCATCAGAAACGGTTTAAGGGGTTCGGGCAGTTTTAATAGGTCCACGCAAGGTTCCATCAAGGTTGATGGAACGTTCGTTTAACGAACGACCTGCTAGACCTCACGCAAGCTCCGGTTGATACGCGTGAATGGAGGCACCGGATATGATCGATATGAGGAAAACGCTGCACGTTGTTCGCTTCGCGGCCGTTCTCGCCGCAACGCTGGCTATATCGGCCTGCGCCAAGAATGCGGAGGATGCGCAGGCCAATGCAGCAGGCCAGGCGACGCCCGGCAGCCAGCAGGATTTCGTGGTCAATGTCGGCGATCGCGTCTTCTTCGAGACCGACTCGTCCGAGCTCACGACACAGTCGCGTGCGACGCTCGACAAGCAGGCACAATGGCTCACGAACTACAGCCAGTACAGTCAGTTCACGATCGAAGGCCATGCCGACGAACGCGGTACCCGTGAATACAACATTGCATTGGGTGCGCGCCGCGCGCAGGCGGTGAGAGACTATCTGGTTTCCCGCGGCATCCAGGCGCAGCGCATGCGCACGATCTCGTATGGGAAAGAGCGGCCGGTCGCGGTCTGCAACGACATCTCGTGCTGGTCGCAGAACCGGCGCGCGGTCACCGTCCTAGGTGTCAGTTCATAGAGCTTTGCGGGAACGTTCGGGTGGTGGCACGGCGGCCCTTCGGGCCGCCGTTGCGTTATTGCCAGCCGGGAACGTTGCGTATTTCCGGAAGATGAAGTCGGCATCGCGGAGCTAATGAAAATACAGGGTTCTTTGTTGATGTAAGTCAATACCCGACAGCTGGACAATGCTCCGCTGCTTCTCACGCATGCTCTTCTGGGATAGCTTGCTTTTCCAATGAAGGCTGCCAAGTGCATGTGGGCGGAGGCGCAATTGGCTGTGTATCGACTTCTGGCATTTTCGCTGACGCTCGCATCGGCGCCCAGTTTCGCAGCCGATGCGCCGGCGACTCAATTGCATCCCGCCGCGACCCAACACCTGCCGATGTTCATCACCGCGCCGGGCGGGACCGACGTGCTCATGGTCGTCATGGCGATCACCCTTGCTGTTGGAGTGGTCGCCTTTGGCGTTTTCTTTCTGCGCCTACACACACTGCCCGAGCGCGTGGCGCACAAAGCGCACAAAATCCAGTTCGAGATTGTGGCGATCCTCGGCCTGATAGCGCTCTTCACGCACATGCATATTTTCTGGGTGGCGGGCCTGCTGCTGGCCTTCATCGACATTCCTGATTTCGGCGGCTTTCTCGGCCGCATCGCAGGCTCGGTCGAGAGGATGGCCGGCGTGAAACCTGGCGCGGGTGCCGACGACGTTCCGGATCCCGGCAGAGAGATCCACGCGGCGGAAGCGGGCCAGGCCGAAGGCGCGTCTTCCGCTCCGCGAAAGCCCCCGCGCGTGGTCGCCGGCAGGAAGGAGCTTGACCATGCTTGAGATGCTTCTCTGCTCGCTGGTGACGCTTCTTCCCGACTATCTCTACCGACGCTACGCGCAGGGAAAGCGGTTCGGCAAGGAGATCACGCTCTACTCAGTCTGGTTCGAGCTGCGCTGGGGCATAACGGGCTGTCTCATTCTGACCGTGCTCCTGATCACGACCGTGTTTTACAATCACCCTTCCACGACCAACGTCACGCTCTTCTACCGTACCGTCCCCATCGTGCCTGAAACAATCGGACGCGTGGCGGAGGTCAATATCGCTTACAACGACACCGTCAAGAAAGGCGCGCCACTTTTCCGGCTCGACAGCTCGAAGCAGGAGGCTGCAGTTGAGTCGGCGCGGCGCAAGATCGCCGAGATCGACGCGCAGACGCTGGTTGCACGCGCGGACGTAGTGAAGGCCGACGGCCAACTGGTCGAGGCCAAGAGTTCGCACCAACAGGCGGTTGACGAGCTTGAGACCAAGCAGGAACTCTACCGGCGCAACCCCGGGAACGTTCCCTTCCGCGAGATCGAGCGCCTGCAGGAGCGCGCGCGGGGTTTGCTCGGCGCGATTACTGCTGCGACGGCGTCGAAACAGGGCATCGAAGAACGCATATCAACGCTGCTGCCTGCGGAAAAGGCCAGCGCCGAGGCAGTCCTGGCGCAGGCGCAGGTCGATCTCGACAAAACGGTGATCCGCGCGGGTGTTGATGGCCGCGTCGAGCAGTTCCTGTTGCGGGTCGGCGACCTCGTCAATCCGATGATGCGTCCAGCCGGCATCCTCATCCCCGATAGAGACAGACAGGTTCTGTCCGCAGGCTTCGGCCAGATCGAGGCGCAGATCATGAAGGCCGGGATGATTGCCGAGGTCACCTGCATCTCGAAGCCGTTCACGGTCATCCCGATGGTGGTCTCGGATGTGCAGGACTACATCGCCGCCGGCCAATTCCGGGGCGGCGAGCAGTTGGTTGAGGCGCAGCAGGTGGGCAAGCCCGGCACCCTGCTCGCGTTCCTGGAGCCTCTGTACAAAGGCGGCCTCGACGGCGTGACGCCGGGCAGCAGCTGCATCGCCAACGCGTATTCCAATAATCACGACACGATCGTTGCCAAAGATACTGGCGCGCTGAAGGCCGTTGCCCTTCACGTCGTGGATGCACTGGCGCTGGTGCACGCGCTCATCTTGCGGCTGCAAGCGCTGGTGCTTCCGTTCCAGACGCTGGTGTTTGGCGGGCACTGAGTCGGGCGGGTAGGCCGGAAATCCGCTTGTTGCAGGCCTTTTGGCCGTCCCGGCCACAATCTGGTCGTACTCACCATGCTATGCTACGCAGCCGCTGCGATTACAAAACCAGCGTAGCTTTCCGAAACCTGGGGAACGGTTTTCGGAACCAGACATGCAACAAAAAACACCAAACGGGTTTCGACCTTGCCGATGACACGCACACGGCCCTGCACGTTTTTTTCCTTTGCATCCGCCGCAGCCATTCTTGCCTCCGCCTTGCTGATGCAGGGCGCGGCGGTCGCGCAAGAACGCGGCTCGTCCGGAAATTTTCTCGATAACCTGTTCAATCGCGGCGAGCCGCAGACGCAGCAGCGTCAGGCACCTCAGGCGCCTCAGCAGGCTCAGGGCGACCGTCGCGTCGCGCAGTCCGATCCTGGCGACCTGACAGTTCGGCTCGACCGCATGGAGAATGCGCTGCGCCAACTGACAGGCACGATCGAGAATCTTCAGTACCGCAACCAGCAGCTCGAGATGCAGCTCAAGCGGATACAGGACGACACGGAATATCGCTTCCAGCAACTTGGGTCGAAAGGCAGTGCGCCGCCGCCTGCGCAGGTCGCGCCAATGAATCCGGGCAATGCCCCGGGCGGCCCACCCGCCAATCCCGGTCGCCGCTCCGACGTCTTCGATCCATCACAACATCCGAGTGCACCGGGCGCACCGCGCGTACTCGGCAACCAGGGGGCGATCGCTGTGCCGGAGCAAGGGCGCGACAGCGGTCCGGTTGGCGCTCCGGGTGGCCGCGCCGCCGGCGCTCCGCTCGATCTTGCGACCATGGCTGGAAACAATGACTCGGCGCCTCCGTCCCCGCCGCCCGGGGCTGTGGCGTCGGCTGGTGGCGCTCCGGTGCCGGCCCAGCAGATGCCGCCACCGCAGGTCCGCAATGTTGCGCCCGCTGGGGCGGGCCAGCAGCTGGCGACGTTGCCGCCGTCAGCTTCGCCAAAGGACGAATATGATATGGCCTATGGCTACGTGCTGCATAAAGACTATTCACTGGCCGAGCAGGCCTTTCGCGATTTTCTGAAAAAATACCCGAACGAACAGCTCGTGCCCGATGCAAATTATTGGCTCGGCGAGAGTCTGTTTCAGCAGCAACGCTATCGGGACGCCGCGGAATCGTTCCTGAACGTTTCGACCAAATATGAGCGCTCGGGCAAGGCACCGGATGCGCTGTTGCGTCTTGGCCAATCGCTCGCGGCGATGAACCAAAAAGAGGCGGCTTGCGCCACGCTTGCCGAGGTTGAGCGCAAATTTCCGCGCGCCTCTTCCGGCGTGAAGCGCGGGGTTGCGCAGGAACAGAAGCGTGCGCACTGCTGAGGCGAAAGCCGTCTCGGCCTCGGAAGTCACATCGCTATTTTCCGGACTGCAGTCGTTGCCCGTCCTTGTGCTCGCCGTGTCGGGCGGGCCGGATTCCACCGCGCTCATGATCCTGGCCGCACGGTGGCGCGATTCCCTAGCGACGAAGCCGAAGCTTGTCGCCGTTACCGTCGATCACGGGCTGCGGAAGGAATCCAAAGTGGAGGCAGCCGCAGTCGCACGCCTCGCTCGCAATCTCGATATCGCGCATCGCACTTTGTGCTGGACCGGCCGCAAGCCGAAGACCGGTTTGCAGGAAGCCGCCCGCCTGACGCGCTACAGATTGCTCGGCAATGCGGCGCGCAAGGCTGGCGGCACACATATTCTCACGGCGCACACGCTCGACGACCAGGGTGAGACCGTCCTCATCCGCATGAGCCGCGGCAGCGGTCTCTCCGGTCTCGGGGCAATGCAAAGGATCTCGGCCGTTCCTCACGGCGACGAGCTGGTTGTCGTCCGTCCGCTGCTGGAGATTCCAAAGGCGCGGCTGATCGCGACATTACAGGCCACCGGAATTCCCTTTGCCGACGATCCGTCCAATCGCGATCCCCGCTTCACACGCGCGCGCCTGCGCGGGCTGATGCATTCCCTTGCCGAGGAAGGTCTCGATGCCGCGCAGCTGGCGCGGCTCGCGCGGCGGCTTAAGCGCGCAGACGTCGCGATTGAAACTGCGGTCGATCGTGCGGCCACGGACCTGTTCGTCGATTTGCCTGGCGCGCCTGCGATTGCGATTGAATCGCGACGTTTTGCTGATTTGCCCGCGGAAGTCGCATTGCGCCTGCTCGGCCGGGCGCTGGCCCGGATCGGTGACGAGGGACCAGTGGAGCTCGGCAAGCTCGAGGCGCTCAAATCGGCGCTCGACAAGGTGCAAAATATCGTAGAAAGCCGCTTCCGGCGGACCCTAGCGGGCGCGATTGTGACGCTTAAGGATCGGCAAATTCTCGTTGAAAGGGCACCGCCGCGCCGTCGCAAGGTCTTAACCAAGCGCCGACCTGGCCGGCCGAAAGCTGTCAAAAGACGTTAGAATATTAAGGCTTAAGGCCTTTTCATGGGGGCGGGCGCTGCCTACATTGGCTTGCGAGTCCGAAAGTCGCCACGAACCAGATGCATAGTACTTATTGCCGCGCTGCACGCGCGCGGCGGGGTCAGGACGGGTAATGAACGCCAATCTACGAAATTTCGCGCTCTGGGTGATCATCGTCCTGTTGCTGCTGGCGCTGTTCACGCTTTTCCAGAATCCCGGACAGCGCACTACCGCGCAAGACATCTCGTTCTCGCAGTTGCTGTCGGAAGTTGACCAGGGCCGCGTCCGCGACGTCGTGATTCAGGGGCCGGACATTCACGGCACCTTCTCGAACGGCACCAGCTTCCAGACTTACGCACCGAACGATCCCGGCCTGGTGCAGAAGCTTTATTCGAAGGGCGTCGCGATCACTGCGCGGCCGCCGTCCGACAACGTTCCATGGTTTGTCTCGCTGCTCGTTTCGTGGCTGCCGTTCATTGCGTTGATCGGCGTTTGGATTTTCCTGTCGCGCCAGATGCAGGGCGCCGGCGGCAAGGCGCTCGGTTTTGGCAAGTCGCGCGCCAAGCTTTTGGCGGAAGCGCACGGCCGCGTCACGTTTGAAGACGTTGCCGGCGTCGACGAGGCGAAGCAGGATCTGCAGGAAATCGTCGAATTCCTGCGCGACCCGGGAAAATTCCAGCGCCTCGGCGGACGCATTCCGCGCGGCGTGCTGCTTGTCGGACCTCCGGGCACCGGCAAGACGCTGATTGCGCGTGCGGTGGCCGGCGAGGCGAATGTTCCGTTCTTCACGATTTCGGGCTCCGACTTCGTCGAGATGTTCGTCGGCGTTGGTGCCTCACGCGTGCGCGACATGTTCGAGCAGGCAAAGAAAAATGCGCCGTGCATCATCTTCATCGACGAAATCGATGCGGTCGGCCGTCATCGCGGCGCCGGTCTCGGCGGCGGCAATGACGAGCGCGAGCAGACCCTCAACCAGTTGCTGGTCGAGATGGATGGCTTCGAGGCGAACGAAGGCATCATCCTGATCGCGGCAACCAACCGTCCGGACGTGCTCGATCCGGCGCTGCTGCGCCCGGGTCGCTTCGACCGCCAGGTTGTGGTGCCGAACCCGGACGTGGTCGGACGGGAAAGCATTCTGAAGGTGCACGTGCGCAAGGTGCCGCTGGCACCCGACGTGAACCTGAAGACGATCGCGCGTGGAACGCCTGGCTTCTCCGGCGCTGACCTGATGAACCTCGTCAACGAAGCGGCACTGATGGCCGCGCGCCGCAACAAGCGCATGGTCACGCAGGCCGAATTCGAAGATGCCAAGGATAAGGTGATGATGGGCGCCGAGCGTAAGTCGCTTGTCATGACCGATGAAGAAAAGATGCTAACTGCGTATCACGAGGGCGGTCACGCCATCGTCGCCCTCAACGTCATCGCTACCGATCCGGTGCACAAGGCCACCATCATCCCGCGCGGCCGCGCACTCGGCATGGTCATGCAGCTGCCGGAACGAGACAAGTTGTCGATGAGCCGCGAGCAGATGACCTCGCGCCTCGCCATCATGATGGGCGGACGCGTTGCCGAGGAAATGGTGTTCGGCAAGGAAAAGGTGACATCCGGCGCAGCATCCGACATCGAGCAGGCGACCAAGCTGGCGCGCATGATGGTGACGCGCTGGGGCCTCTCGGACGAGCTCGGCACCGTTGCCTATGGTGAGAACCAGGACGAGGTTTTCCTCGGTTACCAGGTGTCACGCCAGCAGAATATTTCGGAAGAGACCTCGCGCAAGATCGACGGCGAAATCCGCCGCCTGGTGGAAGCAGGCTACGCCGAGGCGACACAGATTCTGAACGAGAAACGCTCCGATCTCGAAGTCTTGGCCAAAGGCCTGCTCGAGTTCGAGACTCTGACCGGCGAAGAGATAACGGATCTGATTGCGGGTAAGCGTCCGGTGCGTGAGTCGGTGATCGAGCCGACCACGCCGCGTTCGTCAGCGGTGCCGCCGGCGGGCAAGCCGCGGCCGCGTCCCGAGCCCCCGTCCGGTGAAGTCGCACCGCAGCCACAGGCCTAAACGAAGAAATTGCAGACAGACGCCCGCCGCATGGCGGGCTTTCTGTTTTTGAGGCTTCTTTTGCGTCTCGGCAAACGATAAAGCTGCAGGCGTAGTTTTCATGATCAGCAAAAAACCCTTCAAACCGCATTGGACATTCGTCGCTTTCCGGGAAGGCGTGATCTCCACTCTGCCGCTGACTCCGGGATTATTCGCATTCGGCATGGCGTTCGGCACTGTCGCGGCGCGGCAAGGCTTCACGCTGGTCGACGCGGTGGCAATGAGCGCGATTGTCTTTTCCGGCGTTGCCCAGATCATCGTGGTCGATGCCTGGCCGCGCGAGCTTACCGTCGCCAGCGTGACCGCCATTGCGGCTGTCACCGCCGTCATCTGCTCACGGTTTCTGCTGATCGGTGCCGCGATGCGGCCGCTGCTGAGTCGCCTGCCGCCCGTGCAGGTCTACCCGTTCCTGCATTTTCTGGTGGAGCCGCCCTGGCTCCTCTCGATCCGCTATCAGCGTGAGGGCGGCAACGACCCCGGCTTCGTCATAGGCTCCGCCGCGACGTGCTACGTCACCTGGGTCGTCTCGACCGCGCCCGGCTACTGGTTGGGAGCGGCTGCCGATCCATACCGCTTTGGCCTCGACATGGTGATCCCGGCCTTCTTTTCCGCGATGCTGGTGTCGCTGTGGCAAGGCCCGCGCAAATCGATTGGTTGGGCCGTGGGCGGCGCGGTCGCGGTGCTGGCCGACCTCACTCTCGGCGGCTTCTGGTACGTGGTTCTTGGCGGCGTCGCCGGCAGTATTGCGGGAGGTCTCGCTGATGAATAGCCACGATCCGCTCGGCTACGTCATCGTCATCGCGGTTATGACGGTCGTCGTCTATCTCACGCGCGCCGGCGGCTTCTGGCTGATCGGTCGCGTAAGGATCGGCCCGCGCCTGCGCAAGACTCTCGACGCGCTGCCCGGCGCGATCATCGCCGCTACCATTGCGCCTTTGCTGCTGCACGGTGGCGTCAGCGCACTCTGCGCGGTCGGCGCGGCGGTGATCGTCATGATTTTCGTGCGCAAGGATTTCGCCGCTGTGGCCGCAGGTCTGGCGGTCGCGGCCTTCGTGCGGGCGGCGGGCTTCTAGCCGACGCACGCGCAATCAGGTTGTGTTGTCCCATGGCCTTGCAGAATCGCGTCTCTCCGTTTGGCGAACTGGTTGCGACATGCGCGCGCGGCACCATGCTCGGAAATCGTGGTGGCAAGTTTCATCGCGACGACAAGACGCTTGCATCCCGGCGCTGGGTGTCTCGCCAGTGGATTTGTTGCGTGCTGAAATTCAAGGGCCGCCAGCGCGACGTGTGGGGTCGTTACTACACGGAACTGTTCTTTCTCGACGAGGTCACGGCCCTTGCGGCCGGTCACCGGCCTTGCTTCGAGTGCCGTCGCAAGGACGCAGAACGCTTTGCCACGCTGTTTTCAGGCGGAAAGAAACGGGCATCTGCAGTTGAAATGGATCGCGTGCTGCACGCCGAGCGGCTCATCGCTAAAGTCAAACGCGCCCACCCGCGCAAGCTGGACACGCTTCCCGATGGAGCAATGATCGCGCTCGGGGTAGAAGCTTTCGCTGTTCGCGGCAGACGACTACTGCACTGGACACCAAAGGGTTACAGCGGATCGATATCGCGGCCGCGTGGCGCCGAGGCCGATGTTTTGACACCGCCCTCGATTCTTGCCGTACTTTCGCGCGGATATGCACCGCTCTGGCATCCGAGTGCAACGCGCTAGACTGGACGGAGGAAGGTCTGGAAAATGTCGACGCCCGCCGCCCTGCAACGCCGCCGTGACTATGACGGCCCTGCGTTGTTCTCGTACGGTTTTCGTCCGTTCTTTCTGGCGGCGGGTCTGTGGGCCATCGTCGGCATTCTTCTCTGGATTCCCCAATACATGGGCAAGCTGAGCGTGCCCACGCACCTGAGCCCGCTCGATTGGCATGTTCACGAAATGCTTTATGGCTACGTCGCGGCCGCCATCGCCGGTTTCCTGCTGACGGCGATTCCAAACTGGACCGGGCGGTTACCGGTCAACGGCTGGCCGCTCGCCGGCCTCGCCGCGCTTTGGCTGGCCGGCCGTCTTGCGCTGCTGATTTCGGCGCAGCTCGGCGGACTGGTCGCGGCGATCGTCGACACGGCATTCCTTGCCACGTTGGCGGCGGTTGCCGCGCGCGAGATCGTCGCCGGCGAAAACTGGCGAAATCTCCGCGTGCTGGTAATTCTCGTCGTGCTCATCTTCGGCAATGTCGTTTTCCATGCCGAAGTATTGACGACGGGTGCCGCCGCCTATGGCAGCCGCATTGCTATCGCGGCCGTCATTTTGATGATTTCGCTGATCGGCGGACGGATTGTGCCGAGCTTCACCAACAATTGGCTCAACCGCAACAATCCCGGCCGCTTGCCGGTGCCATTCTCGCGTTTCGACATGGTGGCGCTCGTCGTCAGCGCGATTGCACTTGCCGCCTGGGTCATAACGCCGATGCATTGGCTGTCAGCCGTGCTGCTTGTCGTCGCCGGATGCCTGCAGGCGGTGCGATTGGCGCGCTGGGCCGGCGACCGCACCGTGGCTGACCGTCTCGTTCTGATACTGCACATCGGCTACGCCTTCGTACCGCTTGGTTTTCTCATGCTCGGCCTGGCGGTTTTTACGACGGAGGTGCCGGCGACGGCGGGTGTCCATGCCTGGACTGCCGGTGCCATCGGCCTGATGACCGTTGCTGTCATGACGCGCGCGACGCTTGGGCATACGGGGCAGCCTCTGCAGGCCGGACGCGCGACGCAGTCGATCTACGCCTTGCTGCTTGCCGCCGTGCTCGTTCGAATCGTGGCGGCCTTCCTGGGCTCGGTCGATCTGCTCGAATTCGCAGGCCTTTGCTGGGCCGCGGCTTTCATCCTGTTCGTTTTGCTTTACGGACCGCTGCTGGCGATGCGGGATCCCGGCTGGAGCGAAACACGCCGCTAGCTCATGGCGGCTCGATCGGGCTGGGCTTTTCCTGGCGGGCAGTTTCGCCCCAGGCGAAAATGACGATCGCCGCCATGATGACGAGCATCGCCGCCACGAGCGCGGCGCAGGCCGGCCAGCCGCCCAGCGTCCAGGCGATCGCGCCCACGGCCGCTCCGAAGCTGCCGCCGAGATAGAACGAGGTCACGTAGAGCCCAACCGCCGATGAGCGCCCCGCCTTGGCGGTGACCGTTACGTAGCCGGTCGATACCGCCTGGCATATGAGTCCGCATCCGGCACCAAGCGCGAGCCCCGCAACAATCAGAAAAAGCGACGGCGCGAGCGTAAGCGCAATGCCGACAAGCCATATGGCGATCACGCCGACCATGAACTGGCGCCGCCCGAACCGGCCGACCGCCCAGCCGATCCACGGGGTGAGCGCCGAACCGACGAGATAAGTGACGAAGATCGCACCGAGCCAGCTGGCGGACAGATTGTAGGGCGGCGCGGCGAGGTGAAAGCTGATGTAGGTGAAAGTGCAAATGAAATTGAACAGCACGCCGAAGCCAATGGCGAAAGTTGCGACGAGATGGCTGTTGCGAAAATGCCCGAGCATCTGGCGGCTGGATGCGAGCAGGCCTTCCGAGCGCACGAAGCGCCGTTCGCGTGGCAAGAGAAACGCGACCGCGACGGCGCCAGCGGCGGCGACACCCGCGAGCACAAAAAATCCGGCCCGCCAGCTGATCAGGTCGGCGATCACCCCGGCGACCATGCGTCCGCTGAATCCTCCGAGACTCGATCCCGAAGAATAGATGCCTGCGGCAGTGGTGGCCTCCCTGGCCGGCCATTCGTCGCCAATGTAGGCAACGGTCACGGCAAAGATCGGCGGCAGAACGAGCCCTTGCATGGCGCGCCAGAAAATGATCGCTGACAGGCTGGTAGAAAGGCCCACCATCAAAGTCGGAATAACGAGCACAAACATTGCCACGACGATCACGCGTTTGCGGCCGAGCACGTCGGCTACAGCGCCTGTGAAAGGAGCGGTGAGGGCAACCGCCAAGGTGCTGACGGTGATGATGGCCGAGACTTCCGCAGCGCTGGCGTGAAATTCCTCGGAGAGCAAAGGAAGGATCGACTGCGGCGAGTAGAGATTGATGAAGGCGCAATACCCGGCAAGGCCAACCGCGAGATGACGCGCGGAATGCGTTCGGCCTTTGGCAGTGGCGCTCATTGGAGAGAACCTGGCGGGCGGGTACGCTTCAACGCTCGAGTCATGCCTCGGTTCGCCGGCCCTCGCCAAGGGAAAAGTTGGCGGGACTGCGGCTCGCGCAATGCATAGCTTTTGTCATTCGAGGTCGAGCGCGACTCTGGCGCGAATGTAGGTTTCTTCCGGGGTTCCGGATGCGTCGACTCGCGCCCAGCTGATCCGGCCCAGCTCGAATTTTTCCTGATCCTGCACGATCGCCGTGTTTGCATCGGACGCATCGCCTGTCCGCGCGCCTGCGCGTTCAAGCCGCAATTGCAGGTTGGCAGTGAGAAAAAGACCGGAAAAATCGGCGGAATCAGCCGCTTTCGCGATGTCTGCGCGCTCGTCCGGCTGTGCAAACACGGCATCGACGATTGCCGAATGCCCCGCCGCCAGGACGCGGCGCGCCTTGGCGGCCAGCGTAGCGTAGACCTTGGCGGTGGCCTCGGCGGTGTATGCCGACTTGGGCAGCGTCTCAGTTTCGGCGACGCCGAACAGCGCCTTGCGCTCGATATCGCTGCGCAGCACCACGGCGCCGGGCATCGGCATGATCTCGGATGCAAGCGTGCGTGCGAGCAGGGACTTGCCGGTGCCGGAGAGTCCGCCAATGGCGACCAGTCTTGGCTCGGTCGCTTGCAGCAGTTCGCACGCCAGGCGGGCATAGCTGCATGCATCCTGCGATAGCTTCTCGCGAGTACTGGAGTGCTTGCGTCTCGCTGCCGTGACCTTGGCGCGGATCGCGGCGCGCACGGACATGAACAGCGGAAGTGCGGCGAGGGCGTCGAGATCGTGAATACGTTGCGTCTCGACCAGATAGCGGTTGAGCACGATATTCGCCTCCGGGCGTAACCCGCGCTCGACCAGATCCATCAGCAGGAAAGCCAGGTCGTAGAATATGTCGCCCGTTGCGATGCGGTCATCGAACTCGATGGCGTCGAACAAAACGGGCTTGTCCTCGATCAACACGACGTTGCCAAGATGCAGGTCGCCATGGTACCGGCGCACGAGACCTGCGCGCTCACGTGCCTGGAGCAGCGGCTTTACACGATCCAATGCACCGCGTGTTGCTGCAGCGAGGGCGCGTAGATTTTCCAGGGAAATCAGATCTGGCTCCGCGGCGAGCTCGGTCTCATTTTGCGCGACGACCTTCGCCAGCGTGTCCGTGAAGTGCGCGGTTGTCACCGTCGGAGCGACGCGGTGCGCGGCCGCCACGGTTCGTCCGAGCCGATCGGCGAGCTGCTCGTCGAGGCGCTCGGATTCGGCAAGCCGGTCGAGGGTCTGGCTTTCATCGAAGCGTCGCATCTCGACCGCCCATTCCACCGGCTCGCCTTTGCCGGCAATCGCGAGTCGTCCCGCGGGATCGCGAGTAATCGGCACGACGTTGCGGTAGAGGGCGGGCGCGAATGCGCGGTTGACCTTGATCTCGGCTTCGCAGGCGGCCCTGCGTTTGCCGAGCGTGGAAAAATCGAGAAATGGGAAGCGCACGGCGCGCTTGATCTTGAGCACGCGGTCGCCGGCCAGAAAGACCACTGCGGCGTGGGTATCGATGCGCTTGACCGGGGCGCCGCCATGGTTGGCCGCGTCGCCCAGAAAATCGATCACCGATTGTTGGGTTTCGTCATTCATTCGCGGCCCGCAGGCATTGTCGTCCAAATGACTATGTATCAATTCGAGGCGAAAAAACGGGATGCTCGCATGCAAGCCCCAAGTCTATTGACCGTTGCTCGCCTTGCCGGGAAAGTGCCCGCCTGACCGCGTCAATGTCCAAGGGAGGTGTTTAGTGATTATCGATCACAGGGTTTATCGGACTCTGCCGGGCAGGCTGCCCGCACAACTCGAGCTCTATAGCAAGCTGGGGTATCCGGTGCAGCTTCGCTACATGGGCGAGCCGCATTACTATCTCACGACCGAAACGGGTCAGCTCAACACGCTGATACATGGTTGGATCTACGAGAGCGCCGCACAACGCGAGCAAACCCGCGCCAAGATGGCGCAGGATCCGGACTGGAAAACCTATTTGGCGGAAAACGCGAAAGCGGGACACATTATCGAACAGAACAACTGGCTGACGACGCCCGTTCCATTTGCGCCGAAAATCCCGCCTGCAAAAATCGTGAAGTAATCGATGCGCGGCAAGGACAACGCACGTTCCGGCGGCGAAATCCTGATCGACCAGTTGTCGATTCATGGGGTGCGTGACGTGTTTTGCGTGCCGGGCGAAAGTTATCTTGCCGCGCTCGATGCTTTTTACGGAAGCGACATCAAGCTCACGGTCTGCCGTCACGAGAGCACCGCAGCCATCATGGCGGAAGCCGTGGGCAAGATGACCGGCCGGCCCGGCATCTGTTTTGTCACGCGCGGGCCGGGCGCCAGCAATGCATCGGCCGGAATCCACATTGCGCGGCAGGATTCCTCGCCCATGATCATGTTTGTCGGCCAGGTCGGCCGCGACATGCGCGACCGCGAGGCATTCCAGGAGCTCGATTACCGGGCCGTTTTTGGCACGATGGCGAAATGGGCCACGGAGATCGACGATCCGGCGCGTATCCCGGAGATCGTCTCGCGCGCCTTCCATACCGCCTGCAACGGACGGCCCGGCCCGGTGGTGATCGCGCTGCCCGAAGACATGTTGACCGAGCGCGTCGCGGTGTCTGACGCCTCAAAGTTCGAACCGGTGGAAACTTCGCCCGGCCAATCCGAGATGGACCGGCTGCAGGCTTTGTTGCGAGACGCAAAGCACCCGGTCGTGCTGATCGGCGGCAGCCGCTGGAGCGAGCAGGCGAGCATCAACTTGATGCGTTTTGCCGAGCGATTTGCACTGCCGGTTGCGACCACATTCCGGCGCGGTCACCTGGTTGATGCCATGCATCCCTGCTACGCCGGCGACTTCGGCATCGGGCCAAATCCAAAAATGCTGGCGCGGGTGAAGGGTGCCGACCTCGTTCTACTGATCGGTGGGCGCTTCGGCGAAATGCCCTCACAAAGTTACAGCGTGTTCGATATTCCCGAACCGCAGACCAAGCTCGTGCACGTTCATCCCGGCGCCGACGAGCTCGGCCGCGTCTATCATCCGCGTCTTGCCATCAACGCGACGCCGACCGCATTTTGTGCGGCGTTGAACGGCCTGCAGCCGCCGAAAGAAATCGCCTGGCGCGGCGACAGCGACACCGCGCACGCCGATTTTCTTGCGTGGGGCGAGAACGCAACGAAGGTGCCCGGCGCCGTCAATCTCGGCGAGGTCATGGTGTGGTTGCGTAACAATTTGCCGGCCGATGCAATCATCACGCAGGGAGCCGGCAACTTTTCCGGCTGGGTCCATCGCTTCTATCGGGTGCGCAAATTCGGCGGGCTGGTCGGCGCAACGTCGGGCTCGATGGGTTATGGCTTGCCTGCTGCATTGGCAATGCAGACGATTCATCCCGATCGCACCGTTGTCTGCGTTGCCGGTGACGGCGATTTCCTCATGACCGGTCAGGATTTTGCGACCGCCGTCCAATACAAGCTTCCGGTCATTGTTCTGGTCGCCGACAACGGCATCTATGGCACCATCCGGATGCACCAGGAGCGCGAGTATCCGGGCCGTGTTGTTGCGACCGATCTGCGCAATCCGGATTTCGTGGCCTATGCATTGGCATTCGGCGGCTACGGCGCGGTGGTGGAGAAAACCGCGGATTTCCCCGCCGCCTTTACCGCCGCGCGTGCCTCGGGCAAACCGTCGATCGTTCATCTCAAGATCGATCCCGAGGCGATTACTCCGGCCACAACGCTTTCAGCTATTCGCGAAAAGTCGCTCACCGGGGGCGGTGGGAAAAGGAGTTGAGTCTTTTTTCCACACTTGCCACGCCGCCCTGAATCTGCGTTGAGTTGTTCCATGCCCTATCGCCGGACCGAAAATGTCGTCCGCCGGCTTGCCGAGCGCGAGCAAACGATCCTCGATGCGGCACAATCGATTGCATCGGAAAGCGGAATGGGCGCGGTGCAGATTGCACCGGTCGCCCACCGAGCCGACATTGCCGCCGGCACCGTTTATCGCTATTTCCCGTCCAAAAATAACCTGATCGCCGAGGTAATCGCATCGGCTGCCGGGCGCGAGCTTGCCGCCATGCGGGCGGCGGCCGATGCTGCGCCGGGGCCGCTTTCGGCGCTTGCCGCCTGCATTGCCACGTTTGCGGTGCGTGCGTTGAACGATCGGCGATTGACCTGGGCCGTGCTGGCGGAGCCGGTCGATGCCAATATCGATGCGCTGCGCGTCGAATTCCGCCGCGCGATCGCAAGCGAACTGGCATGGCGGATCAGCGTCGCGATCAGTGGCCAGCATCTGCCCGATCAGGACGGCCGCGCCGCCGCCCCTGCCATTGTCGGTGCGCTGATTGAGGGTTTGATTGGTCCCCTCGCATCGCCCGGCAGCAATGTGCGCGAGGCCGTGCAGACCGTCACCCTGCTGTCACTCCGCGCACTTGGCGTGGTTGATGCTCGCGCCAGAGGGCTCGTCGCCCAGTGCCCGCTGCCGGAAAATCCTAGTGCGACATCAGCACCGGCACCGTCATTGATTCAAGCAGCCCGCGCGTAGCCCCGCCGAGCACGAATTCGCGCAGGCGCGAATGGCCATAGCCTCCCATGACGATCATATCGGCGGAAGAGTCCGCGGCGTGAGACAAGATCGTTGAGGGTACGTCGTTGTCGGGCGAGGTGATGCGTTTGATGTCAACCTTAAGTCCGTGCCGAGCAAGATGTTGGCCGAGATCGGCGCCGGGCACCTCGTTGTCCTTGGCCGGTTTGTCCGAAATGATCACGATTTCGACCTGTTTCGCCTTTTTCAGGAACGGCATTGCATCGGCAACCGCGCGGCTGGCGGCCCGGCCGCCGTCCCAGCACACCATGATGCGGTCTGTCTTCAAGCCGCCTTTCTGGATGTAGGGCACGAAGATCACCGGCCGGCCGGATTCGAACAGCACACCTTCATCGACCACTTCATCCGGCAAGGAATTCTTGCGTTGCGGCTGACCGACAACGACGAGATCGAAGCGCCTTCCGATGCGCCCGATCTGGTCGGCAGCGCCGGAAACACTCGTATTGAGAACCCGCGTCTCCAACGAAACCCCCGCGCGTTTGGCCGCCTGCTCGAAACGGGCGATGGCGGTCCGCGCCTTCTTGTTTGATTCGGCGCGCTGACTTTCGATCACCTCCGGAGGGACGCCGCCCATCACCGTGCCGGGTATGACGGGGTCGTAGGAAACCGCAACACCAAGCACATGCGCTCCGAAAGCTTCGGCGATTGAAACGGCGTAGTCGCCTGCGGGGTCGCTCGCTCCAAGGCCCAGATTAACGACAATATCTTTGATCATGATGCAAAATCTCCTGATTTCGTCATGATAGCGGAGACCTTCAGCCCCATTTTGACGAAGGTCAAACGCCGGTCACAATATCCGAAACCTATTTCTTCTTGCCGCCGGCATCGAATTGCTTGAGGTAGGCCCAAAGATCGCCGGCTTCCTTTTCATTCTTGATGCCGGGGAAGATCATCTTGGTGTTCGGAATCTTGGCGCGTGGATCCTTGATGTAGTCCTTAAAAGTCGCCTCATTCCAGGTGATGCCGGAATTCTTGTTGGAGTCGGAGTAGTTATAGTCGGGTGCGCTGCCGGAATGGCGTCCGTCGAGGCCATTGAGTTCGGGCCCGACTTTGTTCTTGGCGCCTTCGCCGATCGAGTGGCACGGGAAGCATTTTTTGAACGATTGCTCCCCCGCGGCCACATCCTGTGCGTGCGCAACCTGAATCATCGCGGTCATGAACATGGCCGCAGCAAATACCGACTTCATTTTCCTGCTCCCTTTGTGAGCTTGGCAGCCGCCCCACGAGGAAAAACGCCCGTGCCACCGCCCGGTTTCCATTGGTTTTTGCCAGCCCTATGTGTAAGCCGTCAAATGGCTGATATCGTTGTTTGGACATAACGGAGTTGCATGGAATGTCGGTGCGTATGCCCGAACTCGATGCCGGGATCCTGGCGCGCCGCGACCGCATCGTGGCCGCCTTGCGCGGTATCGTTCCGGGCGAGGGGGTCATCGCAGGTGAGCGCGAGATGCGGCCCTATGAAACCGACGGCCTGACCGCCTATCGGCAGCTTCCCATGGTTGTCGTGCTGCCGGAGACCACGCAGCAAGTCGCCGAGGTGCTCCGGTATTGTCACGACGAGGGCATCAAAGTCGTCCCGCGCGGAGCCGGCACGTCACTATCCGGAGGCGCGCTGCCGTTGGGCGATGGCGTGCTGCTTGGCATGGCCAAATTCAACAAAATCCGCGAAATCGATTTCGAGAACCGCGTCGCCGTGGTCGAGCCCGGCGTCACCAATCTTGCCGTCACCAACGCCGTTGCTCATGCGGGCTTCTACTACGCACCGGACCCGTCCTCGCAAATCGCCTGCACGATCGGCGGCAACGTGGCAGAGAATTCCGGCGGCGTGCACTGCCTGAAATACGGCATGACGACCAACAACCTGCTGGGATGCGAGATCGTGCTCATAACCGGCGAAGTGCTGCGCATCGGCGGCAAGCATCTCGACGCAGCGGGATACGACCTCCTCGGATTGATCACCGGTTCGGAAGGGTTGTTGGGCGTGGTAACGGAAGTGACGGTGCGCATCCTGAAAAGACCGGAAACGGCGCGCGCACTGCTGGTTGGCTTCCCGTCGTCAGAAGATGCGGGTGAATGCGTGTCACGTATCATCGGCGCTGGAATCATTCCGGGCGGCATGGAAATCATGGATGGGCCGGCAATTGCGGCGGTCGAGCAATATGTCCACGCCGGCTATCCGCTCGATGTCGAAGCGCTCCTGATCGTGGAGCTCGACGGGCCTCCGGCGGAGGTCGATCATTTGATCGAGCGCGTCGAGAAAATCGCGCGCGATTGCCATGCGGCTTCCTGCAAGGCCTCACGCTCGGAAGAGGAGCGTTTGCTGTTCTGGGCCGGCCGCAAGGCCGCATTTCCGGCGGTCGGACGCATCTCGCCCGACTATTACTGCATGGATGGCACCATTCCGCGTGCCCAGCTGCCGCTGGTGCTCAAACGCATAAGGGAGATGTCGGCGAAATATGGGCTGCGCGTCGCCAATGTTTTCCATGCCGGCGACGGCAATCTGCATCCGCTCATTCTTTATGACGCCAATGTTCCGGGCGAACTGTCGAAGACAGAGGAATTCGGCGCCGAGATTCTCAAGCTGTGCGTCGAGGTCGGCGGCGTGCTTACCGGCGAACACGGCGTCGGCGTGGAGAAGCGTGACCTGATGCCGACAATGTTTTCCGAGATCGACCTCAATCAGCAGCAACGGGTCAAGTGCGCATTCGACGCCAAGGGCCTGCTCAATCCCGGAAAAGTTTTCCCGCAATTGCACCGCTGCGCGGAGCTCGGCCGCCTGCACGTTCATGCCGGCCGGTTGCCATTCCCCGATATTCCGAGGTTCTAGTGATGCGTTTCGGCCTGTTCTGCTCCCCCAAAGCCGATGCTCCCGGATTTCGTCCCGAGACCGGACGCGGATTCTTCGACTATCTCGAGTTCAATGTCGAGGCCGAGGCGTTGGGTTTTCATTCAAGCTTCTCGGTGGAGCATCATTTCAGCGGCTGGAACCAGGTGTCCTCGACACTGATGCTGCTCAGCGCGCTTGCGATGCGCACCAGGACATTGCGCCTGGGCACCGCTGTGATCGTGCCGCCATGGCACAACCCGGTGCTGCTTGCCGAAGAGGCCGCCACACTCGATCTTCTCTCGCACGGCCGTCTCGATCTCGGCATCGGCAAGGGCTACCGCCACAGCGAATTCAAGGGCTTTCAGATTCCGCCGGACGAGGCCGAGGCGCGTTTCGACGAGGCGGTCGAGGTCATGACGCGCGCGTGGACGACACGCGAGCGTTTTTCGCACAAGGGCCGGTTCTGGCATTTCGAAGACATCATCGTCGAGCCGCCGCCCGTGCAACGCCCGCATCCGCCGCTGTGGGTCGCTGCCGGAAATCCACACTCGATTCGCCGCGCCGCCGCGCGCGGCTTCAATCTCATCCTCGATCAATATGCATCGGCTACGGCACTCGGCGAGCGCATTGCCATCTATAAAGCTGAGCGTGAGTCCAACGGACTGGCGTTCGACCCGATGCAGGTGACGGCTGCTCGCCAGCTCTATGTGGCGAAGGACAAGGCCGACAAGGAGGCCGCGCTGATACGGCAGGCTGAGTATACGCGCCGGACGATCAACGTGGCCCGCATGCCCGATGGCAAGACCGGCTCGCACGTGCTCGCTTATGCCGACAAAGCGGGCGCGACGGAAGAAAACGCGCTGTTTGGCACGCCCGACGAGATCGTAGGGATGATCGAAGCGCTGCGCGACGCTGGCGTAACTTATGTGCTGCTCACGATCGCCGGTGGTGTCGATCAGCTGCGTCGCTTCGCGCGCGAAATCATGCCTGCATTCGCCGGTGAGCCCGCCGCCCGCGCGGCGGAATGAATGTCGCGCGATGGCTGACGCACTCAAACCCCGCAATGCCAAGGAGGTCGAGGACGCCGTGCGCTGGGCGCTCGGCAACGAGAAGGCGCTCGAACTTGCCGGGCAGGGCACCAAGGGCACGATCGGCCGCCCGAGCCAGACCGATCTTACGCTCGATCTTTCGGGGCTCTCTGGCGTCACATTATATGAGCCGGCCGAGCTGGTGCTGTCGGCGCGCGCGGGCACGCCATTGTCCGAGATCGAAGCCCTGCTCGAGAAAAACAATCAGGAGCTGGCCTTTGAGCCGATCGACTACGGCCCTTTGCTGGGCGCGGAGATAAACCGCGGCACCCTCGGCGGCGCGATTGCGGCCAACCTTTCGGGCCCGCGCCGCATCAAGGCCGGCGCTGCGCGCGATCATTTTCTCGGTGTCACGGCGGTCACGGGCCGCGGCGAAACCATCAAATCCGGCGGCCGCGTGGTGAAAAATGTCACCGGCTATGACCTGTGCAAGCTTCTGGCCGGGTCGTGGGGCACGCTCGCGGCGATGACGGATATCACCGTCAAGGTTCTGCCGAAGGCGGAGACCGAGGCAACGGTGCTAGTGACAGGTCTCGACGATGCGCGTGCCTGCGCTGCCATGGCTGCCGCGATGGGCTCGTCGAGCGATGTGTCCGGCGCCGCGCATTTGCCCGATCACGTGGCGTCCTGGTTCGATGGCTTGCCTAGGCCCGAGGCGTCGACCGTTTTGCGGCTGGAAGGCTTTGCGCCATCCGTTGTGCGCCGGAAAGAAACGCTGTCTGCTTTGCTCAAGGAATTCGGCGCAGTGTCGTTCCTCGATGAAAGCCAGTCGCGTGCGCTGTGGCGGAGCATCCGCTACGTGATGCCTTTCACCACTGAAACGGCGCGCACGCGCCCGCTATGGCGCATTTCCGTCCCGCCCCGCCGCGGTCATGAGATCGCTCGCGCGATCACGCCTGCCGCGCAGATGTTCTACGACTGGGCCGGCGGGCTGGTCTGGGTCGCTATGCCATTCGCGGGAGAGCCCGATGCCGCTGCGATCCGCGGCGCGGTCGCGGCGGTCGGAGGCCACGCAACGCTCGTGCGCGCGCCGGCCGCAGTCCGCGCGTCCGTCGATGTCTTCCCGCCGGAGGAGGCGGCCGTCCGCGCCTTGGGCAAACGCGTTAAGGAAAGCTTCGATCCGAAGGGCGTCCTCAATCCAGGACGCATGTGGGCGGGAGCTTAGCGATGCAGACGTCGTTCACGCTCACCCAGCTGCTCGACCCACAGGTGGCATCGTCGGAGAAAATCCTGCGCGCCTGCGTGCATTGCGGATTCTGCACCGCCACATGCCCGACCTATGTGCTTCTGGGTGACGAGCTCGATTCGCCACGCGGGCGCATCTACCTGATCAAGGAAATGCTCGAACAGGACACGCTGCCGACCCGCGACGTGGTGAAACATATCGACCGCTGCCTGTCGTGCCTTGCGTGCATGACGACCTGTCCCTCGGGCGTGCATTACATGCACCTGGTGGACCACGCCCGCGAACGGATCGAGAAATCCTACAAGCGTCCTTTGACCGAGCGCGCGTTGCGCGCATTGCTCGCGCGTGTGCTGACCGATCCCGCCCTTTTCCGCCTCGCCGTTGTTGCCGGGCTGGTGACGCGACCTCTGGCGCCGGTTCTCGATCTGCTTGGCCTGCGCAGGGTGGCCGCGATGCTAAAGCTGACGCCGCACCGCAAGCCGGCGCCGCCGGTCGAGCGGACCGGCAAGGTCTATCCGGCGCAAGGCAAGCGCCGCGGCCGCGTAGCGCTGTTGTCCGGCTGCATCAACCCGGTGCTTTCACCGTCGACCGATGAAGCCGCCATTCGCCTGCTCAATCGTCACGGCATCGAGGTCGTTGTTGCGGCGGGTGAGGGCTGTTGCGGCTCGCTGGTGCATCACATGGGCCGCGAGGACCAGGCGCTGGCGCAGGCGCGTAACAATATCGATGCCTGGACCCGCGAAATCGAAGGGGATGGGCTCGACGCCATTCTGGTGACGGTGTCCGGTTGCGGGACCACCGTGAAGGACTACGGCTTCACGTTCCGCAACGATCTGACCCATGCGGACAAAGCCGCGCGTGTCAGCGCACGGGCGCGCGATGTCACTGAATACGTCGCAACGCTTTCCTTTCAGTCAGGCAAGCTTCCTGCACCGATGACGGTTGCATATCACGGCGCGTGCTCGCTGCAGCACGGCCAGATGGTCATGCGCGAGCCGGTCGATCTGCTTCGCAAGGCAGGCTTTGTGGTCAAAGACATTCCGGAAGGTCATCTGTGCTGCGGCTCGGCAGGGACCTACAATATTCTTCAGCCCGTCTTGGCCAATCAGCTGCGCGTGCGCAAGCTCGCCAATATCGAACCGCTGAAGCCAGATATCATTGCGGCCGGCAACATCGGTTGCATCACGCAAATTGGCGCCGGCACGAGGACGCCCGTCGTGCATACCATCGAGTTGCTCGATTGGGCCAGCGGTGGTCCGATGCCTGAGCAACTCGCTGCTGTCGCCAAAGCGCCGGCAAGTTAGCAGCGGCGGTCCCGATTGCATCGACACCACGGGCCGCATAGCATGCGCGATGAGATGGCCTTAAAGGCCGGAACTCTTTATGGTTTTTGCAAATAAGCAATAAGGGAGGCCGCAATGCCGGCAAAATACAAAATTCTGATCATGGGCGCGTCATACGGGTCGCTGCTCGCTTCCAAGATTCTGTACGGCGGCCATTCCGTGCATCTGGTCTGTCTGCCGGCGGAAGCAGATCTCATCAACGCCGAAGGATTTCGCGTTCGGATGCCGGTGAAGGGACGCAAGGATCAGGTCGAGATCGACTCGCGCAAGCTGCCTGGCAAGGTCACTGCCGGCGGCGCGGCGGGCGTCAATCCGAAGGACTACGACCTCGTCGGCCTCGCCATGCAGGAGCCGCAATACCGCTCGCCCGGCGTCCGCGAGCTGCTCGACGCGGTGGCAAAATCGAAAGTGCCCTGCATGTCGATCATGAACATGCCGCCGCTTCCGTACGTCAAGCGCATCCCGGGACTGAACTACGATGCGCTCAAGCCCGCCTACACCGATCCGACCGTGTGGGACAATTTCGAGCCGGGTTTGCTGACGCTGTGCAGCCCGGATCCGCAGGCGATCCGTCCGCCTGAAGAGAAGGTCAACGTTCTGCAGGTGACGCTGCCGACCAATTTCAAGGTCGCCAAGTTCGACAACGACATGCACACCGCGATCTTGCGGCAGCTCGAGAAAGACATCGATGCGGTCCGCTTCGATGCGCCGGAGGGAAAAATCGAATTGCCGGTGAAATTGCGCGTGCACGATTCAATCTTCGTGCCATTGGCAAAATGGTCGATGCTGCTTGCCGGCAACTATCGCTGCATCACCAAGGACGGCATGAGGACGGCGCAGGAAGCCGTGCATTCGAACATCGAAGAATCGCGCTCGGTCTACAATTTTGTGTTCGACCTGTGCGTCAAACTCGGCGCCGCGCCAAGTGACCTCGTGCCGTTCGAAAAATATGCGGCGGCGGCGCAAAGTCTGACGCGCCCGGCCTCGGCCGCGCGAGCATTGCAAAATGGCGCGCCGAATATCGAACGCGCC
>Ga0163163_10001040_pt1 | contig 23538 bp, 25 predicted proteins | sample S65metaG_FD_119766 | JGI IMG/M metagenome (GOLD analysis project Ga0163163, IMG submission 119766) | Switchgrass rhizosphere microbial communities from Kellogg Biological Station, Michigan, USA - S6-5 metaG | ecosystem: Host-associated > Plants > Roots > Rhizosphere > Soil | place: USA...
CCTGGTGATGCGCGACGTGCCGTCGAACACGGTGACCGATCAAGCGCACCGCTGGTTCAAGCTGGCGCTGATCGTGTTGCTGATCACCGGGTTCTTCATGCTCGCGGGCGTCGCGACCAAGTGCTATCACAACCCGTTTTACTGGGCGAAGATGCTCACGCTGGGGATCGGCATCGTGTTCGTGTTTGCGATTCGCGCGCCGCTGCTGCGGAAGGATCACACGCAGCTGAATCCCATGACGCTCAAGCTGATGGCGCTGGCGTCGATGGCGATCTGGTTCGTGGTGGCCTCGTCGGGCCGCTGGATTGGATTTTCCGGGTAGGAGAAGGAGTCGGGCTGAAGCCCGACCTACAGCCCTACAACGAGCCTGCGAGTTTGACGGTCGCGACGACGTCGATGATCTGCGCGATCCAGTAGATCGCCGCTGCGAGCAGGATCGCGGCGGATACTCCCGCCGCGACCTTCTCCTGTGTGCTCATCGCACCCAAGGCTTACTTCTCGGTCTGGTCCGAGCCGTCTTTCGGCGCGCCCGTGCCCGACGAACCCATGAACAGCTTGCGGCCGTCCGGGAAGGTCACGTCGCGGCCGTTGGCGCGGCACTTCGGCTTGCACAGCCCGTCTTTCGACTGGTAACCGCGCACCACGATCTCGGTGCCGATCACCAGCGAATCCTTGGTGATGCCCCGGCGCAGCAGCGTGTTCGGCGTGCCGCCCTCGACCATCCACGGCGTGATCGTGCCGTCAGGATTCTTGTTGTCGATGTGGATCCACGCGTGCGGGTTGATCCACTCCACCTTGGTGACCGGCCCGCGCAGGTTCACCGGCTTGTTGGCGTCGAACTCCGCGGCGAACGCATGGTGGGCGAGCGCGGCCGCGCCTCCGAAAAGTGCGGTCGCGAGCGTCGCGCCGGCCATCACAAACAACTTCGTCCGCATGGGATTTACCTCTACTCTTTCTGTTCTTTCGGTGCCGGCGGCTGCGTCGGCTTCTTGCGCAGCTCGCCGTACATCATCTCTTCGACGAACTCGACGCACTTGAACTGCATCAGCTGCGCATTCGGCTCGACGCGCCGATACAGCGGCATGCTGATCTTCCACGGCTTCGAGAACGTCTTGGGATCCTCGATTGTCGCTTCGTACCACAGGTGATCCGGGCCCTTCGGGGTCCAGCGCTCGGTCACCTTCAGCGAATCGCTGTGGTGATTGCCGGCGCGATCGAACCAAGTGGAATCGTTGAAGCCGGTGACCGTGATCACCAGCGTATCGCCTTCCCACTTGCCGACGGACTGGCCCATCCACGAGTCGGCCGGCGGCGCGCCCGGATCTTTCATGTACACGTTGCGGACCGCGCCAGCGTACTCGTACGCGATGAAGACGTAGTCCTTGCTCTGGAAGATCTGGAACGGATACGGCATGTAGTTGGCGCGCGGCACGCCCGGCAGGTAGCACTTGATCTCGGGATCGGAAGTCAGCCAGTTCTTCTGGTTGTCCTTCTTCTTCTCGAGCGCGGCGGGCAGGTACGGGATGGTGTCGCCTTCGACCACACCCAGGCCGGCCGGCACCGAGCCGACGGCACCCATCTTGACGACTTCCGGCGCCGGCACCGGCACGAACTGGCCCGGCACCATGGCGAGCGCGGCACGCGCGGCGTGCGGCTCGAGATCGAAATTCGCGGAGTTCAGCGCCTGCCAGATGCCGTTCAGGTCGGGCTTGCCGTCCTTGGTGCGTGGCCCTTTGGCGGCTGCCGGTGCGCCTGCAGCCAGTGCGCCAGTGGCGAAAACTGCGGCCGTAGCCAGCAGTAGCGCGCGTGAAATTACTCGCATCTTTGGTGTCTCCCCCAGGGTCCGGCGATGAAACAGTGTGCGTTGCAGGCTGTCAATACAGCGCCGCGTCAGGAACGCATTATCTGCGGGCGCCGCTGGCGAACATGTGGAGAATCGTCAGGTTAGCGGCCGTTCGCACCAGATCGACGTGCGCGCGCGGCGCTCGTCTGCAAGACTAACTCCATGCGAAAACTGGCCTGCATTCCACTGTGCGCAATCGTTCTCTTCGGCTGCAATGGGTCGAAAGAGCCGCCGGCCGCAACTCCCGCCGCCGCTGCGCCACCATTCCACACGACGCTGACGACCAAGCAGCTGATGACCTGGATCATCGATCCGAATGCCACCGCGATCTGGGGCTCGGTCGGCAGCGTTGCCACGGACAAGGGTACCGAAGAGCGTCATCCGCAGACCGACGAGGAATGGTCGACGTTCCGGAATGCCGCCGCGACGCTGGTGGAGTCGGGCAATCTGCTGATGCTCGACGGTCGCGCCGTCGACCAGGATCAGTGGATGGCTACCGCAAAAGGGATGTCGGACGCGGCCGCGCAGGTGCTGGAGGCGGCTGAAGCGAAGGATGTCGAAGCTTATTTCGATGCCGGCGGTGCGCTGTATGAAGCCTGCACCGCCTGTCACTCCAAATATCTGATCGTGCCGGCCAAGTAGCGGCCGACTACGCCGACGGCTTGTCCTTCATGTAGGCAGCGAATTCTTCGCGGCTGAGCACGCCATCCTTGTTGGTATCCAGGCTCTTGAACGCCACGAACAGCGCGTCGTTCTCGGCGGCCTCGTTCAGGCTCACCTTGCCGTCGGAGTTCTTGTCGAGGGATTCGAAGGTCGGCTTGGCCGACTCGGCTGCCAGCGTTGCGCCGGCCACGCATACCGTCAGTACGATGAGGGAAACCTGAGTGCGGAACATGGCGGATCTCCTGAATCGATCTTGCGAGGGTATGCTCAAGGCATGCCCAAGACCATAGCGAAAGACGTCAGTCAGGCAGTGCGCGAAGTATGCCTGTGGTTCCCGGAAACCGCCGAGGTGCTCTCGCACGGCTCGCCGGACTTTCGTGTGCGCGGCAAGACCTTCGCCACTTACGTCATCAATCACCATGGCGACGGCCGTGTTGCGCTGTGGCTGAACGCTCCTGCGGGCGCGCAGGACCTGTACACGAAGGAAGAGCCGAAGCACTTCTTCGTGCCGCCCTATGTGGGCCCGCGCGGCTGGCTCGGCGTGCATCTGAACAAGGGCATTTCGTGGAAGCGCGTCGCCAGGCTCGTGCGCGAGGCGTATGAAAAAGTCGCGCCGCCGGCGCTCACGGCGAAGCTCGGTAAGACCATCGAGATCGCGCCGCCGACGAAGCCGCTATCCGCGGCCGAGATCGATCCGATGCAGGCGAAGGGCGCGCAGGCCGTGCTCAAGGTGATGCGTCGCGTCTGCCTCGCGTTGCCCGAGACTGCGGAGGACAAGCAGTTCGGATTCCCGGTGTGGCGCGCGGGCAAGAAGACATTCGCGCAGGCGTATCAGTATCGCAGCGAGGATCGACTGAAGGTTGCGTTCTGGGTCGGCGTCGAGCAGCAGGCGATGCTCACTGGCGACGAGCGCTACGACATTCCGAAGTACATGGGGCACAACGGCTGGATCGCGCTCGATGTGAGCAAGCATCTCGACCAGGACGAAGTGCGCGGGCTGGCGCTGTTCAGCTACCGGCGCTTTGCATCGAAGCGGATGCTCAAGCAGCTCGACCAACGCTGATGGCCGATTACACGCTGATCAGCGTGCCGCCGGGCATCGAGCGCGAGCGCTTCCTGCCGCTGTTGTTGCTGGCGGATGAATCGCTGCAGCAAGTGCGTTCGTACATGCAGCGCGGCGAGCTGTACGCATTCGTCGGGGCTGATGAAGTCGCCGTCGGAATAGTGCTGACAATTCCTGCGCAGCTCGGTGGCGTCGAATTGGTATCGGTGGCTGTCGACACGACGCATCAGAATCACGGCATCGGTCGTCGCATGCTCGCTGCGGTGCTAGATGAGCTGCGTCGACGCGGCGAGCCACGCGCCGTGGTGGGCACGGCAAACGCAGGGATCGGGCAGCTCGCCTTCTATCAGAAAGCTGGCTTTCGTCTGCTGCGCATCGAGCGCGATTTCTTCTCGCCGGCGCGCGGCTATCCCGCCGTCATGCAAGACAACGGGATCCGCCTGCGCGACATGGTGTGGATGGATCTGGACTTATAGATCCAGTTAGAGATCTTTGTACGAGTCGATGATCTTCGACACGATGCCATATTCGATCGCTTCCTTCGGGCTCATCCAGAAATCGCGCTCCATGTCGGCGATCACCTTTTCGTAGGCCTTGCCCGTCTGCTTCGCGATCGTGCGTGCGATGCGCTCGCGCGTACGCAGGATTTCCTTCGCCTGGATTGCGATGTCCGTGGCCGGACCGCCGGCGCCGCCGAGCGGCTGATGGATCATGAAGCGCGTGTTGGGCAGGCACAGGCGCCGTTCCTTGTCCGCGGCCAGGAAGATATGAGTGCCCGCGCTCGCGACCCAGCCGGTGCCGATGGTCGTCACCGGCGCGCTGATGAAGCGGATCATGTCGTGAATCGCATCGCCGGACTCGACGTGGCCGCCCGGCGAGGAGATCAGCACGCGGATCGGCGCATCGGACTGCGCGGCCAGCGCCACGAGCCGCTCGCAGGTCGTGCGCGCGACGGTGTGGTTGATGTCGCCGAACAGGAAGACGAAGCGCGACTTGAACGACAGCCGGTCGATGATGCTTTCCGGGCGCTGCTGCTCGTTGCCCTCGGGCTTGTCGTCTCTCTCGTCGTCGTGCATGGTGGCTCCTGTTCTCTGGTCGAAAGCGGCCCAGGCCCTTTCGACAAACGCTGGCAAAAGGCGTGACTTTTGCCAGCTCCGAATCTGGGCACGCAGTTTAGAACAACGCGAGCACGTTGCGCACGGTGATCACCATAAGCAGCAACGAGCTCACGGCGAAGACCATGAAGCGCACCGGTACGAAGTTCGAGGTGCACTGAATCAGCGAATGCACGATGCGCACGCCTACATAAGCCCAGGCCAGGCCGATGTTCAGCGGGTCCGCGACCCCGACCAGATGCGAGTACACCGCCAGCGCGTAGAACACCGTCGGCTGTTCATGGAGGTGGTTGTAGTTGTCGGCGATCTGCTGCACGGACACCGGCAGCGGATCCAGGTCGGCCTTGCGCTTGACCTTGGCCGGATCGAGCCCCGCGGCGCGCATCGCCGGGAGGCGGGTCGCGTACAGCCAGAACCAGATCACGAAAGTCCACACGATCAGCGCGAGCACGGGAGTCAGCATCGTCGTCTGCATGAGCGGTCTCCTTCTGGTTTATTCTTGCCCCTCATGACGAGTCTACTATTCCGGGACGATGCGTATCTGAAGACCGCAACGGCCCAGGTCATCGCGGTCGGCGAGCGGGGCATCGAGCTCGATCGCACGATCTTCTATCCGCTCGGCGGCGGACAGCCCGGCGACACGGGCGCGCTGATCCGGCAGAACGGCCAGCGCATCGTGATCGCGGACACCCGCAAGGGCGACACGTTCGACAGCGTGTTGCACGTACCCGCGCCCGGCAGCTCGCTGCCCGAGCCCGGAGAGCCGCTGACATTGGAGATCGATTGGGACCGTCGCTATGCGCTCATGCGACTGCACACGGCGCTGCACGTGATGTCGTGCGTCGTCGTCGCGCCGGTGTCCGGCGGCAACATCGCGCCCGACAAGGCGCGGCTCGATTTCGACATCGACATGAATCTGCTGAATGCCGAGCGTATCGAGCAGGGCACGAACGAACTGCTGGCTCGCGCCACGGCGACCGAGACGGTGTGGATCACGGATGAAGAGCTCGACGCACGGCCGGAACTGGTGAAGACGATGAGCGTGCAGCCGCCGCGAGGCGCCGGACGCGTGCGGTTGTTGAAGATTCCCGGGATCGATCTGCAGCCGTGCGGCGGCACGCACGTCGCGAACATCGGCGAGATCGGTGCAATCCGAGTCGTGCGGATCCGCAACGAAGGCAAGAAGAACAAGCGCGTCGAAATCGCGCTAGGTTGAGTTACACGTCGCGTTTCAGCCGATCCACGGTCGACGCAACTGCCGACATCGACTGCGGTCGATAACTCGCATCCGCCTGCCAACGACGCAGCACGCTGTCGTGAATCGTGTCAGTGCCTGCAACTTGTCGCGGCGAACGCGGCAACAGCGCGAACGGGGCTTTGCTCCACGGCTGATGAATCGCCGGCGCGATCAGCGGCTCCGGTTTGTACGTCAGCGGCGTCGCGAGGCGCACGCCGACTTCCGCAAGCTGCTTCATCATCCAGTCGAGTGCGATATCCGATAGCCGCGACTCCTGCGCGCTATAACCGCCGCCCACGTCCGCGTGCGCGCCGATGAACCACACCTGCTTGATGCCCGCGCGACTGTCCCAGGCTGTCACGGGAAAATCCATGCGCAGCTCGTCGATGGCCATCGCATGAAAGCCGTTGTGCACTTTGTCGCTGAGCTTGGTATCGACGAAGCGGAACACGTCGTAGCGCTTGTCGCCGGCGTACGCCGGAATGCCCATCGAGCCGACCGTGTCCCACACCGCGACCGACTTGATCGGCACGTTCGGAATGAGCTGGTTCGCCTTGAGCTGATGCGCGAAGAAGCCGCCGACGAAGTTCAGCAGGTGATTCGCCAGGTCCGTGAGCTTGCCGGCGCCGTTCAAAGTCGTGTTCTTGCTCCTGCACCAGGCGGCGATGCCGAGTCGGTAGGCTTCATTCTTGTCCGTCGGATCGTAGTGGGCGCGGTTCAGCAAGCCGACGCTGGCGATCAGTCCCGCCAACGCGCGCGCGGTGTACGCGCCGCGACTGAAGCCGGCGATGTGAATCTCATCGCCCGGGTCGTAGTTGCGCGAGATGAACGTGTAGCCGCGCACGATGCGCGCGATCACGCCCATGCCGAACATGCCGCCCATCGCCTTCTTCAGAAAGCTGTTGGAGTCGCCGACGCCGTGGATGTACTTGGCGATCTGCACGGTGCCGCCCGCGGGGTCGACGACCACTTTCTCCTGCTCGTCGCGCATCGCCATCGTCTCCGGCGTGACGCGTCCGGCCAGGTTGGCGAACAGCTTGACGACGTTGGTGACTTTCGCGCCGTTCAGCTCGCCCTGGTCGTCATTCGAGTCGATCGGCGTGACGCCCGTCTGCTGCTCCGGGCCGTTCCAGGTGCCGTCCGCACAGAACACGATTCGCTTCGGCATGTCGGTCTCCCCGCGACTACAACGCGACCGGCTATGTCTTACGCCGTGCGCTGCATGAAAGCGATAGTCCAAACGGTCCGGGACCGGGCTAAACTCGCCGCATGAACCAGAATTCACCGGTCGAGATGGTCATCGATGCGCGGCGCCGCGATCTCGGTGGATTCGAGGTCGGCCGCGTGCTGCCGTGGACCAAGCGGCGCATGGTCGGCCCGTTCGTGTTCTTCGATCACATGGGACCGAAGCAGATGGCCGCGAATCTGCCGCGCAGCGTCGACGTGCGGCCACATCCGCACATCGGCCTGTCGACGATCACGTATCTGTTCGCGGGCGAGATCGTCCATCGCGACAGCCTCGGCTTTCATCAGGTGATTCGACCTGGCGAAGTGAACTGGATGACCGCGGGCCGCGGCATCAGTCATTCCGAGCGCTTCGAGACGATGCGCCAGCATGGCGGACTCCTGCACGGCATCCAGGCGTGGATTGCATTGCCAGTGAGCGATGAAGAGATCGCACCCGAGTTCGTGCATTACGAAGCGGACGCGTTGCCGCTCGAGCGCAGCGCCGGTGCGAGCATGCGCGTCATCGCGGGCAAGGCGTTCGGCAAGACGAGTCCGGTGCGCACGCAGTCGCCACTCGTCTATGTGCACGTCGAGCTGCAAGCGGGCGCGAGCAGCGGTATTCCAGAGGGCTACAGCGAGCGAGCCGCTTTCGTCGCGGCCGGGACGATTGGTGTCGGGGAGCAAAGCTACGCAGCGGGGCAGATGGTCGTGTTTGCATCGGGCAGCCAACCGAAGATCGTTGCCACGACCGATGCGACAGTGATGCTGCTCGGCGGCGAGCCGCTCGGCGCACGTCACATCTGGTGGAATTTCGTTTCGTCGCGAGCGGAGCGCATCGAGCAGGCGAAGGCCGATTGGCGCGCGGGACGCATTCCATTGCCGGTCGACGATGCCGCCGAGTTCATTCCCTTGCCGGAAGAGCCGCCGCCTCCGCCGGAACCGATGTCCTGACTTCAGCGCGGGTGCTTGCGCCAGAAGACCCCGTGCTCTTTGCGCGCCGGGGTCGCGGTCTTCGTCGTCGGCGCGCAGCCACCGCAGGCATCGCAGCCGCTTGCAGATGAGCTGTCGCCCAGATTGAAGCGCGTGCGCAATGCATCGCGCATCTTGCGCGGGCCGAGCCGCCACACCGCGTAGCCGGCGCTCACGACGATCGCGATGATGACGATCGCATTGGAGAGCATGTTGCTCATGCTTTCCCCATGAACCACACCGCGACGTTGTACGTCACGAACGACGCCGCATACGCAAGTGCGAACAAGTAGCCCGCCATGAGCAGAGGATAGCGCCAGGAGTTGGTCTCGCGCTTCACCGTCGCGAGCGTCGACAGACATTGCGGCGCAAACACATACCACGCGAGCAGCGAAAGCGCGGTCGGCAACGACCACGAAGCCTTGATCAGCGGCGTCAGTGCGTTCGCGACGTCGTCGCCGGTCGCCGCGAGCGAATAGACAGTGCCGAGCGCGCCGACCGCAACCTCGCGCGCCGCGAGACCCGGCACGAGCGCGATCGAAATCTGCCAGTTGAAGCCGAGCGGTGCGAAGACCACAGCGAGCGCGGCGCCGATCTTGCCGGCGATGCTGTATTGAATCGCGGGCCCGGTCGCATCCGGCGGCGGCGCGGGGAACGAGCTCAGCGCCCACAGCAGGATCATCAACGCCAGGATGATCGTGCCGACGCGCGTCAGGAAGATCTCAATGCGTTGCCACAGGCCGATCGCGAGATTGCGCAGGTGCGGCCAGTGATAGGCGGGCAGCTCGAGCATCAGCGGTTGAAAGCGCGAGCGCATCGTCGTGCGCTTGAGGACGAACGCCACAGCCATCGCACTCGCGACGCCTGCGATGTACAGCGCGAACAGCACCAGGCCCTGCAACTGCACCGGACCCCACACAGTCTGCTGCGGAACGAATGCGGCGATGATCAGCGCATAGACGGGCAGGCGCGCCGAGCACGTCATCAGCGGCGCGATCATGATCGTCGCGAGCCGGTCGCGCGGATTCGCGATCGTGCGCGTCGCCATGATGCCGGGAATCGCGCACGCGAAGCTCGACAACAGCGGAATGAACGAGCGGCCCGACAGACCGACGCCACCCATCAGGCGATCCAGCAGGAACGCCGCGCGCGGCAGGTAACCCGAGTCTTCGAGCACGAGGATGAAGAAGAACAGGATCAGGATCTGCGGCAGGAACACCAGCACGCTGCCTGCTCCGGCCAGTACGCCATCGAGCAACAAGCTGCGCAGTGCGTTGTCCGGCATCACCGTGCGCAGATAACCGGCGAGCGCATCGACGCCGGCTGTGATCGCATCCTGGGGCACCGTGGCCCACGCGAACACTGCCTGAAACACGAGGAACAGCGTCGCCGCGAGAATCAGCAATCCCAGAACCGGATGCAGCACTACGCGATCGACGCGATCGCTCATCGTCTCGCTCATCCGCGCTTCGCCGCCGACGGCCGCGAGGATGCGCCGGACTTCAGCGTGATCGCGAACGACGTCTGCGTTCCCGGAAGACGCGGCGAGTTGCGCCATCGCCGGCCACTGCGCGTCGAGGCGACCCAGCAACTCCGTGACGCCGGACGGCCGCACGCCGACAGTCTCGACGACGGGCACGCCGAGCTCGCGGGCGAGTGCGTCCTTGTCGACGACGATGCCGCGCTTGCGCGCGAGATCGCTCATGTTGAGCGCCAGCAGCAGCGGCACGCCGAGTCGCTTGAGCGCGAGCACCAGGCGCAGGTTCTGACGGAGATTCGTGGCGTCGGTGACGCACACCACCGCGTCGGGTTTGTTCTCGCCATCGCGCCGGCCGAGCAGCACGTCGGTCGTGACCTGTTCGTCGGGAGTCGCCGGCTCGAGGCTATAGAGACCGGGCAGATCGAGGATGCGGACGCGCTTGCCGGACGGCGTGATCGCGACGCCTTCTTTGCGTTCGACGGTGACGCCTGCGTAGTTCGCGACCTTCTGACGGCTGCCGGTGAGCAGGTTGAAGAGCGCGGTCTTGCCGCAGTTGGGATTGCCGACCAGCGCGATCAGCTGCGGGGTGCCAGCTGCGACGGCACTCACGATCTACTCCAGCGGCGCGATTCGAATGCAGTCCGCTTCCAGCCGGCGCAATGCGAAAGTGGCGGTGCCGACGCGGACCGCGACGGGCTCGCCTCCGAGAGGGCCGCGCGCGAGCACGTGCACGCGCTCGCCCGGGAGAAAGCCGAGATCCGCCAACCGTCGCGTCAGGTCGGCAGGCACGTCGGGCGCGCTCGCGACGACGCCGACGACGCGTGCGGATTGACCCTTGGCGAGATCGCTCAGGGCCTGGCACGCGGGAGGCGCGGAGTAGGCGTCGAGAGGCAGGACGGCGGACATGGCATGGGAGACTACATGAGAATCGTTCTCATTGCCATGCGCTCTCGCAAGCGCCCGCTAACTTGCTAATTTGCGGGCCAAAAAGACCGTAGCGATCCCGGCGAAAGTCATCGCAATCGACCCTACGAGGTGAACGCCCGCAGCAGCGAGCGCCCACATCGCGCGGCCTTGCTGGAGCAGGGTCACCAGCTCGGCGGAGAACGTGGAGAACGTCGTGAGGCCGCCGCAGAAGCCGGTGATGACGAACAATCGCCATTCGACCGGCAACGTCGACGTCGCGAACACTGCGATCGCGATGCCGACGACGTAGCCGCCGATCAGATTCGACAGCAACGTGCCGGGCGGAATGGCCGGAAAGGATGCGTTGAGCCAGACGCTCAACTGCCAGCGCAGCAACGCACCGAGCGCCGCGCCGAGAGAAACGGCGAGGATCGATTTCAGAAGCATGTTTGAGCTTAGCATTCGAGCATGAAACCGCACTTGCTGTTCTTCGCCGTCGAGGCGATCGGACTGTTCGCAGTCGTGCTGCTCGGCTCGCGACTGATCGTGAGCGCGCCGGCACGTCGCAACGTGCAACTCGCGGCGCTCATCTGTCTCAACGCGGCCTGCGCCCGCTTGCTCGCGCGGCAGGAGTATTCGTTCTTCATTCCGAGCGCGTACGACATCGACGTCGGTGTGTTCGCAGCGCCGATGAATCTCCTGCGCAACATGACGCCGGGCCTGTTCATGGTGCTGTGTCATTCGCTGTTTCGCGAAGGATCGCGCCTGCCGCGCTGGCTGCTCGGCGCATTTGTCGTGCAGTGTCTGCTCGAAGAGCCGGTGCCGTTGCTGCTCGGCGCGCATGCTGCTCAGTACGATCTGCTGAAAGTCGTGCCCGCGTCGCTGCAGCTGCTGTTCGTCGCCTACGGGCTGTACTGGACCTTGTCGGGCTGGCGCGCCGATCTCGTCGAAGACCGGCGCCTGCTGCGCAAGATCTTCATCGCGATCGTCGGCACGTTCGTATTCGCGATGATCCTCGGCGAGCGGTTGGTGATCCCGTGGCAGTCCGCCGCGCTGTTCGACGTTCACATCACGTTGTCGATGGTCGGGGCGCTGCTGAGCACGGCGATGCTGTGGATCATGTTCCGGCCCGACGCGGCGGCGTATCTCGATCCGTTGCGCAGCGAGGCCGTTCCCGCCGCGGTCGAGCGGCCGCCGGATGATTCCGACCTGGAGGCGCTGCGGCGGGTACTCGACGTCGAGCGCGTCTATCACGAGAGCGAGCTGACCGTTGCGTCGCTCGCGGCGCGCGTGGCGATTCCCGAGTATCGACTGCGACGCGTGATTCACGAGCGGCTGCAATACCGGAACTTCAACGCGCTGCTGCATCGGTATCGCATCGAGGAAGCGTGTGCGCTGCTCGCCGATCCGCAGCGGCGTCATTTGCCGATCCTCACGATCGCGCTCAGCGTCGGTTACAACTCGATCAATCCCTTCAATCGCGCCTTCCGCGAGCTCAAAGGCATGACGCCGAGCGAGTTTCGCGCCGGCGCGAGCGGCGATTCATAGAAAACTCGCACCGATTTCTGCAATCACACGCCGCTTGCAGGAATCGACCTGCTGCAGGTCGCCGACGTCTCTAGTCTGCGGCGATGAATATCGTTTGCTGTGCCGCGCTGGCGCTGCTGCTGCCAGGCAAGTTCTATCCTTCCGTCAGTTACACGAGCGACTATCGTTACAACGGCGTCAGTTACAGCGGACGCGAGCCGACACCGCAGGCTTCGCTCCATTGGCTCGGTCCGCGCGGCTGGTACGCCGGCGTGTGGACTTCGGGCGTCGACTTCGACGATCCGGGGAATACTTCGATCGAAGGTGATCTGTACGTCGGTCGCACGTTCGACGTCGGATCGAGCCGGGTCGCCGGCGAAGTGTTGTACACGTTCTTTCCCGACAAAACCTTCCATGGTCCGACTTACGACTTCATTCAATTGAAAGTTCGCGGCAGCCGCGTGTTCGACGCACTCACGCTCGGCGCGATGGCTGCTTGGACACCGGAGGCGTCGTACGACTCGGGCACGGCATGGCGAGTTGCGATCGACGCGTCGTATTCGTTCCACCCCGCGGTGAAGGCCAGCGCGACCGTGGGACGCCGCTGGATCGAAGTCGGTGTGGACCGCACGTTCTGGGACGCGGGTCTCACCGGCACGTGGAAGCAGCTTGCGCTCGATCTGCGCTATGTCGATACGAATCTCGACGAGCGAGAGTGCGGCTTCAGCAAGCGCTGTAGTGCGACGGTCGTCGCCACGCTCACGGTGCGATTCTGGTGAGCGTGGCTATGCCAGGCGGAAGCTTCGCAACAGCAGCAGCGCGCCGGAAACCGACAGCCACAAGGTCGCGAAGCCGAGCAGGACGATCAGGGGATTGTTGAAGTTGTCGCGGCCCTGGTAGTCCATCGTGTGCAGCATCCAGAAGAAGTCGTACCAGCGCCAGGAAGCGGTCCTGGCTGCGATGAAGTGACCGTCGTCTGCGGCAAAGTACAGCGCCGTGCGTTGCGGGTCATCGAACTGCGCTTGCCATACCGGGCCCTTGGCGCGCGAGGCGATGTCCGGCTGCGTCTGCAACGTCGCAGCGAGCAGATGCCCGCCGCCTGCGTAACGATCGAGCGCCACGCGACGCAGCCACTCTTCGTCCACTTTTACCCGCGCGCCATCTTCGATGGCACGCAGCTCCACACGATCGCGCAACTCGACCCGCCAAACCCAGCGGTCCGCGAGTGCGATCGCGCGGACCTCGTAGATATCCTGAGCGGGATAATCGCTGAGCCACGTCGTCGGCTCTTTTTTCATCAGCGTCGGCGAGAGCGCGGTCGGTTCGGCGGTGCGCACGCTACCGACCGCATCGACAGCGTCGCGATCAAGCCATGCGAACATCACGCCGCTGACGGCCCACAGCACCAGCTGCAGACCGATGATAAGTCCGAGCCACTTGTGAAGCTTGCGCAGGAACGACATCAGCTGGACCTCGACGCGCGGACGCGGACGCCAGAAACTGAAATACAGCAGCCACACGCCGCTCGCGATCGTGACCGTGCCGAGCACAGTCGCGACTCGCGGCACGACGCCAGTCGGCGCCTCGCGCACGCCGTAATCCATGATGTGCAAGGTCCACAGGAAATCGTACCAACGCCACAATCGATGACGCCGCGCGATCAGCGCACCGGTGTCGGGATGCAGATAGAGCGTCGTCTCCAGCCAATCGTCGAAGTCAGCGCGCCACAGCGGTGCCGAGCGGCCGCGTATTTCCATCGGCACGTCGTGCTCGAGCAATTGGACGGCACTCAGTTGGCCCTTGCCGGCGTAATAACTGCGTGCGAGCTGGCGAATCATTCCGGAAGAGAGCGGCGAAAGTTGCTGACCGTTGGTCGCATCCAGCAGCACGCGTCGACCGGCCGCAGTCAGCTCGTACACCGGCGTGCTCAGCGAGGGCAACGAGTGCAGTGAGATCAGTGTGATCTCCGGATACCGGCTCGTAACCTGCGCGATCGGCAAGACGTCCGCCGTATTGCCGAGCGGCGTGCGCAGGTTGCGCACCAGCGAATCGCCGTGGATGAAGTCGAGCTTGATCGCGACCATGTAGAAGCCGGTGATCGCCCAGATCAGCAATTGCAGGCCGACGAACAGCGCGAGCCACTTGTGCACGCTGCGGGAAAGCAAGGACGGTTTCATGCGCGGCGCAGTTTAGCCGCGTTTGGGCGCTGGAGTGCGCTCAGTGCGGCTCGCCCTGCGTGTGATACATCAGTTGCTGGGCACGCTCCGCCTTTTCTTCCACTGTGAGACTTTCATCCTTTTCCAATCGCATCAGCTCGACCAGGCGACGCGTTACAGTCTCTTCTCCGCCGTACATCGCGCGGGCGACGATCGGGCCGAAGTGCGCGACGCGGAGCGCGTGCAAGCCCTCGAGCTCGGCCAGGGCAGCTTCCGCGGTCGCCGGCGCGACGCCCGGCGGATACGCCTGTTTCTGTGCCTGCTGATAGTTGTCGTAGTGCTCGAGCACCTCCACTGCCTGCTCGCGGGCGGCCGCAGGCAGCGGCTCGATCGCTTCTTGCTTCGCCTCTTCGAGGTGATCGCGATCCGTACGCGCGAACAGCGCTTCCATATTCAGCCGCGCCTCTTCGTCGATCAAAAGTCGACCGGAGGCAGTGATGTGAAACGTCTTGTCGTTGGTTTTTGCCACGGGCGGGTCGAGGGGTGGGTCGCGGACAATGACAGTCTCGTGCAACCCGTTAGGGTCTTCCACCGGCTGCGCTTCCACGGGGCTTTCACTTGCAACGGCTGCGGGCGCGGGCTCGTTCCGAGCTGCAACCTCAGGGCGTGACTGCGGTACTTCCTTGCGGTGCGCAGGGCCGAACAGCACACCCACGACCACCGCGAGCGTGATGACTCCAACCCAGACGTAGAAGCGCTTCCTCATGCCTGTGCAAAGCGGGACGGCGGTGAGCTTACGCCCACCGCCGCCACGCCGACCCCCGCGGGCTTACCCCACGAAACCTGATCTTCTACTAGTACGGACACGTCGAGCGATAGTCGGAGAACACAGACGCCGTCGCGAACGCCGTGTGCTGCGCGCCGCACAGGAACGTGTCGTAGCGCGTGTCGTTGTCCATGAAGCGCTTGGCCCACGACACCGCATAGCGCCCGATCGGCGTATTGGTGCTGTTCGGCGCGAAGTGACTGGCGCCATTCAGCTCCGCGTACGCCTTGTCGAGCGTGCTCGGCAGACTGGTGTAGAACGGGATCGAGTGCGACGAGACCGGCGCGACCGAATCGTTCTCGCCGCCGAAGATGATCGTCGGCACACGCACGGTCGAAGCTCTTCGTCTGACTCCACGGCGTCATCGGCACAGCAGCCTTCAACGATGCGTTGTCACGCGCCGCCATCAGCGTGCCGCCACCGCCCATCGAATGTCCGGCCACGCCGAGCCGATTCGGATCGACGCGGCTGCGCAGGGTACTGTTGCTATTGGTCGTGAGATAGCGCAGAGCGGCCATGAGCTGCGTTGCGCGGCTCGGTGGCTGATCGAAGGTCGAGTTCGTGTTCATCGTCAGCGTCACGAAGCCGTGCGAGGCCAGCCGCTGCCCGATCCACGCGATCGACGATTGCGTTGCCGTGAAGCCCGGGCAGATCGCGATGGTCGCGTACGAGCCCGCCGTCGTCGGGTAGTACACGGTGCCGCCGCCGAAGCCGCTCACCGAGCTCGGCACCGACGCGCTCGCGATCGCGAACGGACCTGCATTGGCATTGAGAATGGCAGAAGTCGGATCCGGTCCTTTCTGCAACGGATTCGTCTGCGCCTGCGCAACTGCTGCCAGCAGCAGCAGACCGAGGCCGACGGCGCAGCTGCGCTGCCAGCGTTCGATGATCTTCATAGTTAACCCCCTGTTGATTTTCTGCCTTGTCATGCGGCGTCCGGTGCGAAGCCGTGCGCTCGCGTCCTGCCGCCGGTCCGGGGTGGAGAGCTGCGTGCCGGGGCCAGCGGCAGTGCTGATATAGCACAGGTTTTTCCTTATTTGCTATAGAAGGGCATATATACACCGGAATGTAGAATCTCTAGCCAAGCGATTTCCATCGAGCAGAATCGTTTAACGATGAAGCGGCGCCGGCGGCTAGTGCGTATTGCGCGAAAAGCTGTACGCTCGCGTGCGCCTTCCGACGACTCTCTCATGCCTGCAACGCCATCCGTCGAACAGCCAGCGACCTCGGCTTCGAGTGCCGCGAACAAACACGAGCGCGTGCTGGACGAAGCCGCGCGCCAGTTGAACGAGAAGGGCGTGCTGCTGACCTCGCTCGCGGAGATCGCCGCGAAGCTCGGGGTCACGCGCGGCGCGATGTACTACTACGTCGCGGACCGCGAAGACCTGGTGTTCCAGTGCTATCGGCGGGCCGCCGAAATCACCGCGCGACATCTACTCGAAGCCTCACGCGCAGGCGGTACTGCCGCTGATGTATTGCGCGGGTTCGTGACGCGCATGCTCGATCCGAACGAGCCAGAGATTGCCGCGCGTGCCGAGATCGCGATGCTGAATGAGACTCAGCGCGACACGATCCAGGGCTTGTACGACGCGCTCGCGACGCGCCTCGCGCACGTGCTGGAGACCGGCGGGCGCGAGGGTGTGCTGAGGCGCTGTGATGTCGAAGTCACCGCGCGGATCATCCTGAGTCTCGTGACCTGGGTGCCGCTCGCGCGGCCGTGGGCGCATGCAGTGGGCCCGATGGGTCACTCGCGGCTGCTGGCTGCAGCGACTGCAACTGTGTTCGAGGGTTTTTCCAGCGCCGCGCGGCTACCCGAGTTTCAAGCGCTCGATCTCGCGGCATTGTCGCCGCCCGTCGTGAGCGCGTTCGATCGCGACGCAGCCGTACAGGCGAAGCGCGAGGCGCTGCTGCGCGTCGCATCGAGGCTGTTCAACCGCAAAGGCATCGATGCCACCTCGCTCGACGAAATCGCCGCGCAGGTCGGCACCACCAAGCGCACGCTGCATCATCACATCGGCAGCAAGCAGGACCTGGTCGCGGCGTGTTACGAGCGCGCGTTCCGCATCTTCTTCCTGATCAAGGACCGGATGCTCGAACACCGCGGACCGCGGTTGGATGCGCTGGCAGCAGCCATGCACGCACTTTCGCTGGCGTATCCGAGCGACGAGCAGACGCCGCTGTCGCCGCTCGTCGGTCACGGCGCGCTGTCGCCGGAAGGCCAGGCTGCGTTCGATCGCAACTCCGGTCTGCTCGGAGATGCGTACCACGGGCTCATTCGACAGGGAATCGAAGAGGGCAGCATCACACCGATCGACGACATCGAGGCGCGTGCGTTGATGCTGCCCGGTCTGGTGAGCTGGCTGGTGAAGGAAGACGTGCCGCGCGATCTGGCCCAACAGCGCCACATCGCCCGCGAGGTCGCAAACCTCGTCGCGCTTGGACTAAGAACGCTGTAGGTCGGGCTTTAGCCCGACTCTGCTAATACCTCCACAACACTCCCGCCGACGGCACCAGCGGCAGCCACGAATCCTCCTTGCGCGCATAGTTCAGCGACCCGTCCGGATTCGCCGTCACCTCGTACTTCACGCAGCACTGGTTCTCGCGCGACAGTGCGTTGTTCACTTCGAAGAACACGTCGAGCGCGCCGAGCGGCAGCGCGAACGTGCGGGTAACGCGAAAATCCAGCGTGTTGTAGTAGGTGAGGCGCGAGCGATTGCGCAGCGACAGGTCGATCTGCGGATTGCCCTGGTCGTCGTCGATCACTTGCAGGTCAGTCGTCGGCCAGCCGGTGTGGAAGCTGTCGGTCAGCGTTGCGCTCCACGCGCCTTTCGCCCAGACGATGCCGAGGTTCATCGCCTGACGTTGATCCCAGCTCCGCGGCACGTCATCGCCGTCGATGCGATCCTGGGCGCGCGACCAGGTGTAGCTCAGCCATCCGCTCCACGAGCCGTGCGGCCGCAGCCGCGCCATCATCTCGAAGCCGCTTGCACGCGCGCTGTCGGGCGCGATCCGCACGCGATCGAACTCGGCTTCCGGTAACAGTACCAGCGGATCGAAGATGTTCTCGAAGCGCGGATTGATGCGTCGATAGTCTTTCACGAACGCTTCGACGCGCAGATCGAGGCCCATCTCGAAGGCGTGATCCATGCCGAGGATCAAGTGATACGCGTGCTGTGCCGGATAGAACGTGTCGACGCCGTCCTCTACTTGCAGCTCGTTGATGCCCTGGAACTGCACGAAGCGGCCGACGCTCGCCCGTAGCTGCGTTTGCGGCGACAGCGTGTAGAGCACGCTGAAGCGCGGACTCCATTGTTCGCCGTCGTCGGAGCCATCGTAGGTCTGCGTGTCGATGCGAACGCCGCCTTGCAAGGCCCAGCGCTCGTTGAGCTCCGCGCGCACGTCCCAGTACGCGGACGACTCATAGCCATTCGGCGAGGGCTCGCTGCTGCGCGTTTGATCGAAGCCCGGCGAACCTGGAAACGGAAAGCCCGGCAGTACGTGCACGTCGCTGGCGTAGTCATAGTCGCCCCACAGCCGGCGCACCTCGACGCCGAAGTGATGCTCGAACATGCCGGCGCCCAAAGTGTTCTCCAGGCGCAACCCAATGACGTGAAACAGCCGCTCGTCGTGCACGGTTGCCGTGCGCACGCCGGGCTCGTTCAAGTCGCCCTGGCGGCGGTTTTCGAGATCGGTATAGGAGCCGATCACGCGCGTCGATGCGCCGTTCTGCCACTCGTGATCGAGAGTCGCCCACGCATAGATGTTGCGGTATTTGGCTCGCGCGTTCTGCTGGCCGTTGTCCTGCCGGGCGATGATGGTGTCGCTGGAGATGAGCGTCTCGAGCGACGCGCTGGTGGCTTCGTCGAAGTCGTAATCGACGCGGGCAAAGCCATCGGAGTACTGCGGCTCGCCGAAATCGTTCTCGCTGAGGCTGGCGAGATCGCCGACGTTGCTGCGCCGGCCCGAGATCATTGCGTGGCCGCGGCCGTCGCCGAATTCGGTCGCGGCCATCGCGCTGGAATGGAACAAGTTGACGCCGATCTCGAAGTAGTGCGGATCCGCCGGGTGCACAGCCGTAGCATCGATGATCGCGCTCATGCGATCGCCGTACACGACCGGAAAGCCGCCGGAGTAGAACTCGAGGGTGTCGATCAGCCGCGAGTCGAGCAGGCTCACCGGGCTCAGGAAATTCTTGAGGTGGAACGGCTCGTAGAGACGCAGCCCGTCGAGCACGATAGCAGTCTCGTTCGGCTCGCCGCCGCGCACCGAGCCGATGCTGGAAAAACCGTTGGTCGTCGTGCCCGGCAAACGCTGCACGGCGCGCAGCGTCTCGTCCGCGAGACGCGGCATGTTCTTCACCTGTTCCTGGGTAAGGAACGTGCTCGACGCAAGCTTGCCGGTGGCGAGTCGATAGCGGCTCGTCTGGACGATGACTTCTTCGACCGCGGGCGCCTGCGAGGACGTGCTGTCGGGGGGATGGTCGGGCTGCCGCGCGGCTTGATTGGCGACGACAGCAAAGACATTCGGTGCGACGGGCGACAAAGTCAAGCCGTGCGCCGCAAGGATCTCGCGCGCCAGCTCGGTGCCCGAGCGGGCGCTCGGCTCAGTCTCGATGCGCAGGTCGCTCGGTACGATCTGCGTGTTGTAGATGAAGGTCAGGCCCGCCGAGCGCAGCTCGTCCAGCACTTCGCTGACTTTCCGGCCGCGAAAGTCCTCCGCCCAGGCCGGGGTCGCCAGCAGCGTGCAGATCAGGAGCCAGCCCACGAGCCGGCGCTGCTTCATGTTCCGTCGTTTCCCACAGCCGCCCCCGAAATGCGAACGCATAGACCGACAGCGTGACGGTCCAGACCAGGAACGCACTCCACACGTCATGCGAGACGAAGTGCGCGCCGCGCGCTTGCTGCACCAGCCCGAACGTCAGTCCGGTCACCATTCCCAGCGCCAAGCCCAGTTTCGCGAGACGCGTGTTGCGCTCGCGAAAGACGAAGTATAGGGCGAGGAGCGCGTAACCGGAGCTGGCATGCGCCGCAGGAAAGCAATGGCCGGCGCGCAGCGCGTCGGGTCGGTCGGCGAACAGCTCGACGTAGGGGAAACGGCCGCCGAACGGGATGAGGTCCCAGGGGCAATCGACGTTGGTCACGGTCTTGAGCAAGCCGACGATGCCCCACGAGAGCAGCACCGAGAGCGCAAAGAATCCTGCTGGTCGCCGGAACGTACGCCAGTCGCGCCGGATGAAGGTCGCGGCCCAGAACGCCAGCGCAACGGTCGCGATTGCGCGAATGGCCCAACGGCCGCCCGTGTGGAGCAGCTCATTCGTTATCCACTGGTGTTGGCCGATCCATTGCCCGGTGATGGAATCGAAGAACAACGCTCGCGCGATGTACGTATCGAGCGGCGTGACGGCGAGGACGCCGGCCACCACGACGAAGATCGCAAGCGGGATCTGCAGCTGCGACCACCAGTAGCGCGAGAGTTGCACGATGTTCAGAACGACCGCTTGGTTTCGATGAGGAGTTGCATGCTGCTGATGTCGCTGGTGCGATCCAGCGGGAAAGCGAGATCGATGTGTAGCACGTTGCCGAGCCCGGAGCGCGCGCTGCCGAGGCGCAAGCCGACGCCGACGTCCTTGAGCCAGCCGGACGGCGCAGCGGCGTACGGATCCTGGCCCCAGGCGCGCCCGGCATCGAAGAACACCGCAGCGCCGACGTTCACCAGCTTCAGCGGTTGCCAGTCAGTGTAAAACCGCTGCTCGAGCGTGAACAGTGCGAGCGAATCGCCGGCCTGGTAACGCAGGGGGTAGCCACGCAGGCCGTTGTCACCGCCGAGCAGCAGTTGTTCCTCAGGGTCGCGATGCGAAGTGACCGTGCCGCCGATGGACGCGAACAACACACGATGCTCCGATTCGCGCAGGTAGTAGCGCGAGGTCCATTCGAGCGACGCGTTCGCCAGCTGGTCGCCTTCGACGCGCGTGCCGAAGCCCAGCGAGTGAATCAGGTACTGCTCGTGACCGAGATCCGCGCCGGCCTGCAGCTTGCCGTTGAGGATCAGACCGTCGTTGGTCGAGCCGAGCGCATGGGCGGCGAAGCCTGCTTCCAGGTGCGCGCTGAGGCCGAGATAGACGTCTTCGGTGCGGCCGATCTGATCGAGATTGCGAGTGCTGACGTACTGGTCTTCGAGCACTTCCCAACCGAACCACGGATAGGCAACGACGCGGTCGGTGGGAATCGTCGCGTCCGGCTGATCCGGCAGCGACTGGAATTCGCGGGCGTCGTAGCGCACGCCCGCGAGATAGCGGCTCGTCCAGCCGTCGTGCAGCCCTTCGGAGAAGCCGCCGCCGATCTCGAACTTGCGCTCCTGCATCTGCAGCCGCTCGGTGACATGACCGACGGAGTAACGCGAGACATCGCTGGTCTCGTCCAACGCGGACAGTCCGGCGCTCCAGCGAGAGTCGAGTGCGTAGAAGGGCCGTTCGAGCGACAGTCGCTTCGCGTCGCCGTCGCTCAGCGCTGCGTAGCCCGCCGACAGTCGCCACCAGCTGCCGAGCAGATTCGGATCGACGTAGCCGAACTCCCAGGCCGTGCGATCGACGTTGGCGGAGCGCGCGAACGTCAGTTGCTTGCCGAGGCCGAGGAAATTCATGTCCTCGAACGTGAGCTTGCTGTTGTTCGCGCCGCCTTTGCGTCCGAACGAGAATCCCGGGCTCAGCGTCCACACGTCGTGAACGCGCACCATCACGTCGACGGTATTGTCAGCCTCGTTGTAGCGCACCGGTTCCACGGTCGCTTCGTTGAGATAACGCTGCGCGCGCAGGATGCGCGCGGTTTCGTCGAGCAGCCGGTGGTCGTACTTGTCGCCCGTGTGGAACAGCAGCTGATTCTGCACCGTCGCGTCGTGCGTCGAGATGTGCAGATCGTTGGCGATGCGGTACGGCGCGGAGAGATGCGTCCTGGTCTCGAAAACGTCGTCGACTTGAATCTCGATGTTGCCGATGCGCGCACCGCGCTGTTCGAGTTCGGCATCGTTTGCGACGGTCGCTGCATGCACGCACGGTGCGAGTAACAGCAAAGTCACCGCTCGTCGTAGCGCTCCGCTCATTCGGCCCCCTGACTGGAAAACGTCGGGGGGTTGGACGCAGCGTGACTGCTAAATCAGTCGCTCGTCAGCGCGATCCCGATCAATTCATCCTTGGTCTGATACCGATGCAACTGCGTCGTGGACAGCACTGCGTTGAGTGCAGTGTCCGGATCGAGACCGACGATCGAGCCGCGCAATTTCAGGCCGTTCGCCGCGCTCTGTGCTGCGCTCGATGCGTACACGACTTTGCGACCCGTCTCGCGCGCGACCCACTCGAGGAACACGGCGAGCGTGTGATCGTTATGTCGAACTGCGGCGCGGTGCTCGCGGCCCATTGCCAACGCGGATCGTGTGCCGCGACGGTGCCGCGCACGATTTCCCCGCGCGGCGTTACACGGATCTCCTCACCTGCGACGCCGCTGCTCGTGCCCGCAGCGTTCGCGATCATCACACGACCTTCGCGCACGCTCACGACCATGTCGTCGGCGTGCGTGCGAACTTCGTATTGCGTACCGACGTGACGGACCGAGCCCGCATCGGTGCGGACCGTCAACGCCTGCGGATTCTGCGCCTGCGAATCGATGTACAGAGCCCCGGCGGTCAGCACGAGCTCATCGGCCGAAGCCACCTTCACGATCGTGCCCTGGTCGAGACGCAGCGACACCTGATCGCCAAACTGCAACGCCGCTCGAGAACGGTCATCAGTCTGAATCGTTTCGCCGGTCGACACGCTCTGAGCGACCGCGAGCTCACGCGCAGTTTGCCCTTGGGGCCGAACCAGCAGATGGCCGTCGATGCGCGTGATCTGTGCAACCTGGACCGGCGACGGCGCCATGTAGCGCGCGCCGAAGAATGCGACGCCCACCGCGAGCACCGCGCTCGCCGCAATGCCCACGGCAATGAACTGCCGCCGCGTACGGCGTGCCCGCAACATGCTTTGCCACTCGGCATGCACCGCGGCTTGAACCTCGAGCGTCATTTCTGCCGAAGGCTCATCGCGCGCGCCCACCTGGAGCAACAGCTCCTCGATGCTCGTGTCGTCGCCTTTCATAGGTTCACTTTCCACGTAAAGTCCCCAGGATGTCCTGCGCTGTCGAACCGAAGACAGTCTCCAGTGCCTCCCTGAATGAAGTGCGGGCTCGCGCCAGCACGGATTGAGCCGCTACCTGCCCGATACCGAGCAGCTCGCCGATCTCTTCGACGCTGCGGCCTTCTATGTATTTCCACTCCAGCACGTCGCCATAGCGTGCCGGCAATCGATCGAGCACCGACCGGATCAGCCGGCGCGTCTCCGCGTTGCCATAGCCCTGCAGCGGATCGTCCGACGCAGGCGCTTCGACCGCTTCGAGGGCCGCGCGCAACTCCGGGCTGTCGTCGATCAGCACTACGTTCTCCGCATGACGCCTGTTCGCGCGCAGGTGATCGACGATCTGCCGCCGGCAGATCTGGCAC
>Ga0163163_10001041_pt1 | contig 23532 bp, 18 predicted proteins | sample S65metaG_FD_119766 | JGI IMG/M metagenome (GOLD analysis project Ga0163163, IMG submission 119766) | Switchgrass rhizosphere microbial communities from Kellogg Biological Station, Michigan, USA - S6-5 metaG | ecosystem: Host-associated > Plants > Roots > Rhizosphere > Soil | place: USA...
GACGCTGTTCCAGTATGTCGAGAATTCTGCGATCAAAGCCTTCCACTTCCGTATCGGTCAACGTGCGGTCCGTCGATTGATATATCACTGACAGCGAGAGGCTGTACTTTGAATCCGCGAACTGTCCGATTTCCATCCTGTCGAATGGCTCAATCCGGGTCAGTTCCGGTATACCGACATCGGCAATCATCCGTTGCACGACGGCATATTGGGTCCCTTTGTCGAGAATGAACGAAAAATCGCGCCGGATGGCAGGGAATCGTGGGATCGCCTGCACCGAATGTCTTGAAGTTCGCGACAACAGGGCTTCGACATGGATCTCGGCGAGAACGACTCGATGCCGGATCTTTAATGCGCCGAGCTCGTCCGGATGGATTTCACCGAATACTGCCAGATCGCCAAAACGTCCACATCTTCCAGGATGGTAGTACGGAGGAATTCCTTCGGTGGTCAATTTCGCCAGTTCTGCATGTGCTCCAAAGCCCTCGAGAATGCTTTCGATGTCTCCCTTGAGATCAAAGAAACCAAAGTCGCGCGAACTCTCATGCACGGTGTGCGTGCGTAATGCGCCGCACGCCGCAAGAATCAAGGCGCGGTTCTCGCCGGATTTGCTGTAGACCTTGCTGAGTTCAAAGAACTGAAGGTCGTGAATGCCCCGGTTCAGATTCCATTGAAGCGACTTTAGTATTCCCGGAACCAGAGAGGTACGCAGGATTGATGCATCTTCGGACATGGGGTTCTGAAATTTTACGGGATCGACGTTTGGGCGAAACCTCCGTTCTGTTTCTTCATCGCTGAAAGAATACGTCGCGATTTCGCTATACCCGCTGCTGGACAGCAGATCGCGAATCTTCCGCTCTCCGGCTTCGCTCGGGAGATATGATCCATAGCCGCGCCAGGCCGGCAGCGTGCCTGGAAACCGGTCGTACCCGTAGAGTCGTGCGATCTCTTCGAGAAGATCCTGTTCGACGGAAACATCCACACGATGGCTGGGGACTTCGACGTTCCAGCCCGAGGGTGATTTCGTGAATTTGAATTCGAGACGCTGGAAAGTTTCGTCGACAACGGAATCTTCGACGGCAGCTCCAAGGAACTTTTCAATTCGATCGCGACGCAGGGTGACTCGCACCGCGTCGGACTTTCCAGGGTAAACGTCAATCATGCCCGAATAGATCTCGCCACCCGCCAGTTCCTGAATCATCGCGGCCGCACGATCGCATGCCGTTTGTGCCATCCGGATGTCTGCGCCACGCTCGAAGCGATATGAAGCTTCCGTATTCATGCCGAGGGAACGGGCAGTTTTACGGATGGACTGCGGGGCGAAATATGCGCTTTCCAGAAACACATTGGTTGTCTTTTGAGAAGTTTCAGTCTCGGCTCCACCCATGATTCCGGCAAGTGCGACCGCACGCTGCGCATCGGCAATCACGAGATTGGATGGATTCAGCGTGCGCTCCACGCCGTCGAGTGTCTTGATGCGTTCGCCGATCTCGGCGCGGCGGACAATAATCTGGCGACCGTGCAGGGTGTCCGCATCAAAGGCATGCAACGGGTGGCCGAGTTCCATCAGAATGTAGTTGGTCACGTCCGTAACGTTGTTGATGGAGCGGACGCCGACGCTTTCAAGACGTTGCCTGAGCCAGTCCGGGGATGGCGCAATCTTCACGCCGGAAATAAGGCGACCGCAGTATCGTCCGCAGAGATCGGGGTCAGCGATCAATACAGTAAGTGCGTCGGCGGTTTTCTTCATCGACTCACGAAGGGTGAATTGCGGTCTGTGAATAGATGTGCCGAAAATCGCGCCAACTTCCCTGGCGACCCCAAGATGGTTCATGCAATCCGGGCGATTGGTGGTGACATCCAGTTCGAAAATAGTGTCGTTGCCGTAAGGCTCGACGCTTTCGACGGCAAGTCCAATTCCGGTGATCTTCTTTCCCAGTTCGCGTACATCGACCGGGATATCCACGAATTCTTTTAACCAATTCAGACTGATTTTCATAACAGCAGGTGCATGTAAGTCGACGGTCGCGAATTGGTTTTAAGGAAAACAGACTTCCCCTCCTGAGTCAGGAGGGGTGGCGCGAAGCGCCGGGGTGGTTCCAAAGCGAATATCCTGCAAGTTGGCAGCTTCGGAACCACCCCTCGCGGGATCCGCTTCGCGATCCCGCTGCCCTCCTGACTCAGGAGGGCAGTTTTTCCTCTCTTATACATTCAAGCTTTTGACTGTCCTTCCATTCCCTTCCCTTCCTAAAACTGCTCCAGGAACCGCAAATCATTCTGGAAGTACAGCTGTATGTCTCCGGTGCCGTACTTCAGCATGTGATAACGATCGATTCCCAGGCCAAAGGCGAAACCGCTGTACTTCTCCACATCGTAATTCACAAACGAGAGCACTTTTGGATTCACCATGCCCGCCCCCATCACTTCAATCCAGCCGGTCTGCTTGCACACGCGGCAACCCGACCTGTCGCAAAAGATGCAGGACAAATCCACTTCCGCACTGGGTTCGGTGAACGGGAAAAAGCTTGGTCTGAAGCGCGTCTCGGTCTTCTCGCCGAAGAACTGTTTGTGGAAGCGTTCCAGTGTCCCCTTCAGGTCTGAAAACGTAACGCCTTCATCCACGAACAAACCTTCCACCTGATGAAACATGGGAGTGTGCGTCGCATCCGCAGCATCGCGTCGATACACCCGCCCCGGACAGATGATTCGAACCGGTGGCTTCATCTTCTCCATCGTGCGTATCTGGACAGGGGAGGTGTGCGTCCGAAGCACAACATCGTCGGAGATGTAAAACGTGTCCTTGGGATCGCGCGCGGGATGGCTGGCGGGAATATTCAGCGCTTCGAAGTTGTAGTACGTGCTCTCGACTTCGGGACCATCTTCGACCGTGTATCCCATAGCGACGAAAATATCTTCGATTTCACCGCGAACTTTGGTGAGAGGGTGACGGTGTCCCATCCTTCGACGGTTGCCTGGGAGCGTAACATCCAAACGCTCACGCCCAAGCGCAGCGTTCTTCTCCACGCTGGAAAGCCGCGCTTCCACTTGCTCCAGCGCGGACTCGATCTTCCCTTTCACGTGATTGGCGGCCTGACCGAACGCCGCGCGTTCCGCGGCGGGGATATTGCGGAGGTTCTGGAGCTGAGCGGTTAGAAGGCCCGACTTGCGGGACAGGTATCGATTTCGAATGTCTTCCAGGGAGCGCAGGTCTGCCACTGCCGCGCATTCGCGGTCGAACTGGTCTTCAATGGAACGAAGCTGACCGATCCCATCACTCGACATTTTCTAAACCCAGGTTCCATAGTCTGTATTGACCTTAAGCGGCGACGGCCTTTTTAGCGGTTTCCGCCAGATTCGTGAAGGCGGAGGGATCCTGCAGTGCAATGTCAGCGAGCATCTTACGATCCAGCTCCACTCCCGCGGCCTTCAACCCATGAATCAGCTGATTGTAGTTGAGTCCATTCTGCCGGGCGGCGGCGCCGATACGGATGATCCATAGCCTGCGGAAATCCCGTTTGCGTGTTTTCCGGTCCCGATAGGCATAGACAAGCGCCTTGTCGACGGACTCTTTGGCGAACTTATAGAGCTTGCTTTTATTGAGGTAGTAACCCTTCGCAAGCTTTAGGATTTTTTTGCGGCGGTCGTGGCGTTTTGTTCCACGTTTGACTCGAGGCACTGTGAACTCCTTCTCTAATTCTGATGGCTTCGCCCTATCGGGCTCGCATTCGCTTCGCTCATGGAACTAAGCATAGGGCAGCATCTTCCGCACAGCCGGCGTGTCGGCGTCCGTTATGACAATGGACTTGCCCAGTTTTCGTTTTCGTTTGGCTGATTTCGACGTCAGGATGTGCCGGGCGAACGAATGATGACGAATGATTTTCCCGGTTCCGGTTACTTTGAAGCGCTTGGCCGCGCCTTTGTGTGTTTTCAACTTCTGATTCATTTTGATTCTCTTGTCGCTATACTTTTTTCGGAGCAAAGATCGCGATTAAATTCGGGCCTTCCATTTTCGGTCTGGCTTCCACTGCTCCGACTTCCGCCAGTTCTTCAATCAATCGATCGATGATCGCCCGGCCGATGCTCTGGTGCACGATTTCACGACCCCGGAAGAAGACGGCCGCCTTCACCTTGTCTCCCTGCGTCAGGAAGCGAATGATGTGGTTCTTCTTGAATACGTAATCGTGCTCGTCCGTATTCGGTCGGAACTTCACTTCCTTGACCGTGATGTTCTTTTGATGCTTCCTCGCCTCGTGTTCCTTCTTGTTCTGCTGGTAGAGGTACTTGCCGTAATCCATGATTCTGCAAACCGGAGGGTTAGCAGTGGGTGCGACTTCCACCAGGTCCAATCCACGTTCTTCGGCAATCTTCATTGCCTGAGGAGGTGTTAAAACTCCGAGCTGTTCGTTGTTATCATCGATAACGCGAATTTCCTTCGCCCGGATTCGATGGTTCACCCTTATGTTTTTGTCGATGGTTTGGACCTCCTGAAAAATTCCGCAAAAGACAAACGACAACCTTAACAAAATAATGGGAGTGATTTCAATCACACCTTTACAGACGGGGTTGGGTTAATCTACCTCCCATGGTTAACTCCGTCCGGTATTCAATCATGGATTCGCCGCTGGGCTCTCTGACCCTGGCGTCCTCCGCGCGAGGGCTGGTGTCGGTTCAATTTGGCCTCAACATGTCTCCCGACGGGATCATCGACGATGCGGCGAACCTCGAAGCCACTGAACAACTTCGGGAGTACTTTGACGGAAAACGTATGCAATTCGACTTGCTCCTGGACGTTTCCGGGACGCCGTTTCAACAGGCGGTCTGGAGCGAATTGCGGAAAATTCCCTATGGTTCCACTCGTTCCTACATCGATATCGCCCGTTCGCTCGGCAAGCCCGGAGCGGCGAGAGCCGTTGGCATGGCCAACCACGAAAACCCGATTGCGATAGTCATTCCATGCCATCGCGTCGTGGGATCGGACGGTTCCTTAACCGGCTACGCCGGTGGGCTCCACCTCAAAAAGCAGTTGCTTGGCATCGAAACGCAGAACCAATTACTTTTCACGTGACCCCCGAAAGGGGGAAATCCGCAATACGAAACTCGAAATCCGCAATACACCAAAACTATGTCTAAAAACGAAGCATTGGATACCAAGCGACACTCTCTGGCCCACCTGATGGCGGCCAGCATTCAGGAATTGTTTCCCGAAGCAAAGTTCGGAGTCGGGCCTGTCATTGAAGACGGTTTTTATTATGACGTCATGCTTTCGCGAACATTGACTCCGGAAGATCTCGAAGCCATTGAAAAACGCATGACGGAGAAGGTCAAGCAGGGACTTCGATTCGAGCGGTCCGAAATGCCCACCGACGAAGCCGTCGCTGTGTTTCAGGGAATGAACCAGGATTTCAAAGTAGAACTGTTGAACGACCTCAAGACTCGCGGAACGACGATCGCCTCAGAGCTGAATGACGCCAATCTTGTGGGTGACAGTGTCAATGAAATCAGTCTCTACAAGACGGGGAACTTTACCGATCTGTGTCGCGGTCCTCATGTGACCAGTACGAAAGAAATTCAGCCTGGCAGCTTTAAGCTCACCCGGGTCTCAGGCGCCTACTGGCGTGGTGATCAGGCGCGAGCGCAGATGCAGCGCGTATACGGCGTGGCATTCGATACGAAGAAGGAACTCGCGGACTATTTCATGCGCCTTGAGGAGGCGAAGAAGCGCGACCACCGCAGGCTGGGGCAGGATTTGGATCTTTTCAGCATTCAGCCCGACACCGTCGGTGCGGGGCTGATCCTCTGGCATCCCAAGGGCGGACTGATTCGCCATATTGCAGAAGACTATTGCAAGAAGAAGCATCTTGAAGCCGGCTACGATCTTGTTTATACGCCGCATATCGGACGTGCGACTCTCTGGGAAACCAGCGGCCATCTTGGGTTCTACGCCGAAAATATGTATGCGCCGATCAAAATCGACGAACAGGAGTACTACCTGAAGCCGATGAACTGTCCGTTTCATTGCAACATTTTTGGAAACAGAGTTCGATCGTATCGGGAACTGCCGATGCGGCTGGCCGAATGGGGCACGGTTTACCGGTTCGAAAAAAGCGGCGTTTTGCACGGATTGACTCGCGTGCGCGGATTTACGCAGGACGACGCGCATCTGTTCTGCACGCCGGAGCAGATGCCCGCAGAAATCGACAGGGTGCTGCAATTCAGTCTCGATATTCTGCGTGCATTTGGTTTTGAGACTTTTGAATTGTTTCTCAGTACGCGGCCGGCCAAACGTGTCGGGCGTGAGGAAGACTGGGACGTCGCCGAAGCGGCATTGGAGAACACCCTGAAGAAATCCGGCATTCCATACCGGATCAATGTTGCAGACGGAGCTTTTTACGGTCCGAAAATCGATCTGGTGGTGAAGGACGCGATCGGCCGACCGTGGCAACTCAGTACGGTTCAATTCGATTTCAACATGGCGGAGCGATTCAATCTGACTTACATCGGGGCCGATGGCGCATCGCATCGACCTTTCATGATTCATCGCGCCCTGCTTGGAAGCATGGAACGCTTTTTCGGTGTACTGCTGGAACATCACGGCGGCGCGCTGCCGGTGTGGTTGAGTCCGGTCCAGGCGGTAATCATTCCGATTTCGGACAGGCATGTGAATTACTGCGTTGACGTACAGGCGCGGCTGAAAAAAGCAGGCATGCGTGTGGAACTCGATCAGAGCGAAGACCGAATGAACGCCAAGATCCGCAAGGCCCAAATGCAGAAAATTCCATTCATGCTGGTCGTGGGCGATCGCGAACAGGAAGGAAGTGCCGTCGCTGTGCGCCTTCGGTCGGGCGAGGATTTGAAATCGAAAACTATCGAAGAGTTCCTGGAACTGGCGCTGCCCGGAACGGTTTCGACGACAATATAGCGGTTTCACAGTATTGGTGTGCGATTGCCCCTCCTGGCCAGGAGGGGTGGCTGCGCCGAAGGCGCAGACGGGGTGGTGGGACAGGTTCCATTGTTTTACAGATGTCGCGATGCGCCACAGCTTTTTCCGATCGGCATCCTTATTTGGAAGAGTCTTGAACCACCTCCCCGGCGCTTCGCGCCACCCCTCTTGGCCAGGAGGGGTAATCGCACACAGATATTCTCAGTCCGATCGGCAAAATTCAAACCAGACTGCGTCAACGCCCCGCTTGTTTTGCCTAAGCGCTCGCGGTGATATATGATCCCGCGCAATATGAAAACCCTACTCGTCGTGGCGCTCTTACTTTGCTCGGCATTGCCCCTGTTCGCACAGCTTCCTGTTCCCAATGCCGAAGGAGTTTCCGCAGGTCACCATATCTTTCGGGCAAAAGATGTCGATGTGGCAAACAAGTTTTGGATGACACTCGGTGGAGAGCCCGCGGCACTCGCGAACATCAAGCTGATGAAATTTCCCGGTGTTCTTCTTTTCATCAGCGCACCACGAGGAGCAACGCCGGCGACCCCGGCTCAATCTACTCCCGGCAATCACGGTACGACCGTCGAGTTCGTTACCTTCAAAGTAAAGGATCTCAAGGAGTCGCTTGCGAAATGGAAGGCGGCTGGAATAGAGCCCATGAAGGAATACAAGGAAGTGACGCTGCTCGGTCCCGATGATGTTCAGGTCCGCATCATTGAAGATAAGAATCTGTCTATTCCCATCGCCTCCGATGGCATCATCATGAACACCGCAAACGCCGGTGAAGTTTCCGCCTGGTATGCAAAATGGTTTGGTGCAAAAGTGAGCCGAAGCGGTTCGGACACGATTGGAGAAATACCTGGGGCTCGAATTGTTTTTCACGAGACTAAAGAACCCATAGCTCCGACAAAAGGACACTCGCTCAATCTTCTCGGGTTCGAAGTAAAGGATCTGCAGGCTTTTGTGAAGAAGTATCAGGATGCCGGCGGAAAGTTTGACGGTACCGGTGCAATCGCCACTTCCGCTGCAGCCAATCTTTCGGTAATCCAGCTCACCGATCCCTGGGGGACTTCCATTGAGGTCAGCCAGGGATTGGCAGCAGTGAAATAACTACGAATTTTCAGTTACGTGAAGGAGACTCCCGTGCGGACCAATACAATTCGACTGCGGCTTGCCATAGTCTTCGCATCCATTGGCATCGTCGCTGCATCTGTTCTTCTGACTGCGCAGGCTCCTGTGCTTGTCGCGCGATACACAGCTACCACAAGCAACGTCAGTGGAGCAGGCGACGCCATTCGAGTGGAGCTTTTGAAGTGGTCGACCGATGCGGATCGAGACCAGCTTTTAAACGCCTGGCTTCACCCGGCTCCTCCAGCCCCACCCGTTGTGGCGCAAGCGGCGCCTCCTGCCGCGGGTGGAGGTGGCGGACGAGGTGGTGGAGGCCGCGGAGCTGCCGCCCCGCCGCCCACACCGCCGGCTGATGGTGACGCTCCCCCCGCCGCTGCAGCCGCTCCACGCGGCGCAGGCGGTGGTCGCGGCGGTGGTGCACGCGGTGGGAATCCGCCTGCGGCGGGCGCTACTCCCCCAGCTGCAGCCGACGGTGCTGTGGCGCCGCCTCTTCCAGCTGCTGCAGGAGCCGCAGCGGGCGGACGTGGTGGTCGAGGTGCTGCCGCTCCAGTAGCTCCAGTGGAAGTTCCTCCGGAGACTCCCGAAAGCAGTTTGGCTGCGGCGCTGCAGAAGACCAGCAGCGTTGGAATCCTCTGGACTTCGGAAAGTGCGGGCTACTCCATCAAACTCGCCTACCGAACGACATCGCCCGAAGGTGGCGAGCGCATCATTTTCGCCACGGATCGTCGTCTCGGCAATTGGAGCGAACAGTGGTGGAAGCCAACCGGAACTGCCGGTCCGACGAACCTGCCATTTACCATCTTTGAATTCAGGCTGAACGATAAAGGAGAAGGGGAAGGCAGGACTACCTTAACTGGAAAAGTTGTCGAAGACACCGCCGCCAAAAGTATCGCTGTCGGCAATTACGCCGAACAGCCGATCGTTTTTAAAGGTGTGAAAAAAGTTCGCTGAAAAAATCATGGGGGGCAGCCTCCTCATGGGCTGCCCCCCATGGTTCCCGCCGCTCGCGAATTCCCGCAACTTTAACGGAAATGGCTCGTACTAACAGCCTGGAGACGGAAATCGAGGCATTCTTTTGATCTATGAGTGAACTTGTAATTCAAATCGAAAATCTGACGAAGACGTATCGTTCCGGTCTACGAAGGTCCCAGGTGTTTGCGGTGCGCAACCTGAATCTGTCCGTGAAGAAGGGAAGCATCGTTGCATTTGTCGGCCCCAACGGAGCGGGAAAGACGACAACGATACATTCGCTGCTTGGATTCCTGAAGCCCGACCATGGAACCATCCGGTTGTTTGGTCAGCCAACCGGATCGGCATCGTTGCGCCGCCGAGTGGGATATCAATGCGAAATCTTCCACACGTATCCGTTCTATACGGGGACTCAGGCACTGAACTATTACGGACGACTGGCAGGTGTTTCGAGAGAGGTGCTCTCCCGGACCGTGCCTTTGCAGCTGGAGCGCATGGGACTCACCGCAGCGGCGAACCGCAAGGCTTCCGGATTCTCCAAAGGGATGACCCAGCGGCTTGGACTCGCGCAGGCCCTCTTGCATGAGCCAGAGCTGCTGATACTTGACGAACCCACCAGTGGTCTGGATCCGGAAGGCCGCCGTCTGGTTCTTGAAATCATTCGGGAAGAGAAAGCGAAAGGGAAAACGATTTTTCTGAGCAGCCACATTCTTGCCGACGTTGAGCGAACCTGCGATGAAGTCGTGATGGTGCGTCAGGGGCAGGTGGCATTTTCCGATCAGGTCAGTTCGTTTTCAAACGACAGCCAGGAATGGGAAATCGAAGTCGTCGGTTTCAACAATTCGATTCTTGAAGTTCTAGGCGCGAAGTGCAGCGTTGTGAGTGCCAACGGTGAGGACGCTGTCCTGTTGTGTACTACTGAGGACAAGCGGGATGTGCTCAGGACATTGCTTTCTCTTCCACTGGAAATTGGTGGAATGAAACGGCGACGTACCGGTTCTCTCGAAGACGCGTACATGAAGCATGTGGGGAGGGCCTGATGGAGCGTATTCTCCTGGTGTTCAAGAATGCATTCCGCGGGATCCTGTTTGCCCGCTCGATGTATCTTTGGATTATCGCCATCCTTATCGTCGGCCTTCAACTAGCCCCGCAAATCATTTTCAGAGACGCCGCACCGAATATCGCGGCTTTTGGGCAACGGCAACGAACGGCTCCGCCCGGCATGACCGAGGAGCAACAAAAGCAATTTCAGGAAATGCAGGAGCTGCAGCGGAAACAGATGGAATTGCAATCCCAGCAAATCCAGGAGCAGTTTCGACGGAATCGTCCCCGCGCTTTTGCAAATGGCCTGAGCACCTGGACGACACTGGCTATCTTTTTCGGAATTCTGCTGGGCGCGAATGTGCTGGCTTCGGAGGTTTCGTCCAAGACGATTATTACCGTGCTGGCGAGGCCTATCGCGCGTTGGGAACTGCTTCTGGGAAAGTGGCTGGCCATCCAGCTGTTTGGACTGATGTCCATGGCCATTGGCGTTGCAATACAGTTTGCAGCAGGTCAGTACCTCGGGTTCCATTTTTCCAGCCTGTTGTGGCTGGCTCTGTTGCATTCCATGGTAGCGATCATGCTCTACAGCGCCCTTGCACTTGCCTTGGGAACGATCGGAGGCTGGATGGTGGCTGCCGGAGTTTCATTCGTGATGTATTTCATCCCGGATTTCGTGACGCTCCTCAAAGACCAGACGATTCCGTGGAGGCACCTGCTTGGAGTTGTTTTGAATTGGATCGTTCCGCCAGGCTTTAAGAGCATATTCGTTAACGCTGTCGACGCAACGATGGCGCTGGATCGCAGTGCGCTATCGAAAACCCTGCTTGAAAATCTGCTCTACTGCGCGATCTTCTTTATCCTCGGTTGCATCATTTTCTCGCGGCGTGAAGTCCGGCTGGGATAAATCCTCCTCCGGACGGGTTGCTCCGCTCGTTGTAGGGGCGGTCTATGACCGCCCACAATGTCTCGTTTTGATGGCCCTTGGGCGGTCATAGACCGCCCCTACAGCTTTGCCTCCGAGAGTGATCCGCCAAGTATGTTCTTGCTTCCCGACGCTTGGATCCGCTGCAGTCATCCCAGCGTCTGCAGCCACGCCGGATAACTCATGGAGTTGGAATCCGTCAGTTCCACACCGCTCAGCTTTCCGAGAAATGCATTCACGAATACGCTGAAATCCCCGTGCATGCCGGAATCGTTGGGAAACGCTTCAAATGCGACCGAAGTAAATGCCCGACCTCCCACGCGCAGGTCTGTGACCTCCAATGCGCCTCCACGATCAATGAGCGTTTTTGAATCCACTTCGATCGGCGCCGGGGTAAATGGGTTCAGCCGTACTTTGCGAAGGCATCGCGTCTTGTGTACTTCAACAATTCGCAGCGCATCGTTTGAGAGTTTGAACCACTCAGAGAACGCACCCTCCACGGATTTGCCCTGGTAGCCCCACTTGATCCAGCGTTCGACTTTTCCTTCGAAGGATCCGGTGAATTTCTGCGTTCCAAGGGCACATTCCAGCCCCTTAATCTGCAACTGACCTTCGCGCCACTTGATTCCCATGTCTGATGCACCTGGGACAGGCAAGTACGCATCGGGTTTCCCACCCAGCCGGCCGATCCATTTGGGATCGGTCGCGCCTTCCTCTACCCAGCGCCGCAGCGCCGGATGCTGATCGATACCGCCTTCCAGAAACCAGCGGACCTCGTGACTTGAAATCATGCTCCGGCATTGTACTGATTTTTCGTAATTTTCCGCGGGATGGTTCGTAGTAAAAGCATGTCTGCACTGATGGAACCCTCGGTACCTATGGAAAATTCAGAACAGGATTTTACAGCCATCTACCAATCGCAGCATGGTCGTGTGCTTCGACTGTGCAGGTACCTGCTGAATTCCGTGGATGCTGCTGAAGATGCCGCACACGAAGTATTTCTGCGTGCTCAATCCAGAATTTCAACCTACGACCCATCACTTCCCCTGTCGAGCTGGTTATCCGGAATTGCAACCAACTATTGCATTGACGTTCTGCGGCGGCGCGGAACCGAAAGAAGACTCTTCGATCTCGCGTCGTCAGAAAGTCTGGATTCTCCTTCGAATGGTCCCGGCCCATTGACGGAGATCCTGACTGCAGAGCGCGGACACGATGTTCGCGCAGCGCTCGCCGAGCTTGGAGACAAGTATCGGGTACCGCTGGTTCTGGTTTACTACAACGAGATGAGTTATGAGGAGATCGCTTCGGCTCTAGGACTGAGTCGAAACCTGGTCGCGACGCTGATATTTCGCGCCAAGCAGCAATTGCGCCAGAAGCTACAAAAGGAGAAATACCGTGGAATGTCTAACTGAATTCACGTGCTCGGTTTTTGTCGACGGGGAACTGACGGATCTGGAGTCCCGTCAGGTCGAAGCACACCTGGCAATCTGCGAGCACTGCAGAGCAATGACTGCGGCGCTTCGTGAAGAAAATCGTCTGCTGATTGCAAGCATTCAGGAGATCGATATGACGGATCCTGCCGTCGTACCGGTCTCGGCAGCTCCGGTCGCGCAGGCGGCGCGTCCGATGGACGTTCTAAAGTGGGGCGGAGTGCTGATCGGATTGTCGGCGCTGATTCGAATCGCAATGTCGACGCCGGAACAGCTCTCCCTTCCGTCCATTCCCGCAAATCTGGATTGGCTGAATCCTTCAAATCTCTCCGGCAGTTTGAACTGGCTGACGAGCACCATTGCATACTTTGCTTCAGAGGGAGTTTCCAGAATGACATCGCTTGCCGATAGCCTGAGTTTCGTTGCACTGATTGTTTTGATATTTGCGGGAGCGGTGATGCTGATCCGGAGATCGATTAGCAGAGGTGCGATGGTGGCGACTCTGGGGTTGCTGTTGCTAATCGTATCGGCAAGTTCAGGTTTTGCCATGGACGTTCGCAACATGGGGCAGGACAAGATCGTAACCGTGCCTGCCGGGCAGACGGTGGATGATTCTCTCTTTGCAACAGGAGATACCGTGATTATCGACGGAATCATCAACGGCGACCTCATCGCATTCGCACGCCATGTCTCGATTAATGGAACAATAAAAGGGAATCTCATAACGGCCGGCTCCAGCGTCGATGTTTCGGGGATTGTGGAGGGAAGCATCCTTATCGGAGGTCAGAACATCCAGTTAAACGGCAAGGTCGCGCACAACCTCATGAGCATCGGTACGATTACGATCGGAAAGGACGCTGCCATCGGAGGTGACGCGGCAGGGTTTGGCAATGAGATCCACATGAACGGAAACATAGCTCGTAGCTTCTATGCGTTCGGAATCACGGATATTGCTGGAACTATCGGGCGCAACGTCACATTCCGCGGTTCGACGATCACCGTTCTTCCATCGGCGCGTATTTCAGGTGATCTGAAGTCGTATGTTCCCCGAGCGGAGACTGTCCACATCGATCCGAGTGCCACGATAGGTGGCAAGCAGACTGTCGAACTGCCCAAGCCTGGACCCAGCCGGTACGCAACGTTTAGCTTCTATTTTTCGCAACTGCTGCACGTGGCGGCTGCCTTCGTCGCAGGTTTCCTTCTTCTGCTGATTGTCCCGTCGCTCAGACGCCTGGGCTTTTCCGATAGCATTTCCGTCCTGAAATCGGGAGGCATCGGGTTTCTTCTGGTTTTTGCCACGCCCATTGCGGCACTCTGTGTGGCAATCACGGTCGTCGGACTGCCTGTTGCCTTTGTCGGATTTGTGACGTGGCTGCTGGGCCTCTACCTGGCAAAAATCGTCGTTGCGAATTTCATTGGTCGTACGCTTCTCGCATCACAGGGTGACCGCATGACTTCCGTTGCTCTGGGACTTCTCGTTGGATTGGTGCTGATTTTCGTCGCAATCAATCTGCCGTATGTCGGCGGCCTGATCGAATTTGTTCTCGTTCTGATCGGATTTGGTGCGCTCGCTATGAACGTGTACGGCTCATTCCGAGCTGAACCCGGTTTCGGTAGATGATCCACATTGACAGCGCGAAAACGGCGAGCATCGCGGCAGACTGCCAGGGGCCCAGATTGTCGGCGTCGAAATCATGCAGCCCCGCCCAGACCCCCCATGCGTTGTTTCCCATGTGAAGAAGCATTCCGGGGAATATCGATCCAGTCAACAGTGCGATGGCCGTCAGTATGACCCCCAGCACCGCGGTCGGGGCAATCCGGAATAATGTCATATGGAACAATCCGAAGACCAGTCCAACGGCGATGGTCAGCGTCACCGGGCGCAGACGCTGGCGTAATCCGCTGAGCAGAATTCCGCGGAAAGCAATTTCTTCACAAAGTGCGGGAAGTACCGCAAGAAAGATGAAGAGCTTCCATTGCGGCATTCCCACGGGGATAAGACTTTCCGACGTACTGCGCAACAGTTCTTCGGAGACGGGAACGAAAATATTCGCCAATCGGAATACTGCCACCGCCGCCGAATTTGCTGTGGGAATCGCGCAAAGAATTGCGAGCCATACCACCGGCTTTACAGCCCGCAGGGACAATGTATCGCGAAGATCCAGCTTGTAGAGCCTGACCATGAGAATGCTGGCGCCCAGCATCAGGACAATTTCGTTGAATACGATTTGCCGTTGAAGCGAAGCCAGGGCCGGAACATTTGCCGCGGCTGCAAATTCCACGGCCCACAGCAGTGCAAACCATCGCAACACGCGTTTCCCAAACAGTGCCTTGCCGCCAATGAATTCCGCGGGCTCCGCATGTGCGGGAAGAACAATGTCTTCACGTGAGAGCATCTGCCTGGCGGTGCGCATCAGCCAGGACGCGACACCGACCATGACCAGAAACGTCAGAAGAATCATCGGAAGATCCGGCCTTCCGACGAGAATCTCGCGTGCGGCGATACTGATATTGGCGATGGGAACAATTGCAATCGCCGATCGCAGCGGAACGCCAGGCAATAAAGAAGCAAGCGAAAGTAAAAGGCTCAGCAGGTACACCGGGAAGAAGTAGAGATGAGCTTCCTTGTAAGACTTCGCATAAGCAGACAGCATCAGCAGGACGGATCCCAGCGTCATGGCGAGCGGGACAAACAACAGCAGCAGCGTGATCGCCATGCTGGAGGACAACTCCAGTCGAAAACCTTCCGGCAGGTTGATCACTTTCAATTTGATGTAAACGAAGAAATTGAGGGCCTGGATCAGCGTGATCGCCAGCGCAACGGAACTGATTGCGAACTGCTTTGCCGCGACGATCTCCGTTCTTCCCGCCGCTGTTGTCAGCAGAGTCTCGAGCGTTCCGCGTTCCTTTTCGCCGGCGATGATGTCCAGGGCCGCCACGGATCCTCCCGTAAGCATCAGCATGACCAGGATAGCCGTGATCAGCCGGCCCACGCTCAGTCCGGTGACCTGGCCTCCCGTCGCAAGATTTGTCGTACTGATGAGGAAAAGCTGGTGGGAATCGCCGGCGAATCCATGCTGGCCAAGAGCTAGTTCAGTATCGCCCTGGCGAGCGAGTTCCAGAAGTTCGACGATCCGTTCTCGTCCGTTGCTGGAAACATCCTGATTCCCACGGTAAACCACAGTGACCATGGGGACGCCACTGATCCGCTCCTTTGGAGCATCTGGAAGTCTGTCAGCCTCCTCTCCAGTCCGAGTTCGGATGTAGAACTGAATGTCGCCGTTCTCAAGGGCTTTCGCGGGATCGTCCGTGGGGATTTCGGCGAATTTGAACGGGCGAGGAGATGTGGAATGCAGACTTCTCGTCCGTTCAATGAGACCACGTACTCGAACGGAAAGCGGCCCCACGATGGCGAATTTGTATGTTGTATCGGCGAGAGTCTGGGCGCGCTGTTCATTGGAATATCTTGATGCGAGCAGCATGATCGGCATGACCAGCGCGGGTAACAGGACTGAGAGAACGATGGTGCGCCGTGCGCGAAGCAGCATTCGCATCTCATGAACGTAGAGGAGGCGAAACAGACTCCAGTTCATTTTCGATTCAGGGGATCCACGCGATCCTTTACGTAATTCACGAAAATGTCTTCGAGATAGTGCTCGCCGGTCGCGGCACGCAAATTCGCAAGCGTGTCGCATGCAAGAATGCGGCCGCCATGGATGATCGCGATCCGGTCGCACAGCTTTTCAGCTTCGCTCATGATGTGCGTTGAAAAAATTATCGTTTTGCCTTCGGTTCGAAGCTGACGGATGGATTCCTGAACTTCCAGCGCGTTGAGCACGTCGAGTCCAACCGTTGGTTCATCAAAAATAATGATTCGCGGGTCGTGTGCGATGGTTCGTGCAATCGAAACCTTCTGTTTCATTCCGGATGAGAGCCGGTCCACTCGGGAATTTGCGTATTTCGTGATACCGAATCGGTCAATCAGAGAATTGACGCGGTCGGTGACCTGGTCCGCCGGGTACTGGTTGATCTGCGCGAAAAATTCGATGGTTTCACGCGCCGTGAGCCGGGGATAAAGAGCGGTGCTTGCGGAGTAAAATCCCAGATTCTTCCGTACGCCTTCCGCCTCTGTCACAACATCATGGCCAAGAACCGAGGCTGCGCCAGAGCTTGGAGCAATAATCGTGGAAAGCATTCGAAGTGTGGTCGTCTTTCCGGCGCCATTGGCCCCGAGCAGGCCAAACACTTCACCTTCGTGACATTCAAAACTAATGGAATCTACAGCGTGTATTTCGCCGCGTCCTTCGTCGTAAAAGGTTTTGGACAGGTCGCGAACGGAAATTGGAGCGGCCATTATCGTGAGGGTCCTCTTCGATTAATCCGAGCCAGGGCAAACTTCAGAAAGCTTCCGGAGTATGTGCCCGTTACGAGATCCTCGTACTTTAAGAGTGATGTTGCGGTAAACATTGCCGCAGCGATACACGCCAGTTCGACAGCGACTGTTATCCCGATCATTGGCCAATGGTAGGTGCCCTGAATCGCTTCACGAAACATCATTGTGACATTCATGATTGGAATGAGGGCAAGCTTCGTTGTGAATTCCATACCGGGAGCGCTGAGAAACATCAGAGGGATCATGATGACGACGTAGAAAGGGCTGACCATCGACTGGCCTTCCTTGAACGTGCGCGCGAACGACGCCAGAATCATCATCACCGCCGAAACCAGCAGCGCCATCAACAATGCACCGAGCAGGATTATCGGTATCGATTCCATTGGAATGGAAATCGACACGTCCGAACCGTTTCGCCGGAAAATCGGAGTAAGCATGGCGCGCAGCGAGAACATCATTGCCATCAGATTCAGCAGACCTGCCGTAAACGACATGGTCGCGACGTACAGATACTTGGCGATCAACACATTGCCCCGCCGCGTGGCGAGAGTCATGACCGTTTCCCAGGTCGAATTCTCTCGTTCACCCGCAGTGGAATCGATTGCCGGATGCATAGCCCCGGTTGCAAGCATTACCAGGAGGAACGTGGGCAGCATCAGGCCAAGAAAAAACTGCGCCATCTGACGATTGCTGGAGACGTTTGCCGTATCGACCCAGAAATCCTGGTACGCCGCCCTGGATATGCCTAGCTGGCCTGCACGGCGTTCGAGGTCCTGCGTGCGGTATTCGACGATCTTTTGTTCTATCCTCGATTCTGCGGTATCGCTGCGGTCACGGGATTCGTCATAGATGATATTTGCCTTAAAGTTGGCATCTAATCCGGAAGGAATGTCGCCAGGGATAAATTCAACCAGTGCGTCCAGGGTGCCATTGCGAATTTCGTGCCGGGGGTCCCTTGAAGTTTTGAGCTCAATCCTGGGATCGGTCTGGAATTGCTGCTGCAGAAGGGCGTTTGTCACCGGAATGCCTTTGAGCATGACGCGGGATTTCAGATCGGCGGATTGACCGGAAACGAATGTGAAGCCCGCATATGCAAGCCAGAGGATCATCGGATACAAAAGTATTGGTATCAGGATGCTTCCGGTAACGATCGTTCGGTCGCGCAATGCGGACCGGAGCTCCCGTAAATAGAGGATCCGTATGTCTCGCAGGTTCATGACGTGTGCTTTTCCCGGACATACACTACCATGCGAGCAAATCCACCGGTCCATTGAGCGCTCCGGGTCTTCTAAGATCCTCAGATTCTCAGAAATTCCGCTACCTTAAGTAATTGCTTAGCAAGAGGCCCGCCGGGAAGTATGATGAAAGAACGAAAAAAACCAGGCGGACCGGGGGTAAATATCTGAAGAATGAGCGAAATTCCCAGCACTGTCGCAATTTCACGCGGGTCCTCCCGAATTGAAGAAAATGTCGCGATTTGTGTATCCTTCCGGCGGTTTCCGTCGTAGTCCTTTTTGGGCCGATCATAGGTAAATTTGGCAATTTAACTCATACGTTCGTGAACCGGAGCGATCCATCATGAAGAAGAAAGTTCTGATATTCGGAAGTCTGGCGATTTTGTCGGTCGCCTACGTCCTGTTCGGGCAGTCGGCAGGTACAACGCCGCGCCCTGCCGCAGCACCAGCGACTGCATCTGCACAGGTAACTCCCGTTGGCGCTGCACAACGAAAAATGCTCGATCAGTATTGCGTCACTTGTCATAACGAGGATGACCGGGTCGCAAGTCTGATGATCGATAAGCTGGATCCGGCACATATTGGCAAGGATGCGCAGACCTGGGAAAAGATCGTGCGCAAGCTCCGTGCGGGTATGATGCCGCCCTCTGGCAACCCTCGTCCGGACCGGGCGGCAACGATGGCTCTGGTCGGCTGGCTCGAGAATGAGCTGGACAAGAGCGCGGTAGCGTTCATGCCTCCTCCGGGACTGCATCGCCTCAATCGAACCGAATATGGCAATGTGATCCACGATCTTCTCGATCTCGAAATTGATCCGGGCAAATACCTGCCGACCGACGATTCCACGCGTGGCTTTGACAATATTGCGGCAGCGTTGGGACTGTCATCGACACTGGTGGAATCCTATGTTTCGGCAGCAGGGAAGATCAGCCGGCTGGCGATGGGCGATGCGACAACGCCGTCGCTGGTCGTCTATCGGGCTCCGGAAGACACCTCCCAGGATTACCACGTATTGGGAATGCCGTTGGGGACGCGAGGTGGATTACTGGTAAAGCATGTATTCCCCTCCGATGGTGAATACACCATTACGGTGACGCCGATATTTGGCGACAACATGTCTCCCCAGGGTTTCGGAACAGTCCCTTGCGAAAAGATCGAGTTCCTGCTGGATAATGAACGGCTCCAGATCATGGACTGGCAGGGTGGTGGTCGAGGCGGTGGAGGTGGCGCTAACTGCGGCGGAGGAGCCGCTGGTGGAGGCAACCGCGGCGGAAATGCCGGACAGCGTGGCGGGAATGCCGGCCAGCGCGGCGGCAACGGTGGAAATGGCGGAACTCCGGCCGCGGGCGCAGCTCCGGCAACGGGTGCAGCCGCTGGAGCGGGCGCACAGACCGCAGCCGCTGGTGCGGCAGCCCAGCCCGTAGCAGCTCAGGCTGCAGCCGGTGGAAACGGCGGTGGAGGCGGTGGCCGCGGCGGTACTCCCATGCAAATTCGATTCGCCGCGAAGGCGGGTCAGCATACCGTTGCTGTAACTTTCCTTCAGACCAATTTCGCGCCGATCCTGGATATCGATATCCATCCGTTACGGGACACCGTTCAGACGGGGCCGACGCCGGGGTACACCTTCTTCCCTCATGTGGGGACCGTCCGAATCGAGGGGCCGTATAACGCTGTCGATGCTCAGGATTCTGCCAGCCGTCGCAAGATATTCATTTGCCGCCCCACGGGCGCCGCGGATGAAGCAGCGTGCGCGCGGAAGATCATCACGAATCTGGCGACTCAGGCATTCCGTCGTCCGGCGACATCCGATGACTTATCGTCCCTGATGGACTTTTACCAGGCCGGCCGTCAGGAATCGGACTTCGATCATGGCATTGAAATAGCGCTGAGCCGCATTCTGTCTTCTCCAAAGTTCATCTATCGTATGGAAGTGGAGCCGGCCAATGTGAAGCCCGGCCAGGCATATCGCATCACCGATATCGAACTTGCATCTCGCCTTTCGTTTTTCCTGTGGAGTACTCGCCCCGACGCAACTCTGATTGATCTGGCGAGCAAGGGCCAGCTGAAGGATCCAGTCGTCCTGGAGGCCCAGGTTCGCCGCATGCTCAAGGATCCAAAATCCGAAGCGTTGGCGATTAACTTCGCCGGACAATGGCTGAACCTTCGCGGCATGCAGGCGGTTGGGCCCCTGCCGTTGTTGTACCCGAACTTCGACGATCCGTTGCGGCAGGCCGAACGACGCGAAGTCGAGCTTCTTTTCAACAGCATCGTGAACGAAGACCGGAGTGTTGTCGACCTGCTGACCGCAAATGACACCTATGTTAACGAGCGGCTCGCCAGGCATTACGGTATTCCGGGAATATACGGCAGTCAGTTCCGGAAGATCATGCTTCCTCCGGAGCTGGACGTTCGTCGCGGTCTGCTCGGCAAGGCCGCCATCCTGACGACCACCGCGAAGCCCGAACGAACTTCGCCGGTGACACGCGGCAAATGGATTATGGCCAATATTATCGGTGTGGGCCCACCGGATCCGCCGCCCGATGTTCCGGCGTTGAAACCAACGGCCAATGATGCCAGAGGCAACGCCAAGACGCCGACCATGCGGCAGAAGATGGAAGACCATCGTGCTCAAATTGGCAGTCCCGCAAATGCGGCGTGCGTGCAGTGTCACAAGATGATGGATCCAATTGGATTCTCACTGGAAAATTTTGACGCCATCGCGGTTTGGCGGACGGAAGATGAGGGAACTCCCATCACGAAATCCGAAGTCGTCTATGACGGCACAACGGTGAACGGCCCCTCTGGCCTGCGCAATTGGATTGTGGACAACTATTCCAGCCAGTTTGTGGAGGTCACAGCGGAGAAGCTTCTGACTTATGCGTTAGGACGCGGTGTGGAATATCAGGATATGCCGCTGGTCCGATCCATCACACGAGATGCCGGGCGCAACAACAATCGCTTTTCGGCTCTGGTTCTTGCAGTTGTGAAGAGCAAGCCATTTCAAATGAATATGAAGGTACAGGAAACTGCAATTCCAGCGAGTACCTCGAAGAAGGAGGGCAATTAAATGTTTATTACAAAGAAGCACATGCCGCGACGAACTTTTCTTCGTGGCGCTGGTGTGACGTTAGGTCTGCCGTTGCTGAGCGCGATGATTCCCGCCCAGACGGCACTGGCGCAGACGGCTGCAACTCCGACAACCCGGTTCATGGGAATTTTCTATCCGCACGGTATGGCGCCCGGTCATTGGGAGCACCCGGAAGGTGCACTGCCGGAGAAGATGTCCAATATCATGGAATCGCTTCAGCCGGTTCGCAGCCATACCACCGTTATCGGTGGAATATGGTCGTCGTCTGCCGAAGCTCCTCCGGGTACGACGGGTTCGGACCACTGGGTGGCCGCAGCATTCCTTAGCGGCAACAAGCCGAGGAAAACTTCGGGATCCGACTCTACCGTGTTTGAGCCGACGATTGATCAACAGATCGCATCGAAGATTGGGCAAGGCTCCATTCTGCCATCGTTACAAGTCGCGGTCGAAGATCCCAACAGCAGTTCCAGCAACTGTGGTGAGGGTTACAGCTGCTCCTACACGAATTCGATATCGTGGGTTTCCGCAAACGATCCAAAAGACAAGACGGCAACGCTTCCTCTTCCCATGGAACTGGACCCGCAGGTGGTTTTTGAACGGTTGTTCGGCAGTGGCGCAACTCCGGAAGTACGAGCTGCTCGCATGAAACAGACCAACAGTGTTCTGGATTCGCTTCTGGGCGAGCTGGCTGGTTTGAAGAAGAATCTTGGTACGTCGGACCGTCGAACCGTCGATCAGTATACGGACAACGTTCGAGAAATCGAACGCCGGCTGGGACTCGCCAAGACCGCGTCGACATCGGTGGCCCCCATCGATGAGCCCAACGGCATACCGTCGACCTACGACAAACACATCGAACTTCACTACGATTTAATAGCTCTGGGTTTCCAGGCCGACATTACACGCGTGGCGACGTTGCTTGGCGCCCGTGACCTGACAGGTGCATCGTATCCACTTCCCAAGAGTGATTTATTCCCGGATGGCGGTACCAGCGCCAGCTACCATGGTGCGTCGCATCATCAGGACGTTCCGGCAAATATCGCCAACTACGCCAAGATCGGCAGATACCATATTTCCAAAATGGCCTACTTCGCAAAGAAGCTGCAGTCCATTCCAGATGGTGACGGGACCCTGCTTGATCATTCCCTGATCCTTTACGGGACCAACATGGGCAATTCCAATCAACATCAGCATTACGACGTACCACATGTCCTCGTCGGCGGCGCCGGGGGGCAACACAAGGGCGGACGGCAAATCACGTTCGACCGCAAGACATGGCGGACGGGAAGCCTGCTGCTAAGCGTTCTGGATATGTATGGGATTCACAATGAAACTCAGGGTGACAGCAACGTTCCGGACTGGCGTTACTCCGGCCGGTTGGCAAAACTGTAATTTGAAGGAATAGGGGAAACGAATAATGACCAGGTTACAGTCCAGACGAATAGTCGTAGGTTGCGCGGCAATGCTGTTGCTGACTCTGGCCGGATTCAGTTTCGGAGCTGCTGCACGCAGTGATGTTGCCGATGCCATGATGAATGGCAACAAGGTCGAAGTCAGCCGATTACTGGCACAGAAGGCCGATGTCAATGCGCCTCAGGTGGACGGTACTACGGCAATCCATTGGGCCGTGTTTAACAACGACACTGCGACCTTTGATCAGCTCATCGCCGCGGGTGCGAAAGTGAAAGTTGCGAATCGCGAAGGAGTCACCCCCCTCGCCATGGCCTCGCTCTACGGAAATACATCCATGGTGACGAAGCTGTTGAAGGCAGGTGCCGATGCTAAGGAACGTGGTATCAGTGGAGAAACCATGCTGATGCTGGCTGCCCGCAACGGCAATCCGGATACGATCAAGGCGTTGATTGCTGCAGGCGCCGAAGTCAATGCGAAAGAAAGTCTTCGTGGTACGACCGCGTTGATGTGGGCTGCGGAGCAGTCCCATCCGGCCGCCGTCAAGGTGCTGCTGGATGCCAAGGCAGATTACAGCCTGAAGTCGGCTGTCGCCGGGGTTCCCCGTGCATACATGGCGAATCAGGTGAACGTTGCAACGGTTCAGGCCGCCCAGGCTCGGCTGGCCGCAGAGAAGGCCGGTGTGGCTCCTCCGCCGGCTCCGGCAGGAGGCGGCGGACGCGGTGGTGGTAACAACCGTAACGCAGCCGGTGGTGCGGCTGCAACCAATGGGCAGAACGCGGCTGGAGTCGCTCCGCCTCTTCCCGGTGCGAATGCGGCTGCAGGTGGCGGCTTCGGTGGCGGGCAGGGTGGCGGCGGAAATCGCGGCGGGAACCGCGGTGGAAATGGCGGGAACCGCGGTGGCGCCGCGACACCTGCTGCGACCGCCGCGGATGCAGCCGCAGATGATGGCGGGGACGATGCTGCAGGCCCGATTGCC
>Ga0163163_10001042_pt1 | contig 23531 bp, 19 predicted proteins | sample S65metaG_FD_119766 | JGI IMG/M metagenome (GOLD analysis project Ga0163163, IMG submission 119766) | Switchgrass rhizosphere microbial communities from Kellogg Biological Station, Michigan, USA - S6-5 metaG | ecosystem: Host-associated > Plants > Roots > Rhizosphere > Soil | place: USA...
ATGCCAAAACGTTCTTCGACTTCGTCGGAAACATCACGATCTTCGATCACCAGGATCAATCCGCAGGGAACCGCGGGATTGTCCTGCTCAAAGGCCTCAAAGTCTTCAATCACCCCCGCACTGCGCGAACACTGCGTGCTATGCTTGAAAAGCAAAACAGGCTCATGTTGTGATCGCTTTAGAAGTTTCTCGAGATCCTGTTTTTCGCGCAATTCGATGATCATGAGTTCAGGTTACCAGATGCCCGGTAAAGAAATCACGGATGACCTCGATCTCCTGCTTCAAGTGATGCCGCCCCACTTGACCGCTGCACTTCGGCAGCAGCCGGATTTCAAAAATCTTATAGAGATCGTTTTGGACCTGGGCCGCCGTCCCGAAGCGCGTTTTCCAGACCGGGCCCTTTACCTTACCGATACGGCAATCACAGGCGAAGATCTCGATTACGTGACGCATCGCGTCGGAGCTTTTACCGAAGACAATCGTGCTGGCATAGAACGAACACTCCACCGCATTTCCGCGCTTCGCAATCGGCGAAATCAGATTATCGGGCTGACGTGCCGGGTCGGCCGTGCCGTCTACGGCACCGTCGACGTTCTTCGCGACATGATTGAATCTGGAAAGAGCCTTCTGTTGCTGGGACGGCCGGGGATCGGCAAGACAACGCTGCTGAGAGAAAGCGCTCGCGTCCTTTCCATCGAACTTCACAAGCGGGTGATTGTAGTCGACACCTCAAATGAAATTGCCGGAGATGGCGATATCCCACACCCCGGTATCGGAACCAGCCGCCGCATGCAGGTGCCACGTCCGGATCTTCAGCATGCCGTGATGATCGAAGCCGTCGAGAACCACATGCCCGAAGTGATCGTGATCGATGAAATCGGTACGGAAGCGGAAGCGCTTGCCGCTCGGACGATTGCCGAACGTGGAGTTCAGCTGATCGCAACAGCGCACGGCAACTCTCTCGACAACCTGCTGATGAATCCCACGCTGGCGGATCTTCTGGGAGGCATACATTCCGTTACCCTCGGCGATGAAGAGGCGCGCCGTCGCGGAACCCAGAAAACGGTGCTGGAGCGCAAGGCTCCCCCGACATTCGATACGCTTGTGGAAATACGAACGCGTGATGAGTTTTCCCTTTTTCACGATACGGCGTCGGTTGTTGACGCGTTTTTGCGTGGGCGAACGGTTCGGCCGGAAGTGCGGATTCGCAGGGATGCCGGGTATGACGTCGTCGAGGCTGAAATCATATCCGGCGAGCACGAACGCCGCGGGCGCTCGACCGGACGCCGGGAGCACGAGCGAGCGGCTCGGCCACCGGAATCCGATCGTGCTCCGGATTCGGCAAGCCGGAAGTCGATTCGCATCTACCCGTACGGAGTCAGCCGGGACCGGCTTCTGCGTGCCGCGAATGATCTTCATGTTCAGGTAACGCTCGCGCGGACACCAGGGGGTGCCGACGTGGTGCTGACGCTGAAGGCCCAGGAGAAGCGACAGCCGGGAACGCTGAAGGATCTTGAAGACCAGGGAATCAAAATCTCCGTGATTCGAAGCAACACTGTCAGCCAGATGAAAGTGTTTCTCCAGCGCGAATTTGGTATAGAAGATCAGAAGAACGAGGAAGAAGAGGCCATTCACGAGGCCGAAGAAGCACTGGATCGCGTGATGTCCCATGGAGCTCCGGTGGAACTGGCGCCGCGTCCGGCGAATGTGCGGCGACTCCAGCACTTGCTCATCGAACAGCATGGGCTGGGTTCCCAGAGCCGCGGCGATGTCCCCTGGCGACGGGTTGTGGTTTTGCCAACGAGAGGGTGAGGAACGAATTCATGAATATTGCAGACGTGATGAAGGCGATCCAGTCCGACGATATCGAGTCCCTGAAAAAGCTATTCACCAGTCAACCGGTGCTGGCCATCGAACGCGACGAAAATGGAAACTCACCACTCTTGATGTCCGCATATTTCGGCCGCAATGCAATGGTCCGAGTGATCCTCGATCAAGGCGTGCGACCCAATGTTTTCGAAGCATGTGCTGCTGGACTTGCGGGTGATGTGGCACGGCTGGTGAAGGAAAATCCAAAGCTGGTGAATGAGCGGTCTCATGACGGCTGGACCCCGCTGCATCTGGCCGCCTTCTTCGGCCGACTGGAGCTGGTGAAAATACTGTTGGATTTGGGGGCGCCAATGCTGGCGATCTCAAAGAATAACGAATCCAACTTGCCTATCAGTGCTGCTGCCGCGGGACGACGGAATGATGTCGTGCGATTGCTTGTGGAGCGCGGATGTCCTCCCGATGCGAGAGCGTCGGATCAGGGGTTTACGGCGTTGCACCTCGCGGCCAACAACGGCAATGCGGAGCTGGTCGAGTTCCTTCTTCGTTCAGGCGCCGATCGCAGTCTCAGAACGGGTACAGGCCAAACTGCACATGATCTCGCCATCAAGCAGGGCCACACCATCCCATCCCTCGCCTGAAGGAAAAGGGTGCCGCGAAGCGGCGGTGTGGGGGGTACAGATCCAAAATTTCTTTACCCCTCACCCGGCCCTTCGGGCCACCCTCTCCCTTCAGGAGAGGGATTTGTCCCATGTGTCCCCGAATTTCAGCGGGTGCGGCGGTATTTTCGAATCGCGTAGACTGCGGAGATCAAACTGTAATTCGCCAGCATGAAAAGAGGATTTGCCCATGGAATTCCGTCGTGCAAGGGCGTTTGCAACGGCCAGAGATATGGAGTCGGGAAATATCGCAGTGCGTGAAACGGAATGTCGCAGAGAATGTGAAGCGCCGATGCGGCAAATACCCACGAGAAACTTTTCCGCCACATCCAAATCCCTGCGGCAATGCACACCCAGACAATCAGGCTGTGCGTGACGTGATACGCATTGTAGGAATAAGCACTGATCGCCGATCGAGGAATTCCATCCAGCGGATAGCTCGCCCATGCAAAATAATTGCCCGTGACAATTCCTGCGAGAATGGCAGGCCCAAAGGCAAACAGGTCCGGCGCCATACCCCAGAAAAACGCCCACCTCCAGGAGGACTTGCTTTTCCTGCCAAATGTCGCTCCGCCCCAGAGACCATGCGCGAGAAAATCCATTATTTAACAGCGACGCCGCGGTAGATGAATCCGCCATATTTTGGCGCCTTCTTCAGATAGAAAGTATCCAGGCGATCGATTCGCAGGCCGCTATTTGAAATTGTCGTGGTGGGAATGCGATTGAGGTGGCAGCCATCTCCGACGATTTTGTTTAATGGGTTCAGCTTGTGTTGCCACCATTGAATGCGTGGATCATCAGAGAGTCCGTGCTCGAGAAAGAACATGCGTCCACCGGTCCGCAGAATTCGGCGCATTTCCAGCATGGCGGAATCCACGTCGGCAATGCTGCATAACGTGAATGTACACACGATGGAATTAAACGATTCGTCGGGTAAATCAAGAGGTTGGCCGTTCAGAGAAAGATGCACAACTTCGATTGGAGACTGCGCGATCCGGCGTTCAGCGATCCTGCGCGCGCCGGGATTGGGGTCGACGGTAGTGATCCGTCTCACATTCGACGGGTAGTGCGGGAGATTCAACCCTGTGCCAAATCCGATTTCAAATACATTCCCGGAGACTTCTCCCAGCAGGGATTTTCTCAATTCTGAGAATTCACTGGTCGAGAGCACCATGTCCATGACGCGCGGAAAAATCCGCTGGGAATAAAATTTCATAGCTGGCCTACCCTGGATTCCAGGTTGCTTGCTGAAAATGTGCCGGTCCGCCTTGCGAAAAAATCGCAGGCAGTGCGAAATCCATCCAGCGGGGATAAGGAATTGAATTCAATTCTGCCCGACTGAAATATCGTGCTTCAAGTATTTCCTGACCATCCGCTGAGAGCTTTCCCGTGGTAATGCGGCCGGAAAAGAGCACATTCACATACGAAGCCCGATCTCCGTTGGAGTATTGAATCACCAGAGGCTCCCCTCCGTAGACCCCAAGAATTCCGGTCAATTCAACGAGCAATCCTGTTTCTTCCCAAACCTCGCGCACCGCTCCGTTTGCGGGTAATTCGCCCGCTTCAATCAGGCCTCCTGGCAAAACCCATAGTTTCTTTTCGGCGTGCAGTCCCAGTAAAAGGCGGTCTTCTTTATCGTGGATTGCGACGGCAGCGGACGGAAGAACAAGCAGGTCATGACCGACTTGTTTCCGGATGCGTTGCAGGTGTTCGGACATCGGCATGAATGGTTCTGTACCTCCTTTAGCGTGGGATCCGGCCTATTTGTCCGCAAAGGTCAAGTCAACCGCCCAAAGCGCAGTCTCGCGAGTTTCGATGGGAGAGACCAGATATCGGCCATCCGGGAGAACATCAAATTTCGGCCAGATCTGTTTGCCCCCGTTCACTTCGGCATCGGCCTGAAACTTTGGTCCGGCTTTTGTAAGAACCGCCGGTACCGGTTCGGGGATCCCTCCACGAAGCAGTCTCGGATCATCACCATTTGCGTCCATTTTCCAGATCGCCTCTCCACTCCAATACACAATGGACTGTCCGTCGTTCGAGTAGCGCGGAAAATATCCGCTTCTGTTTAGGGGAACCCGGCGGCCGCCGCTGGCAGCGATGTTCCAAATCGCCATCGGTCCGCCATGATTTGAAGCGAATGCGATCGTTTTGCCTTTGGGCTGCCAATCGGCCTGGCTATCCATCTCTTCCGCGTCGGTGACACTTTCAACTTCGTTGTTTCGAAGATCGAGTTTCCAAATATCCGGATTTCCATTCAGGTCCGTGTGTGTGAAAACGAGCTGATACCCATTGGGAGCCCACTGCGGTTCACGCCCAGCAGTGCGAATTGTGGGATTTTCTCCATGAATTCCACAGGTCCAGATTGAGAAGTTGTTGTCGGATTGAACCGTATAGGCCACTTTCGTACCATCGGGAGATACCGCCGGCTCGAAATTCAGATCATCGGAATGCAGCACCGGCGTGCCGTCGGACAATGCGATATCGGAATGGACGAAATGCCGTGGAAGAACAATGCGATCCTTCCACACCGATATTCCAATGCGTTCCAGAGGCTTCGCGTCCAGGGTCACGGTCAGTGTCAGGAGAGTATTTTCAGCGAAATTGATTGTCCATAGCGCATAGGCTCCGGAACGATCCGTCAGGTATACCAGTTGTTTCCCACCCATGATCCAGCCCGTATCCATTGGATTTTCCGATGGCCGGTCTGCCACAAGAGCGCGCTTTTCTCCGTTCAGGACGTCGACAATCCAGACTTCGCCTTTGAGATTCTCCAGGCTCTTGATGAATGAAATCTGAGTGGAATCCGGAGAGAATTTCGGTGAATGGATGGTGATGTCCGGGTCTGGATCTGCATGAATGATTCTGGTTTCATTCAGACCATTGGAATTTGCGAGCCACAGTTCTCGATCTCGTACAAAAGCCATTCGACCGGATGGAGACCAGTCGAGAGAAGTGGCGTTTGCTTTGAGCACCGATGGAGTGGGCTGAGGTTCCTCGACGTTAACAGCCCATGTATCATTCGCGCGAGTAAATGTAATCCGCCGGCTATCTGGCGTCCATGAGGGGAAACTTGCCGGTTCCGTCGTTGCCGTAATCAGTTTTCGCGAGCCGTCGCCGATGTTTAGCAGCCACACATTTCCGGAGACAATAGCAGCATACTGCTTGCCGTCCGGTGCAATGGAGACCTCGGTTTCGGTTCCATCGAAGTCACCGATTCGTGTCAGTATTGGGGCGCCAAAATGAGCCCTTGGCGGAGCTTTTGCAGTGCTCAGGAGGTAAACAAGAGCTCCGAGAATCACGGCTGCAATGGTCAAAGGGAGGATCGGCACCTTCATTTTCTGTGGAATCTTACTACAGCCCGAAAGCAACTGTTCGCATTCTGGCCTGAATCGGCTATAATGCGTTGGGTCTTACTTGGGCGCCCCACCCAACATCTTGTTTATCTCATACGTCTGTTCCCAGTCATATCACACTGTGCCGGATGAGCTTTATCAGAGAAGTTGAAACGCCTCTTTGGGAGGGAACACGTCAAAAGAAGATACCTGGAGGTTTCATAATCAATATGGCTACAAAAATAATCGCTGCAAAAGCTGTCACCGCAAAAAGAATGGCCGCAAAGACGATCGCCGCTAAAGCCTTGGCCACTAAGGCAGTTAACAAGGATGAAGTTGTGTTCAGTCATCCGACAATGTGTCTCCACTGCCACCTGATCGTTGAAATGTTCCATGAGCGCGGCGCGGACCCGGTTCGGGGTTCCTGGCAGTGCCCCCGCTGCAACCACAAGTATCTGTTCTCCCACTGGAAGATTAAGCGACAGACCCGGGGCAAAACCGAGGCTGCGTAAATTCCGGCGGAATTCCGGTGATGGTGAAACTCGATCGTTCCTTCTATGATCGACCCACACTGAAAGTCGCTGTCGATCTCATTGGCAAGGTTCTTGTCCGTAGACTGGACGGACGGAACCTGGCCGGTAAGATCGTTGAAACCGAAGCGTATATCGGTCCTTCCGATCTGGCTTGCCACGCCTCCCGCGGAAAAACTCCCCGTACTGCCGTGATGTTCGGTCCACCGGGTGTCTCCTACGTCTACATGATCTACGGGTTCTACTTCTGTCTCAACGCCGTCACAGAATCGGAAGGGCACCCCGCTGCAGTGTTGATTCGGGCCCTGGAACCTTTGGAAAACATTCGAACCATGCGATCTCTCCGCGCCAATCCTCTGCGCGACACCAACATTGCCAGTGGTCCCGGGAAACTTTGTATGGCATTGTCCATCGACAAAAAGCTCAATGCCGTGGATCTCGCGGCAGGAAAGCTGTGGATTGAAGACCGCAGCCTGGACGTCAACGCGATAGATGCCGGCCCGCGTATCGGCGTGGACTATGCCGGCGAGTATAAAGACAAGCCATGGCGGTTCTACGAGCGCGGAAACCCACATGTGTCACGAGTCCGCGCCAATCGACATGAATCCCGCACTTGAAGCCAAGCTGAAGAATATTCCTTCCGGGCCCGGCGTATACATCTACAAGGATTCTGCCGGTACAGCGATCTACGTTGGAAAATCGAAATCACTCCGCAATCGCGTGAGAACCTACTTCCAGGACTCCCGAAATCCAGGTGTGCGTCTGGACCACATGATGGAGGCTATTTCCGATGCCGATTTCATCGTCACGGATACTGAAGGGGAAGCGCTTGCATTGGAAAACAACCTTATTAAGCGTTTCAAGCCCAGATACAACGTCTTGTTGCGCGACGACAAGACCTACCCCTACATCAAGCTGACGATAAACGAACCCTATCCAAGAGCCATGATCACGCGCCGCGTTCGAAAGGATGGTGCCTACTATGCGGGTCCCTTCTTTCCAGGCGGGCTGGCGCGGAAAACGCTGAAGCTGATCGAACGCTATTTCATGATCCGCAACTGTACGATTCCAATTGACGGCAAACGTCCTCGCCCCTGTCTCCAGTACTACATCCACCGATGCCTGGGGCCCTGCGTGGACGGGCTGACGACGTCTAACGCTTATCAGGAGGCGGCACGGGACGTGAAGTTCTTTCTGGAAGGACGCAAGACCGATCTTAGCGGTCTGATTGAACGGCTCCAGGCACGGATGGAAGAAGCCGCCGCCGGCGAGCAGTTCGAGATGGCCGGCCATTATCGAGATGCAATACAGACGATGACGCAACTGGCGGAGCGTCAGAAAATGGCGTCAGTTGGCTACGACGATATCGACATCTTCGGTTATCACCGCGAAGATTCCATGGTGGCGGTCTCCGTATTTCACATGCGGGGAGGCCGCGTCGTCGACCGGAGAGAAATGTTTTGGGAAGATCAGGAGCACTTTGATCCAGGTGAATTCATCGGCTCTGTCGTAAAGCAATATTACCTGGATGCACCGTTCATTCCAGTTGAGATTCACGTGCCGGTGGAGTTTGAAGATCGAGAAATTCTGCAGGAATGGTTAAGCGAACGCCGAAGCCGTCATGTCGAGATCCGATCGCCTCAAAGGGGAATCAAACGCGAGATGATGGATCTGGTGCATCGCAATGCACAGCTCGCGTTCCTCCAGCGATTTCGTGCAGCAGCAACGTCCGGGCCTGCGCTTGTGAAGGAAGTTGAAGTGGCACTGGACCTGGAAAAGCCGCCGCGACGCATCGAGTGCTTTGATATTTCAAATCTGCAGGGAAGCGATATCGTGGCATCCATGGTGGTTTGTGAGGATGGACGAATGAAAAAGTCCAGCTACCGGCGATTCATTATTCGAACGGTGACCGGCGAGCCCGATGACTTTCAAAGCATGCGGGAAGTCGTGGGCCGTCGTTACAAGCGTGTGCAGGATGAAGGGCTTGGCATGCCCGATCTCATTCTTATCGACGGCGGCCTCGGCCAGTTGCATGCGGCACAGTCCGCTCTGGATGCCCTCAATATTGTCGATCAGCCTCTGGCAAGCATCGCAAAGCGCGAAGAGATCATCTACATTGCCGGCCGCGAAGACGATCCCATTATTTTGGAAAAGCGATCGCCGGTTCTTCGTCTGATTCAACAAATCCGCGACGAGAGCCATCGATTCGCAATTACGTTTCATCGTGAACGCCGGAGTCGCCGGCATTTGAAATCGGAACTGACCGAGATTGCCGGCATCGGGCCGAAGTCGGTGCAGAAGCTTCTTTCACATTTCGGCTCGCTCGAGAAAATTCGCATCGCATCATTCGACGAACTGCTGACCCTAATAACGAAGCGGCAGGCCGAGGCCCTTCAAAAACATTTCACGCAGGAAAAAGGGGTCTGACGGGTCTGGCCCCTTTTTCCCGCCGGTCCGTGTGCTACTATCCAACTAGATCACAAGAAAGGAGAGTGCGCATCATGGGTGAATCAAGTGGAGGCGACAAGTTCCTGTGGCTGGTGGCGGGTGCTGGCATCGGTGCCGTACTGGCGTTGTTATTTGCCCCGAAATCCGGGCGCGAAACACGCGAGTTAATTGCGCGAACAGCAACCGATGGCCGGGACTTTCTTACCAATAAGGTTTCCGAGGGGCGACAGTACGTTAATGAAACCGGGCGAAAAGTTGGCGACGATTTCAGCAGCTTTGTCGATAAGAGCAAGGAAGCGCTTCAGCGGCAAAAAGAACAGCTGACAGCGGCTTTTGAAGCGGGTAAAGCTGCATACCGCGAAGAAAAGGGAATGACGGACTAGTGAAGTTGGAAGGATTGGAGGCGCTGTGGACCAATTGCTGACGATCTTTGTGGCGCTGACGGCTCTGGCGGTACTGGCCCAGGCATGTGTGCTTGTTGCAATTTATTTGATGTCCAAGCGCCTTTCCAATCAGATTGACCGATTCATGTCCGAGACTCGAGAAATGATGGTTCCCGTTAAGGCCATCACTGAAAACCTGCAGGTTGCATCCACCAACATCATGGAACTCGGTATTTCGGCTCGTGAGCAGTTCCGCCGCGTCGAAGGCATGATTACCGATACCAATGAAGTTCTCCACGCCCAGTTGAACCGATTGGAAGATGTAACGAAGGACGTTACCGGCCGAATCAACTCGACAGCCGATGCGGTGCAGAACACCGTGCTTCGTCCCGTCCGTGAAGCTGCGGCCGTGGTAAAGGGATTGGGCCGTGGATTCGATTACCTGTTTCGGCGTAATCGGAAATCCTCAAATTCGAAGGATCAGGGAGAAGAGCGTTTCGGCTGAACTAAGGCTGAACGAACTCACCCCTGGGTAACAGTCCCTGCTCCCGGTCCGTTGGAAATGCACTAAACGACTGGGCTCTCCAATGATCAAAAACGGCCGGAATTCCATCGCCCAAATTGGAATCGGGGTTGTTCATGACATGGAAATGCAAGCCTGGCTCGAAGGATTCTCCGCTGTTTCCTACTTCCCCAATTGGATCGCCCGCTTTCACTTTCGTGCCGGCCTTTAGAGTGATGCTGTTTGGTCGAAGGTGGGCATAATATCCGAACTGGTTGTCGCCATGGTCGATCACAACGACATTGCCGCCCGGTGAATTCAGGTTGGTCCTTCCCGGATCGTTCTCATAAACATCGGTTCGTACAAACACAACAGTTCCGTCTTTTGCCGCGAGTACATTCTTTCCATAGGCATAGTAATCGGAGTTGTGTTTTCCGTCCTGCTGATAGCTCTTGCCGCCTGCACCGACCTGAATAAAGTCGTATGCAAACGCCTCGGCCAGATATCGCTTGTGCAGGTCCTGATATCCGTGCTCGTTTACGACGTACCAAACGCCGTCGAATGGAAGCCGTCCAATGAATTCAGGACTACGTTTCAAAACAGTGGAAGACTTGCCCGATTGAACCCTGGTGCCAACCCTATACTGAGCTTCGATAATCAGAACCTCACCGATAAATCCCACTGGACAATCGAAGAACACATCCGATATCGACTTCCTCTGATCGGGGTAGATCTCGAGCGTCTTCTTCGGTGTCGGTTCGATGCGGCGCCGATCAATTGCGCTGTCGAACAGATTCATCAGCGCCGTTCCGGAATACTGAACGGAGAGGACCACGCCTGTGGAATTCGTCAAGTCAAAGCGAACCCAGTCCACGGTAAGCATGTCCTTTGAAATGTCGTGAAGGATGATGTGGAAGAATACGCGATCCATTGGAGTGATGTTGCCTTCCATTCGCTCCACGTAGATTCCTTCCGGCCTCGTGGCAATTTCGAGATCCTGGGCCAGAGCAGCTAATTGAATGAAAGGCGCGAAAAACAGGACGGCAAGCAGGGTAGGAACGATTTGATTTGGCATTGCACCTTGAAGGCTATGGCAGGAATCGGTATTTAATCAAGGTGTATGGAATATACGCTGCATGGACTTTCAATATCCGATCCCTGGTTCTGGCTCGAAGACCTCGATTCTGCGGAAACCCGGGCCTGGGTGGAATCTCAGAATCAACGCACATTCGCATTTCTCGAAGCAATCCCGCAGCGCGAAGAAATTCGACAGCGGACTACGGAGTTATGGAACTACTCGCGACGCAGCGTGCCTTTCAAGGAAGGTCACCGGTACTTTGATCTCCGTAATGACGGATTGCAGAACCAATGGGTACTTTTCGTTCGCGAGAGCCTGGAAGGCACCCCTCGGGTTTTTCTCGATCCCAACACTCTTTCATCCGACGGAACGGTTGCACTCGTTGGAACGGAAGCGAGTCGCGATGGCAGCCTGCTGGCCTATGGACTGTCCCGCTCCGGTTCCGACTGGACGGTGTGGCACGTTCGCGATGTGGAGTCCGGAATTGATCTGTCCGATCGGATCGAATGGGTGAAATTCTCCACCATATCCTGGACACCGGATGGTTTGGGCTTCTTCTATTGCCGATACGATGCACCAAAGGCCGGCGACGAATTCGAAGGGCAGAACGTTTTTCACAAAATCCACTATCACCGCATCGGATCACTGCAGGACCAGGATGAACAGATCTACGACAGGTCAGATCACAAGGAATGGAATTTCAATACGCAAGTGACGGAGGACGGACACTATCTGATCATCCACGTCTGGGCGGCAACAAATCACAATCTGATTTTCTTCAAGGATCTTCAAACCTCGGGCGCTGTGATCGAATTGATTTCGAGGTTTGAAGCCAACTACCAGTTCATTGGAAATGACGGGCCGACGTTCTGGTTTTTCACAGACAGGGAAGCGCCCCTTGGCAGGGTCGTCGCGGTCGACACAGCACAGCCGGGAACTCCCGAGTTTCGGACGCTAATTCCAGAAACCGAACATACTCTTACTCAGGTGACGGCAGTAGGCGACTTCTTCCTGGCCAGCTTTCTGGCGAATGCACACACGACGGTGAAGGCGTTTGCACGAGACGGTGTGTTTGTACGTGACGTCGACTTACCCGGAATCGGTACAGTGTCCGGATTTGCCGGACGTCCCGGAGATCCGGAGACCTTTTTCGATTTCACTGGTTTCACGCAGCCGTTAACAGTGAATCGATATGACGTGTCTACCGGTGTCACTACGGAACTCTTTAAGCCCGCGATGAAGTTCGATTCGGATCGTTTCGAAACGCAGCAGGTGTACTACTCGAGTAAGGACGGAACTCGAGTGTCCATGTTTATTGCGCACAAACGTGGTCTCGTCGTCGATGGCAGAAATCCGACGCAACTATACGGATATGGCGGCTTCGGCATTTCGATTACTCCCTCGTTTTCATCGGCACGCATTGCATGGATGGAGAGGGGAGGCATTTTTGCCGTGCCAAACATTCGTGGTGGCGGCGAATACGGCGAACAATGGCACCAGGCCGGCATCAAGGAACGCAAGCAGAATAGTTTTGACGATTTTATCGCCGCCGCCCAGTGGTTGATCGCCAGCGGATACACATCGCGATCCAAACTGGCCATCATGGGAGGAAGTAACGGCGGCCTGCTCGTTGCGGCATGCCTGACTCAGCGTCCGGATTTGTTCGGCGCTGCTGTTCCCACCGTTGGAGTCCTGGACATGTTGCGTTTTCACAAATTCACCATCGGCAGCGCATGGACATCCGACTACGGTTCGCCAGACGATCCAGAGGAATTCAAGTATCTGTTCGCCTATTCGCCATACCACAATATCCAGACAGGGACGGCGTATCCTCCGACGCTGATCACGACAGGGGATCATGATGATCGCGTCGTTCCCTCTCACAGCTACAAGTTTGCGGCGGCACTCCAGGCCGCTCAGGGTGGTCCGGCTCCGATTCTGATCCGTGTGGAAGTTCGCGCCGGACACGGATTCGGAAAACCGGTCTCCATGCAGATCGGAGAAATGGTCGACGTGATGGCTTTCCTTGTAAAGGTGCTGGGGAGTAGGGAACTACTAGGGGAGGTTTAATCGCCCCTCCTGGCCAGGAGGGGTAGCTGCGCCGAAGGCGCAGACGGGGTGGTGGCTAAGGTGTTCTCCAGGTAGAATCCTTCGATCCAGAACCACCACCCCGTCCGCTCCATAATGGGATGCTTCGCGACATTTTCTTGATGTCGCGTCCACCCCTCCTGGCCAGGAGGGGCAATTGGCACATTTGAGTTCCTTCTGTTATCGCCCTGACTCCGGCCCTTCTTCAAACAGGCGGACGCGGCGGAGAAGCACATCGAGAAGGTACAGCCCCAATCCAAAGGCTGCGAACCACGGCCACAGTATGATTGCGACCAGGGTCGTCTCTCCGCCCGAATCGAAAATCTCCGCATCTTTCGGACGAAAGACTCCTCCGGTTTCCGCGCTGATCGTTCGAAGCTTTGCAACGTCGGCCGGATAAAAATGCAATTCATCCGGATAGGAATACGCAAGCATGCCGGACGCCCCGCTTAACCCTTCGCTGCTTGCATGAAACACATATGTTCCACGTTGTGTCAGGGCAACACGCACTTCATAGGAACCAGGACCGATTTGAGGAACGTCAACAACCGAAACCTGCTGGTCGGGGTCGATAATACGGACCTCGGACCGAACATCATTGAGAAAGCGACCGTTTTTCTCCACCGCGTCGATGGATAAAACTGCCGATTTGCCTTCTCGCCGGACGCGGAAATCAAACGTGTCATCGTCTCGCCGCCGCATCGTTTCGCGAACGAGCTGCGACCAGAACTTCGGATACCCTTTCCACTTTAGCCAATCGACTGCCCAGCGGTCCTTGACATCCGACATGAATGCCGCGGATTTTCCCAACCCGTATTGCCAGCGCGTCAGCAGAGGCCTGTTCTTGAATGCTTCGAGGAGCACTTCCGACGTCGATTTTGCCTTCGACGAAACGTACCCCTGCAGCAACGGAGACGTGGTGAAATCGATTCCCTTGAATATGTCGACCGACTTTTTCACGATGGGGCGAAAGGCATCCTCGTGAAGGGTTTGTCCCGTCATTTTCATCGTGTCTTCGATGAAAATCAGAGGAACGTTTGAAGGATCCTGAACATAGTAGGCCTTGCCCTTTCCCCAGGCCGCAATGTTCTCCATCAATCGACGGTCCGAATCCGCACCGACCGCGACCGTTGATACCGTAATCCCGGCATTGGCAAGGCGCGTCGTCAGTCCCTGAAAGTCATCGGGGCGCGTATGGCCATCCGACAGGAGAATGATGTGCTTGATCTCATCGCCGGACTTCGCCATTTGAATGCCGGCTTCTCGTAACGCAGGATAAATATTGGTGTCGCCTCCGACGCCAATCATGGAAATGGATTGGAGAATGGAGTCGCGATCCTTCACGGACGTTTGGGGGTTGACATACCACTTGTAGTTGAAGTCGAACACCAGGACTCCGAAGTGATCCGTGAGGTGCAGGAAGTCGATGGGGGCCTTTGTGGCTTCCCGGGCAAGCTGAATTTTCTGTTGCTCTGCCATGCTGCTGGACCGGTCCAGCACGACAGTCATGCTGACGGATGGATGTTTCCCATCGGATTCAAATGTAATGGGCAGGAGTGCTTCGACTGGAGTTCCCGAGTATCCTCCCTCGCCATAGGTATGCTCGCCGCCGGCAAGAACAAACCCGCCACCGAGGTCTCGGACATAAGTTGCCATCGATTGCATCTGTGACATGGAGAGTGAACGGGGATCCACGTCGCTGAGAATGATTTCATCCCAGTTGTCCAGCTGCGCTACACGTGACGGAATTGAAGCGACATCGAGAACATCCACTGTGAAACCCTCAGCCGCCAAAGCCGATTGAAGGTAGTGCGCACTTGCCGGATGACCCTCCACGTAGAGAACTCGCGGCCGTCCGGATACCACAATGGATTGGCGGAAGACGTTGTTTTCCGGGCGCGCATCTCCGGCAATGGTGACCGTTGCTTCGAGCAGCACCATACCGGTACTTGAAGCGATGCTGGTTTCAAACGCGATCCGGTTGAGTCCCTTTTCCAGAAGCGTCGTACGTCTTGCCAATGTCGTTCTGCCATTCCGTATTTCAACTTCTCCAGTCGTATTGGATGGGCTGAAGATTTGAACCTCGACAGGAAACTGTTCGTCTGCGGTGACTTTCGACGGGGTCCTGACGGTGTCGATCCAGGCATCCTGGTCGGACCTGGCTTCGAGCGGCAGAGTAAATACCGGCACGTGTTCTTGTCTGAGGCGAGGCAGCATGACCGCGACATCACCAGATGTTTCATTCCCATCGGAAATCAGAACGAGACGTTTCAGATGATCCGGGGCGAAATGATGCAGGGCACCATCCAGTGCAGAGGCAATATTGGTTTCGCTTTGATCGATGGCATCCCGTCCGCCGTGGCCCGCATGATTGGAGACGGAAACCCGAGTAAGGGCATCGAGCGAATCAAACGAAATGGAATTGGATGCGAATGCGATATATCGGGCCTCACGGTGGCCGGCATCGGTGGTTTTCCGAATCCATTGTATTGCGTTCTGAATGGAAGCGGACGAAACGCTTTCCGAGACATCAAGAAGATAGACAGTCGAAATTGCCGAGCCGTATCGATAAAACGTGGGTTGCATCAAGGCGAGAATCAGTAGGGCGATAATTGCAGTGCGGAGAGTGGTCGATAAGTGGAGATGCTTCGAACTCAAATCGACCACAGTCGATTGCCGCATCCACCATACAACGGGAACAATCGCAGCAAGGACCAGCGGCCAGTAACTTTCAACGGTCAGATGCATACCAACTCGCCTCGAACAACCGAAGTCGTCGCAGCAGAACGTCCAGCAGGTAAAGAATCATGGCGGCTGTGGAAAGCCACGGCCACAGCAAAATTGGAATAAATGTCCGATCTCCCCGCGCATCGAAAATCTCGGGCCCCGACGGCTGAAATACTCCGCCGGTCTCCAGACTGAGTGCCCGCAACTTCGCTACATCGGGTGGGTAGAAATGATATTCCTCCGGATAGGAGTACGCCAGCACGCGGGACGCACCATCCGATCCGTTGCTGGTGGCGCGAAACAAATAGGTCCCCTGTTGTTTAATGGGCACTCGTGCCTCGTATGCGCCGGGTCCGGTTTGAGGCAGATCGATCACTGTGGAACTCTGATCCGGTGCGACGACATGCGCCTGCATGTGAAGTTGATCGCGGTAGCGGCCATCTTTCCCAAGTGCTTCCACGGAAATCGTTGCGAAGCCGCTCGAACGTTCGACGTGCACGTCGAAATCCGGGTCATCCTGACGCCGCATGGTATCGCGAACAAGCTGTGACCAGAATTTGGAGTAGCCATTCCATTTAAGCCAATCCACGGCCCAGCGGTCTTTCACATCTGAAGTGAATGCTACAGATTTTCCCAGGCCAAACTGCCACCGTGCCAGCAGAGGACGGTCTTTATAAGCTTCCAGCAGTACTTCAGCCATTGGCCTGGGTTTTACCTGGACATAGCCCTGCAGCCTCGGCGCCGAATTCCAGTCGATACCCTTGAACGCCTCCACGCTCTTCGTCACGATCAATTTAAATGATCCTTCCTGAAGCGACTCTCCGGCGGCGGACTCCACGTCCTGATTGAAGATCTGAGGCACACCCGCGGGATCTTCAGCGTAATAAGTTTTGCCTTTCCCCCACGACGCGATTTTCGTCATCAAGTCCTGGTCGGCTTCCTGTCCCACGGATACGGTCGAGACGGTGATCTGGGCTGCCGCCATCTGCTTCGTCATTCCTTCGAAATCGTCTGTCAGAGTCCGCCCGTCGGAAAGAATGATGACATGCTTGATCTCATCGGTTGCTTTCTGAAGCTCGGAGAATGCTTCCTTCATCGCAGGATAGAGATTGGTTTCCCCGCCGACTCCGATTTCATCGATAGTACTGAGAATCAGAGGCCGATTTTCCACGGCCTGGAGATGCAACGCCCACGTTGCGTTGAAATTGAAAGTCAGCACTCCGAAATGATCCGTGTCCTTGAGAAGTGACACAGGAGCCTTTGTGGCTTCCTTTGCATAACGGATCTTATCGCCTGCCATGCTTCCGGATCGGTCGAGTATGACAATCATGCCGACGGACCGACGCGGCTTCTTGATTTCAAAAGTAACAGGCAGCAATTCTTCGATCGGCGTTTTTGAATAGCCGCCTTCCCCATAGACGTTGTCGCCGCCGGCAAGGATGAAGCCACCGCCAAGATCGCGGACATATGTCGACAATGCTTCCATTTGAAGTGCGGAAATAACCTTGGCATCGACATCGCTGAGGATTACCGCATCATAATCACCAAAATCGGCCGCCGTCAGCGGCAGCATCATCGGATCGGAGACATTGACGATGAATCCTTCATCGGTCAACGCATCCTTTAAATAAAGGGAGCTTTGGGGGTGACCTTCGACATAAAGAACGTGAGGCCGGCCCGTGACGAGCAGCGGTTGGCGAAACACATTATTGTCCGGAAATGGATCCCCACTGACTCGAACGGAGGATTCCAGGACAACAGGTCCCGCTTTTTCCGCGACGCTGGTTTCGAACGCAACGCGATTCAGTCCCTTCTTCAGAGGGACAGATCGGCTGGCAAGAACCTTTGTGCCATTCCGGATCTCAACCGTACTCGCGATATCGGACGGACTATAAATGTGGACCTCCAGTGGGAACTGCTCTTCTGCATTGACCTGGGGGGGCGCCATCAAAGTTTCAATCCAGACGTCCTGGTCGGACCGCACCGGCTGTGGCACAGCAAAAACTTCAACCTTCTCCTTCTTCAGCCGGGGAATTACAGCAGCGAGGTCTCCGGAGTTTTCGTTGCCGTCGGAAATAAGGACGAGGCGCTTCAGGTGATTGGGAGCAAAGCTTCGCAGGGCGCGTTCCATTGCAGCGGCAATATTGGTCTGACTCTGGTCGATCGCATTTCGATTCGCTTGCGATGAAACGGTGACATGCGTGAGATCTTCCAGCCGATCGAATCCCTTTGCATTGCCACCGAATGCGATAAACATGGAGTTGGAAGGTTTGCCGGCATCGTTGATTTGTCGAATCCATTGAAGTGCATTTTGAATCGCTGAAGGTGCAACGCTTTCACTCACATCCACCAGGTAGATCGCCGAAACTGCGGAGCCTGGCCAATGGAGTACCGGCTGCATCATGGCCAGCAGCAGAAGGGCGACAACGACAACGCGAATAGCCGTTGAAAGTGAAAGATGCTTCGGGCTCAGACCGGCAACGGTGTCACGCCGTGTCCACCAGATAAATGGAACAATCAGCGCCAGCAGCAGCGGCCAGTATGATTCAAACGTCAGGCGCATGGGGGCGTGTTTGCTTCCATTGTAGGCGCGGTCTGTGACCGCGCATTTTCATCAATCAGGAGGAATCGCGCGGTCATAGACCGCGCCTACAGCCTTCCCTCACAGCGTGATCCTTCGGTGATATGTAAACCATTCGAGCCCCAGCAATATCACAGCGAGGAACAAAAGATAGAACCACATTTCATGTTTCAGGAATCGGGCAGCGGGTTTGAACTCGCTTCCCCAATTCAACGCGGCATGATTGATATTGGAATACTGCCGGCTCATGAGATTCACGGCAACGTATTGACGCATCCCATCCTTTGTCGCGACATACAGCCCCGGTTCGCGAGCTTCAAATACCGTTCGATCCAGATAACCGCGCGATGCCAGGGATTTCCCGTCCGGGCCCGTAATTTGAGCATTAATGATCGGAACTTCCACAATTCCTGCGGTCCGACGCAGTGCCAGTTGCTCGCGCCCAAACCATGCAAGAGCATTATCCACAAATAGTGGAAAGCTCTCGTGAACGGGAAAGTCCGACGACTGAAGACTGAACGTCAGCAGAATCCAGCGTGCTCCTGCACCGGGTACAGGCGACGCGATAATCAATGGCGTCTCGCCGGAGGTGGCAAGAACCGTAATGTTGGTCGGAGCGATTGTGGATGCTTTCGCGATCGACACATCGTGCAGCGAAAGGTACTTCATCACCGGATGGTCCTCCTGCCACGTGGTGAAGGAGGGTTTCTCTACGATTCCGGTTGCGCGCGGCAGCCACGGTACGCTTTGCGTGCCGTTCCCAATCCCCACAATTAACGCCGGTTTAGATGGCTGTACGGCTGGCGCAAAATCATCGAAGACGTAAGCGTCGGTTGCCGGATCCTCGCGGTAATCCTTCGGGTCCACGATCGAAACGTCAACAAACGAGTCCAGCCTCAGAGCCGTCTGGAGGTATGCATTGCCCTTCGTTACAAGCTGAACTTTCGTCTTCTTCTTCACTGGCAGATAGGTGTAGGCAATGTCGTCGGTTGCCAGTGCATCTCCATCGGTTTGAATCGTAGCGCGGATCCCGCCGCCATCGAATTGTGACAAATCAAAAGTTTCCCGGTAGCTCTGCCGCGGCTGGATCTCGACTTCGCGGCGGATATGCCCCTGGCCGCCTTCGCTGATGTTGATTGTGGTTCTGCGTGCATCATTTCCGAAGTTGGTGACTTCCAGGTATGCCTCGTACTGAAGCGGCGCGGATACCATCGAACGAACTTCAAACGCAGTGATTCCGAAATTGCGCGCCGTGTCATAGGTGATTAATTTTCTGGCCGATTGAGGTACTTGCGGTATCGCCACACCATCGGAAATGAAATAGGTTTGGGTATCCGAATCGTCGGTTTCGGGAAAGCGAGGCGTTGCGGCTATCGGCCGCAACGTGCGGATCGCCTGCTTCGCCTCGTCCTTGCCGCTCATGTATGGCGAGTCGTACTGGCCGGATGTGTCGGCGATCCGGAACTCCGAACCGGAGCCGCTCGAATCCACAATTGCATTGGCCGTGTCGACGGCGTGTTGCCAGCGGGTCCTGCCGTCGCTCATGCGGGCCGACATTGAAGGGGAACTATCCAGGACAATCAGCGTTCGCCCGGTCGATCCGGTGAGGCCGTCGATTTCAGGGCGTGCAATTGCAAACACCATCAGCAGTCCGATAATGACCACAAAAAGGATGGAAAGAATGCGACGCAGTTTTTCCCAGAGCGAGCGTTCTTCGTGACGGGCCAGGACTCTGCTCCACAGCATCGAAGACGCAATCATCATTCGTCGATGACGCAATTTGAGAAAATACATTGCAACCAGAGCGAGCGTCGTCAGGACCGCCAGAATAATGGCGGTGAAGGGACTGAGGGCGAGGAATTTCATTTCAGGAATCGACCCTGTCGGAAGACCTTCAGGACGAGATCCTCAAATGGATAGTCGGTGACGGTGCGGATATAGCCGAGCTGGTATTTCGAACAATACTCTTCAAACTCATCGCAGAAGTGCTTGAACTCGGTTCGATAATCCGTCAACAGAGCTGGTGTCACCGTAATCTCACGGCTGACGTTGCTTTCCGAGTCCACAAGGACCAGTTCGCCTTTTAATACGGGTTCGATCTCTTCGTGGCTGGCGACATGAATCACAAAAATGTCGTGCCGGAAGTGCCGCAGGATATCGAGACCGGATTGAAATCCGGAAGGATCCATGAAGTCCGAGATCACGACGGCGAGGCCGCGGCGTCTGGCTTCCGTGCAATAGGTTTTGAAGGATTCGCGGGCATTCGTCTCACCGCCGGGAATAACTTCCTCCAGAAACCGGAAGACTTTGAAGATGCGTCCCTTGCCGCGCTGAGGTGGAAGTTCCGCGCGGATCTTTTCCGCATATGCCGTCATGTAGGCGCGATCCAGATTAGCCAGACCGATGTAGGCCAATGCCGCCGCGACGCGCCGTGCATAATCCAGCTTCACCGGATTTCCATAGGTCATGGACTGGCTGGCATCGATGAAGAAATAGATCGGCAGGTCTTCCTCTTCTTCAAAGAGTCGGAGGATCAGTTTGTTGAGTCGGAGATAGGCCTTCCAGTCGAGGTGGCGGAAATCGTCTCCCGGGACATACTGGCGGTAGTCTGCGAATTCCACCCCGGTGCCACGGCGTGTCGCTCGGCGCTCGGCGCGGAAGTGTCCTGCGAAGACTCGCTTGGAAATAATGCTGAGGTATTCGAGCTTCTTTCGAAACTCGTCATCAAATAATGGCAATCTATAATGTTTCCGGCGTGGCTTCCAGAATCCCCTTGATGATGGTGTCGGTGTCGACGCGTTCGGCTTCACCTTCAAAATTCAATAGCAGGCGATGCCGCAAGGCGCCGTATGCCACCGCGCGAATATCGTCGCACGAGACGTAGACTCGATTATTCAAAAGCGCGCGAATTTTTCCTCCAACGACGAGGGCCTGTGCGCCCCGAGGGCTGGAGCCGCATCGCGCGTATCGCGTGGCGAGCGGATTCGAGAGCGGCGTGTTCGGATGCGTCGCCATCATGATACGCACGGCATAATCCTGTATCGGACGCGCAATGGGAACCGAACGCACCGTCTTGCGCATATCCAGGATCTGCGGTCCATCCAGCACTCGGCTCACGTGAGGTTCTTCCAGGCGGGTCGTACGGTTCAGGATCGTGCTCATGCTGCTCGCCGTGGGGTAGTCCACTTTCAATTTCATGAAGAACCGGTCGAGCTGCGCCTCCGGCAGTGGATAGGTTCCTTCCATTTCGAGCGGGTTCTGGGTTGCCAGCACGAAGAACGGCTGCTCGAGTTTGTAGGTCGTCTTGCCGACGGACACGGTCTGTTCTTCCATGGCTTCGAGGAGCGCTGACTGAGTTTTCGGCGTGGCGCGATTCACTTCATCTGCAAGCACAATGTTCGCGAATATCGGGCCCGTCTGAAACTCGAGGATCTTCTCGCCCTTGTCGCCTTCCCGGACGATGTTGGTCCCGGTAATGTCTGCAGGCATCAGGTCCGGCGTGAACTGAATACGCGAGAACTTCAGGTGCACGACTTCCGAAAGTGTGGAGACCAGCTTGGTTTTGCCGAGACCCGGTACCCCTTCGAGCAGGACATGTCCGCTGGCGAGAAGGCTCATGATCGCGGATTCGATAATGTCGTCGTAACCGACGATCACTTTCGCGATTTCCTGTTTAACGGCGATGAATTGTTTCTGAAAACCCTCGACCTGCTGTTCGATTGCTGAGCTCATTATTTTGTCGGCGCGGTGGGTGTCGCCCTCGGCCGAATCTCCTCAAAGTAGTATTTGACGATTTCTCGTTGTTCGCGCGGAAGTCGGTTCTGATTGAGCGCATCCTTCTGCGCCGGACTCAACTGGGATGGCACATTGCGGTAATCCATGGCGGAGCGTTCCTGCTTGCTGGCTTCTTCGACGTCCTCAAGCTGTTCGCCTTTCCCGGCCTGGCCTTTAAGGCCTTCCATTTTCAATTGCACATCCAGTTTCGTCATCTCCCCGGGCTTTAGATCCTCAGGCGAGCCGGACGCTGTTGAATTGGATGAATTTGCGGATTTCGAACCCTGGCCATTTCCGGAGGAATTGCCGGCAGAGGGCGTGCCATTCGGAGAGGAGTCTCCGCTCTCTCCACCTCCACCCTGTCCCTGCGACGGAATCGGAGAAAGCTGCGCTTCAGATCCGGCCTCATCGGCTGCCGCTTCCTGCTGAAGCGAGTTCTGAAGATCCGCCAGCTGCTGACCAGCCTGGCTCTTTTGCTGCTGACCTTTCATTTTCTGAGCAAGCTGGTCGAGTGCCTGGGCAAGACTATCGAGCGCGATCTTCCCGGCCTCCGGATCTGCGTTCTTCAGGGTGTCGGCGGCTTCCTTCATGCTTTTGGATAAATCCTGAAGAGACGACGGTGATTTATTCGCGGCCAGCGACATGTTTTTCTGCATTTCACCAATCACATCTTCCGGAGTGACTCCCAGTTTTTCCGCGAGATTGCGAATCTGATCGGCAGCGTCTGCCGGATCGCCCTTCGCCATGGCTTCGGCTGTCGAAGTGAGTGCCTCCGACTGTCCCAGCTGATTGGCGATGGAAGTGAGTCCATCAAGGATGTTGTTCAACTCCAGGTTTCCGCCATCGATCTGCTGGCGAAGGTCCGAGAGCTGCTGCTGTGCGGTGTCCGATGAGATCTTTCCCTGTTGAAGCTCACTAATGATCTTCTCGAGTTCTTTTGCAGCGTCGGTCTTTTCGAGCAGTTTCCTTGCGCGGTCCACCAGCGCCTGGTCCGTGCGTGAAAGTTGAAAAGGCGGAGCTCCCTGAAGATAAAACCAGTTGTGGTTCTGCGAAAGCGGCAGAAAGTTCAGGATTACGAATACCGCCATTAGCGCAAATGCTCGATGGAACGTGTTCGGAATCGTTCCGGGATACAGCGTTTCAATTTTCAGGCGCTCGGCGTTCTGGACTGCCTTATGTATTTGAACGTCGATCCACTCGGACGACGTGGATTGCGACGAAGGATGGCGGATGAACCAGTATGCCGTTTTCATCTGGTCCTGAAGATTCGCCTGACGGTCCAGATTTGCAGCCGCCTGACTCAATGTTTCCTGTCCACGAGTCCGCCACAGAAGCCACGCCGCCGTCGCAATGGTCCATAGAATCAGGAAAACGACGACGGTTGTGCCCCGAAACGGAGAAATCAGATCGATCAGTTTGAAAACTAGCGGGAGAATCAATGCGATGGAGAGAATCGAGTAGATCGTCTTGAAACGGCGTTCGGAACGCACACGTCGGCGGACTCTTTCCAACAGACCAATAATGAGTTCTTTGTCTGCCATTGCCCCGTGGTTCGTCCTGTGATCCGATTCGGCAGTGAGCCTACCACACCCAAATGGC
>Ga0163163_10001046_pt1 | contig 23422 bp, 22 predicted proteins | sample S65metaG_FD_119766 | JGI IMG/M metagenome (GOLD analysis project Ga0163163, IMG submission 119766) | Switchgrass rhizosphere microbial communities from Kellogg Biological Station, Michigan, USA - S6-5 metaG | ecosystem: Host-associated > Plants > Roots > Rhizosphere > Soil | place: USA...
GGAACTACGCGCCCGTCGCCAAGGGTCCGTCTCTTTGGACGATTGATCCTTCGCCATCGCATTGCTTGCGCGGCCCATGGTCGCGGCATCTCGCTCAGCACATCGAGCCGCATCCGCACGTCTTCGCTGCGCTTAGTGTCATGCGTAGACGTGGAAAGCATGGAGTTCGGCCAATTCTCCAAGCGCTTGATGTTCGCTCGATGAAATTCGTCAGGCTCGATTCCAAATTCTCGAGGCGAGCCGCCTACCTCGTTCACCGAAATGAATCGGTTGTAAACGTAGCAGGCAGTGTCTTCCATCCCCTTGGCCATTACCGGCCCTGTGAGCTGCTGGAATTTCAACGTGAAATAGAGTTGCTTGCGATAACCGTAAACCGGCGTGCCGCTGTCGCTGTTTCCACGCAGTAGCAAAATGTCTTGCAGGAAATCGAAGACGGGTGCGGGCGTCGAGCCGTTGCGGCGCTTAGCCCGTCCGATGGCTTGCTGAATGTACCCGCGGTCCCGGTCTGAAATCGATCCCCGTTCATCAATGTAAGTGCGATACACCGGGAAGCATGCAATCGTTTCGATGATCGCATCACGCAGTGCCTTACGAGTGAAATCCCGCGCGCGGCGATCAGTCGAGCTGATCTCGTCGAGCATGTGCCCAAGCACGCTCACCTCGCTGCTCAGCGCGGAATCCATAATCAGCTTCTTCGATTCATAAACCAGCGTGTCCACGTCTATGGGCGAACCGATAAAGCGGTGATAGAACGTGGTGAATGCGCGGCGATTACGGGTGTCGATAAAAACGCCATTCACCAGGTTGGCGAATTCATACCCGACAGTGCCGTCAACCGGCCATTCCCTGGGAAGATCTTCGCCCGGCTCCAGTATCTTTTCCACGATGACGAAAAGAGGCGCGCGATTCTGCATCCAGTCGTGCTGACCGAAAACCGTCTGCACATCAAGCTCGATGCCATTCTCCGCAACGGGCCCGTGTGGTTCCGCGCCATGACACTGGCTCGCCGCATACAACATTTGTAATCGCGTCAGATACTGTGGAGGGTTAAACAAACCGTCCGGGTGGTCGATCCTAAGCCCCTGAACGCTGCCATCGGCAAGCAAACGCCGGATAAGCCCCTGCGTTGCTGAAAATACTGCCGGGTCTTCCATTCGTAGCCCGACCAGGTCGTTGATATCGAAGAAGCGCCGATAATTGATTTCTTCTGCCGATACTCGCCAATGCGCGAGTCGATAGGCTTGCGCTTCCAATAGCTTGTGCATCGCGTCGTAACTATGCGAGTCCCCAGGTGCGCCACGCAGGCGCTCGATTGCTCGATCGATAGCACTTCGCACCTCGGGCGAGCGCTCGACCAGTTCCCTGAATCTCTGCTTTAGAAATGGAATTTCACGCTGACGCTTCGTCGCGCGATCGAGCTCCGAAGAATTATGCGAAGGTAGTTCCGAAAAACCCACCAGTAGACCCTGCAACTCCCTGAGCCTGTCGCCACCAGTTCCAACGAGGTCTCCCATCGGCTCGAATATAAGCGGTATGGTTTGCGGATCAACCGGCAACGCTCGTTCGTAGTACTGAATGGTAAAGTTGCCGTCTGCGTATTGCAGAGTGAGCTTCCCGGTCTCGAGCTCTTCTCCATACTGACTGCCCAGGATTGGAAGCAGTACTTTGTTGCGGAGCTCCGGCTTAAGCGGATTCCAATCTATGTCAAAGAAGTTTGCGTACTTGGATGTCCGCCCATTCTCCAGCACATCCTGCCACCACGGATTCTGCCCGTGACCCACTCCCATGTGGTTCGGCACCGTGTCCAGAATCATTCCCATACCGCGAGCCTTCAACTCGTGCACCAGTTCACGGAACTCGTCCTCGGTCCCAATCTCGGCGTTCAGCTTGTTATGATCGGAGATGTCGTATCCGTGCATGCTTCCCGACAGTGCCTGCAACAGAGGGGAGGCGTAGAGAGTAGTCACCCCGAGTGCGTGAAGATACGGTACGAGTTCCTTAACATCCCGGAACTGGCATTTCTGATTGAACTGCACCCGATAAGTCGCCCCCGGACGGAGATGTTCCTTTTGCGATGCCAATCGGTCCAGGCATTCAGAGATCCCTGTAGTTTCATGAAAGATAGGTTCTGCTTGCGTCCGCATCACCGCGATTAGATGCAAACTGCTGTCCCGGTGTTCGCCTCGGGGCCATCGCTTTACCTTTAGCCCCCACATCGTTGACAATACAGATGTCTGCGCCAATCGCTTCCGGTGCATCCCAATCCGTTTTGATAGTTCAGGAGGTTTCATGCCAGTTGCCAGCGGTGAACTTATCCGCATGATGAATTATGTCGACGATATCGCCGCAACCCTGCGTCGAATCCATGCCAGCGCCGGAATCGTTACTACAGAAGAGAGAAAGCGTCTTGCCGAGTACATGCATAACTCGGTCCCGAATTGGCCAAAAGTTCTGGAAATGTTGGAGAAGGAGTAAATGCCGGAGGTACGCACGATTGCTGTAATCGGCGCCGGCATCATGGGACGTGGTATCGCCCACGTAGCCGCTCTCGGCGGCTATCGTACGATTCTCGAGGATATCCTGCCGGCCGCATTACGTCGTGCTGAAGACGAAATTCGCGGCAATCTCGGTAAAGCCGTCGAAATCGGTAAAGTAAAAAAGGACGAAGCCGACGCCGCGATCGATCGTCTTGAATTCGCAACATCCTTGGAAGACGCGGCTCGTCAAGCCGACATGGTCATCGAAGCGGTGCCGGAAGAGTTCGATTCGAAAGAAGAGATATTTCGTCTTCTTGATCGCATCTGCCGCCCCGGAACCGTTCTCGCGTCCAATACGTCATCGCTCTCGGTGACGGAGATCGCCGGCGTGACCGAGCGTCCTGAGCACGTCGTGGGCATGCACTTCTTCAACCCTGTGCACAAAATGAGACTCATTGAGATCATACGGGCTGCCAAGACCGACGACGCCACGTTAAATGCCGCTGTCGATGTAGGCCGTCGTATGGGCAAGGAAACCGTCGTCATCAATGAGGCGCCTGGGTTCATTACCAGCCGCATCAACGCCATGATTGGCAACGAAGCCTTTTACATGCTCGAGGCAGGTATTGCCTCCGCTGAGGACATCGATAAGGCTCTGAAACTCGGCTTAAATCACCCCATGGGCCCGTTTGAGATGGTGGATCTCGTCGGGCTCGATACCCGCCTCAGCATTCTTCGTTATCTTCACCAGACTCTCGGCGACAAGTTTCGTCCCGCTCCACTGCTGGAAAAGTACGTCGCCGATGGACGTTTAGGTCGCAAGGTCGGTCGAGGGGTGTTTGAATATCCCGAGGTTCTCAAGTTGCGCGAAGAAGACGACAGGAAGCGTAGCGCGAGTTCGCAGTAGGCTCCTGCAACCGATTACAATCTCTACATGTCCTCTGCCGGACTCCAGCGCGTTCTCGACCAACTCGCACTCTACGATCACCCGCTGCTCGCATTCGACGCTCGCGAGAAGGGAGAAGCTGTCGAGGTCCTGATTAATTTCAAGGACCCTTCCGTTCCCGTTCACACCTACGTGTTCGAACTTCATCCCCGCGACTTGGCGTCGCCTCAGTTCTCATGGCAGTTTCAGCGACAGCTTTACGATAGCCTGCATGACTATTTCATCGAGATGTTCCGCAAGACTCCCCAGACAAAACAGGACCAGGAAGGCGCAATCCAAGGCCAATGAGTTCGAACCCACTTCGTGATCGCATAGTTGAAGTTATTCACCGCGATGGTCCAATCCCATTCTCGCGTTACATGCGAATGTGTCTGTATGAACCCGGCCTTGGCTATTACGCGCGTCCTCGTGAGCAGTTCGGCAAAGCCGGAGACTTCTATACCTCTTCCGATGTCCACGCCGTTTTCGGGCGCCTGCTCTGCCGGCAATTCGAAGAGATGTGGCGAGTACTCGGCTCCACCAAGCAGATCGATATCATAGAGTTCGGTCCTGGGCGCGGACTCTTCGCGCTTGACGTACTTGACTGGGCTGAAAAGAAATTCCCTGATTTCGCCGCCGCCTTGCACTATCGCCTGATCGAAACTTCTGAATGGCTTCGGGACAAACAGACGGAGCGCCTAAGCCGGCACATCGCCTCTGAGCATGCCGCGGTTTACGCGTCCATTGAGGAAGCCGAACCAAAATTCGGGCACGTACTGATTGTCTTCGGCAACGAATTCTTCGACGCGTTGCCCGTCGACCTCGTCACTCCCGACGGCGAGATTCGAGTCGATGCAGCTGAAAACGGAAACCTTGTCGAGCGGACAGTTCCCGCCCGTAGTGAACTACTCGATTACATTGGGCGCTTCGGCGTTTATCCGGAACCCGGTGGTCGTGTTGAGGTTAACCTGTCAGCCCTCGACCACATGCGCCGAATCGCTGCTCTATTCGAAGACCGTCGCGGCTTCGCCATGTTCGTCGATTATGGATACACCCGGCAGGAGCAGCAGGCTGGACGCCATCTCGACACGCTCCTCACCTATCGTCAGCATCAGACCAGCCCCAACCCTTACGAAGCCCCAGGGGAGCAGGACATTACGACGCACGTAAACTTCACCGCCCTACAGGCTGTGGCGGAAGAGAAACAAATGGATTCGCTCGGGCTGCTGAAGCAATCCCAGGTATTGGTCGGAATTGGCGAGGTCAACGAATTCGCGGACGTCTTCGAAGACACGCTAGTCCCGCAGGAGCGCGCTAAGGTCGCGCTCCAACTCAAACATCTCATTACGCCGGATGGAGTTGGGGAAGTCTTCGACGTGCTGGTGTTGGGCCGAGGAGTACCTCACGACGCTGCCCGCGCGCTCCATGGCCTGAAGTTCGCAAGATAGGTGTTCGTCGCGCCGACAACTTGCTGGCAGACTGGCGGGTGACTCGTCTGCCGCGTTCCTAAACCGTCTTCGCCCCCACCGCGCCGCCCGCCATCATCTTCTTGGCGTCACGAATTCCTGCTTCGATATTCATCTCCCAATCGAGGTGTGGGACAGACGAAGCACGGGCTGCCTCGAAATACTTCAATCCGTCCTGGGGACGGTTCAACCTTTGCAGACATAGTTTGCCGGCGGCGATTTGCGCCATCAATGATTGCCTCTCCCTTGGATGGGCGGCGACCAATTTGTCGTACTCGCTCAATGCGCGGTCGTATGCCTGCTGCTCCTCTGCTGCACGGCACAAGTCCAGCCGTGTTGCCACGGGCATATCCTTGCCACCCGACGAAATAAAGTCTTCGTAGTTCTGCCAGGCAACGTCATACTCGCGCGCCTTCAGATGCAACGCGCAAAGTTTTGCCGTGGTCTCGTGGTACCTCGGTATCTCCTGGCGGCGCCAATAGACCTGCTGGAGCAAGGAGTACCCTTCGATGGATGTGGGATTCGTGGCGAGGAAGTTCTGCAACACACCAATCGCCTCGTCGAACTGCCCGTGATCCATCATCTCGGTAGCATCTGTAATCGCCGGGTCAATGGCAAAGCCGATCTTGTCTTCAATAGCCTTGTTCGCCAAGTGTTCCAGGCCCGAGAACTTTAGGCCTGTAGCCGCCACCGCGCCGAATACGAATCCTCCGACGTGGGCCCAATGTGCAACGCTGCTGGCCGAGCCAAATAGAGAGCCGTAAAACACTTCCATTAGCAACCACAGCGGCAAGAGGGTGTACGCCGGTGCTTTAAACCGGTATCCCTTGAAGAGGAACGGCCGCCAGTACATTTCTATTCGCATTTTTGGGAAACGGATGAGGAAGGCTCCCATGAGTGCCGCAACCGCCCCCGAGGCGCCCACCAGTGGAACCACGCTCGTCGGATTGATCCATGCATGAAACTGCAACGCCGCCGCTCCGGATACGAGATACACGATCGAGTAAATCCATCGTCCCCATGTGTCTTCCAACACAAATCCAGCAAGCCACAGAAACCACATGTTGCCGATCAGGTGCAGCCATCCACCGTGCAGGAAATTCGCCGTCAGGTATGAGATCGCCGTCGGATGTGCGGGTACAAAGGCGTACTGGGTAAGAATTGAATTCTTGTTCAATTCTTCATATTGACTGACCAGCGAATCCATCTCCGCCTGGAACTGTTCCCGCTCCTCCATCATTCGAACACGGACGTCCCAAGCATCTGCCAGTTCGCGGTTAGGATGCTTCGCTTCCTCCCACGTCTGCGGATGCTTCTTCTTGAAGTCGTCGACGAACTGCTGCTCCGCCTCTGGCATCGTCACTTCTGGATGCATCGCCGCCATCATCAAGATATGGGCTCTCACCTCGGCAAGTTTCGGGGATTGTTCCTGCATCATCCCGTTCGTGATCACGAAGATGACCACGTTCAATGCAATCAGCGCGAAGGTGATAATCGGCCATCGTCGCGCTTCCATGTTCTCGTGCTTGATCGGGATGAGCATTCCGCATCTCCGCGAAAAGTTTGGGCAAACTCCCGCTAAGTTTACGGAACTCTTTTGTACTAGCACAGATGGGAGGGGTATCGAGTCTTTCGTAACGAGTACTCAAGTAATGCTCGTCGCAAGAAAAAGCCGCGCGGTCAACGCACGGCCTTCTTCCATTCGAACTGTTTTTCTGGCTAGTACAGTCGGAAGTTCACCTCAACATTCACTTCCACCGGTACCGGTTGACCATTTCTCATTGCCGGTTTGAAGCGCCACTTCTTTACTGCTTCGAGCGCTTTCTCATCGAGTCCCATCCCCAAGGACCGCTGCACTCTTAGTGTTCTAGGCGTCCCATCTGCGCCGATCACGACATACAAAATCACCGTGCCCTGATACTTTTCCTTCCGCGCTTCTTCCGAGTACTCTGGGTCTGGATCGTAGATCGCCACAGGTGCGCTGACACCGCCGCCGATACGATAAACTCCCCCTCCGACCCCACCGCCCTCGCCTGGCCCCACCCCGGGACCACGGCCGCTGCCGACTCCACCATCCGTACCCGATCCAATTCCACCATTCGCCCCGATCCCATTCGATACCGGTCCAAGCACATGTGAAATCGGATCTCCAAGTGCTCCCATCTGCTGCAAATTCAATTGCGGAGCAACCACGGTTGGCGGTACAGGAAGCATCGGGCTGGTGTTGGAGATTACGATTGCGGGTGGAGTGATCTGCTCCCGGCTCGTCTTCGGCAAGTCTCCCTTGGAAGCATGGAGTTTGTCTTTCGTCCCTCCGCCTCCTCCACCACCAGACTCTTCTGCCGACGGCGGCAGCGTGTATTCAGAGATTTTGATCGCGGACGTCAATTGCTGCGAGATATCAGTCCGATGCTGCACCATCCAGAATCCCGACGTCGCGACCAGCGCCAGCATCGCCGCCTGTCCCATGTAGGAAGCCACAAAACTCCCGCGATTCACCGGATACGTATTTACACCTGCTCCGAACAACGTCGGCAGTATCTCCTCATCGCGCAATGGACTATGTGACCTACCTGCGTCACCCTCTGTTCGTGACAGTGCGCGAGCATCTACTCCACCAGAGACTTCGCCCAACTCTTCCATCAGCCTTAGCTTGAACTTGGCATCCGGAATGAATCGCAGGTCGTTGGCAATCTCCAACAACTCACGCAGGGTCTCGTCCTCAGTTTCTGGCGGCGCGTCTGCCATCAAGGCTTCAATCCCGAAATCCAGCTCTTCATAAACATTCGTGCTCGGCATAGTCACTCCTTCATCCGTGCCCGCAAGCTTTGCAGCGCTCTGAATTGCAATTGTTTTATCGCGCCCTCCGAGCGGCCCAATTCTTTCGCGATGTCGCGAATACTCCGGGCCTCAACGAATCGCCTTACGACAACGGTTCGCTGGTCTGCCGGCAACCCATCGACTAGTTGAGAAAGCATCGCGCGGCGTTCAATCTCGCCTTCCACGCCAGCATCTTCCGGTTCTTCTGGCGGGAGTTCCTGCTCCCGGTTCGTGCGTTGCCAGCGATCGTTGATCGCATTCGCCGCGATTCTCATCAGCCACGCAGAGAAGGGAACTCCTCGCCACTCGAATTGTTGCAACTTCGCCAGCGCCTGGTGGAAGACTTCAGCGGTTATGTCCTCCGCGACATCGCGATCGCGAACGCGTCGTATCACGAACGCAAACACGCGCTCAAAATTGCCCTCGTAGAGATCACCGAAGCGCCGCGGATCGCGCTGCGCCGCCTCGATCAGTAGCCGCTCATCGGTCTCGTTCAGTAGAGCCCTCAACAGCATTCTCCGCGGGACGCCTTACATTAACGTAAACCGCCGAAACCGGGAAAAGGTTACGGTTGAACTTTCAAATATCTTTCACAATGCAAAAAAAGCCGCACGGTAAACCTGTGCGGCTCTCTTCGACTTCAGACTTCCGAAACTTCTATTGTCCGCTCTGCTCCTCGCGCTCGAATGGCTTCTCGATAAACTTTCTTGCCTGGTCGAGTGCACCCTGCGTGTTGTCCTGGGTTTGCAGAGCTTGACGGTATTCGTTCACTGCGCGCTCCCTCTGCCCGGTGATGTCGAAGATCTTGCCCAATTGGATATGGCTCCAGACCTCCGTCCATCGTGGATCACCGTCGCCGTTCAGGGAATCGCGATAACTGTTTGCCGCAGCCTGGTAGTTATGCTGCAGGTAGAACACTTCCGCGATCCGATAGTGCGCCAGCGAACTGTTACGGTTTACGTCGAGAGCCTTTTGAAATTCTCGCAGCGCTTCTGCAAGATTTCCCTGTGCGACCAGTTGCTGTCCGCGCATGATCGAAGTACGCAATCGCAGGTCCGGTGAGTTCTTCAGCACGTGATCGTTTGGATCGATCGTGATCTTTCGTGGCCTACCGAAGGTCTCGACCGTGTAGCTCGAGCTCGTTCCGACCACATCGACGGTCTTCTGTTCGGTTTTGCCGTCGGTATCAATCTTCAATTGCACCGGCATCCGGAACAGATCCAGGTCTTGCGATATTTCCCCAACGACACGGAATCCTTTATCGATGCGGTAAATCGTGTACTTGTCCTTGAACTCCGGTGCGCCCGTCGAGTCCAGCCACTGCGAGAAGAACCAGGTCATCGGCTTGCCTGTCACCTTCTCACATACCGCACGAAGGTCAGCAGTGGTCACCGACTTTCCCGCGTTTTGTTGGAAGAAGGCTCGCGTGATCTTGTCGTAATCCTGCTCGCCAACGGCATAACGAAGCATGTGGAAAATCATCCCGCCCTTATCCGTGACCATTGACTGGAAGACCGGATCGAACGGATCTAACGTTCCAACCTGTCCAAGCGGAACGCTCTCATAAGCGAGCGCACCCACGGACATATCTTTCACGGCTTCCTGCGCGCCGGCGCGGCCCGCTGCGAACTCGACGTACCGTGTCTCGGAATACCGCGCTCCGCCATCCATGAGCCACCAGTCATTACGCGTAGCCGGGCTCACGTCCACACCGAACCATTGGTGCGAAATCGTGTTCGCCATCAGCCGATAATTAACTTTGTCGCTGATTGCCCGTGAAGCCAGCGCCGCGATTTCAGGAGCCCAGGCCGCAGGCACCGTATCATCCGGTAATTCCACTAATTTGATCGTCGGGGAAGGCGGCAGACCGTAGATGGTCGTGAAGTACGCCATCTCGCGTGAAGCCGTATCCGCGTAATTCGCTGCAAAACCCTTCTTGTCGGGAAGGAAGTAAACGTGGACCTTGGCTCCGCCTTCCGAGAACTGCTGGTGCTCGAATTTCCCAACGAAAATGGTTCCCGGGAAACTCGGCTTCGTCCAGGCAAACGTAAACGTCTGGCCACCTGGAATCTTGGTAGACGCCGTTGACGTCCCTGCTTTCTCTTCCGACTTAGCCGGTGTCTTGGTACGCTGGCGAGGAGTCGTCTTACGAGCAGTAGCCTGCGGAGCCTTAGCTCCAGCTGCCGGTGCTCGGCGGGTAAGGGTAGGCTCCTTTTCGGGAGTTTCTTCCGCGGCTGGCTTAATAGTGCTTGTTACGGCACCGGTTGGAGCCGAGCCGCCGCTTCCGATCACCGTGTACCCAGCCGGAACGCTTACATTTATTACCGAGGTGAATCGGTCCGTGCCGTAGCTGACCATTGGGAACCAGCGTCCGGAATAAAGCAGGTAGCTCACCGGATCGCCGATGTATGCCAGCTTCAATCCCTGGACCGGGCTGTCCTCCACAGACAGGAGCGAGCCTTCATAGTCAAAGGTCAGCGTCATCGCTTGACCCTTGGCCATTCCCGCCGGCAGCATGATCCGCACCGTAGAGTCTTGCGTCACCCTCTCCGCCGAAAGGGTATGCCCCTCTTCGTCGGTCACTTTCGTAGGACGTAAACCGTTATGCAACTCGAAGACAGCGACGCTCAGGTCCTCCAGCGCCGTGAAATGGACTTTCGCGCGAGCCGACAATTTATGCGTCGCGGGGTTCACCGCAGCGTCGATGACATAATCATCAACTTGAATCCGTGCTTTTTCGGGTGCCGCCGCCAGGTGCAGCGACAGAAACATACCGGTCAATAAGGCAAAGACCACCAGAACAGCACGCCCTAGGGGACGTCGTGCTCGTCTCATCCGGTTAGAACTCCTGCTTGGGTACGTAAATAGTACTTGATGTGAATTCCCGCTTAAAAGATGTGTTGCACCAAAAACGGTGCAGGTAGCAGACTCCCTGCCTCAACGTCTGAACCCGAACGCCACCTGAGAGTTGCCGGGTGACAAACATTAGACAATTACTGCTCCGAAAAGGTGCTGTCGCCGCCGAGTTTCTTTCTTACCTTTTTTGCGAGGCGCTGCTCGCAGCAAAAGCTAATCGGTTTTGAGGTTCAACCAGGTTCACAACGGCGTCGGCCGCCTTCTCAAACGAGCTGTCAGAAGCAGTTTCAGTGCCACGTAATCGCCGTCTGACGTCCGCCAACCCTCCAAGCATACGCTCACGGTCCGGGCCATCGGGAATGATCTTCTTCAACTCCGCGATGACTCGCTCCGCCGTAAAATCGGCTTGCACCAGCTCCGGCACCACGGATTGTCCCGCAATCAGGTTGGGCATTGCGTAGAAAGGAACATTCACCAGTCTCTTGCCTACCGCATAGGTCGACGGAGCCACCCGGTACACCATCACGAATGGCGTCCCAATCACCGCGGCCTCCACGGTAGCCGTTCCCGACGCGACCACAGCCGCCCTTGATTGCCTAAGGGCTGCGCCGGCATCTCGCGTGATTGTGATCTCCGCCGGCGACTCTCCCATACCCCACTGCTTCCTCACGATCTCATAGAGGAATGTGTCATCCACCGTAGAGGCCAGTGGAAGCACGAAGCTATAGTCATGACCCAACTTGGCCGCCACATCGAGTAACACCGGCAGGTTGAATCCGATTTCCTTCTTCCGGCTTCCTGGCAGCAATGCAATCTGCGGCTTGGCCCCGTTCGCAATCGGAGTATCTGCGGAGCGTTCCACACGCGCTAGTGGGTGTCCAACGAACTGCGCCTGCACTCCGCGCTCGCGGTACCACTGCTCCTCGAACGGAAAAATCACCAGCATTTTTCGAACGTACTTCTTGATGAGTTCAATCCGCTTGGGCCGCCATGCCCAGAGTTGCGGCGAGACGTAGTACACCACTGGAATCCCGCGCTTGTGTAGCTCCTTCGCCAACCGAAAATTGAAATCAGGAAAATCGATCAGGACAGCGACGTCAGGCTTCCGGCGCTCTGCTTCGCGCACCAGTTCATGAAAGCGTCCGTAAATTTTGGGCAGGTGTGATAGGACTTCGAAGATTCCGACGACTGCGACGTCCTTGGCATCAACGACCGTCTCGCAGCCGGCCGCTCGCATCCGCTCCCCGCCCAGCCCAAAGCATTCGATGGGGCCTAAACCCGTCCGGGCACTCGCTATGCGTCGCAAGGCCTCCAATAGCCCCGCGCCATACATTTCCCCAGACGCCTCGCCGGCCGAAATCAGAATGCGCATAAACGCGCCAAGCATACCAGACCAAATGTTAACGAAGTACTAAGAACTTAGGATTAAGAAGTCCGCCCAGCTGAAAAAGAGAGTCTTTAATCGTCTCCCGCCACTGCCCCGGGCTGCATGGCTGCCTGCTCCGGTGGAATCACCGGGATTTCCTGGTCTTTGTACTGGAGCTGGTAGAGCTTGTAGTAAATGCCACGCTGAGCCAGCAACTGCTGATGCGTTCCCATCTCGCGCACTTTGCTCTTGTGCATTACCACGATCTTGTCTGCCCGTTGTACCGTCGACAGCCGATGCGCGATCACCAGTGATGTCCGCCCCTCGACCATCTTCGTCAGCGCCTCACGCACCCGGAACTCCGTTTCGGTGTCGACGCTGGATGTTGCTTCATCGAGGATCAGAATCTTCGGATTGTGTGCCAGCGCACGGGCAAACGAGATCAACTGTTTCTGACCAGTCGACAGTGTCGAACCGCGCTCGCGCATCTTGGACTTGAAACCATCCGGCAGTGACCGAATAAAGTCTGCGACATTGACTTCCTCCGCCGCCTGTACAACTGCCTCGTCCTTGATCCAGCTCGACCCCAACCGAATATTGTCTTCGATCGTTCCTGTAAATAGGAACGGATCCTGCAGTACCACTCCGAACCGGCGCCGCAGGTCATTCAATTCCATCTCGCGAATATCCATGCCGTCGATCCGTACGGCACCCTTCTGCACATCGTAAAAGCGCATCAGTAGGGAAATCAGCGTCGTCTTTCCCGCCCCGGTGTGACCGACGATCGCGACCGTTTCCCCGGGCTCCAGCGTGAACGTGACATCCCGCAATACCCAATCCCACTCCCCTGGCCGTTGCTCGGGTTCACTGGTGCTTCGGAGCGCCGCCGACCCCGGGGCTTTCTTCTCTTCTTCCTTTTCCACCTTCCGATATGCAAACCAGACGTGATCGAACTCAATCCGTCCCGGCCCATTCGGACTTTTCACGACCGCTGGCGTAACGATCTCCGGCTTGGTATCGAGCAGCTTAAAGACACGCTCTGCCGACGCCATCGCCGATTGCAGGATGTTGTACTTCTCGCTCAGATCCTGGATGGGACGGAAGAACCGCTGTGCATACTGCATGAATGCAACCAGCACGCCGATCATCAGCCCCGGCGCAAGAATCTTCAGCCGTGGATTCGGCAACAGTGCCCATGCCTGCGAAGAGTCCGGCACGCTCCCGAATGGGAAGTGAGGAATAAGAAGCTGATGCTTTAGGATCTGGCTCCCACCGACCCACACCACCATCGCAATCGCCAACGCCGAAAGGATTTCAACAACAGGGTAGTACACCGCGTGTGCCATGATCGCGTCCTTGAACGCGTCCATGTGCTGTTCATTAACCTTTTCGAATTTCTTGTAGGCTTTCTTCTCGCGATTGAAAAGCTGCAGCACCACGATCCCTGTCACGTGCTCCTGCAGGTAACTGTTGATCTTCGCGATCGCCACGCGGATGCGACGGTAACTGTCCCGCACTTTGTCGCGAAAAATCTTCGTACCGACAAATATGAACGGAAGCACCGAGAAAGTGACCAGTGCTAACTTCCAATCCATATACAGCATGATCCCGAGAATTCCGGCCAGAACGAATATGTCTTCGAAGATCGATACCACGCCGGCCGTGAACATTTCGTTCAACGCATCCACGTCCGTCGTCGTACGCGTCACCAATCGGCCGACGGGGTTTTTGTCGAAGAACGCGACGTGCATGCGCTGCAAGTGTCGGAATATCTCGGCACGCAGGTCGAACATCGCCTTCTGGCCTGTCCACTGCATGTAGTACGTTTGCAGGAACTCGAACACAAAACTCGCAAGGAGGAGTCCAAAATACATCCCCCCAATCTGTGCGATTCCAACCAGAGGCTTGCTGCTCAATATTGGATCAAGAAAAGAATTACCGCTTCCCGCGCTCCTGGAGAGATATTTATCGATGGCAGTTTTAGTCAGGTAAGGCCCGAGTACGTCGCAGAAAGCCTTTAGAATGATGGCCGTTAACGCGATCACAACCTGCACTCGATACGGGCGCAGATATCCCAGCAGCCGCCGCATCAACCGGCTGTCATATGCTTTTCCCAGTACTTCTTCGTCTTGGCCAGCCATCCGTTCCTATTTTAGACGGCGAGACAGAGTTTTGGTCGCACTGTTCTCTTTGGCGTCCTACTAAAAGAGAGTTGTCATCACCAGCGCAGCGAGGGATCTGCTTTTTCTCTCGAGATCCCACAGCCCCGATATGATGTGTGAATGCCCCTCGGCCTCTATCTCTCTGTGCCGTTCTGCCGGACGAAGTGCTCCTTCTGCAACTTCGCCTCAGGGGTATTCTCTCGTCCGCTGTTTGACCAATATGTTCATCACATCGAAGGGGAACTCGCGCGCTCAGAACAGATCGCCGGCGAGATGGGTGGCGTCCTCGATCGCGAGCTCGACTCCATCTACCTGGGAGGCGGAACTCCAAGCGTGCTCGCACCAGACCAACTCGCGACGCTCTTCCAATCCGTGCGCCAGAACTTCACCGTTCTGCCGAATGCAGAAATCACGGTTGAAGTCGCGCCCGGAACGCTCTCTCCAGAAATCCTCCAGGTTTTGGTGGACTCCGGCGTAAACCGCGTCTCTCTCGGCATGCAATCATTCGTCGACCAGGAAACGAGGTCCGTAGGTCGCCTCCATAATCGCGACATAACGCTCCGCGACATCGCCAATCTTCGCGAAGCGAACATTCACGAAATCTCAGTTGATCTGATCGCCGGTCTCCCGCATCAAACCACCGAATCCTGGACTTATTCAATTTCCGAAGTCGTCGCCACCGGCGTGCCGCACGTCTCCGTTTACATGCTGGAAGTCGATGAAGATTCACGGCTCGGCCGCGAACTCATCGCCGGAGGCACCCGCTACCATGCCCACCACGTTCCCAATGAAGACACTACCGCTGATTTCTACATTCAGGCCTGTGAAACCTTGAACGCCGCTGGGCTGCACCAGTACGAAATCTCCAACTTCGCAAGCGATGTTGGTCATCCTGACCCTGAGCATGTTGAAGGGGAAGGGTCCCGTCAACTCCCCGCCCACGCCTCGCGCCACAACCTCAAGTATTGGCTCCGCCACCCTTATCTCGGCTTCGGCGTAGACGCCCACTCCATGCTCCGCGCTCCTCGCCCCGGCAATCCGCACGCTGCCATCCGCTTCGCCACCTCGGACAACCTCGACGCTTTACTGGCGAGTGCTCCCTTGACTCCAACTGCCGTCTCCGAGAAGAACGCCATCGAGGAACTCTACTTTCTGGGACTCCGTCTGAACCACGGGCTCGAACTCGTAAGCGTTCACGAAGAATTCGGCATCGATGCCGTCGAGCGCTACAGATCCCAAATAGCTGAACTCACCGACTCCGGCCTCCTAACTCTCGACGACGGCTGGCTCCGCCTCACCACTCGGGGTCGTTTGCTATCGAACGACGTCTTTTCCGCTTTCCTCGCCGAATCCTGATTCGCGAAGATGGGTCGTGAAGAATTTCACTCCGCAAAATTTGAAATTCGCAAATCCCGCAATTAGTCTTTACTTATGACCGGCATCCCGTGCGCCAATCCGCCCAAGTTCAAGCCTCACCGCATCGACCTCCGAAGCGACACCGTCACGCTTCCCACCGACGAGATGCGCCGGGCCATGGCGGAAGCCGAGGTCGGCGACGACGTTTACGCCGAGGATCCGACCATCAATCGACTCGAAGCCCGCGCCGCTGAAACCTTTGCGCGGGAAGCCGCCATCTTCGTTCCGACAGGATCGATGGGAAATCAGATTGCGGTGAAGCTGCATACGCGTCCCGGACAGGAAGTCATCTGCGAGCAGCGTGCCCACGTTTACAACTACGAGATGGGCATGATGTCGCTCTTTAGCGCATGCTCGCCGCGTCCCATCTTTTCCCCCGAGGGCTATCTCACCTGGGACCTTATCCAGCCCAAGCTTTCACCGCCAATCTATTATTACGCCCCCACGGGGTTGATCGTCCTAGAGAACACCGCGAACATGGCTGGCGGTGTCTGTATTCCGCAAGACGTCATGGATGACGTATGCGACCGCGCGCACGAAATCGGATTGAAGGTGCATCTCGACGGCGCGCGCATCTTCAACGCCTCGGTTGCGACGGGAAAGCCGGTCGCCGAACTTACCCGCAAGTTCGATTCTGTCATGTTTTGCCTCTCCAAAGGCCTGGGCGCGCCAGTTGGATCCTTGCTAGTGGGCTCAAAAGAATTCATTACCGCTGCACGCTCCGTCCGCAAAGCACTCGGAGGAGGCATGCGCCAGGCTGGCATACTTGCTGCCGCCGGATTGATTGCTCTCGAGAAGTCGCCGAGCCGCCTTCACGAAGATCACGCCAACGCCAAGTTCCTCGCTGATGGGCTCGCTCGCGTTCCCGGCATCAGGATCGATGCTGCAACTGTTCAAACCAATATCCTCATCTTCGATGTCAGCGGTACCGGGATGCCTGCCCAGGACTTCACCAGGAAACTTGGCGAGCGCAATGTCCTCGCTGGTGCCGTCAACCGCGAGCTGATGCGCTTTGTCACCCACTGCGACGTCAACCGCGCCGACTGCCAGCAAGCGTTGGAAGCGGTGGAAAGTATTTGCGGCGCGACGGCTCACGCGTAGGACCACGGTTCTCCGTTGCTCGCTTTTGGTTCATTCGAAGAACGAAGAACCGACTGGCAACTGGCGACGGGCAACCGGCAACTGTAGTTTTATGTCCTTCTCAATTGACTACTCCACCGTTGCGCGTTGCCGTCCCGAACACATTTGGCAGGCCATTCAGGACATCCGTCGCTGGCCGCAGTTCGATCCCGACTACATCGAGTCCGTTAATTGGGTCAGCGGAGAACCTTGGCAAAAAGGCTCGCGCTTCCAAATTAAAGTCCGAAGGCCCGTCTCGTACACTCTGACACCGGAGATCGTCGAAGCCGAGAAACCGATCCTCATCCACTGGAAGGGCAAGGGAAGTGGGGTCACCGGAGAACAATGGTTCATCTTCAAGATTCTCCCCGACGGTAATACCGAATTGCGAACTCTACAGGAATACTCCGGCGCTCCGTTGTTCTTACTCGGCCAGCGAGGCAAATCCGCTATCGAACAGGGAGTACGCCATGTTCTCGATCACATCAAGAAGGAAGCGGAATCCAACGCACGAATCGCGAACTGGACCCCACCCTGCGTGTAATCGGAGGATATGGCAATCGGACTTGCGTTTCTCTTTTCAGTTTTGTCGGTTTCCGATTTCCCATATTCTTTCCTCATGATTACGCTTCACAACTCCCTCTCGACTTCTGCTTCGCCGGAAACCCTTTGGCGTCATTTCTCGGATATCGCGCAATGGCCAGCCACTGTGCCCTCCATCATTGGCTCAGCAAAGTGGGAATCTGGCGAGCCCTGGCGGTCGGGCAGCCGCTTCCGCATGAAACTACTCAAGCCCATGCCCGTTTATTTCTCTCCTGAAGTTCTGGAAGCCGCGCCGCCAAACACTGCTCACTGGATTGCCCGTGGCACCTCGGTCACAGCAGAGCAATGGTTCTCGTTCGATTTGCAGCCCGACGGAACAACCAGGATATCGGCTCGTCAGAACTTCGATGGTCCCATGACATTCATGTTCGGAGAATCCATCCAGAAACAGATCACCGCCATGTACGACGAGTGGCTCAACATCCTGAAAACACAGGCAGAACAGGGCTGATTCGGGATTACTAGGCGTTACGTCCGTAACCGTCCCAACCGCGAATTCTTACTACTCCGTAATCGAACTGCGCTACCGTTGCGGCCAGACGTAAATCCACGCTAAGGCAGGTGGTGCAACATGGCTACACACCAAGTTACGATTCGTCGATGCTTCTGGGCATTTGAATTCCGCAGCGCCGCTAAACGACTTAGGAAGGCGCTCATTCTCCGTGGCCTCGATCCGCAGATGGGCTGGACCTCTAACGACCTGGAAGTTGCCGTCAACGGCGACCGGGTCTACTCCTACAAGGACGAGAAAGAACTTCCGGACGATAAGGTGCTGATTAACCGCGTTCGGGCGAAAGTCTGGGAGTCCCGCTCGTTTTAGCCCCGAGCTCCCTCCTCCCCAATTTCCACAGCTCCCCGTGATATGATGTCGTCATTAGTTTTCCTTATCGCAGTATAAGGAATTGTGTGGGTCCCCGACCTTCCGCCCTGGAGCGCATCTTTGGATTTCCAACTGAACGACGAGCAGCAGCAACTACGCAAAAGTGTCCGCGAATTCGCCGAGCGCGAAATAGCTCCTCACGTAATGGAATGGGATGAAGCCTCCCGCTTTCCCATGGAAACGGTGAAGGAACTCGGCAAGATGGGCCTTTTAGGCGTCATCTTCCCCGCCGAATACGGCGGCGCCGGCATGGGCTATATCGAGTACGTCATCGCCATCGAAGAGCTCTCGCGCGTAGATGGGTCCGTCGGCATCATCGTCGCGGCCCACACTTCTCTCTGCTCGAATCACATCTTCATCGCCGGGAACGAGACGCAGAAACAGAAATACATTCCCAAACTCGCCACAGGAGAATTCATTGGCGCATGGGGATTGACTGAGCCCGGCTCTGGATCCGACGCCGGCGGCGCTCGTTGCTCGGCCGTGCGTAAGGGCGATAAATGGGTCCTCAATGGCACCAAGACATTCATCACCAACGGTTCCTACGCGGACGTTTACGTCGTAGTCGCCGTCACCGACAAAGCCGCTCGTACCCACGGTCTCTCCGGCTTTATAGTCGAGAAGGGAACCAAGGGTTTTCGCCCCGGTAAGAAAGAGAACAAACTCGGTCTCCGCGCCAGCGATACATCTGAACTGATTTTTGAAGATTGCGAAATTCCTGCTGAGAACCTGCTCGGACACGAAGGCGAAGGTTTCGTGGATGCCATGCGCATTCTCGACGGAGGACGGATTTCTATCGCGTCACTCGGCCTCGGCATGGCTCAGGGAGCTTACGAATCCGCAGTCAAGTACAGCAAGCAGCGCAAGCAATTCGGTAAGGCTATCAGTGAATTTCAGGCTATCCAGTGGAAGTTAGCAGACATGGCCACTGAGATCGATGCCGCGCGCCTGCTCACTCTTCGCGCTGCCTGGCTCAAAGACAATCACATGAAGACAACCCTCGAGTCGTCTATGGCAAAGCTCTATACCAGCGAAGTCGCTGTTCGCGCTGCCAACGAGGCGGTACAGATTCACGGCGGCTACGGCTTCATCAAGGACTATCCAGCAGAGAAGTTCTATCGCGACGTGAAGCTTTGCACCATCGGCGAGGGTACCAGCGAAATCCAGCGCATGGTCATCTCCCGCCAGATTCTCAAAGACTAATTTTTCTGATGCCGGACCCTCGGGAATTTAGGCGGGCATTTGCCCGCCTAGTCTTTACTCTCCTTCGAGTGCCACTCGATCAACTTCTTCGTCAGCAAGACGAGTCCCAATATCTGTGTCCACTCGGAAACGATATTTCCAATCACCTGGCCCCACTTGCCCTCTGAATCCATTCGAACGTACATCAACAACCAGATCAGTCCGGTGACCAGCAAGAAGATTGTTAATGAGTGTTCCCGCAGCGTCTCCAGGGTTCGCGGAAGGAGTTCTTTCGGCGGCTTCTTGCTCTCCGAAGACCCCCTTTCGTAGAGATGTTTGGTCGCGAAAACCATTACCACCATGCCAGTCCAGTCGGCGATGGCGTTACCGAAGAACGATCCCCAGTGAGTCGAAGGGTCCGAAATCCTATACAGCACGATCCATAGGACGAGTATGAAGGTGGCGACGATGCTGAGTGAATGTCTCGCCAAAAAGCTCTTACGGCTCCCGCGCTTTTTCCCCATGCATGCTCAGAGAGGCCTAAAGCAAGCTGAGTTGTAGCAGCTGAAGAGGCACCCACGGATTCCCGCCCAAAAGCAGCGATTTGCTGCAATCGAATCAGTTACTTACGTAACCCCGTAAGGCGATTTCATGAGCCTGAGTAGCTGCATCCAAAGCTATCATTCTTCCAATTTGGGCTCAGGTCAGCCGCATACGGCGAACCTTGAGGTTCGTACAGAGAAGGGGGATGGCAAATGAAAGGCTTTTGCATTGCGACGGTTTTGACCATCGGGCTGATGGGATCAGCGGCGGTTGCGAAGGACCACTTCTATCAGAAGGGCCGCCTGATGAGCATGGAATCGGTATCGTGCGGCTATGCCGAAAACTCCGGCAAGACATTCGTCGGTGAAATAGTAGGAACCGATGGTGCGCACAAGAAGACCAAGGAGATGCTCTGTCAGGAATACATCCTGCGTGGTGAGCGTGTTCTTTATCGGATTCGTCCTCGCGACGAGAAGCATCCAGTGCTCTTGCCCATTGGTGAAGACGCGGATTTCCGGATTCAAAAGGATCGGCTTTTTTTGAAAGTCACTGAATTCGACAGTGGTAAAGAGAGGGATTACAACGTGGTCTCTATGACGCCGGTTGAGAAATCGACTGAAGAGACTACTGCTCAGAAGCACTAATGCCCCAAACCGGGTACTAAGGTTACTACCGGGTTCCCACGAGAGGGGCATTGTTTGTACACTCTGCCCGAATTAAAGTGGGGCTGCTGAGCAACAAGGCTAACTCTCGGGGGAGAGCTGCTACGAGCCTCAGCAACCATAAGGGCATCGCCGATGCGATGCCCTTAAACTTTGCCCCAACGAAGTGTTAGATTCGGCCCGCCTGCTCTGCCAGCGTTTGATACTCGTGTTCGCCGTTGCGCGACATCAAAACCCAAAGTGTATAGATTCCAAGCGCCGTCCCGAACGGGATCCTGATTAAGGAGATGCACGCCAGGATCATTGCCAACGTTCGTGCCCATCCCTCGCGTCGTAGCAATCCCCATCCAGCAGCAATTCCAAAGGCCCCCTTCGCTATCACCAGTAATCCGATGATCGAGAGCAATGGACGCAGGAAAAACAGAGGCGGTCCACCCGGTGGCACTTGCGTCAGCATGAAAGCGATCATCACTTTGCCGATGAAGAACACCATCAAGCCGCCGATGAGCGTGAAGATCGAATAAACGACCCACAATGCGCCAAGTAAGGTGATGTGGTTGGCGACTCGGTTTCCAGCTGGCAATGCCGGTACCAGGTGTACTGGTCTACCGCACCTGCCGCAGAAGCCAGAACCTACCGCGACGTCAGCTCCGCAACCATTGCAGTACATAGTTTGCCCTTCCTTACTGCGACTAATCCCAGCCACAGTTGTACCGCCCCATTGTTGGTTACGTGATATCGCCGCTGGAAGTTCCCAATCTTCTTGAAGGGTACTTCGCAACTCAAAAAACAAGGTCCCAAGGATCGTCCTTGGGACCTATCTAGACACTCTCTGAGCTACCAGTAGGTAAGCTTCACCTTATCCAGCCAGGTGGAATAATCCGTTTGCAGATAGTTGCCATCCATCTGGAATGCCGCTGACAGCGAACTCGCACTGGTCGACCGTGTCGCATAACTCATGTTGATGTAATGCTTGACGCCGTCGAGGGTGACCGATACATACTTGACCCGATTGTCGGTCGTGCGCTCGAATTCCCACACCAGATGGTGCCACTTGTACGCCGACGGTGCCGGACAAGCCACACCGGTGGCTACGAACTTTTCGTTGATGTCGTCCCAAACGTCAAACTGCTTTGTCTTCCGAATATCGCACTGTGTACCAAAGATGAAGTGCTTGCCGTTTGCCGACTGGTTTACGTCGAATTCCAACGCCTGCGGTGCCGAAGAATTTGTCAGATAGAAGTAGGAGTCATAAACGAAGTGGTGCGCCGACGGAGTTGCCGTGAGGTGCTTCCACCACAACGCCTGCGAATACGGTGTGGAGCCACCAATCCAGAACTTTGCCGAGTTTCCATCCATGGAAGGGCTGGATATATGCTGCGCCAGGCTATAAGGAGTTGTCGGTCCACTGCCGCCTGCACCTGCACAGACATCGCAACTTTCCCAACCGCTCATCTCGTCGATGTTCGTGTAAGAATTGCTGCTGCTAGTGTCGCCGGAGGTGGTGGAGGAAACGCTGATGGACATCGACTTCTTGTACACCGTTCCCTTCGAATCCCACGCCTGGAACACGACGTTGTGTGCTCCAGCGGACATGCTCAGGGACGTGCTGATCGAGCCTGACTGTATCGAGTATTTGCTGATGTTATCGATGTAGATCTTGAAAGTTGTTATCGAAACTCCGCTGGTGGACTTCGCAGTTGCTACAAACTTGGTTGGTGATGAAACGGTGGTCGAAGATGGAGAGGAAACGGTGATCTGCGCCAAACCGGGCAGACAAAAAGTAGAAATTAGAAAAGCCAGTGTCAAAGATCTCAAAGTGCATACTCCGGGGGAAGGGTATGTCGCTGCCTAACGTCCCAAGAAATGTACTCAATGATCTACTCTGGATACATAGGTACTTAACCGTAGTACGTAAGCCTAAAATTGCGCATCTCACCTCGAGTAGTTTTACTGAGTTTCCGGTTCGCGATAAATTCAAACTCAATGGTTAGAGCAGTGCCTGTCCTAAATAGCTAACCATCCTGTATTACCTGCGTCCTTAAGAAATGAAACGGGGAGCAAAAATGCATAAATTGGTTGGACTTACGCTGCTCGGAACGATTCTGCTGTTCGTTTCCTGCAGGACCAAGCCGAACATCACGCAAGAAGAACTGTCTCGTCGCACACAGGAACTTTTTGATTCTGTGGCCGCGGGCGACAAGTCTCCCTGGCAGAAATACTTTGCCGACGACGCCATGTACTTCGACGAAAAGGGTCGCAACATGAACAAGTCCGCCCTCGTCGCTGACATCTCCCCGTTGCCCAAGGGTTACTCCGGCAGTATTCATTTGGGCAAAGTGCAAAGCCACATCGAGGGCAACGTCGCCCTTATGAGTTACGACCTGGACGAAAAGGAAAGCATCTTCGGGCAGGACCTGACTGCACGCTATCATGCGACCGACACTTGGATGTTCCGCAATGGCCAGTGGCAAATCGTAGCTGGTCAAGTCCTTCGATATTACGAAGATCCCGCGCAGGGTCCGCTCGATTCCCACAAGGTATCCGCCTACACTGGAACCTACGAACTCGCTCCCGGGAATACCCTGACCGTATCTTCAGACGGGAAACAACTGTTTCGCCAGCGCGGCGACCGTCCCAAGGAAGCCCTCATGCCGGAAGCCGGCGACATCTTCTTCCGCAAAGGTGTCGAAGGCCGCATCCTTTTTCACTTTGCCGCTAACGGCAAGGTGGACACGCTGATCGATCGCCGCAATAACGAAGACGTAGTCTGGAAAAAGGTGAATTAGGCCGAACTTCTGAACAGAATGGCCTTAGAATTGTGCACCGGAAACCTCCAGTCAGCATCTCAGGAAGTAGAGGCGGTGGTTATGAGCGCGACAGGAAGTGCATTAGGAGTGAACACGGTTCCTTTGGGCAACGCGGTCTTCTGCGTCAATTGCGAA
>Ga0163163_10001048_pt1 | contig 23404 bp, 24 predicted proteins | sample S65metaG_FD_119766 | JGI IMG/M metagenome (GOLD analysis project Ga0163163, IMG submission 119766) | Switchgrass rhizosphere microbial communities from Kellogg Biological Station, Michigan, USA - S6-5 metaG | ecosystem: Host-associated > Plants > Roots > Rhizosphere > Soil | place: USA...
ACCGTCAAGGTATGGAAGTCGAGCGCACCGGTGCGCGTGCGACTCGGCGTGGTGATCCTCGCTTCCGTCCTGGTGAGCCCCCACTTGATCGTGTACGACGCGACGGTCCTTGTCCTCCCCTTGATATGGTTCGGCGCGTACGTGCAAGAACGCGGTCCGAGCCCGGAGGCCGCGAGGTTCTGGACGTGCGTCTATTGGCTGTTTGTGACGTTGCTTGCGCCCACCGCCGCGGCGATCGCGATTCAGGTCTCTGTGCTCGTGATGATCCGGCTTCTTGTACTGATCACTCGAACCGCCGCATCCAACGGTCACAAATCTTCGGCAGTGGCGGCCTACCTCGTTCCTGTTACTGACCGGGTAGGCGCGAACCGCGGAGTACTCACGGCGACATGAACCCCGGGAAAGGGTCGTTCGTCGATCTGGCGTTTCGTTAGAGACTACGGACTGACTTCGAGGTCGGGATCCAGGGGCGTCCTGACACCCGTGCGGGCATTCGTGTAATACAGCGTGTATTTGTAGGTGACCGCCGGAGTCGATGCCGAAAAGCGGAAATGCGCCGCGGGCTTGATGACGTACACGAGGGCGTCGACGCCTCCCGCCGGCACGTGTACCGTATCTCTCGGACTCGAGTGCTTGTCGATGGGTTCGGCCGGCGCGTCGCCGTGTTTCTTCGATGGCTGGAACTCGCCGAACGGGATTGTGACCTCGTACGGATCGTCGCCGTTGTTCTGGACGGTGAAAACCGCCTTTCCGCCAGCTCGTGCCCACACGATCTTGCGGTCCGCAGCCGTCGGATCGCCGTTGTCGTAGTCAATTGCACCGCCGGCGATCGTAAACACGATCGAATTCGGCTTCGTCTGTTGTACCTCGTCGTCGAGAATGTGGCTCATTGCGTGACTCCTTTCTTCTCGCGGGCCGCCAGGCCCGCGTCAATCGCCCGCTTGAGGGCTCGGCCGAGCGGCTGCAGCTCGTCGTCGGCAGCGATCATGTTCGGCTCGTACCCCAGGGCGACGGCCTTCCGCACCGCTTCACCTCCGGCCGAACGCTCGTCGAGCGCGGCATACACCTTGGCGGTCCGAATCCAGACGTCGCGATTGTTCGGTGCCAGGATTGCGGCTTCGGCGGCATGCCGCTCCGCCTCCGCACGGTGTCCCAGCTTCGCCTCGCAATTGGCGAGGAGGACCACGGCAAACGCGTCACGCGGGTTGATGTGCAAATCGTCTCGCGCCAGCGTCATCGCGTCTTCGTAGGCCTTCCGTGCCTCAGCGCCGCGGCCGAGCCGCCCGTACACGTCGCCGAGCGACTTGTACAGCGTCGCCTTCCGCGGCTGATGCGCAATGGCGTCGGTGTACGCCTGCCGCGCCTGCTCGTACTGCTTCGTTGTGTAGTAGGCCAGCCCCAGATTCGCGAACGCCGCCGAGTTGGCGTCGAGCCTCACCGCGTGCTCGTAGTAGCCGATCGCCTGCGGCAGGTTGCCCAGCATGTGGTACGTCGTGCCGAGCATCTGGTACGCCCCCGAAAACGTCGGCTGCAGCTCCGTCGTCTTCTTCAGGGCCTGGAGCGCACCGTCGTAGTTGCCACTCGCATACAGCACGTGGCCGAGAGAATAGTAGTTGTTCCAGAACGGCCGCAGCGCGATGGCCTGGTTCAGCTCGACCAGAGCCGCCGGGTGATCGCCGATCGTAGAGAGCACACGGCCGAGCAGCCGGTGCGTCTCGTCGCTGTCGGGCTGCAGCGCCAGCGCGCGGCGCAGCGATCCGGTCGCTTCCTCATAGTGACCCGTCTGCGACTGCATGAGGCCCAGCGCGTAATAGACCGGCGCGAGGTCATCGTCCAGCGTCAGGGCCCTGGTCACGGCCGCCGTGGCTGCGGCCGCAACTTCCGGGCGTTTGTCGGCCGTGTACTGCTTCCACAACGCCTCACCGAGGGCCGCGAATGCCGACGCGAAGCGCGGATCGAGGGCCGTCGCCCGGTTGAACAGCTCGATCGCGCGCTCGATATTGCCGGCGACGTCGTATCGATCGAGCAGCGCGCGTGCCTCCGAGTACGCGTGCAGCGCGTCGGCGCTCGACGTCGGTAGCTTGCGGATGCGCGCCCATTCGGTCGGCGACAACGTGTGTGGAAAGGCGCCGTCCCGCGTCAGCGCCCTCCCAAGTTCGTCGAGCAGCACGCGCTCGACGCTCAGCAGGTCGCCGTCAATGGTCTGCGTCCATACATCGGCGGCTGTCGCGCTCTGCCGCAACCTTGCGTCCACGACGGTTGCCGGCGCGACGGCGCGTACGGTGAGCGCAATGACGTGCGTCACGCCAAGCTCACGGCGCGCCTGGTCGAGATCCGCCCGCCGATCGCGCAATTCACCGGTTACCGCCATCGGCAGTACCGTCAACCCTGACACCGACCCGAAGTTCGTGGCGACCACGGCTGCGAGCCCCGCGCCGACATAGTCGCCGCGAACGTCGCCGGCTCGATTGTCCACCGGCAGAATGGCAACCACCGCCGGCGGCCCTGTTGTCACGACGACGCGATGCCGAGCCGGCCCTCGCAGCAGCAGCGGTGTAGCAACCCCTGCGCCAACGACGATGGCCAGTAGGATTGCCGCCAGGAGCCAGCGTCGGGACGCGGCCGCCCGCAGCACTGAGCGCGCGACCGTCGTTCGGTTCGGCGGTCCATCACGCGCCGATCTCAGCGCGTCGGCCAGCTCCGCCGCCGATTGGTACCGATTGCGCGGCTCCCGTTCGAGTGCCCTCGCGATGACCGCGCTGAGCGCGCGCGGCACGCGAACATCGATGGCATCTGCCGCGGGCGCCGCCATGGTCGACATCGCGACCGCAAGCGCGACGGCGTCGGTCTCGGGGTACGGCCGCCGTCCCGTCGCCATCTCGAACAGCACGACGCCAAGGCTGTAGATATCCGAGCGCACATCGGCGTCGCCGGCGATCAACTGCTCGGGCGCCATGTAGATCGGCGTGCCGGCCTTGTCCAGCATGAGCGATGGTTCGCGAGTCACCGTGGGGCTGTCGAGCGGCTCCACCGGCGTGACGATCTTCGCGACGCCGAAGTCCAGCACCTTCACGGCGCCGTTGCTCATCAGCTGAACATTCGACGGCTTCAGATCGCGGTGGATGACGCCGTGCGCGTGCGCCGTGGCGACGGCGTCGGAGAGCTGGCGTCCAATCGCGAGCACCTGGTCGGGCGGGAGCGGCCCGCCCGCGAGCCGGGCGCGCAGGCTCTCGCCGTCGACGTACTCCATGACGATGACGGCGCCGTCGGCGTCCTCGATGACGTCGTAGATGCTGGCGATGTTGGGGTGGGTGAGGCGCGCCGCCGCGCGCGCCTCATGGAGGACGCGCGCATGGATGTCGGCGCCGGACTGCTCGCGGGTGTTCAGCCGCTTCAGCGCCACCTTGCGCCGCAGACGTGGGTCATAGCCGAGGAACACCTCGCCCATGCCCCCGGCGCCGAGCCGTTCGATGATCTCGTACGGGCCGACCGCCGTGGCTAGCACCGTGGTGCCTCCAGGACTTCGGCGTTCTTGGAGCGTCCCGCTTCAGCTCCAGCCGTCAGTGCTACGTGGCGTCCGGTGTGAGCGTCGCTCCCACTCCGGTCATCCGCGTCGCGGGTATTGCCATCCCGGCAGAAACTGACCTTCGTGCAATTGTCGCACCACGAAAAATACACGGCTTCCCGAGCGGGCAAGAGTGCGCCGAAGGCTTCCCTGCCGGAGTGGCGGCAACTGCCGCCGGAATGTCGCATCGGCGTCGAAGGTCAGCGCTCCGTCCCAGCGACCGTGGCGGATTTGTGGGCGACTCCGCTCCGGCTAGTCAGATTACTGCCTGCAAAGCAAACATCCCCGAAACGCTTGCGTCGTCCGGACCAGGCAACCGCCACAGATCGGAGGCTGGCACAACCCGTGCGAACTCCCATCGTCCGGAGTCTTCTTCGATGAGCACGGGCGTGAATGGTTCTGCGTATGAAGCCCTCGGATAAAGCCGCTGGCGAACACGCGATCGATATTGCCCGTGGCCTCGAAGTCGTCGGCGATTTCGCTGTTGATGCCCGCCGGTGCCCACGACTCGCTCGGCCCGTATGTCGATTGGCCATCGGGCAGTTGTGAGAACAGCTGTTCGCTCGCCCAGGCGCCAGCCGGCGCGGTCCCGATCGACGCGACCGCGACGACCACCGCCACAAATCCGTGGATCGCTTTCATGACAACTCCCAAGCCCGATGGCCGGCAATCGACAGGTCCGATCACACAGCATGGTGCCAGGGCCGGACCGCGTCTACGCAGCGATTGGCTTTTTCTGCGCGAATCTTGGCGGGAGGCCGGAGTGATTACGCGCGGGGCTGCAGCGATTTTCGGTAGGCGCTGGGGGACGTTCGTGCGTGACGCCGAAACACGCGGTTGAACTGCGAGATCGACTGGAATCCGGCACGGTCGGCCACGAAGAGCGGCCGCGGCACGTACACGCTCACCGTGACGAACGTCGCCAAGAGCGGCTACACGTTCGACGCGGCCAGCAGCGTTCTGACGAGGAGCATCACCAAATAGATATCGAGGTTGCGCGACAGCGCGCTCATTTGAAGCGCCCTCGTGGAGCTATGGCCTCAGACGCCGCACCTCGGACTCGAATTGCGCCACGGTGAGCCCTGTGTATCGTTTCGCTCTGAGGGCATGACTGACCGACGTCGCAATCCGACCAGCCTCGACCCCTAAGGCCCCAGCCACATCTTGTGAAATCCGATACTTGCCGTCCTTGTGCGACTCTAGAAGGAGGATCAGTTCCGCGCCATTGTCAAAGGGAGGAAGGTCCGTGTCTACCAGAGACACATCAACACCGTCGATAACGGTATGTCCGCCCCAATGCTTGACGATGACTGGCCGCGACAACCCCGGCGCTTGAGACGTCACAGCGCTACGCTGGATGGTCGGCCTGCGCAATCGCAATCGCCGACAAAGCGCAGATCAAAACGAGCAGTTTCTTGGTCACGTGGTTGTGCTTCTAGAATCCACTTGTTGTGATGGTGCGCGCGATCTGGCTGATCGTCGCCGGGGCTTTCGCTGCAGGCGTGATACCGCACTCGCGCTTGAAGTCGCGGCTCAAACGACGTGCCTAGAGCGCGTTTCGGATCGGTGTAGTACGTGGGGTCCGCCTTCAGGCGGTAGGTCCGGCTGAGGCCGGACCCCACGTACGACGGTTTGCGGCCTTCTGATCGCCACATGGATATGGACCATGCTCTCGTTGAACCCGACCAACTCGGCGATCATCTTCATGGCGAGCCGGGAGGCATCAGCGCCTCCCGTTCGTGGGGTTAAGGGTGTTCCCTTACTGGATCGCCGCCCCCTGCGTCTTGCGTTTCCGGCGCACGACCACGTAACCGACGCTCACCGCCACCGTCACTAATGCCAGAAGTAAGAACATCCCAGGCTCCTTTGTTAATCGGGTTGACGACTCTTAGAACACTCCAGGTACGAGGTGCCAGCCGACGCGACGGCAGTACTGTTGATACAGCGTGTCGGCGCTCAGCACGCGCTCTTCCATCAGCGCGCGCACGATCAGTGCCGTGTCGGCGATCAGGATGACCGCGACGTTCTGCGCCGTCGGGTGGGCGATCAGGAAGCCGATGTGCGTCACGAGATATCCCGTGTAGATCGGATGGCGCACGAGCGTGTACGGTCCGCGCACGACGACGCCGCGGTTGGCCGGCGCGAGACCGAAGCTGCGGCCCAGCGCGACCTTGGCGACCACCACGAGGGCGAGGCCCAACGCCGACAGGGTCGCGGTGGCGACGTCGGACGCCAGCGGCGAGCCGCCGCCTGGGCTCAGGAGAAACGGTCCGGCCAGCGACAGCGTCGTCATCACCGCCGCCGTGAGGGATCGGTCGACGATGCGCGCCCGCCGGCGCACGATCGTCAAGACGACGACGAGCGACTCCCCCGCCAGAAGCAGCAGGCCCGTGAAGTGGCCCGTGCGCATGTAATCGGCGAAAATGTTGACGCAGAGCATCGTGAACAGGGCGCCGATGGCGACGCGCGCCAGGAGGTCGTTGATCACGTCACGCGTCGTGAGGTGGCGCCGCGGCTGTTCGGAGTTTTCTGGGCCGGTCACTGCACCTCCATCCGCCGCGCCGCCTGCGGGCGCGACACGGGCTTGGCCGCCGGGGGCGTGTCAGCCGATCCCACAAAATACGACGCGCAGGCCGCGTCGAGCAGCTCCCGGGTGATGACCGGTTCGATGCCGCGGTATCGGCAGAGCGCCGTGACCTGATCCAGCAGGTCGCGGGGGTGGCACGAGCGTAGCGGGCGGCCGGCCGGGTGGTAGTGACGGCGCTGCAGGTAGGCCACCATCACCTGATGAAACTTCAGATTCCGGCGCCGGCAGTTCAGTTCGAAGATCCTGGTGAACTGATCCACTGACGGATCGACGATCGGGATTTTGTAAGGAATACGGCGGAGAAACGCCTCGTCCGCGAGCGACTCGGGCTGCAGGTTCGTCGCAAACACGATCAGGACGTCGAACGGCACCTGGAATTTCTTGCCCGTATGAAGGGTCAGGTAGTCGACGCGGCTTTCCAGCGGCACGATCCACCGGTTCAACAGGTCCTGAGGACTGATTCGCTGCCGTCCGAAGTCGTCGACGAGGAACACGCCGCCGTTGGCCTTCAACTGAATCGGCGCCTCGTAGAACTTCGCCAGCGGATTGAAGGCCAGGTCCAGCATGTCGAGCGTGAGCTCGCCACCGACCATGACGACCGGGCGCCGGATCCGCACCCATCGCCGATCGCGCGGCGCCACCGCGACAATGCTCGACGAATCCGTGTCGGCCTCGAGCGAGTCGTGGTTGATTGGATCGAACATCGTGATGGTGTGGCCGTCGACGTCGATCGCATGCGGCATGTACATGTCGCCCCCGAGCGTGCGGCCCAGGCCTTCCGCGATCACGGTCTTCCCGTTTCCGGGCGGCCCGTACAGAAACATCGCCTTGTTCGCATTCAGCGCCGGACCGATCTGCTCGAGGATCTGGTCGGCGACGACGAGATGCGAGAAGCCCCGCCGGAGCCGCTCGCGATCGAGATAACCGCGTGCAGCCGACAGCGCGTGCATCTGCGCGACGTAGCTGGCGAGCGGTACCGGCGCCGGCCCGACGTACTGGCTGGCGTCGAAATACTGGCGGGCGCGATCGCGGCCGCCGTCGGTCAGCGTGTAGCGGTAACCCGCGGATCCGGAGCCCGTCGTGCCGCGGACCTCGACCAGCTGTTCGGAGCGCATACGCTCGATCAGGGGTTCGAGCATTCCGTACGGCAGGCGGATGCGATCGGCCACGACCAGGCCGGTCGCCTCGCCCGTATACAACGTCTTGATCAGCAGGCGCTCGACCTGATCGACGCTGAGGCCTGTGTCCTGCAGCGACGTCGGCACCGGCGGCGCGGGCGCGGTGGCGGCACAGTCGGCTGCCTCGACGGCCGGGGCATTGTGGGCGGCAGTGGCGGTGGCAACGGCGCTCATTTGTGCGCCATCGGTACGATGACCTGGACGAACTTGATCGCGGCCGGCCCGATGGTCACGATGAAGATCGCGGGAAAGATGCAGAACACCAGCGGGAAGACCATCTTGACGCCCGTCTTCGCCGCGGCTTCCTCGGCCCGTTGCCGGCGCTTGGTCCGCACCGTCTCGGAGTGGACGCGCAACGACTGCGCCACGCTGGTCCCGAACTTGTCGGTCTGCACCAGCATCGCGACGAGCGAGATGATGTCGTCCACACCGGTCCGATCGCCGAGATTCTTGAGCGCGTCGGACCGGGCCTTGCCGGCGCGCAACTCGAGATTGATCAGCCGCAGCTCATCGGAGAGATCCGGATGCGCGAACGCGATCTCCTCTCCGACGCGCTGAATGGCCTGATCGAGGCCGAGCCCCGCTTCCACGCTCACCACCAGAAGGTCGAGCGCGTCGGCCAGTCCCAGGCGGATGCGATGCTGACGGCGCTTCGCCAGGCGTCCGAGCGCCATGGTCGGCAGCAGGTAGCCGAGGGCGGCCCCGGTGATCGCCACCAGGAGGTTCGGGCGCACGATCACGGGCGATGCGAGCAGCGCAAACACCAACAGGGCGCAGCCCAGGCGAATGCCGAAGAAGACGGCGATCGCTTCGTGACTGCGGTAGCCGGCCATCGTCAGCTTGCGCTGGAGTTTACCCATCTCCGCCGGCGACTGCGGCGCGACGCGGCCGATTTTCTTGAGCGTGTCGATGACGACGCGGTTGTAGCCGGGATCGTCGGCAGGCTGCGCGACGCGTTCACCGGTCAGCACCTCGCTCAGGCGGCGCTCGATGGTGGCCGCGTTGGCGGGCGCGAGCGCCATCGCGGCGGCGGCCACGAGCAGCGACGCGAACAGAAACGCGAGAAGCGGAATCAGCAGCATCACATCTACACCTCGATCTTGATCACGTGCCGAATCCAGAAAAAGCCGACGGTTTGCATCACGAGCGCACCGGTCAGCATGGTTTGCCCCATTCGCTCGCGAAAGAGGAGATTCATGTGCTCGGGGTTGATGAACGTCAGCGCAACGGCGAGCGCCGCCGGCAGCGCGAGCAGCACGTAACCGGTGAAGCGGCCGTGCGCGGTGTGGACGCGGACCTGCCGCTTGATTTTGAAGCGCTCGCGCACGACGTGCGCGAGGTTGTCGAGAATCTCGGAAAGGTTGCCGCCGGTGTCCCGCTGGATGAGCACGGCGGTGACGAAGAAGCGCACGTCGAGAATCGCGACGCGGGCCGCCATCTCGTTCAGGGCGTCGCGCAGCGGCAGGCCGTAGTTCTGCTGATCGAACGTCTTCTTGAACTCCGGACCGACCGGGTCGCTGAGCTCGTCGGCGACCATGCCGAGCGCGGTCTGAAACGCGTGTCCCGCGCGGATGGCGCGCGCCAGCAGATCGAGCGCTTCAGGAAACTGCTCTTCGAAGCGCTTCTGCCTGGCGGACCGGCGGTGCTTGAGAAAGCCGAACGGCGCCGCGGCGACCACGAGTCCGGCGAGCGGCGCCGCGAACGGCTGATGCACGAACAGCGACACGAGCAAGGCGGCGACCGTCCCCGCGACCAGGCTCATGATGACGACGGCGCTCGGCGTCGTGGGCACGCCTGACTGGTCGATGAGCCGCGCCAGCCGCGAGCCCATGCCCGACTGCGCGAGCAGCCGATCGAGCTCCGGCAGCGGCCCCTTGCGCGTGTGCTTGACGACCGTCTCGTCGGTCGAGGGCGTGTCGGTGGTCGCCGCCGGCATCGAGATGTCGAGCAGCCGGCGGTCGAGGCGCCGCGCCGCCAGCACGCCCGGCACCCGCATCATCGCGGTGTAGCCACCCATGATGATGCCGACCACGAGCACGAAGACGATCAATGCCAGCAGCATCAGCGCACCTCCGTGACGCCTGAGAACATGTCCGCCGGCAGATGAATGCCTGATGCCTTCAGCCGCTCGCAGCATTTCGGGCGCACGCCGGTCGCCCGGAACCGGCCGATGACCTTGCCGTCCTGCGTGATCCCCATCTTCTCGAACACGAAGATCTCCTGCATGGTGATGGTGTCGCCTTCCATGCCGGTGATCTCGGAAATGCTCGTGATCTTGCGCGAGCCGTCGCTCAGCCGCGTCTGCTGCACGACGAACTGGATCGCCGACGCAATCTGCTGGCGCATCGCGCGCTCGGGTAGATTCGTCGCGCCCATGGCAATCATGGTTTCGATGCGGGTCAGCGCGTCGCGCGGCGTGTTGGCGTGGATCGTGGTGAGCGATCCGTCGTGCCCGGTGTTCATCGCCTGCAGCATGTCCAGCGCTTCCTCGCCGCGGACCTCTCCGACGACGATCCGATCGGGACGCATTCGCAGGGCGTTGATCATGAGCTGGCGCTGCCGGACCGCGCCTTTGCCCTCGATGTTGGGCGGACGGGTCTCGAGCCTCGCCACGTGGTCCTGGTGCAGCTGCAGCTCGGCGGCGTCTTCGATCGTGACGATCCGCTCGTGCTCGGAGATAAAACTCGACAACACGTTCAGGAGCGTCGTCTTGCCTGCGCCTGTGCCGCCGCTAATCAACCCGTTGAGCCGCGCCTTCACGCAATGCGACAGGAATTCGAGCATCGGCCGCGTCAGCGCGCGCAGCGTGACGAGGTCGTCGGACTTGAGGCGCTCGGCCGGAAACCGCCGGATCGACAGCAGCGCACCGTCGACCGCCAGCGGCGGGATGATCGCGTTCACACGTGACCCGTCGGGCAGCCGCGCGTCGACCATCGGCGAGCTGTCGTCGATGCGGCGCCCGACAGCGCTGACGATGCGGTCGATGACGCGCAGCAGATGGCGATCGTCCTGAAAGCTGGCCGAGACCCGCTCGAGGACGCCGTGGCGCTCGACGAACACGTTCTTGTAGCTATTGACGAGGATGTCGCTGATCGTCGGATCGCGCAGCAGCGGCTCGAGCGGCCCCAGGCCGAATACGTCGTCGAGGACCTCGACGAAGAGGGTTTCACGCTCGCCGAGACTGAGCGGTGTCCCCTCCTCCGCGAGCAGCTCGCCGAGCAGCGTCCGGATCTCGCTCTCGGCGCGCGTGCGGTCCGACTGCGCGAGCGCCTCGAGGTTGAGGCGATTGAGCAGCTTCCTGTGGACGGCGCCCTTGAGCTCCAGGTACTGCTGGCGCGGCGGCGGCGTGGTCTTCAAGGGGGACGGTGACGGCGCATGACCGTTGATGGGTGTCTTGAAGGTGGACGTCGGTGGCGGCGCAATACTGTTCATGGGTGATTACCAGACTGAGGCGATGCCGGCCGTCAGCCGCTCGAGGCCGGGGAGTTTGCGGCGCGCCGACGCGGGCGCCGGCACCGCGGCGCCGTTCGCCTCGAGAATCTGCCGGGTGAAGTGATCGAACTGCGACGCGATGTCGGAGTTGCCGGTCAGCGCGAGCGGCACGCCCGAGTTGAGCGCCGTCGACACGGTCTTGTAGTCGCTCGGGAACGTGTGATGGATCGGGTGTCCGAGCGCGCCTTCAATCTGCTTCGGGGGAATCGGATACGGCTCCTGCGCGCGGTTCAGCAGCACGCGCACACGTTCGCCGCACGCCCCGAGCTGCCGTACGCGATCGAGCAGCCGCTGTGAGTTGCGGATCGACGGCACGTCCGGATTGGCGACCAGGAAGATCGTGTCGGCGGTGTACAGGGCCGCGACCGTGCACGAATTGATCTGGCTGCCGCAGTCCACGAGGATGTACTCGTACTGGCGCGCCAGCAGGCGGAACAGCTCCTCGAGCGCGCCGCCGTCGGCGCCGCCGGGCCGATCGAACTGATCCGATCCCGCGAGGATCTCGAGGCCCGACTTGTGCTTGACCACCAGCTCTTTCAGGAATTCGCGATCCAGCCGGTGGAGGTTGTCGATCGCGTCGAGCAGGCTGTAGCGAGGGCGCACGCCGAGAAACAGCGCGACCTCGCCGAGCCCCGGCTTGAGGTCCACGATCACCGTCGATTTCTTGCTCAGGCGCGCCAGCTCGACGCCGCAATTCACCGACACCGTCGTCGTGCCCGCGCCGCCCTTGGCGCCGAAGAAGACGAGCGTCGTCGCCGACGCCCTGGCGCCCTGCGCCGTTTCGCGCCGCGCCGCGGTGCGGCGGACGGCACCATGAAAGGTTTCTTCGTCCGGCGGCCAGGCGAAGAACTCGTTGGCGCCGGCTCGCATGGACTGGAGGATCAGATCGGGGTCGGCCACTGAGGCGACCGCAAACAGGCCCGCACCCGCTGCGGACGCCCGGAGCCGCTCGATGTTCGACATCGCCGATGAGGCATCGCCGCGCGCGTCGACGATCATCATGTCGGGCGTCGCCCCGTCGCGGCCGGCACGATCGTCGATGACGCTGATCGGGATCGCCCCTGCGCGCAGCAGGCGTCCGAAATGCTTCTTGAATGTGTCGTCTTCCGACACGATGAGCGCGACCAGTTGAGCCATGACTTATTGCACCAGCCGAATCGCTTTGGCGAACGAGTTCTCCGGCGCCGGGGCCCCGGTGTCGTCGACCAGGCCGACAATCTGTGTGATGCGCCCCGGAATCGAATTCCCGACCGGCTGCTCGGCGAAGAATCCGAGGAAGTTTGCGATCTGGAAGTCGGCGACGCGGCCGTTGGCCTGTCCCTTGGCGTAGTAGTCGGGGTCGTAGAGTGGAATCGGAAACACACGCGGACTGACGGCAAACGCGCTGCCCTTCACGCACATGCAGCTCGTGTCCCAATGCGCACCGGGATCCTTGTCGATCAGAGCCTGAATGCCCTGAATAGTCGGGCCGCTCATGTCGCCGGGCTCCTGAACGATCTTCGTGCCCCGGACGATGACGCTCTGGTTGCAGTTGGCGATGTTGTCACGATAGAAATTGCCGCCGGTATCGCCGGGCATCTTCCACGAATAGTAGAAGCTCGGATTGATGTTGCTGCCGGTCCCGGCACGGAGCGTCAGCATCGTGCCGACATCCTTGGCCGTGGTGTAGCCGGTGTAGCCGGTATTGGGATCCGGTGGCGGCTTGAGCGCGACGTAGCTGTCCGCGTCTGGCATCAGCACGCCCTTGTTGGTGAACTCGTCGAACGTGGCGTTCGGCGGCGTGTTGTTCTCTTTCCACCGGTCCGGAATCATGAATGGCTTCACGCAGGTCATCGCGTTGGCGGCCGAGGCCTCCGCCGTGGCCGTGGCCGAGATGTCGACATTCACGACGCCGAAGAACGTGCCCATCAAGGTGTCGACGGGGTTGCCGCGCAGGGCGGTGCGGTACACCACCACTTGCACACGGTTGGCGATGCCGTTCGCGTCGACCGGAAACGTGACATCGGAAGAGAGGACCGACACCGGACCGCCCATGACCGGATTGGCGAGCGCTGCGTTCATCGCGCTCATCACCGCCGGCCCGGTGGACGTGCGATTCGTGTCGCTGTTGAAGACGAGCGCGACGGCGCCCGCGTGCGCTCCGGCATCAGCGGCGTTCTGCGCCTGCGAGCGCGCGGTCATAAACATCCCGACGTCGATCGCGAGCGTCGTCGCCGAGAGCATCGCCATGAAGCCGAGGCAGACGAAGACGAGCGACATGCCGCGCTCGTCGTGGACGAGATGGCGAACACTATTCCGCATAAGGCACCCTTTAGTTCCGCTTCCTGGCGAGCTCGGCCTGGTACTTCGCCTCGGCTTCTTTGGCTTTGGCCGCGGCTTCATCGAGGGCCTTCTGATGGGTCTTCTCGATTTCAGCCGTCCGCTTCGCCTGCTCGCTGGCGATCCTGGCGGCCTCGGCATCCTTCTTGGCCTGGCGCTTCGCTTCTTCGGCCGCGACCTTCGCGGACTCGGCGTCTTTCCTGGCCTGCTCCCGCGCGGCTTTGGCCTGCAGTTCCTGCTGCGCCTTCTCCTGCCTGCTGTTCGCCTCTTCCTGTTTCTTCAACTGCTTCGCGCTCGGCTGCTTGACCGCCGCGTCCTGTTTGTTCGATCGATCGAACGTGTGCTGCTCGCTTGCGGTGAGCGGGCGCGCCGCCAGGGCGGCGGGCGCGACGGTGGCGGTCGCCGGCAGCGCTCCGGTGTTCGGCCCGACGACTACAACCGGCGGATGCGGCGGATTCAGGATGGCGGCGGCGGACGCCGGCGACAGCGCGGCGGACGGCGTCACCGCCGGCGCGGGCGATGGCGCGGGCACTGCCGCGGCGGCCGTCGCGGCTCCGATCGCGGCGCGGGCCGGGGTGAACGCGGGCGGCAGCGGCTCGATCAGCTTCTTCGCGGGGATCGGCGGCAGGAACGGCTCGGGCGTGCTCGGCAGCGTTGGCGTCACGCCGGACGACGACCGAGCGAGAATCTGTGGCGTGATCATCACGACCATCTCGGTTTGCTCTTTGCTCGCCGCTTTGCTCTTGAACAGCAGGCCGAGGATCGGAATATCGCCGATGCCCGGGATCTTCTGCAGCGTGGAGTTCATCGAGTTGTTGATGAGGCCGGCGATCGCAAACGTCTGCCCGTCCATCAGGTCGACTTCGGTCTCGGTGCGGCGCGTGCTGAGCGCGGGGATCCGGAATCCCTGCAGCATGACGCCGTTCGCGAAGTCCAGCGTGCTCACCTCGGGCCGGACTTTCAGGTGGACGCGGTCGCCGTGAATCACCGGCGTGAAGTTCAGCCGCACGCCAAACTCCTTGTAGACAACCGAGATGGCGTTGCTCTGGCCCCCCTGCGCAATTGGCACCGGGAACTCGCCGCCGGCCAGGAAGCTCGCCTCCTTGCCGCTCTCCGCCACGAGATTCGGCTCGGCGAGACTCTGGAACTGCCCTTTCGTCTGCAGTGCCTTGATCACGGTGCCGAGCTGGTGCTTCGCGTCGAACAGGAACAGGTTGAGGAAGTCGCTGAAGACCAGCTTTTCGCGCGTGGGGTCCGAGTTGTCGAATACCGGCGCGACGGTTGACGTCGTCGAACGGGCGAGAACGTCCTTGTAGCCGTTCGGGCCGGTGAAGAGAGACGCCCCCAGGTCGGTAATCGCGCTGCGGCTGACCTCGGCGAAGCGGACGCGCAGCAGAACCTGATTGCTGGCCGTGCTCTCCTGGATGCGCAGCATGTTGACGACTTCGTCGGCCTTGTCGACGTAGCCACCGGCGACGACGAAGGCCTTGTCGAAGGTCTCCTTGTTCGACACCAGGCCGGAGAGGACGATCCCCTTGCCGCTGCTCTGAGCGTCGATCGACTCACCCGGGAACAGCCGCTTCATCTGTTCGTTGAGGCGCGCCAGATCGCGCTGCACCACGACCTCGTAGCGATGGAGGCCGCCGCTGCGCTCCCAGACATACATGGAGATCGTCCCCGGCGTCTTGCCGTTGACGAGCAGCTGGTTCGCCGAGGTGACGACGGCGTCGGCCACGTCGGCGCTGGTGAGCGAGACGCGCGCGATCGCGCTGCCGACATCCACGACGATGGAACGGCCGACCAGCAGCCGCACGGCCGACACGTCGTCGGCATAGGCGGCGCGCGGCGCGGTTACCGCGATCAGGAGGAGGAGAACGAATTTGCGCATGTTCATTGTTCCTGGCGCACGACTTCGTGCGCGCGTTTGTCACCGCGGATGATCTCAACCGTCGGCAGCTCGGGTACGGCTGCGACGACGACAGGCTTGGAGCTCGACACCGACGCCATGCGTGTGCGAGCCACGGCGGTGCGCGTCGGCGCACCGAGTCCGAACAGCGCGGCGGGCCGGATGCCGTGTGTCTCCGGCATGGTCTTGTCGAGCGGGTTGCGAAGCGCGAGCTGAATCTTGCCTTCCGTGCTGGCAAGTGTCAGGCGCTCGGCCTCTTCCGGATCCACGAGCAGCGTGACGACGCTGACGGGCATCGGCTTGTTGCGGTCGGTGTCGCGCTCGATCTTGGTCCCGGCCGCGAGCACCTGCACGTTGGTCAGGATGACCTTCGACGTCATGTCGCCGCTCTGGCCGCTCGGGCTCACCGTGGCGACGACGTCCACGCGCGTGCCCGGCAGCACGTAGCCGGCGACGCCGATCACTTCGTTGACGCGAACCGATACCGCGCGCAGGCCGGGCGGAATTGCCGGCGGCAGTCCCGAGCCCGCTTCCTTCGACGCGAGTTTCATCGGCAGAATCGGCTCGTTCTGAATGAGCGGCAGGACGATGCCGCGGCCGATGGCGTCCTTCGGATCGGAAAGTGCGTTGGCCGGCGCGGCGTTGGCCGGCCAGTCGATGACGCGGATATCTTCACGCCGGAGCTCGGCGCCGATGTCGAGATCCGACGCGGCCACCACGACCGGGCGCGTCGGGATCGACACCGACCGGGCCGGCTGGCGCTGAACGTAGTTGTAGGTGGCAAAAGCCAGTGCGCCGCCGGCGGTCATCGCCAGCACGAACACCATGAACACTCGCATGCGAGCCATAAGTCAGGTACCCCTCGGTTTATTGCGATTCGTTGCGCATCGTCGCCGTCGCCGTCAGGGCGATCGGTGCGCCGGCTGTCGATCCGGCCACGAGCAGACTCGCGACCGGCTGGAGCACCATGAACTCGAACGGATAGGTGACCGTGACCAGCGACGCCGTCGCCGTGGCGCCGCCGCCGATATCGACGGTGGCGGCCGGGTTCACGATAACCGTCGCGTTGGCCACCGCGGTCGGGTCGAGCATTCCCGAGGTCAGGTAGCTTCGGACCCGCGTGTCGACGGCGCCGGCCACCGGACTCGGCATCACCGCGAGCCGCGCGCCCTCGCGGGCGGCATTGGTCAATATCTGCCAGGTCTGAAACGCACGGCCGAACTCGAAGATCCCGACCGACACGAGAAGAAGCAGCGGCAGGGTCAGCGCGGTTTCGAGAAGAGCGGTGCCTTGCTCGCCGCCCAGCCGTTTACATATCCGCCTCATCGCATCTCCTTCAGAATCCGAGAGCGGCCAGCGTGGCGCCGACGGCGATGGCCGGGGCGAACGCAAACCGGTTGTGCTCGAGCGGGCTTTCAATCGCCGCGGCGGCAGCCCGAGCTGAGACGATGAGGTGCGCCGTACCGCCGATGGTCTGCCGCAGACGGCGGCGCTGGACGGCGACGATCAGCGCGAGGACGCCGCCCGCGATTGCCGTGTAGACGAACGCGACGGCGATGTGCGTCGGTCCGATGACCGCGCCGATGGCCGCGAACAGCTTCACGTCGCCCGCGCCGGTGGCGCCGAACAGATGGCCCGGCAGCATCAGGACGAGTCCCAGCGCCAGTCCCACCAGCGATGCCGCGATCGTGAGATCGCTCAGGCCGAACACCGCGAAGGCGACGCCGCTGGCTGCGAGCAGCAGGGTCAGCGGGTTGGGCACGCGGCGCGTCGAGAGATCGATGCCGGCGGCGGCGCCGCAACCCCCGACGACCGTCGCGATCACCAGGAGATCAGATGGCTTGACCAATGTTTTGCCAGAACACCGCGTAGAGCGCGTCACCCAGAGCCGTGATTCCGGTCACGGCGACGACGGCGATCAACGCGGCGAGAAGTCCGTATTCGAGCAGGTCCTGACCTTCATCGCGAAGGATCAGACGGGCGATCGTCAGCACCACGGTCATGAGCCTTGCCTTTCGACAAAAGGGGGGGCGGAGCGATGCTCCGCCCCCGTTCCAGCTCCGCGTCCCGCGTTTAGGACGACGGCACCACCAGCTTGGCGGCGATCTGCGTGAAGATCGTGTTCACGTTGGAGCCGGCCGTCGTGATCGCGGCCACCGCGACGAGCGCGATCAACGCGACGAGCAGCGCGTACTCGAGCAGGTCCTGTCCTTCTTCGGCGTGCGCGAACTTCTTGAGACGAGCGATGAATTCCATGTCCGTTCCTCCAGCGCGTGAACTGACGCGCGCAGTAGCGAGTGCGAATTTCGGTCGCGGTGATGGCCGGCGACCGCGTGACGAACGGTGAAATCGCAACGGACGTGCCACACATGCTTTCAACACCACGCCGATCGCGCGCAAGTGATCGAACGGTGATGCGGTTAGCGCGGATTGCGAGGTGCGATGGGAGGGGTGTTCGAGTGCGCGGATCCAAATTCTGGTTCAGCACATTCGTAAGAACGCAACTGATTTCGTGGGAAGCGGCGTGCACCCGCAGGCGACACGAAGGACAACACGCGTTTTGCGCCTGATTCCTGAGGCCCAGCGTGCGGAACGGCAATTGCGATACCCACGTTATGCGACGCGCCTATCGCGAAGTGCTGATGTCGGTGGGCACCGTTGTGATCCTCCTGCTGACGCTGACGGCATTCGACGGCCGTGTCCGCGAACAGGTGTCGGGGCTCCTCAGGACGCATCCGCGAGTCGAAGCCGCGAGCGTCGGCTACCAGCTCCGCGATCTCACAAGTGTGATCGTGCAGGCCGCGCGCGATCAGAGTTTCGGACACGCACCGCTGCTGATCTTCGCGCTCGCATCCGCCGTACTCCTGTTGTTCATGCTGCGAACCTGAATGCCCATCGTCCTCGCCATCGAACCGGATCGCCGACAGGCCGCGCATTTGACGGCCATCCTGCGCCAGCAGGTGGGCGCCGAGTTGGTGCTCGCCGACACCACTGAGGGCGCGCTCGACGCGATCGGCAACCGCGTGCCCGATCTCGTGCTCGTTCCCGCGCTGCTTTCTCCCCAGGACGATGCCGCGCTGGCGGCGGCGCTGCGAGTGATCGCCGCGGCCGCGCACGTCCGCACGCTCACCATCCCGGTCCTCGCCAACCGTACAAGGCCGGTGGCGGCCCGCGGCATGCTCGCGAGATGGCGCCGGAGCCGCGAGGAGTCCCCCGAACCGGACGGCTGCGATCCGGCGGTGTTCGGCGAACAGATTTCGACCTATCTCAGGGAAGCGGCAGCGGAACGCGCGCAACTCGAACAGGAATTGCTCGAGGACGAGCCGTTTGTGGAAGCGCCCCCACCGGCGACCCGCGCCGCACTGATGGTCGTCGACCAGGCGCCGATCCAGCTGCACGCCTTCGAGCCGATCAGACGGTGGACGAACGACCCGGTCGTCGACGAACGCCCGATCGAGCTCGACGTCGTCGAACCGGTCCAACGGTGGACGACCGATCCGGTCCTCGACGAACGCCCGATCGAGCTAGACGTCGCGGAACCGGTCCAACCCTGGAGGGCCGATTCGGTCGATGAACTCCCGATCGAACTGAACGCCGTGGAACCGCTCCCACGGTGGACGGCCGATCCAATCGACTCCACCAGCGAGCTCGAGGATCCGCTGATCGATCTCTCCGAGGAGCTGGCGGGACTCTCCGACGAAGGCGATACCGAGCTATTCGACGGCGACCCGGTCGGCGTCTACACGATTGCGCTGGAGGCGGACGAATCCGCTGTCGAAGCTGTCGATCGTTCGCCGGCGATCCAGGAACCGGCCGCCATCGCGCACGTTCAACTCGAGCCGGCCGCGGCCGAAACGCTGGACGTCGAGCCGTTAGTCGAGACCGTGTTCGCCGAGCCGCCGGAACCACCGCGGGCGGATATTGAAGAGTGGGTGCCGATGTACCTCTCGCCGGGCCGCATGTGGCCGGCGCTCGAGGGGATGCCGGCGGAAAGCCCGGCACCGCGAACCGAGCAGCCCGACTGGATCGAGCTCGTCGCCTCGCTCCGCCAGGACCTCGAACGGCGCGGGGCGCGGCCGTCCGATGGCGCCAGCGCCGAGACGCAGCCACGGGTCAGGAAACACCGGGCGCAACCGAAGCAGGAGAAGCCGGTCCAGGACGAGTGGGGGTTCTTCGATCCGGAACAATGCGGCTTCTCGACGCTGCTGGCGAAGCTGGAAGAGATTACCGAAGAAGTTAGAACTTAGAACTGAGAACTTAGAACTGAGAGCTCAAGACTTAAAACTCAAGACTATCGGCAGTGCGACGAACGGGATGTGGCCGAAGAACTGGATCCACCAGCGGATATTGATCGCCGGTGGGCGGTGCGTGAGCAGCGGCACGATCCCGAGCGACATCACGACCCAGATGAGCGGCCCGTAGATCACCGCCACCGTCAGCGCGCCAGCGAGCGATGTCTCCGCGTCATGAATCCAGGATGACGACAGGACGAGCACGAGGAAGACGGCGGACCACGCGAACGCGACGCCGAAATGCATCAACAGACCGACTGCGGCCGTCCGCATGCCGCCGTCTAACGCCGAGGCGCCCAGCAGCGTGGACGCGACGCCTTGCCAGAGTCGCGTCACGGTCGACCCGTACGCGAACGCGGCCAGCGTGCTCGAGAACAGTCCATCCGCGACGCCGGTCACGAGCGCCGCGATCACCAGACGGGACAGCAGGTCGCTGGACACGGATTTCATCACTCGCTGAACCGGAACGCCCCGAATACGACGCTGGCGGTCATCGAACGCGTCAGTCTAGTGGACACCGCGGGACATCGTCAGCGTCGCGGGATCGGCGCCAAGGCGGCGGATCGCTGCTTCCCACAGGCGATCCGCTGGCGTGCTGAAAATCAGGTCGCGATCGATGTCGCTCATCAGCCACGAAGACTCCTCCAGCTCGGATTCAAGCTGGCCCGGTCCCCATCCGGAATAGCCGACGATGAGACGCGATTGCGCCGGCGGATTCGGTTCGAGCAGACGCCGCAGCAGGTCGGGCGACGTCGACAGGTAAAGACCGTCCGCGATCTTCATCCCGCGCAGCTCCTCCACTTCGTCCGGCTCTTCGCCGACGAGGACCCAGCTGCGATGCGGTTCGACCGGCCCGCCGACCCAGACCTGCAGCTCGCGATCGGTTGAGACCGGCGGATCGAGGTTCACGGTCACGCGCCCGGTCGTCACGAGCGGCCGGTTGACAACCAGCCCGAACGCGCCCTCCTCACTGTGCTTGCAGAGCAGCACGACGGTGCGGCTGAAGTTCGGATCCATCAGCTGAGGCATGGACAGAAGAAACGACGGCGCCAGCGACCGTGAGGAAGTCATCACTCAGATGATAACGCGCGCGCCACCGCGCGCAAGTCGTCGACGAAGCGTTGCATCTCTCTATGTCTGGCTGCCGCGTCCGGCGCTCGCAGAATCGACGATGGATGCACCGTGGCCAGAACGCGCGGCGCCAGCGGCGACGGCACGAACGCGCCGCGATACCGGGTGACCTTGAACTGGCTTCCCAGCAGCGCCTGCGCGGCGGTCGCACCGAGGCAGACGACGACGCGCGGTTTCACGAGCGCGATCTCGGTGTCGAGCCACGGGCGGCACGCGGAAATCTCGCTCGCACGCGGTTTCTTGTGGATCCGCCGCTTCCCTCGAGGCTCCCATTTGAAGTGCTTCACCACATTGGTGACATACACGGCATCACGGTCGATGCCGGCGTCTGCCAGCGCCCGGTCCAGGAGGTTGCCCGCGGGGCCGACGAACGGATGGCCGCTGAGGTCCTCGGCATCGCCCGGCTGCTCGCCGACGAACATCACGGCCGCCTGCCGCGGCCCTTCGCCAAAGACCGTCTGCGTGGCGGTCTTCCACAGGTCGCAGCCGCGGCAGCCCTTCGCCGCGTCGCGCGCGCTCTTGAGGGTCGGGCGCGGAGGGATGAAGTCAGCGGCGCTTTTCGGCGGGCGTTTGGCCATCGGAGTGATCGTCGCAGGGCTGAAGCCCTGCGCCACTACTAGTCGGTGTGGCGCAGCCCTGGGCTGCGTTCTCCAGCGCGACCGCGACATTTCGACGCAAGCCTTGTACCTTCGTCCGTTTCATCGGGCTGCCGCGCAACGCCACCGTCAGCTCGTCGTCTGTTCGCTGCGCGAGCGTCAGCAGCTCGACGCGATCCCATGCCGGCCGCGGCTGCCACGCCGGATCGGCCGATAGCGGCGCCGACGCGTTCCACGGGCAGACCTCCTGACAGATATCACAACCGTAGACGTGCGACCCGTTCCCGTCGCGGTAGGCTGCCGGCAGCTCACCGCGCAGCTCGATCGTCAGGTACGAGATGCAGCGCGTGGAGTCCAGCACGCCGGGGGCGACAATCGCCTGCGTCGGGCAGGCCTCGAGGCACAGCGTGCAGGTGCCGCATTGATCCAGCGACGGCGCATCCACCTCCAGCGGCAGGCTGCAGATGATCGTGCCGAGGAACATCCACGAGCCGATGTCGGGATTGATGACGCAGGTGTTCTTGCCGATCCAGCCGACGCCGGCATGCTGCGCGTAGACGCGCTCCTGCACCGGCCCGGTGTCGACGTACGCACGCGCCTCGAAGGGCTCCGGCGACTGCTCGCGCATCCACGAAAGCAGCGACTCGAGCCGGCCGCCGATCACGTCGTGGTAGTCGTCGCCCCACGCGTAGCGCGCGATCTGCGCGCGGCCGCGGTCGGCGCACTCCGTCGAGTACGGACGGTCGGTGTTGTACAGCGTACCGGTGACGATGACGGTCTGCGCGGACGGGACGACCCGGCGGACGTCGGCGCGGCGATCGGCGGTGCGATGCAGGTACGCCATCTCGCCGGCGTAGCCGCGGTCGAGCCACTCGCGGTAGAACGTCAATTCCGGATGGTCCGCCGCCGGCGCGATACCGCACAGATCGAAACCGAGCGCGCGCGCCTTCGCCTTGACGTCGGACGCGGTCACGCGATCTTCCCTTTATACTGCCGACAAGGAGGCCGGATGACGGTACCACGTATCGGGTTGATGGCGGCGATCGCGTTCACGTTCCTCGCGCACACCGCGTCGGGACAGGACACTCCCAAGGTTGGCGTCACGATGGGGTACCCGTCGTCGATCGGCGTCATCTGGCACCTGACAGACGGAGTCGCGATCCGCCCCGAGGTCAGCGTTGCGAAGTCGTCAGGCGAGTTCACGACCACCACCTCGTTCTCGTTCGGGGGCACCACCACCACCAACACGTCAGTGAGCACGACCGAGACCTGGCAGGTCGGCGCCGGCTTCAGCGCCCTCTTCTACGTGTCCACGCACGACGCACTGAGAACATATGTCAGCCCGCGTTGGACATACACGCGGCTGTCCAGTGACTCGAGCAGCAGTCTCCCGCAGACGGGAACCGCCGGCCACGCCAACTTCGTCTCCGCTTCGTTCGGCGCCCAGTACGCGCTCGGCCGGCGGTTCGGTGTCTTCGGCGAGATCGGGCTGGGATTCAGCCGCACCGTCACCACGCCGACGCCGAGCACTTCTTCGCTCTCCCCCGGCGTGTCCGGCTCCATCACCGGCAGGTCCAGCTCGTCCACGCTCGGCACGCGGAGCGCGGCAGGCGTGGTGTGGTATTTCTGATCGCGGCTACTTCTTGCCGACCAGCTGCCGCAGCACGTACGGCAGGATTCCGCCGTGGCGGAACGCGACCAGTTCCTCCGGCGTGTCGATGCGCGCGACGCCCTGAAACTCGATCACCTTGTCCAGCTCGCCCACCGCGCGGATGGTGATGAGCCCGCCAGGCCGCAGACCCTGCGCGATCCCGGTCAGCTCGTAGCGTTCCTTGCCGGTGAGGCCGAGCGACACCGCGGTGCAGCCGGCTTGGAACTGCAGCGGCAGGACGCCCATGTTCACGAGGTTGCTGCGATGGATGCGCTCGAAGCTTTCGGCGACGACCGCCTTCACGCCGAGCAGCAGCGTCCCCTTCGCCGCCCAATCGCGCGACGATCCCGATCCGTACTCCTTGCCGGCGATCACGAGGAGCGGCGTCCCCTGATCCTTGTACTTCATCGCCGCGTCGTAGATCGTCATCAGATCGCCGTCCGGCCGGTACGTCGTCCAGCCGCCTTCAGTGCCCGGCGCCATCTGGTTGCGCAGCCGCACGTTGGCGAACGTGCCGCGCATCATCACCTCGTGGTTGCCGCGGCGTGCGCCGTACGAATTGAAGTCGGTCGGCTGCACGCCGTGATCCATCAAGTACTTGCCGGCGGGGCTGTCGTGCTTGATCGAGCCGGCTGGTGAGATGTGATCGGTCGTGATGCTGTCGCCGAGCAGCGCGAGCACGCGCGC
>Ga0163163_10001052_pt1 | contig 23379 bp, 21 predicted proteins | sample S65metaG_FD_119766 | JGI IMG/M metagenome (GOLD analysis project Ga0163163, IMG submission 119766) | Switchgrass rhizosphere microbial communities from Kellogg Biological Station, Michigan, USA - S6-5 metaG | ecosystem: Host-associated > Plants > Roots > Rhizosphere > Soil | place: USA...
AAGAAGGGATCTAACCTGCAGTTACTTCATTTGGGGTTTGAAAACCTTCAGAACGATTCGATTGTTGATGGCCAGATCATGGAACTCAACAACGTATCAAACGTCATTTCAAGCATCTTCAATGAGCATCAGATTCGAACTCCTCGCGTTGCCGCGGGCGTAAGCGGTCACTCAGTGATCGTTAAGAACATCGTTCTTCCGCAAATGAGTCAGGAAGAACTCCAGGAGTCGTTTAGCTGGCACGCGGAAGAGCACATACCTTTCGACATAGCGGACGTTAATCTCGACTACGAGCTGACAAGTAAGTCTTCGGATGCGTTGCACGTACTTATGGCCGCGTGCAAGAGCGACAAGATTGCCAATGTTAAGCAGGCGATCCAGTTGGCCGGCAAGCACCCGGTAATAATCGACGTCGACGCCTTCGCTCTACAGAACTGCTACGAAGTTAATTACCAACCAAAAGCTGGTGAGATCGTTGCTCTATTAAACGTCGGAGCGGCAACGATGAACATCAACATCTTGAATGGTACTCGTTCAGTATTCGCTCGCGATGCTTCGGTCGGTGGTAGTCAGTACACAAGTCTGTTGCAGAGAGAATTGGGACTCAGTTTTGAACAAGCTGAAAGTGTGAAGCGGGGCATGGCACTTCCTGAAGGAATCGAGCCTCGTCCAATTCAGCCAATCATCGAAAGTGTTTCCGATACGCTGGCGCTCGAGGTCAAGAAGACGATTGACTTTTATCGAACGACCGCCGCCGAGGGTGAAACGACCGTGCAAAAGATTCTGCTCGCGGGTGGTGGATCCAAACTCCCTGGCCTGGCGGAATACCTTTCGAAGCGATTTGAGATGCCGGTTGAGGTTTTCAATCCATTCAGACAAATCGAAGTCGACGACAAAAAATTTGACCCCGACTACATGCGAGAAATCGTTCCGGAGATGGCGGTTGCAGTTGGTCTCGCCCTGAGAGGAGTTGAGGCATGATCAAGATAAATCTACTCGAATCCGTTACGGATCGCCCCAAGGGTGTGGCGCTTGTTGAAGACAAAGTGTCCAGCCCGCGGATTCAAACCTTACTACTCGCATTGACTGTTTTTGGCTTGATGGCACTCGCGATGAGTTTTGAGTACGTCAGTGTGAACAGGGCCCACGCAGCTGCGCAGAAGGAACTCGAAAATCAACGTCGCATTAATAAGGAAATGCTCGCGGTTCAGAAAGAGCAGATGGAACTGGAGAAGAAGGCGCAGGAGATTCAAGCGCGTATCGATGCGATCAAGAAACTGCGTGAATCTCAGCAAGGACCCAGCGCCGTCTTACACGAAATCAAAGCGCGGTTCGATGCGGTTCCCGGCCTCTATTTGAAGAGCATTGAAAACAGGAATGGCGAAATAACGATCAAGGGTGAGTCACCCAATGAATATTCCGTAACGAAGTTTGGTCAAAGCCTGGAGTTCTCAAATGGGTTGTTTAGCAATCTGAACATCGAAACGAACCGTGAGCTCGCGGCAAGTGGTCCAGTTGCTAGTGGTGCTGCTGCTAGTAACGCCGAGACGCAAAAGCCAGAGGTAGTGAGCTTCACGGTCAAGGCAGGCTTCGGAGCTTCAAAGGCACAAACGCCGCCAGCCGGAGCACCCGCCGGCCAGGTCGCAATGAAGAAGTAGTTAACGACTGACCTTTAACGATAAGGATCAATGAAATGAAATTCGGCAAGCTTCCACACCTTCCCTGGTATCTGCGATTGGTCGTTTTCATAGCGATCGCAGGCGCGATGTATGCCGGCTTTTGGTATTCCACTACGCGCAGCACACGCGCTGATACCAAGACCATGGAAGACGAGATCGCCCTGTTGTTACCTCGCAATGCGCAAGCTCAAATTGCTTCGCAACGGCTGAATGAGTTCCGGGCCATCTATAAGGCTCGCGAGGAAGAATATTCGGAATTGAAAGCACTGCTTCCTGAACAACGCGAACTCACAATGGTGTTGCAGGGAATCCAGGACCGCGCACACAACAACAATCTCGTGCTTTCGCACTTCACCCCTAAAGAAGAAGTGCTTCAAGACAACTACAGTGGCAAGAAGATTGAAGTCGGCGTGGTTAGTTCGTTTGCTAACCTGCGCGCTTTTTTTGAACAGTTGGCCCACTATCAGCGCATTGTTTCGGTGACAAACTTTGAGTTGAAGCAGTTAGACAAACAGTCGCCGACTAAGACAGTCGACGCGCGCTTTGATCTGACTGCCTACTATGTCTCTGCTGAACGTCTGCAAAACGCCGCCCCGGCCAGCCCGACCAAAGCTGGTTCAGGAGGACCGGCTCCCGCCCCAGCGCAGCCTGCCAAATAGTTATCGGTAATCTGACGCCCTACGAAAGTAAAGACGACCATGATGAAGAACATTAAAAAGAGACTCGCATTTGCTGGATTGGTGATCGGTGGGACTATGTCGCTTGTAGCCGGCGCAGCTTCGCCAGTTATGAGCCAGGACTCCTCGCCGACCTCCGCCAAACAGTCCACTGCCAAAACTCGCTCTGACAGTATCGGACGCGATCCGTTCAAGAAATACGAACCCCAGAAGGCCGTTTCCAAGCGAGCTGGGGAAATTGGGATCCCCACGATTGATGAGCGAATCAATATGTACAAGGCGCAGAAGCAAGCAGCAATGAATGCTCGCGTTACAGCGCCGAAGCCGACAACCGCCATCTTGTTGAATGAAATTCAGGTGATTGGTATCACTCGTACACCGCGCGGTTATGCGGCGATCGTAGAAGCAATGCCTATCAAACTCTCGTACGTGATCTATCCAGGCGAGCGTTTTTACGACGGACAATTGGTGGCAATCGAAGACACTCGTCTGGTGTTTCGTCGCGAAACTGTCTTCAGCAACGGGCGACGCGAACGAACTGTGGAAATGAAACCTCTGAGGCAGCCTAACTCTGTAAATGCAATGTCGACTACCTCAGTATCTGTTAACACGGAAGTTCAAAAGAACGATTCGGTCGCGGTAGTAAAGCCTTAACTAATTCTTTGTCTGGTTGCCTTGGAGCAACTGGTTTGACTTGACCCGCCTCAGCTCACGAGAGCCCGGCACTTTGACAAAACCCAGGAAGCCTGCCGTGTTTGTGCGGCGCGCGCTTAAATTGCTTTCGGCAATCGAGCGTAGTGCGTGACGGTAGCGCATCCAGCAAATTCCCCTAAGGAGGGAACGATGTCTTATCAGCCTCGAGTAAGAACAGCCATATGGACCACGCTCGTCCTAATACTTGTTTGCGTGTCAAGCAATACAAGTTTGGCTGCCCAACAAGCAAGAATTGACGGCGACGCCAATGATCAGACCCCGGCTGCACAGCAGACGGCAATGGTTGCGGCTCCTTCACCCACTCCACCCGTTGGAATGTCACGTTCGACAGACAAACAAGTGGATCAAGGCAAACAGTACGGACAGCCCGGATTCGTCGGCGAGCCAATCAATCTTAATGTGGTCAACGCCGACATTCGAGACATCCTCAACTACATCACAGAGCAGTACGGAGTGAACTTCGTTATCGATAATTCCGTCAGTGCAGTTCCTGTCACGGTAAACGTGTCAGACGTGCCATGGAATATTGCTTTAGATGCGGTGTTGAAGGCCAACAGGTTGGGAATTGAAGTTAGTGGCAACATTCTTCGAGTCGCCACAAACGACGTTTTGGCGAAAGAGGCTGACACTCAGAAAGTCATTAACGATTCGCGCCTCGACGCTTCACCGCTTGTTACCGAATTTATCCGACTTAACTATGCGAGAGCATCAGGAACACTGGCCCAGGCCGCTGGTTCAACCGGCGCATTTTCAGGTGGTTCGACTAACCTGAGCTTCAGTGGTGGTGCAGGTGGCGATTCAACCGGCGGAAGTGGCGATCAAGGACTGTTGCCAATCATCTCGCGACGTCTTTCTCGCCGTGGCGGCATTGAAGTCGATGGACGCAGCAATACGCTGATCATCACAGACGTCAAGGAGAATATTGACGCCATTCGTCAGCTGGTAGCTATTCTTGATCAACCTGAACCACAGGTTGAAATCGAAACGCGCATCGTTATCGCGCAACGCAACTTTAGTCGTGACCTCGGTGCCCAGCTTTCAGCTGGTGTAGTAAATCTGGGAACCGGTGGCTTAGGTAACGCATCTACTCTACCCACGACCGGTACGTCCGGTGGTAGTGGTAGCGGAACTGGTGCTGGTGGCGGCACCGGAACTGGCGGCGGCAGTTCAACGGGCACCAAACCAGGCCCGACTCCGTTTGGCGTTTTCGGTGGTCTAGCTGGAACGTCTCCACCCAACCCATCACTCGCCGCATCGGCTGCAAGTACCGTGATCGGATTGACGACAGGTCTCTTCGGCACTGCTCAAATCAGTGCTTTGATAACAATGGCTGAATCACGTGGGCAAGCAAAGACAGTTGCCACTCCACGCGTGACTGCCTTGAACAATCGTCCAGCACAGATTGAAAGTGGTTCACAGATTCCTGTGCAGACAACACAGGCAGCGAGCGGAACAGCGGTCGTTACGACAACGTTCGTCTCCGTGCCGTTACGCCTCTCAATCACACCACAAATCACTGATGTCGGCACCGTCGTTCTCAGGGTCACGATTGAGAACAACACCATCAATACGGGTATTGCAGTCGGTGGTGTCCCTGGAATCGATACTCAACGCATGCAGTCCGAAGTGTTGGTACCAGATGGTGGAACGACAGTTATGGGCGGCGTCCTTGCGGATACCGAAGGAGAGACCAGAGTACGGACTCCTGGCATTGCTTCGCTTCCGGTCTTCGGTAATCTGTTCAAGAGAAAATTGACGACGAAGTCCAGTTCGGAAATTCTTTTCTTCATCACTCCACATATCTATCGTCCGGACTACCAGGGCCGTCCTACAACAGGAACTATCAGCACTGGTCCACGTTCGATAACGATTCCCCAGCCAGTACCGCTTGGCAATCCGGCTAGCAACACGCCGACGCCGACGCAACTGCAACAGCAGCAACAACCAACTGTTCCTCAAACAATGATGCCAACAACGCCTCAGTTGTTGAGCGCTCCTACCGCGAACCCAACACCGGCGGGTGCACCAACTGCTAGACCGGGTGCACTTGGCGGTCAGCGACCGTAAGGAGGAAACACGGATGTTCAAGGAAATGCTTGACACCATTATTGAGCACACCGAGGGAAGCCTCGGTGCGCTCATTATGGGTACAGACGGCATAGCCGTTGAGAAAGTGCTTGGTGAAGCCGGTGCCGATGCCAATCTTGATGTAGCAGCAGCTGAGTTTACTTCTCTGGTTCGAAATGCTCAGCGCGCAGGTAGTGACACAGGATTGGGAGGACTGCAGGAACTGGTAATCTCGCTGGAAGGTGCGATTTTGATCATGCGCCTACTGAGCAAAGATTATTTCGTGGTCCTTGCTCTCAGTTCGCATGGCAATCTCGGACGAGGCAGATTTGAACTTCGAAAAGCCGAGTTGAAGTTAGCCAAAGAGTTTGCAGTCTAGTCAAAACACCGCAACATCCAGACGGAAAAACTTATGAAGAACCCTCGCAGATGGACACTATTAGCCGTCCTGGCTACTAGTGTCCTTTTCATTCAACAAGCACGCGCCGCCACGCTAACCGGAAAAGTTATCGAGGTAAACGACGGTGACGAGATCACGATATTCAATATGAACCGTCCGGTTCGAATTCGCTTAGTCGGTATAGATGCTCCCGAGAAGGATCAGGCATTTGGCGAGGTCGCGAAACAGCATCTCACGGATCTTGTATTCGACAAGTTCGTTTTCGTTGAGTACACCGGAATCGGTGAGCGCACTGATTTGATTGGCCGCGTTCTATTAAACGGTGCAGACATTAATGCGCAGATGATTCGGGATGGCGCCGCCTGGTATGCACCACAACTAAGCCACCTTACCGACGCTGAAACGGAAATCTATTCTAAGTCTGAAGAAGCAGCGCGTAGTGAGAAGCGTGGACTCTGGCAAGTTGATGGCGCTGTAGCTCCGTGGGACTTTGTTAAGGCTCGGGAAGGCGCGAAACAGGTTGCCAAGAAATCGGCTTCTGAGACGGACGAAGTCAAACACCAACGCCCAACGCCTGAACTTAATAATCTGAATCTGCGGGGAAGAAACACGACAGCAGTAGCGCGGCCCCAGTCTTCGTTTGCTGATGGGTTGTCGGATACGAGCTGGGCCACTGAAAGTCCAGTAAAGAATCCCTGGCATCGTCTGCAACCGGAGGGCGAAAACTTTTCAGTTCTGGTGCCAGAAGGTGGCAAGCAGGTAGCAAACGAACTCCCGCTCGGAAACCAGACTCTTTCACTCCACGCTTACGCCGCTAGAGATGGTTATGCTGCCTACAACGTGGTGTGGGCAACTGGTCCCTCTCTCGGTGAGACTGATGTCGCGGCCGTCGATTCTTTTGTCTCTGGATTTCTTCACACTATGAGACCGGCATCCGAACGACCAGGAGCAGGTAATTCTTCATGCGAAGCTGCTGGAATAAAGACTGTCTCATCTGCCGGATATTTTGGACGTGAGTTTGAATTGTCTGGATGTCTCATGCCTGGCCTGGCACGTATCTACACGAAGGTGTTTGGCGAGGAGAGGCGGATGTATTTCGCAATCACGCTTTACAAAGAATCGGATGACAACGTTTCGAAGTTCATAAAGTCATTTACGCTGAAGCAAAAAGTTGCGAAATAGTCTTCGAATAAGTTTGAATGCGAAAGCCCTCCCTAGTGGAGGGTTTTTCGTTTGAGTTCAAATTAAAGGTCGGATCAAATTTTTGCTTGGATCAAATTTCAGGTCGGGAAGGGGACCCTGTCCCCGCCTACTCGCTTAAAGTTTGTCTAATTGAAGAAGTCATTTGAGTTCAGCGGGGACAGGGTCCATTCCTGACCTCAAATTTGATCCGACTTGAAATTGACTCGACCTTAGAACTAGAAACAACTGGCAATCTGATCAAAGTAACTAAGGCAGTTTTACGAATGGCATGCCGCGCATGATGATGCGTTGTCGTCGTGCGACTCTGCGCGGATTGAGCTGCGGATTGAAGACAGTCCGAGGATTAGGAATCATCGCTGACAGAAACCCGGCCTCGTTGGCGGCCAACGCCGACGCTGGTTTGTGAAAATAGTGTTGGGCCGCGGCTTCGGCTCCATACACACCATCTCCCCACTCAATAACGTTCAAATAGATTTCCAGAATGCGACGCTTAGTAAGCGTGCGCTCCAGCATTACCGTGACGATTGCTTCCTGGCCTTTGCGAATGAAGTTCTTTTGAGATGACAGGTATAAATTCTTCGCCAGCTGCTGCGAGATCGTTGAACCGCCACGTTTGAATTCAGGCAGACTCGGCAACCAATCATCATCTTCGCCCTCCTTCTTTGCTTCTTTTGCTGCTTCTCGTTGCGCTTGTTCAAACGCTTTTTGGATCGCTTGGTAATCAAAACCGTGATGCGTCACGAAGTTTGTATCTTCGCCGGCAAGCACTGCACGCTGGAGATTCGTAGAAATTCTGTCGAGTGGAAGCCAGATTTGCTCGCGCCTTGCTTCTTGACCTTTCTCAGCGGCTTCGTCGGCGCGAGTGTCGATCAGAGAAGTTGACGATGGGTTATGCGAACGTAGCCACAACACACGAACGAACAAAACCCCTTCGTATAAGATGAGGCCGATAATGATCCCGAGGACCACACGGAGTGTCCAACGCAGAATTGTTCTCATGCCGTTTGAAACTTCTCCGCGTTGACGAAATGACATTCAGGTTCGAAGACAGCTTTTACTGATCGGATGGTGTTGCAGTGGATTTCTACCGTGTCATCAATTTGTTTTCCGTATCCTCCTGACATGACCGTGATAACTGGAACTTCACGCTCGTAGCACTCGCGCAGAACAAGTTCATCTCGCAAACGCAGTCCCGTCATGGACAAAGAAAGTTTTCCGAGTTTGTCTCCGACGAATGGATCCGCACCGGCAAGGTAGAAAACGATTTCAGGTTTATGTTCGAAGACAATAGGCAGGTTCTGCGAGAGTACGCCCAGGTATTCTTCGTCCGTTGTTCCATCGGGTAACTCAACGTCGAGACTCGATCGGGCTTTGAAGAGCGGATAGTTGTTTGCTCCGTGCATTGAGAACGTGAACGTGTTCTGGTCACCTTCAAAAATCGTGGCCGTACCATTTCCTTGATGAACATCGCAGTCGACAACCGCTGCACGCTGAATAAGGCTCCTCGAACGCAAGGTTCGAATCGCAATCGCAACGTCATTGAGTACACAAAAACCTTCCCCGCGATCGGGAAACGAATGATGAGTCCCGCCGGCAAGGTTAGAACTGTAACCTGAAGCAATAGAGTGCAACGCGGCAGCGATAGTACCACCGACTGCATAGAACGAGCGGCGAACGAGCGATTCGGACCACGGCAGACCGAGTCGCCGAATCTCTTTGTTTGTTAACGTTCCATTGCGCAAGCGCGTGACGTAGTCTTCTGTGTGAACTAACAACACGTCAGCGACATCAGCAGGCGCAGGCTCCTCTAGTTCGCCAGGGTGCAGTGTCCCATCTGCGATGAGCTTATCTCGTACGAGCTCGAATTTGCGGATGGGAAAAATGTGCGTTTCGCCAATGTCGGCGTAATAACGAGGTGTGTAGAAGACCAACATTAAGATTTCAGATTGCAGATCTCAGATTTCAGATTGAAAGCGACTTAGTTCAAGCCTCTGTGACAATCTACAATCAGCAATCTGAAATCTGCAATTGTGCCGCTCTCTTGGAGTAGCCTACTAATCTGAAATCTCCGCCCTTACTCTGCGTCTCGGCGGTGTGGCGATAACTCGGCCTATTCCACCGCCTAGACGCAGAGAACACAGCCCGGCCTCAGCCGCAGCCAAAAGCTACGATCCACGAACTCACACGAAATATCACGAACTGTATTCGTGTTGGTTTGATTTCGTGTTGATTCGTGTGATTTCGTGGATCGTCCTCCTGTTAAAACTTTGCTTAAAAACAAGAAGTTGGGTTCTTGCTACGCAGAGGAGGCGCAGAGAAAGAACTCGATTAGGAGACTACTTCTCTTTAGAGTGCGCAGGCTTGACGCGCTTTGATCAAAGCGCTGGCGGGGTGCCGCACCCCGAGGAGTGACAATTCAAACTGCTTCATTCATTGACAGTCGCGCACGGCTCAAGCTATCGTGTTATCCCGTGAATCACACGGGCTCCAATCCCCAAAACAATACCAATCGAACAACTGTCGTAATCATTCCTGCGCGTCTCGGTTCTACTCGTTTACACCAAAAAGCCCTTCTAGATATAGCCGGCAAACCAATGGTTTGTTGGGTTGCCGAGCGGGCAATGGCTGCTCGCAATGTCGACCGTGTGATCGTGGCCACCGACAGTCATTTAATTGTCGACGCCGTTATTTCTCGAGGATTGGAAGCAATGTTGACGTCCGAGACTCACCTGAGTGGTACAGATCGCATTGCAGAAGTAGCGGAGTCGCTGCCAGAGGCTCAGATCATTGTTAATCTTCAGGGCGATGAACCGTTGATTTCTCCAGAAACGATCGACCGAGCGATCGAGCAGATGCATCAAGAGCTGACCCGTCCTGATGGCGCCGGGATTGTTACAACATGGGAACCTATCGAGGAGTTTGATGACCTGATGAATTTCGATCTCGTCAAGGTTGTGGTTGGTGAGGACGGCCAGGCTATTTACTTTTCAAGGTCACCTATTCCGTGTCCGCGTGATGCAATCAAAAAACACGGTTCACCGAATGCGGCTTACGAAAATGAACCTGACTTTATGAAACTTTTTCGTAAGCATACCGGTCTATACGTCTACCGCCGTGATGTGCTTTTGGAATTTACACAGTGGCCACAAACAGAACTTGAACGAGTGGAATCGCTGGAACAGCTGCGAGCTCTTGAGCATGGTGTAAAGATTAGAGTAATTGAAGCAAGCAGCTCCTCCACCGGAGTCGACACTTTGGAGGATCTGGAACGTGTGCGAGGATTGTTCAGTGAAGGGAAGTTAGAGGCACCCGCGGTGAGCTCGCGATGAGCCGACGGTGAGCCCGAGGTGAGTTAATAATGGGCGATTGGATCGGCTTAGGAATAATTATCTTAGTTGTGATTTGTGGCCTCGTGGGACTGTCTCACTTGGGTAAGCCTTATGATGTGACAGTCGAGGAGTACGAACGACGCGCACATGAAGCCCCGGGGTTACTCAGCGCAGGTTTAGTTGGACTGCAAAAAGCGCTAGACCCGGCGACTGAGAAAGCAGTTGAAGCTCAAGAAGACCTTCGACAAGGTCGATACGATGGTGAGCAGGGATCGGGTGATCCGCCGGAGGCTGGTGAACCTGATAGTGGTGAACAGCAAACAACCTGATTAACGGGAGAGAGTGATGCCAAAATATATCTTTGTAACTGGCGGAGTCGTTTCCAGCCTTGGTAAGGGACTTGCTGCCTCATCCATTGGCTGTTTACTTGAAAGCCGCGGATTGCAGGTCGCACTTATCAAACTTGATCCCTATATCAATGTAGATCCGGGAACGATGTCACCATTCCAACATGGTGAAGTGTTTGTAACTGACGATGGAGCTGAAACTGATCTTGACCTCGGACACTACGAACGTTTCACCCACGCGCATCTCTCGAAGGCGAATAACTGGACGACCGGTCGAATCTACTTGTCGGTGATTGAGAAGGAACGCCGCGGAGATTACCTGGGCAAAACGATCCAGGTGATTCCACACATCACAAACGAAATCAAGGAAGCTGTTCGTAAAGTTGCCGAGAAAGATAAGCCGGACGTGATCATCGTGGAGATCGGCGGAACCGTGGGCGACATCGAATCGCTGCCTTTTCTTGAAGCCATCCGTCAGATGGGAAACGAGGAGGGAACTGGAAACGCGCTATTCATTCACGTCACCCTCGTTCCGTACATCGCTGCCGCCGGGGAATTGAAAACAAAACCGACGCAACACTCCGTTCGCGATCTACGTGAGATCGGAATTGCACCGGACATTCTTCTGTGTCGTTCAGAGAAGCCGCTGTCGCGCGAACTGCGCGGAAAGATCGCGTTGTTCTGCAATGTCAAAGAGTCAGCCGTCATTAGTGCTCAGGATGTCGACACGATCTACGACGTTCCGCTCGCATTTCATGAACAAGCATTGGACTCCTTGATTGTGTCGCTACTTGGCCTGGAGCAGCAGGCACCTCAAGCGGATCTAACAGAATGGCGCAATCTGGTCGCGACAATTCGTGAACCCTCGGCTGGCGGAACCTCGATTGCAATAGTGGGGAAGTACGTCGAGCTTGAAGACTCTTACAAATCCTTACGCGAAGCGCTCACGCACGGTGGCGTTGCCAACAACGTTCGAGTCGACGTGAAGTGGATTGAGTCTGAGGAATTGATGGACGATGACTACGAGGAACGCTTACGTGATTTCGACGCGATCCTTGTGCCCGGGGGCTTTGGCAAACGCGGCATCGCAGGCATGATTCGTGCAATTTACTACGCTCGAAAGACGCGCACTCCTTATTTTGGGATTTGTTTGGGAATGCAAACAGCCTGCATCGAGTATGCGCGAAATGTTTGTGAGTTGAAGGATGCTGATTCAACAGAATTCGATCTGGAAACTCCTCATCCGGTAATCTTCAAACTGAGAGATCTCGTTGGAGTCGAAGAATTAGGTGGGACGATGCGTCTCGGTGCGTGGCCCTGTCGTCTTTCGGCTGGTTCACTGGTAAGTGAGATATACGGTGGTGTGGAAGAGATAAGCGAACGTCATCGTCACCGGTATGAATTCAATCCGGAGTATCGTCAGGTACTCGAGAAGGAAGGCATGCTGTTCAGCGGAGTTTCTCCCGATGGCAAGTTTGTTGAAATGATCGAACTACCGCGTGAAGTACATCCGTGGTTTGTGGCGGGCCAATTTCATCCTGAGTACAAGTCAAAGCCGTTGAGTGCCCATCCGCTGTTTGCTTCGTTTGTTAAGGCTTCCTATGAAAATCGCCTTCAGTCAGAGACCTCGATTGAAAAGAACGGCGAGGTTGATTTGATATTGCACGAACGTTTGAGTGTTACTTCAAGTGGAGACTGACGGCGACCCATCAAAAAGCAGATTGGCCTACTAAAGTGCATCTGTCCTTTTTTTGAGAGATAATCTCTGAGCGGCCCTTACTCTTCCCTCGAACAAATAGTTACCTAATGCTGAGTTGCCCAAAATGTGGAAGACACTACCCTTCTGACATTAAGTTTTGTCCGGAGGATAAAACTGTATTACAAGCTGATGCCACAGTTGCTGTTGAGATTCCTTCCGATCCTCTAATTGGCCACACACTCGACGGGAAATATCGCATCGAACATCGTCTCGGAGGCGGTGGGATGGGTACGGTGTATCGTGCCCGACACCTTCTGATCGATCGCGCTGTCGCCGTCAAAGTCTTGAATAAACGACTGGTTGAAGAGGAAGCCTCCCGCGTTCGTTTCCAACGCGAAGCCAAAGCAGCCGGACGTTTGCACCACTTAAATGCGGTCGCGGTCACTGACTTTGGGGAAAGCTCCGAAGGGTATGTCTACATTGTCATGGAGTTGCTCGAAGGTCGGACCCTTCGAGAGATTTTGGCAAAGGAAGCACCGCTCGAGACAGCCCGTGCAGTTTCGATGATGCTTCAAGCGTCAGCCGCCGTTGCGGCAGCGCACGAAGCCGGTGTTATCCATCGTGATCTAAAGCCAGCCAACATCTTAGTTACTCAAAGTGCCGAAGCGCCTTCAGTCGTTAAGGTTCTCGACTTCGGCATTGCGAAGCTGGCCGCTGAGACATTGGATGACGACGAGCCGAACACGCTCACTCAAATCGGTGTGATGATCGGAACGCCGCGTTACATGTCGCCCGAACAATGCAACGGCCACGAGTTAACCCCAGCATCCGACGTGTACAGCCTCGGCGTGATTCTCTACGAGATGCTGACTGGGTCAGTTCCTTTCTCCGGGTCGTCACCTCTCGCGATTGCGATAAAGCATGCGTCGGAGTATCCACGACCGCCAAGGGAGATTGTTGCGGCCATTCCTGTTGAGCTCGAGACCGTTGTTTTGCATGCCTTAGAGAAGGACCCGGAGGACCGGCCCGCAAACGCAGCAGAGTTCCGTCATGAGTTGTTGGAGTTGACTGAGAAGCTTGGGCTTGAATACCACGCTCTGATCTCATCTCCCGATATTGCAGCGTTGCGTGTTGCCGGCGTCGAGTCACCATCAGGCAGATTGGTAGTTGATATTTCGAGGCTTCGCGAAGGACGAATGCTCAGCTCGGGCAATAACGAAATCACCCTGGCCAGCCCCACTGTTGTCGGCAAGACTCCAGCAGAGACAACGCAACCAAAAACTTTTTCTCGGATGGAGATTGGTTTGGGACGACGACGCACTGTGCGTAACGTCCTCCTTTGGTCGGTTGCTTTGTTGTTTGCTTTCAGTATTCTGGGCCTTGTGGCAATGCGATCGTGGACTCGCACGCCGGCAACAAATGTGAATGCCGTGCCTTCACCGAATCTTTCTCCTTCGCCTCTACCGTCACCCACTCCGACTCAAACGCCGAGGCCGAAACCCAGCCCTAGTCCGAGTCCCAGTCCTAGTCCTAGTCCTTCGCCAAAGAAGAGTGGTTCTTTTCTGAACAAGGTCAAGCGTATACTCAAGAAACCTTTTTAGAGCGAACGATGAACGGAGCAATTAAGACAAAACCTTTTTCAGTCGGTAACGCCACGTTTGGTGATGGGCGACTGACGGTCATTGCTGGTCCCTGTGTTATTGAGAGTGGTGATCACGCATTAATGATTGCGCGGGAATGTGCGTCTCGAGCGAAGGAAGTTGGTCTCGACTTTGTTTTTAAATCATCGTTCGATAAAGCAAATCGATCGTCTATCAAGAGTTTTCGTGGTTTGGGAATGGGGGCGGGACTCGAAGTTCTGCAACGCGTTAAAGAGGAAGTCGGCGTTCCGGTGCTGACTGATGTACACGATGTTTCCCAGGTCGAAAGTGTAGCTAAGGTTGTTGACGTTTTGCAGATTCCTGCATTCCTTTGTCGACAAACGGATCTGATTCTGGCGTCAGTGAAGTCGGGTAAAGCGGTCAACATTAAGAAGGGACAATTCCTCGCTCCGCACGATGCCAGGAACATTGTTGAGAAAGCGCGTGAAGCCGGCTGTGAAAAACTCTTGTTGACCGAAAGAGGAGCAACATTCGGTTACAACAATCTCGTGGTGGACATGCGATCGTTTCCTATAATGAGGGGCTTTGGTGTCCCCGTTGTCTTTGACGTAACACACTCATTGCAACTTCCAGGTGGTCTAGGCGATGCAACGGGTGGCCAATCCGAATACATCGAATTCCTCGCTCGCGCAGGCGTTGCGTGTGGCGTGGACGCGGTTTTTATGGAGGTCCACGAGTGTCCCGAACGGGCGCTCTCTGATGGACCCAACGCTTTACCACTCGAACGCATGGAAGCATTGCTGGTAATGTTGCGTGATATACATCGACTTGTCAGGAGTGCAATCAACTAGGCTCCTAATAAACTCTCAATTGCTGCGGTAACTTTCGAATCGAATATGAAGATCTTTACTTTTCTTTTATTGGCATTGCTTTGTGTACCGGGCCTAACTCTGAAGGCTCAAACGGCCTCGCCTCCAATCTGGCAGGTTGATTCATTCGACCTCGCTGTAAACGTTCAACAAGCAGAACGTCTCATCAATGTTACTTCGACTCTTGCAGCGACGAACATCGGTGGCAGTCCTGGTCGAACGCTAACAGTCCGTCTGTATTCCAAGGCGAAGATCACCTCAGTCTCTGTTAACGGAGCGGCGGCAACCTTTCGACCAGGACAGGATCCTCGCGGAGATCTGTTGCGCGTAGAGATTTCGTTGCCCGGTGCGGTGAATCCGGCTTCAAAAGCAACTGTAGCCGTGACGTATTCACTGCCGGTAGAAAGCAACGGCGGCGCTGCCGCGATTAGTCCGGTTGCAACTCAGTTCCTGCCACTTTCGATCTGGTATCCGATGCCGAACACTCCGTTCACAGTACGAGGAGCAGACACTGCACCGTTTCATATCTCGGTGAATCTGCCGGATGTCGTTTCATCGGGCGTTGAGAAATCAACTGGCGGTTCATCGGTATTTGAGCAACCACTTTCAGGCCAGCCGTTTTTCGTTCAGGGAAGTTGGGACAAAGTTGAAGGTAGTGCAGAGAAGAAGGGAATTACTGTCTACGTCCCAAAAGGGGCCAGGGCCGACGAGAAGAAACAAGCGGAAGCTTTGGTCGCATTCACAAGTGCTGCGCGAAGTTTTTTTACAACTGCGCTGGGTAACGCGCCGGACGTGCCAGTCCGTTTAGTTGCAGTTCGCAGAGGCGCAGGTTTCAGTGATAGTGGAACAGTCTTGTTCGATGCAGATGCTCTTCGTCTTTCGCGTGTCGACGCAGCTACCGCACTCTCAATAGCAGAAGCAGTTGCGCGACTCTGGTTGGGAGGCCAAACGCCAATCCACGGAGATGGAAGTGGTGTCTTGCGTGATGGCTTGGTGCGGTTCCTCGCGACGCAGTTTCTCGAGAAGCAGTTTGGAGCAGACGCAGTGCAGTCTGAGTTGTTGCGAGAACGCATAGCCTACGCTGCAGTTGCTCAACGTGATACTCCACTCGCGCGTTCGAACCAGTTGGACAGTACGTATTACGGTTCAGTGCCAAATCGAGGCGCGATGTTTTGGCGACTGGTGGATCGTCGTCTCGGTCACGACGCGTTCGTTGCTGTCCTGAAAGGTGGTCTCGAATCGGCAAAGAACGATCCCAATGGACTAACTTTAGCTGGGTTGCGAGCTGCGATTCTTGCGCGCGGTGGAGACACAATCAAGCCTCTTCTGGATCAGCAACTCGATCAGGTAATCGATACCGATCTTCTCGTTGGCCTGCCACAAGCGCGCGGAGCTGAATGGGTGTCTGCATTGCGCAATCTTGGTTCGATTGATGTGACGGTGAAAGTCGCAGCTACAACCGAAAGCGGACAAACGATCCTGACCGACGTAACAATACCGTCGAAAAACTTTGGTGAAGCAGTTTTTAAAACGTCCGGACGTATAGTTCGCGTTGAGGTAGATCCGGAGAAGTTGTATCCGCAGACCGACTACGGCAACGACGCGGTCCCTCGTGTGAGAGATTTGCCGGATGCATTGGCTGAAGCGACGCTCCAGTTGGGAGCACAGGATTATGTAAAAGCAGAAGCTGTCGCTCGGGAAATGTTGAGTACCGCTCCACGTCTACAAGAAGCAAAAATCGTGCTTGCCCGGGCTTTGTTAGGCCAAAACAAATTTGACGAAGCTGAGAAACTCTTCCGTGCTGCCGTTGATGAACCTCTGCCATTCACGGCCACGCTCGCGTGGGGCAATATCGGTTTGGGCGAGATCAGCATGAAGCGTAATCTACCGGCGGAAGCAGCAAAGTATTTCAACGATGCGGTGTTCGCCAGTCGTGACTATCCTTCTTCGCTTGCCGCCAGGGCAGCGCGCATTCGAGCTGAAGCAGCCGCGAACAATGCACCGCCGCTTGACGAGAGTGTGCGAGCCTTCGCAACGTCTTTCTCGCAAGCGATCGTTGGAGGCAAGCGGCCAGATTTAGAGTCGCGAGTAGTCTCGGGTGAACTGGTTCGGTTCATAAACGCAAGTATAGGAACGGACGCCTGGGACACACGTGTCGTGCGTACTGAACAGTTGAGCGGGGATCTGATCGCCGCTGATGTAAGTATCACAGTGAAGAAGCTGGGGAAAGATGGTTCTGGTACCGCAGTGTTTATGCTCACAAAAACACCTTCAGGCTTGAAACTCGCCGGCATTGATCTTTTCGAAGTTCGCTAATGAGTTAATGAGTTAATGAGTGAGTCATCAGTTAACGAACGTGCGGCGCGCATCAAGTTGTTGTTGATGGATTGCGACGGTGTCCTAACGGATGGTCGCATTTGGATTTTGGAAGATGGTGAAGATCAGAAGGCCTTTCACACACGCGACGGCCTTGGGTTGGACATCTGGCATCGCTCCGGTCTGAAGTCAGGAATAATCTCGGGTCGCCGCTCAAGTGCTGTTGAACGTAGAGCACGAGCACTCGGAATGAATTTTATCCACCTTGGCCTGCACAATAAGGTGAAGGCCTATGAAGAAACACTATCCGATGCCGGAGTAGCTGCAGACCAAGTGGCCTATATTGGGGACGATTTGAACGACGTGCCATTGATGTCGCGATCAGGTTTAGCCGTTGCTGTTGGGGACGGCAGCGACGAAGCTATTGCACAGGCTCATTACGTTACGAAGACTCGCGGCGGATCTGGCGCTGTACGTGAAGTCATCGAATTGATCCTGAAGGCGCAAGGCCGCTGGTCTGAGCTGATCGCTGAGTATTTTTAATAGCCGGCACAATTGTGGACAACGTAAGGAATCTAGAACAGGTTAGAAAATCTAGAACAGGTACGGAAGGTGTACAGACAGAAGGGTGGTTTAGCCGCGCCGTCTGAACTCAACAATTAGTTGTTAGACTCTTAGTTATGAGACTTTAAGTAAGTTAAATTGAGACAGCGGGGCTCAACCACCCTGAAGTACTTGTTCTTGATTCCTTACCTGTTTTCAAGCTCGGGAACGATAAACTCGTGAAGCACAATCATGTCAGGAGAGGAAACCCTCGTTGACACTCGGCGCCGTCTTTCACTATCTTTCGCGTGCACTAAGTGTTCTTGATATTTGATCCAAGACACGTCTCTCCATTCTTTGAGCGGGTGTGGCGCAACGGTAGCGCATCAGCTTCCCAAGCTGAGGGTTGCGGGTTCGAATCCCGTCGCCCGCTCCAATCAAGCCGGTAACCCTTCTTCTCCAAGGGTTTATACGTTCAACAAATGCGAGCTTTGGCAAGTTGTGGCCAAACTTTTTCGCAACTTACTTTGATAAGGTCAATCCCACTCTCTAGAAATTGAGCTTCGATGGTCCTTTCAGGTCATAAGCGCGTCGGCCGACTATGAGGTATTTGTCAGTCCATCGCAATCTACGGAAACCCAATAAGTGAAAGATCTGCAGCGGCAGAATCCGCGCAATGCTGGTGTTGATAATAAGGGAGTTCTCGTTGAGAGGATTGCGGCAAACTCCGGGAAGCAGATGAACGTAATTCCCGACCTTAAATCTACGAAGTAATGCTGACAGGTTGAGCCAAAAAGAATTGACCTCACGCCCTAGGAAAAACCCATCATCACCCAGCGCTTGATACAGCGGCAGCAGAATGAGCCCGGTTTCAGACGCTTTAATCTCGCCGCCCAGATCTTTTGCCAAAAGCTGCCCTCGACGTACCGGCTGGAAATTCTTGAAGCCAGCTTCCATCTTGAAGCGATCCTCCGGCACAATTGAATGTCGGTAACGTACTTCAACGACTCTCAAACCACCGCTTGCCCGCCTTAATAGGGATCGACACTCCTTGAGTTCTGGCAGATCCTCGCAACGAAAGTTTCCTGTAGCTGCGGTGGCACTCCAAATTACCGCCTCGTGATGATCCACTGAAGTCAACGCTTCATGCTGACCAGCCTCAAAGCCCATCGTTATCACACCAAGATTGTTTGTATATTCGAGGAGGGTTCCTTCGATCTGTTCCTCCAACCCGAGAACTATCCTCAAGGGAAAGCTCAGCGCAAAACGGCGATTGCGGAGAGTATCGCCCACAGTGGCAAACGGTTCTCCGTGGGCGGAGGTGGTGTGCAAATCGAGAAAGTAGACCTCTCCTTGAGCACGACTGACCACTTCCTGCAGGACTGTAAGCAACTCGGACTGTTCCTGAAGTTCCGACACCTCCGTGGCGGTTCGATCTACCTCAGCTGCCCGAACATTTTTGGCAGTCCATTGCCTGTTCAAATCGGCACTGATGTACCGCACTCCTTGATCAAGCGCGCGTGTATTACCGCGAAGTAATAGCACCGAACCACGCATGACAGATCTTCGCTCCTGCATGCGCAGTAGCACTCGATTGGCAGCATGCACCCCGGCCGGCTCGTTTCCGTGAATACCACCAAGAATGATCAGAGTTGGACCGGGAAGAGCTCCGTGAATGGAAGCAATCACGTGCTCTCCTGATCTACGAAGCTCGCTTGCCGGTTTGAGTTTGGCGGTTGAAGTCATAGGTATTGCCCCGATGTTTCTTCAGGTGGTGCGACGGCAGTAAACTCCTGCCTGAAACGGTGTGTGTACTGTGTAAGCAAATCGATCACTCGATCGTAATCAGGTGAGCTAATGATGAGTCCGACATGCCACGGTTTGCATACGCGATAAACGATTTCGGGATCGATATATCCGGAAGTGGATGGATGTTCCTGACGTGCTAGTGAAATAACAATGCCGGCATAGTCCACGCGAACTGGTGGGAGAGTGTAAGGTCGCTCGCGCGTGGCGAGTTCGATTCTAGCCCACTCGCGCCAGGGGTTAATACAAGTCGCTGCTTCGATTGTGTTTGTGGTGTAGGCGCCGCCGATGCGTGCGGCGACTTCCAGAAAATAGAACTGATCGCTCGTGGAAACGTGGGCACAGTCGTCCTCAGCTCTGGATTTGTTTCCTTCTCTTCCTGATTCAGGAGCAAATCCCCTCGGTACTTCGGCATCCGCACGCCGGATGAACTCGGCGTGCGTTACACCTCTCTCGAGTCCGAAACCGCCGACTAGCCTCTTGTTCAATACAAGCAGGAGCTGTTCTTCTTGAGAACCGCGTTTCACGGTGTGGGAAACGGTCACTCCGCCAAATTGCGAAATGTCGAACGGCGGTGCGCCGTAACGTTCAACGCTAGCGAAAATTACCTGGCCCTGGTTGACCAACGAATCAACGTGATAGACATCGCCAGAAATGTATTGTTCAAGGAGATGAAAATCCGAGGTGTCGTGAGGCGTCTCTCGGGCGTCCAGTTCGTCGATGGCGCGCCACACGGATTCGCATTCACACACTCTTCTGATACCCATCGAAGAGGCGCCGCTGCGAGGTTTCAACATCCACGGCGCGCTGGTGTGCTTCATGAACTCATCAATGGTTTCGTAGTTGAGCAGAGGAACAGACTCTGGTTGAGGAATGCCGACTTCGCGAGCCCGCGCTCGCATGTCCAGCTTGTCTTGAAAGCGACGCGCGGTGGTAGTACCCATACCAGGAACGCACAGATGCTCCCGAATGCGTGCCGCAGTAACGACGTCATACTCTTCAAGCGCGACAACACGAGACACTCGTCTGTTCCGTGCCACGTGGCTTGCTGCCGCAATATATGTCTCGACATTGTTGCCGGGAATAGTGATCAGATCGTCGAGCGACTCATGCGCCCATTCTGCTGCCAGGAGCTTTTGTCTCGTCAACAGGACAACACTCGCCCCTTTCAGCTTGCACTCACGGATAAACTCGTTGCCCTTGAAGAAACTGGCAACACACAGGATTGTTGGCTCATTTGAACTTGTCATAACGAGCCTTGGTCAGCGAATTGTTTACATTTGGTTTAAGCAATGTCTCAGACTAAATTCAAGACTGCTACTCGAGCACCTGGATATTCCTTTCCCGGCAAATTTCTTTCAATCTTTTCGGCCAAACTGTGACGCTCACCTCGCCAAGATGGGCTTTGCGGAGCAGGAGCATCACGGTACGTGATTGTCCGATGCCGCCGCCAATGCTGAGTGGAACCACGTCGTTGATCACTGCCTGGTGATAAGGCAATTTCAGAAAATCAAGCTGACCGGTAATTTCCAACTGCTGCTTTAGGGTCTCGCCGTTAACACGAATCCCCATTGAGCTGAGTTCATGCCGACGCCTGGTCACCGGATTCCAGACGAGAATGTCGCCGTTCAATCCGTGAAACTTCCGGCCGCTGTCAACAGTCTCTGTTACCCAATCGTCGTAATCCGCAGCCCGCATTTCGTGCGGGTAGCCATCGTCGAGCACCCACCCGATGCCATATATAAAGATTGCTGGAAATTCCTGAAGGATTGCGGTCTCTCGAGCTTTTCGTGGTAGATTGGGATACCGCTCAAGCAACTCCTCAGCATGCATGAAGATCAGTTTATCGGGGAGGTTCGGATATTTGTCAGTCTTGAGTTGTGGGAAGACTTCCTGAATAAAAGTCTCCGCATCTTTTATGACCTTCCAGATACTCTCGACCGTTTTCTTAAGGTACTGAAGATTGCGATCCTCGACGGTAATTGCTCTCTCCCAATCCCATTGGTCCACGTAGGCGCTGTGATCGTGATCGAGAAAGTAGTCTTTGCGAACTGCGCGCATATCAGTAATGAGGCCCTCGCCCGGCTTCATTCCAAACTGCTTTAACGCTACACGTTTCCATTTGGTAGCTGCCTGCACGACTTGAGCGTCGACTGGGTGTTTGTTGTAGTCATTTGATATGTGAAATTCGATGGGAGTGCGTGAACCGTCTCGATCAAGGTAATCGTTCACTCCACTTTCAACGTCAACGATCAGGGGAACTTCAACGCGCATCAAGTTAAGTTCACGACAGAGACTATCTTGGATATAACGCTTGACGATCGTTATCGCTTGCTGAGTGTCCTTTGGATTTAACAGTGAGTCATAGTTTTTCGGTAGGACTTTTTCCAACTCCTCGTAACTACCGATCCCTGGACCGGCCAAATCCGCTTTCTTGTCCACCATAGTACTCATTTTGTTTGCACCTCTCAGTTGTATCGAATGAAGACTAACGGCACTAGAGCCAAAAACAGCACTAGTACCTTTGCGTTTCGACTCAGAAGGAATGCCACTTGCACCCTTAAGGCAGCAACAGACATGCCGATGAGATTGCAACGAATAGTTCAGCCGGAGGCACCCCTACTTCGATGGTTGAGCGGAAGGTTTCACTCTTATTGGGGGATAACGCGCAGTTTGGCGTTGGCTATCTGAATGAGGTCTCGTTTGAGCCGATGAGTTACGTGGCTCAGACAGCAGCTGCGGAGCTTTCTGCCGCGACCTGAGCACTAATAACCTATTAAGCCAAGGACAAGTAAAATGAATAAGCAGCATCGCGCGGAGAAAGACAGCTACCGCATACGCACTCAACTAATACATGGGAATCATGAAAGCAAGCATTGGGATTTTGATCATCATCTTACTCCACCAATGTCAGCTTCAAGTGCCTACCGGTTGAACTCAGTTCACCGGGGCGCCCAGGGGTTTGTGGAGTTTGCGTCAGATGAAGCGGACGTCAAAGGGCACATTCCGATTTACATCTATGACCGTTTGGACGAACCAACACGGGGGATGCTGGAAGAACATCTCGCTTATGCTGAAGGCGGCGAAACGGCAGTGACATTTGCCACGGGAATGGCGGCCATCAGTGCAGCATTGGCGATCACCAACAAATCCGGAACTGAGATTGTTGCGCATCACACTCTTTACGGTTGTACATACAGCTTAATAACAAACTGGCTTTCGCGGTTTGGTATAAGCACAAAATTTGTCGACCTTCGAGATGAGCAAAGCTTCAAAGAAGCAATCACCGAACGCACGCGCGTCGTCTATTTTGAAACTCCGGTGAACCCCACACTTGATCTGATCGACATTGCGTTGGTCCGTCGCTGGATGGATGAAGCAAGGCCCGGTGGAGGAGAGAAAGATCGGCTGCTAATGATCGTCGACAATACTTTTGCGACACCCTACTGCCAGAGACCTTTGTCGTTCGGAGCTGATCTCGTGGCCCATAGCCTGACAAAAGATATCGGTGGCTTCGGGACGGATATGGGAGGCGCTATCGTTGGGCCAAAGAGTCTTCACGCGCCACTCTTGATGTATCGGAAGGATTTTGGCGGGGTACTGTCATCCAAGAGCGCCTGGTCAATTCTCGTTTACGGATTACCCACCCTTGCAACGCGGATGGTGAATCAGCAGAAATGTGCCCACCGGGTCGCACAGTTTCTTGAGCGTCATCCGAAGGTTGCATCTGTTCGCTATCCGGGACTGGAAGTATTTCCTCAATACCAACTAGCGCGCAGGCAGATGACAAGTTATGACGGCAAATTTGCGCCCGGGAGCATGGTCTATTTTGTATTGAAAGGTGACGAGCAGTCAGCCACTGAAGCTGCGGACCGTTTCATCGATTACATTGCGAATCATGCCTACAGTGTTACGTTGGCTGTGAGTCTTGGACAGATCCGCACACTCATCGAAGAACCTTATTCAATGACGCACTCGGCGTTACCGCCGGAAGTGAAGCGCGCTAGAGGACTCGAGCCAGGCGGCATCCGTCTTTCAATTGGACTGGAGGACTGGCATGACATCATCAACGACTTGCGGATCGCGCTTGAACAGATTTGATTGATTGGCTTCCTCAATGGTCGGAGGC
>Ga0163163_10001057_pt1 | contig 23356 bp, 17 predicted proteins | sample S65metaG_FD_119766 | JGI IMG/M metagenome (GOLD analysis project Ga0163163, IMG submission 119766) | Switchgrass rhizosphere microbial communities from Kellogg Biological Station, Michigan, USA - S6-5 metaG | ecosystem: Host-associated > Plants > Roots > Rhizosphere > Soil | place: USA...
AACCTGATCGTAACCGCCTTGAAGTTTGAAGAAGTGAGAAGGCTTGTGATTGATGGAAATCACGTAACCGAGCAGGAGATTTTAATGAAAGGTTATGGTCGCGTTAGAGATGTAAAGTTCGGACCGGACGGCGCAATGTATATACTCACCAATACGCCGGATGCTTTATTAAGAATTACCCCGCTTTAATGTTCCATTGGATAACCATGCTCTATCCAATCTACTTTCAGGTTCTTTGGAATTGAAAGCAATTGTGCGTTAGTAAATCCCATTGAATTCAGTAGCGAAAATGCAGGCCTGATATTCGGACAATTTTTGAACGGGCAACAGCCGCAATAAATAACAATCCTTGTGTCTTTCGGTAGACTCTCAATGGTTTGTTTGAGCTTGTCCAGGTTCTCTTGTTTACTGGTGGGGCCAATTTCAACTGATCCCTTGATTGAGCCGGCTGGCCCAATGTTTAAAATCATTGGTGGTTTCGCACCCGGGTGATTAATTTCATTGGCAAGTGTGTCGGGACTGATCAGCTGCTGCGGCTTCCAGGGCTCGGCATTTTCCTGCGCAAAGAGGATTGTAATGATAAAAAAGGGTATTGCGGTTAGGAGAAAGAATTTCTTAATCATCCTCAAAATTAAGTCATTTAGGAAGATGCCCGTCTATGGGATCTTCCGGCCATATGTTTGTGTTATATTAGAAATTTAATTTATCTTCATCCATTGCCGATTGGCCCAAAACGACTGTGAAGCAAATTGCTGTAGCCATACTCGCACTTAGCCCAAATCAACTTACCTCATTTAGGCTAAGAATACCTGCCGCGCTTAGTCGCGTAATTCTGACTTTATTAATCCTTTTCTTATTCCTTGCTGAATTTGTTCGTGCTTATCTGGTTATGCCCTTTCCCGGAAGCCAGGTGAGTGAAACCGTTGGTATCGCCTACTGGCTTGACAGGAATATAGTTTGGATTCGAATATTGATCCTCTTAATAGGAGCCATTGCATTAATTCGGACTTTCAAAACAGGAAAGACCTGGGAAAAAATCAGCCTTTCGATTGCCCTCTTTGCATTCATACCGGTATTTCTGCTGCTGAATTTCAAGGTGGCGGCGGAACAAAAATTTCATAAACCCACGACCAAATCGTTTATTCCTGCCAGTGAAAGTATTGACAAGACCAAATTGGTAATTGGTGTGGAAATTAATGGAGAGGCAAGGGCCTATCCAATCCAATTGATCGGATATCATCACCAGGTTATGGACACCATCAGGAATGAACCTGTAATTGTTACTTATTGTACGGTATGCCGCACTGGTAGGGTTTATAGCAGCCGCGTAAATGGCAGGGATGAAGTTTTCAGGTTGGTGGGAATGGATCATTTTAATGCTGTGTTTGAAGACCAAACCACAAAAACCTGGTGGCAACAGGCAACCGGCAAAGCAATTGTTGGACCGTTGAAAGGGTCCACGCTTAAAGAAATTCCATCCAATCAAATGACGATAGAATCCTGGCTTCGCAAATATCCAAACTCCCTCGTCATGGAGCCGGATCCCTTGTATGATGAGCGCTACTTCGGGCTGGAAGACTACGATAAGGGCACCATGCAAAGCGAACTCGTTAAAAGAGACTACCGTTCCTGGGAACCCAAATCGTGGGTAGTGGGTGTGAGGAGTAAATTTTCCTCCATGGCTTACGATTGGAACGACCTCGTAAAAAAACGGGTGATACAGGATTCTCTTGATGCGATGCCTATACTCGTAACCATCGAAGCAGATACAACTTCTTTTCATGTATATGACCGGAATGTCAACGGCACCGTGTTGGCCTTTAATACGACAATGATCGATAACCATTTTACTGATCAAAATACAGGTTCTGTATGGAATATAGACGGAAAGTGCGTTGAAGGATCGTTAAAGGGAAAACAGTTGAAAAGCGTACAGGCTTACAATGAATTCTGGCATGCCTGGCAGCAATTTGAGCCCAATACAAGAAGATATGTTCCTAAAAAATAAAAGCCGGGTTTAATCCCGGCTTTCGTATAATTCTGTATCGAATGTTGGTTATTCCCAACCCGTATTGTCCATTAACTTTCCGTCTTTATCCATCAACTGACCATCTTTATCAATCATCATTCCTTCTTCCATCTTCCTGGTCTTTCCATTCTTGGATACTTCACCATTAGGACTAACCTTGCGGCCATTTGTGGTGGTTACAGCGGCTGAAAGCGCGGACCAGGATCCACCAACCATGATCATCACTTTGCCATCTTTGAATTGCATAACACTGTCTTTCACAGGGGCGGTAGTTGCTGCAGCGGCCGTGGTGTCAGGTGCAGGCGTTGCTGCCTTCGCAGTTGTGTCTGTTGTTGCGTCTGTTTTTTCGGAGCTACCTCCACAGGCAGCCATAAAAGCTGGAATGGCCAGTAGTGCAAGGATTTTCTTCATATTGGTTTGTTTTAATGTTTTTTGGAAGCATCCAAATCCATGCCATTTATGTACATTTTTTTTGATATTGTTTTCGATAAATTTGTTTTACTTGATTTTTAAGCTACTGAATACAGCTAAATGAAGCTTCCGGGCAGTTCTATAGTATTATTTGCGTGCCTGGCAACGGCCTGTAAGGGCAGGCTCCCCGTGTTCCAATTAATTCCATCCGGGCAATCCCAGGTTCAATTTGAAAACCGGATTGTGGAGAATGACTCGATCAATCCTTTCGATGTTACCAATATGTATAATGGTGCCGGCGTCGGTATCGGTGATTTCAATAATGATGGGTTGGAAGACATTTATTTTGCAGGTAACCAGGTAGCCTGTCAGCTTTATCTCAACAAGGGGAACCTTAAATTTCAAAACGTCACCGCTGAGGCGAAGGTAGATGGTGACGGCAAATGGTGTCGTGGCGTGGCGGTGGTGGATATCAATAATGATGGATGGAAGGATATCTATGTATGTGCTACGATATACAACAATCCCGACAGACGAAAGAACCTGCTCTATATCAACCAGGGAAATAATAAAGACGGCGTCCCGGTGTTCAAAGAAATGGCCGCCGAATACGGACTGGATGATGATTCCCATTCCACCATGGCTAATTTTTTTGACTATGACAATGACGGCGACCTTGACGTATACATAACTGTCAATGAAATTGTAGAGGGCACCAACCCGTCTGAATATCGTAAACGAATTACAGATGGCTCCTGGCCGAGTACCGGTCGCTTATACCGAAATGACTGGAACTCATCTGTTGGTCATGCATTTTTCACCAATGTTTCCAAAGCGGCAGGAATAACCATCGAAGGGTATGGCCATAGTGCCTGTATCGCCGATTTTAACCTTGATGGGTGGAAGGATATTTTGGTGGCGAACGATTTTTTGTCAAATGACATTCTGTACATCAATAACCACGATGGCACGTTCACCGATAAGTCAGCTTCATATTTCAAGCATACATCTGCAAATGGCATGGGCACAGATGTAATCGACATCAATAACGACGGTCTTGCTGATGTAATTGAAATGGATATGGATCCTGCAGACAATTACAGGAAGAAGATTTTAATGTCAGGATACAACTATTCGAACTATCAGAACAACGAGCTTTATGGTTACCAATATCAGTATGTTCGAAATGCACTGCAGCTAAACCAGGGACCGCGCACATTAAGCAATGACAGCATTGGTGACCCCATTTTCAGCGACGTTGGATTTTATGCCGGCATTTCCTCAACTGATTGGAGCTGGGCTCCGCTTGTGCAAGATTTCGATAATGATGGGCTACGCGATTTAATCGTTACGAATGGTTTTCCGAAAGATTTAACTGATCATGATTTTATTGCATTTCGAAGGAAAGCATTTGCCAATAAAAGCAAACGCGAAGTATTACAGGCAATACCAGAAGTGAGACTTAAGAATTATGCATTTAAAAATAGTGGGGATGCTCAATTTGTAAATGTCACGAACGATTGGGGCCTGACCGACTTGTCATTTTCAAATGGTGCGGCTTACGCGGATCTTGACAACGATGGCGACCTGGACATGGTGATCAGTAATATCAATGATAAGGCGTTTGTGTACGAGAATAAGGCAAACGAAAGCAAGAAGGCGAATGCTCAATTCCTTTCGATAAAATTAAGAGGTGATTCCCTGAACCGTGACGGGCTAGGCACCTGGGTGAAAATTTATTATGGAGGAAAAAGTCAGGTCATCGAAAACACCTGTTACCGCGGATTTTTGTCGACCATTTCCTACACGTTGCATTTCGGTCTCGGTGCTGTTTCAAGATTAGATTCGCTGGTTGTGATTTGGCCCGACAACAGAATGCAAACTTTATCCGCTGTTTCTGCCGGACAAACGCTTCAATTGGATCACAAAAATGCAGATCAAATTTACGATTGGAGAAAACCTGGCACTGCGAGCCAGGCTTTGTTCCGCGACGTCACTGATGAGATGGGTATTCAATATGTTCACCAGGAAAACGACTTTATCGACTTTAATGTTCAGAAGCTAATTCCACATAAATTATCGGAATATACGCCCGCGTTGGCGACTGGTGATCTCAACAATGATGGGCTCGACGATATTGTGGTTGGAGGGTCATTCGGAATAGGGCCAGTTCTGCTTTTCCAACAGGAATCAGGTAAGTTTATGGAGAAAAGTCTGCTGCCAAAGGGAGCTTACAATAACTGGGAGGCAGTAAGCATTGCTCTATTCGACGCCGACGGTGACAAAGACCTGGACATATATGTCGCATGCGGCAGCAACGAAGCAAAACCAGAATCTGCCTCTTATGAGGATCGCTTTTTTATAAATGATGGACATGGAAATTTTTCAGCAGATTCTTTAGCGATTCCGGAGCTGCATATAAGCAAAGGTTGTGTAAGGGTGGCAGATTTAGACAAAGACGGTGACCTGGATTTGCTTATTGGTGGTCGATGTTATCCATGGAATTACCCGAAGCCTACTTCCAGCATTTTACTACGGAACGATAGCAAGGGTGGGAAGATAAAATTTACAGACGTCACTCAAATGGTTGCACCCGGCCTAAAAGATATTGGAATGGTGTGTGACGCCGTGTGGTCAGATTTCGATCATGATGGTTGGATAGACCTGATCATTGCCGGGGAGTGGATGCCATTGAAATTCCTGAAAAATGAGCAGGGAAAATTAATTGATGCAACACCAGGTTCGGGGATTGGTGACAAATCAGGTTGGTGGAGCAGCATTATAAGCGGTGATTTTGACAATGATGGTGATGAAGACTTCATTGTTGGAAATCTTGGAGAGAATTCGTTTTACAAAGCCAGTGACAAATACCCGGTGTCTGTGTACGCAAAGGATTTTTATGACCAGGGAACAACGCAATGCGTGATTACGCTATACTTGAAAGATTCGGCAGACGGCGCTTTAAAGGAATTTACGGCACATGGGAGGGATGATGTGATAGAACAACTGCCTTTTATTAAGAAAAGATTTCTCACTTATGCGGAATTTGGCAAAGCAAGTTTTGACCGGCTTTTTACAAAGGAGGAGCTCAAAAATTCAATCCGGTATACCGCCAATTATTTAACCAGTGCGTTTGTGAGGAACAATGGCGATGGAAAATTCAGCCTGGAACAATTGCCGCCAATCGCGCAGTTTTCTTCCATCAACGCAATGATTGTAGACGACTTTGATAAGGATGGAAAGCTGGATGTATGTATGAACACGAATGACTTTGGAACTGATCCTTCTAACGGTCGTTACGACGCGTTAAATGGCCTTCTGTTAAGAGGAGATGGCAAGGGACATTTTGAGCCGCTGACAATTCAACAAAGTGGAATTTTTATTCCCGGAAATGGTAAGGGGCTGGCTAAATTGAAGAACGCCAAAGGAAATTATTTCCTTGTGGCGGGCCAAAACAAAGGGCCATTAAAACTATTCGAATTAAACAAACACTAACCTTGACAACTGCGGAATTTTATGAAAAAACTTTTTTGGTTCGGTCTGCTTGGACTGCTCTTGTTCGAAGTAGCAAACGTTTATTTTATCATGCCGATGCCCGGCAGCCAGAGAATGAATAGCATTGATCTTGCTTATTTTTTGTACAAGTGGCGTTGGGTGTTTCGTGTCTTATTTGGGGTGATGATCGTAGTGGGCCTTTACCGGGCAACCTGGAAATACAAATGGCTTTTAATCTTTCCGATGGCCCTTCTTGCCGGGGTCATTTACATCGCCAATTTTAACATGGCAGCCGATGCGATGTTTCAGCAGCCGAAGCAACTTATACTCGTTGGTGCAAACGAAAATAAAATAGATTCCAATCGGTTAGTCGTCGGCGTGTCGATCAACAACGAGGCAAAGGCATACCCGATACGACTCTTAGGCTATCACCATCATATACAGGACACAGTTGGAGGTAAGCCGATTTTTGTGACTTATTGTACTGTCTGCAGAACAGGCCGTGTTTTCGATCCGGTTATCAATGGCAAAAAGGAAATGTTCAGGCTGGTTGGTATGGACCATTTTAATGCTATGCTTGAGGATGCGAGTACCAAAAGCTGGTGGCGGCAGGAGTCTGGCGAAGCCATTGCCGGCAAACTAAAAGGACAACAACTGGCAGAAGTGTTTAGCACACAGACTTCGCTGGCTCAGTGGCTGAGCTTGCATCCGAATTCATTGATCATGCAGCCGGATCCTTCATTTGAGGATTCTTATGATACCACTTTAAAATATGAGAGCGGAAAAAGCAAGAAAACCCTCACAGGCACCGACTCGCTTTCATGGAAAGACAAGTCATGGGTAGTTGGTGTAAAGGTTGGAAAGGAAAGAAAGGCATATGATTGGAATCAATTGAAAGAGGAGAGAATCATTCAGGATAAAATAAACAATACTTCTTTGTTAGTCGTATTGGCGAATGACGACAAAAGTTTTTTCGCTTTTGAAAACCCAGCGGAAGGTTCATCATTTTCCTTGCGTAATGACACATTGATTTCTGGCAATCATCATTATAGGATTGATGGCAAAGGATTGGACACAAGCTATTCCTTAAAACCATTGGCGGCTTACCAGGAATTCTGGCATAGCTGGCGAACATTTAATCCGGGAACAAAGGGACATGGTGAGGGAGATTGATTAACCTTTCTCTATCAGGAACGACACCGGTTGCTTGCGGTAGGCTTTTACCTTTCGGCCAAACTGGGTGGCAGGAACCCATTGGGGTGATTTCTTCAATACCCTGATTACTTCTTCCTCCATTCCAAATCCGAATTGTGTGAGCGGCTTAATGTCGGTTACATGTCCTTCTTTATCCACCACGAATTGCACCACAACCGTGTATGTTCCTAATGGCGCGGGGCTATTTGCTGCAATATCGGCTCTCACATTCCGTGTCACAAAGGCTAGCCAGGCTTTGTCTTCTCCGGGAAAATATGCATCTTTTTCGCCGCAAAGTGATGAATCGAGCTGATGACCCGTTTCATCAAAACAGGAACAGCGCGCAATTTTACCATTCAAATAGTCCTCGGTAGCCATGATCTTTCCATTATCATGATAGTACGTCCACCTGTTTACTTTCGTTGTGTCGTTTATGATTCGCCCGACGGAGGATACATTTCCGTTTTTAAACCATCGTACTTCCACCCCATTTCCATTACCGTCATAATTAGTTGAATCAACCTGGTTACCTTCCTCATCCCAACCAAGACCGATACCTGTAAGATGTCCATTTACGTAGTTGGAGGAGTCTCTCATTTTTCCGTTTTCATGAAATTTCAAAGCAATGCCTTCTTCCTTTCCATCTTTATAGTTGATTGATGATTGTGGATTTCTGTTCTCGTAATACCATATTATTTTCCCTTCGGCTATTTTGCAATCCTCATCCTTATAAGATCCCATCATGGCCATACTTTTTTCCGGCAGATAATATGCTTCACGATGCCAGAGGTTATCTTTCTTTTCGGTAGTCACGTAGTATCGCCAACCCGCAGTTGAGGGTCTGAACATGACGTCGAATCCCTCTACTTTTTGTTGAGCGAATGCTGTGGCGGTGGAAATGAGGCAAAGGAGAATGGGGATGAAATGTTTCTTCATGTTGATATCAGGGTTTAAGCCATTGTTGATGGGTCTCAACGACGCCTAAATTAATAAATCAACCGAGAAAACAAAGTTTGACTTTGGGTGGACATGTAGCCTCGACAGGAATCGAACCTGTATCTGGAGCTTCGGAAACTCTTATACTATCCATTGTACTACGAGGCCGGGGAATTAATTTATCAATCCACTTACGTTACTTGAAAAGATCTTCACGGCAATAGCCAGCAAAATTACGCCGAAAAATTTACGTATCGCAATTAATCCGCCCGGACCGATCCAGGAAGCAAGTTTATCAAGGGATTTTAATACGATAAACACAATGATAAGGTTGAACAGAATGGCGACCAGGATTGAAATGGCATCATAGTTCGCACGAAGCGACATAATGGTTGTAAGTGTGCCAGATCCGGCTATCAGCGGAAAAGCAATAGGAACCAGTGTACCCGATTTTTCATTTTTGTCGGGCTTGAAAAACTCCAGGCCCAACACCATTTCGAGCCCCAGAATGAAAATCACGATGGAGCCGCCAACAGCGAAACTGTGTTTGTCAACCCCCAATAGGCCCAGGAATTTTTCGCCAACGAACAAAAATAGAATCATCAGGCCACCTGAAATCAGCGTAGCTTTTACAGCACTGATATCACCCAGCTTTTGCTTCAATCCAATCAAAATCGGAATGGACCCAATGATATCAATCACCGCGAAGAGCGTAAAACTAACGGTGAGAATATTGCCGATATCAAAATGCATGGCATCAAAGATATCTGCCTGCCTGTTCACTAACAAATTACCCCTTAAGCCCAGGACAAAATTTTGTCCGTTTCTTCAACCAGGGCAAGAAACAATTCCCTTGCGTCCTTGTATTTCAACAACGAGGAAGACTGGCCTGCGGCAAAATTGAGGTATTCTGTTCTTTGCTGCCTGGTGGCCTCTTTCGAAAACAAACTCATGAATTTTCTCTGCATCGGGTAAGGGGCGAAAAGATCCTCTTTGTCTTTCAAATCCTCCATTAACCTGCTCGTCATGACCCTTGCCAGTCTGCCTGAATACATCCGGGTCAATGACGTGTATTTTGCCGCAGGAGAAAACAATTTTTCCTTGTGCCCGGCAGACGCATTTGATTGCGCTGTGCCTACAAACGCAGTTCCAATTTGAACCGCATCAGCGCCAAGCACCAGGGCGGCTGCAATACCCCTGCCATCGGCAATACCGCCGGCAGCAATAACGGGCACGGACACCCGGTCTGCAACCTGTGGGATCAGCGAAAAACTTCCCATCAGGGATTCGGTTGCCTTACGCAGGAAGGAAGACCTGTGCCCGCCCGCCTCAAATCCACTGGCCACAATGGCGTCCACGCCTGCCTTTTCAAGTGCAATCGCTTCATCAACCGTAGTGGCCGTTCCAATTAACAAGGTTCCATTCCTGCGGCACTGTTCCAAAATTTCTTCATCAGGAATTCCAAACATGAAACTGAACACAGGCGGTTTTGTTTCCAAAATGGCTTCCACCTGGTTTTCATATCGGGGACCCAGATCGGTGGGCATTTCCGGGGGCGCAACACCCAACTCATTGTAATAAGGCCGGAAAAGTTCCACTAACTTCGCATATTCTACACCGTTATAGATCTCCATCGCTGCATCCCAATCGTTGACCCAAAGGTTAAGGTTGAAGGGTTTGTTGGTAATGTCCCGAATAGCTTTACTATAAGCTACGATTTCACTGGCGGTGTAAGGCTGACAGCCAAGCGAACCCAATCCACCCAATTCAGATATTGTTGTGGTTAGCGCCACCGATGAAACGCCTCCTCCAAAAGGTCCCTGCACAATTGGATAATTGATCTTAAGCAGATCCGTGATTCTTGTTTTCGACCACTTCTTTTGATTCATGATCATTTAGTTTAGATTGGCAACCAGGTTAAGGTCCAGGATGAAATCATTATGGATAAGTGAATCGCCAAGGTCTTTGAAGAAATTGCCCGACCGAAATTTTATATCATATTTCGTTCTGTCCACGACGATTTCACCTGTCGCATAAAGTGAATTTTCATCAATGTTGACCGCGGCATCAAAACTCAGCGCCTGTGTTATTCCTTTAATGGTGAGCAAGCCATCAATCCTCCTGATATTCTCTTTCACCGGCGTGCTGTTAGTGATTGTGAAGTTAGCAGTCGGAAACCTGTCAATCGCGAAAAAATCATCGCCAAACAGGTGGCCCGCCAACTGGGCATTCGCTTTTGGATCTTCGATATCCGTGACCAACAGGCTGCTGATGTCAATGTCGAAATTGCCGCTCAAAATTTCGCCGCTTTCAACTATGATGGTTCCTGAGGAAATCTGAATAGTTCCCCTGTGTAACCCGGTCAATTTTTTTCCGGTCCAATTGATGAGGCTTGTCCGGGTGTTTGCCTTAAAGTTCTTCTGTGCCATATACTTTGTTTTTGACAAATAATGATGACACGAAATTCACTCAGGAAAGGCCCGGAAACAATGGACAAAAGTGCAAATGAATTGCACATTTGGACGGGATCAGCTTTCCAGAATTGCCGTTTTGAAGTATTGAGGTGAGATACCAACATTTTTTCTGAAAAACCTGGTGAAATAGGCAGGATCTTCATAACCTAACTCATACCCGAGCTGTTTGATGCTTACACCGTTTAGATAGAGTTTGCGTTTGGCCTCAAGAATGATCCGCTCCTGTATAATTTCCAGGGCCGACCGATCGGCGAATTTCCTGGAGGCGGCATTGAGCGACCTCGGCTGCGTGTGAAGCATGAGGGCATAATCCTGAACGCTGTGCTTTGTTTTGTAGTGCTGTTCTACCAGAATTCTGAATTTTCTGAACAGGGTGTATTGAGGTTTACTAAGATGAACCTCACGTGAAAGATAGCTGTCTTTTATGCGGCGGGCATGCGTGGTAAGAATCTTTAGATAAGAGCTTAGCACGACGTCAGCACCTGGAAGCCTTCTGGTGTACTCCTCTACAATTCGAAAAAAAAGTTCACTGATGGTATCATTCAGGTGATCTGGAACTGTGATCACCGGGCATGATTTCTTGCTATCAAGTAAACAGGTATCAAAGAGAAAATCAACAAAATCATTTTCCAGCCTGAAAACAGACGCAAGGAATTTCAGCGAATAACCTTCAGTTTTTTCAGATGAAAAGAGTTCGTGGACCTGGCCGGGGGCCAGGAAGAAAAGAACGGAACCTTCGTATGCGTGATCAATCATGTCAATCTGGTGATTCCCTTTTCCATTCTTCAACCAGATGATCTCAAAATAATTATTAAGGTGTTTCTTTTCAAATTCACCGGACGAATGAAATCCTTCTGCAAGGATATCCACCTTGAAATTTTCCTGTGTTTGGCTCATAATCGAAAAATGTCAGCCAATTTATTCATTCTCCTGCCGGTTAGTCCTTCAGCCATCACATTTAACTTTTTCTTGCCTAAGTTCCTGACCGAAATATGAATTTCTCCCTGTAGAGCGGGTATTCATGCCTCACCTTCTCCAGGCAATCCCTGCAAAGGCAGTCTTCATATAACATTTCCACATAAGCACGTTCTTCAGCAGTCAATGCGATGGTACTGCATTGGCAATTACTCACATTGCCAACTGTACATTCAAATCGCTTTCCGCAGCGATCGCAATTTTTTAATTCATATATCGGCATCGTCTCTAAATTAGAATCTACAATCAACAATCAAAACTCCATGTGAATTCCTGCACTCCAATTAAACGGCTTCGAATTGAAGCCACGGCTTTCAAAATATTTCTGATCAGTGATATTATAAAAACCCGCAAATACCCGAAGCACCTTGTTGAACTGGTATTGTGCAAAAGCATCCCACAGATAATATCCTTTCATTTCAATTGGAGGCTTGCCATAGACGGGCTCAAAAAATTCACCTGCGGTCCTCAAATGTGTTTTAATATAAAGATGTGAGGTCGCCTGCCAGCCAACCTGTATATTGAAAGAATTCTTTGGCCTGCGATACAAATTGCTATAACTGGTATCCTTGCCCGTAGGAGCGGCCGTAGTGATCTTGCCGTCTACATACGTATAGTTGGCAGAAAAATTCCATTTTCCCAAATTCACTGCCAGCTCGGCTTCTACGCCATGATCGTCCTGCTTGTCTTCGTTGATATAAAAACTCTGATAGGTGTTTGGATCGGTGTAAAAGAAGAACACCTCGCTGATTTTCCGCTGGAAGGCAGTTATTCTTGCGTTGAGGTATTGATTCGTATACTGTGCACCGGCTTCAAAATTTAGAGAAGTCTCTGGCTTCAGCGATCTGTTGCCATACTCTGAATACAATTGGTAGAGTGAAGGCACACGATATGCCGAAGCGGCATTTACGAACAGTTTGAGATGATCATTGATCAGGTAAGACGGATTCACCGACCAGGTGAAATTGCTTCCGTATATCGAGTGATGATTCCACCTTCCGCCTGCTTCAATATTAAATCCGCCCAGTTTCTTTAAATAAAATGAAGTGTAAAGGCTATACTGATCTGACTTCGCTGTATCCTTTGAAATGGGTAGGGATTCGAAAAGGCCGAAGTCGCTAATCGACATATAGCTTTGATCGGTTGAATTTTGCCTGTAATCAACGCCCACCAGCCAATCCAGGTGTTCGTTTAAGGAAAGGTTATTATAAAATTCGGCGTAGTGCTGCGCGCCTTTATAGCGTCCATCCTGGTACTTGGAAAAGCCACCAATGGAAGCAGAGTCATCTAAATAATGACGGTCAACATAATTGAAATGATAATTGGCATCGAATGAGCCTTTTGCATACCTGTACTTTGCGCCAAAGCCGGCCTGGAAATTTGCAAAGGTGTATCGATAGTCTTTGTCGTCAGTAAACGCGCCTGCGTCAATGTCGGCGCGATGGTAACTGTACTTTCCAAAAACGCGCAAAGTCACCCGCTCTGACGTTCTTTGCGTAAAGCTGGCTTCTAAGAGATCCTGGTTGTAGCCATCATTGTCAAAACCCGCCTTGCCTGTGCTGTCGTATGCAGAAGAAATGCCTTTGCTCTTGATCTTTGAATAAGAAACGTGATAGCTTGCGTCATCAGTGCTTCCAAGGATGGCTATATTTCCTCCAAAGGTTCCAAAGCTGCCTGCGCTGAAATCAACTGCTGCGCCGAAAGGTTTGTTTCCTTTTTTCTTCGTAATGATATTGACTACTCCTGCAACTGCATCCGAGCCGTAGAGTGTGGATTGTGCGCCTTTCAAAATTTCAATCCTTTCAATCTGGTAAATCGGAAACGTATTCAGGTCAAATTCGCTGTTGATATTGGAAGGATCATTCAAAGGAATCCCATCAATCAGGATCAGGGTATTGGCGAACTGTGCACCACGTGTATAGAGAAACTGGATCGTACCAAGGGTATTGGTTGCGCCGTTCACGTTGATGCCTACCTGTTCATTCAGGATTTCACTCACCGTGCGTCCTGCGTTTTTTTGAATTTGTTCCTGCGTAATAACCGTGAGTACCTTGCCCGTGCTGCTTTGCTTCTGCGGGAATTTGTTGGCGGTGATAACCACCTCGTCCATGGATTTTGCGCTACTGTCTTCCTGTGCAAAGAGGTGGCTCTGCAATAAACAGAGCGCGAGAATGAAATTGATTCTGCTCATAGTTAGTTTAGTTTAAGATGTTAACTATGAGCCTTCGGAAAAATGAATTTTTTAGAAATGAAAAGGTTCTGCTGCAGCAGAAAATTTACATCTCAGCTTTTCACCCGAAAGCTCGTGATCGTTGTTTACGATGGCAGGTCTTCTGGCTCGCTTTCATGTTGATCACCTTCCCATTCCGCGATTAGCGGAAAAGTGGTATTGCAGGTTCAACATGTTCGCCGACAATTATGGCGAAACGCTTACAGCTACGGGGATAGCGCCGGAATCACACCGGCTTCCCTTTTAATCCTCCCCACAGCAATGTGGGGAAAGAACCAAACGCATGGCAAATGTGGGGGATTCGGTTAGTATAAAAAAATAGATTTTTCACACGATTGTGGATTGTTGATTGTGGATTGTGGATCATCTACAATCCACAATCCACAATCTGAATCTTTGTTCTATCTTTCGCCCCATCATAAAACTGCATGAAATCCGGATCTTCCAAACTCAACCTTTTCGACCTTACTATGATCGTGATCAGCCTGGTCATTGGCATGGGCATTTTTAGAACTGCATCAGACTCCGCAAAAGAAGCACTCACGCCAACCATTTATTTTGTGGCATGGTTGGCGGGCGGACTTATTGCCATCTGCGGTGCACTCACCTATGCGGAAATCGGTTCGCGATTTCCGGCAACCGGTGGCTATTACAGAATCTTCGCCGAATGCTACCATCCTTCAGTCGCATTCGCCATTAATTGCATCATCCTTATTTCAAACGCAGCATCACTCGCAGGTGTGGCACTCATTGGAAGTGAATACTTCGTGCAGGCATTCTTCGCCCACCAGGCGGACGATTTTACAAAGGCACTCATTGCCATGGGCGCAGTGATTGTTTTTTATTTCGTGAATCTCGCGGGACTCAGAATGAGTTCGCGAACACAAAATGTGTTGATGCTGATGAAAATCGGGATGATCCTGGTTCTTCTACTGGCGCTGTTCTTTCCGGGAAAATTTCATGCTGCAGAAACGGTGAAGCCGACGGAATCTTTTACCTGGTTACAATACGTGGAATCTTTTGGGCTTGCATTGATTGCCGTTTCCTTCACCTATGGTGGCTATCAACAGACCATTAATTTTGGCGAAGAAGTCAAGAATGCAAGAAGGACCCTGCCCAAAGGAATCATGATTGGCATTGGCATAATCATCGGTTTGTACCTTTTGGTGCAGTTGGTCTATTATAATGTGATTGGATTTGAAGCACTGAAATCCAGCAGGGGAATTGCCGCTATCGTAGTTGAAAGGGTATTCGGCTCTACGGCAAAATATGTGTTCACCATATTCCTGTTTGTGGCAGTTCTCGCTTATGTAAATGTGCTGTTGCTGAGCAATCCTCGCGTAATGTATGCCATGAGCCTTGATGGCATCCTGCCCGCACCATTTAAAGCAAAAAATGAGAAGCGCGACGTACTAACGGTAAGCCTTACCGTATTTGCAGCGATCTGTGTGATCGTACTCTTCTTTGCGAAAACCTTCCAGGAGATCCTCGGATTTTCCATCTTCCTGGATTCCATTGGAATGGCTACTTCAGCAGGCACCCTGTTTATTTTGCGAAAGCGCACCAGGCAACTTGATGGCACTGGAATCTATAAAATGAAATTATATCCCCTGTTGCCGTTGATCTTTATCCTGGCCTATCTTTTTGTTGGAACGAATATCGCCATCAGTACACCCGGCCTTGCGCTTACAGGTATTGGTGTATTCGCTTTTTTTCTGTTGATTTATTTTCTGACGAGGAGATTATCTCCTGCCAAATCCAAATCAAATGTCAGCTGATTTGAACGACTTCAACGAAGACATGGAACTTTCCTTCATCCTGAATGAGCTGGGCGAAGACAGGTCTTCTTATTACAATGCAGTAGCGCCGCCGATAATGCAAACAAGCAATTTTGTCGTGCGAAAAGTAGACGACCTGCGAAAGCTCTTCATTGATGAATACAGCGGCTACCTGTACAGCAGGGGATTAAATCCCACATTGGAAATCCTTAGAAAAAAGTTGGCCGCACTGGATCATGCAGAAGATTGCCTTGTGTTTAACAGCGGCGCATCGGCCATTCTATGCTCTGTGATGGCGAATGTAAAAAGCGGGGATCATATCGTATCGGTTGATAAACCTTATACCTGGGCAAGGAATCTCTTCGACAAAATTCTTCCTCGTTTTGGGGTCACTACCACTTATGTTGACGGCACGCATATTGAAAACTTCGAAAGGGCCATCATGCCAAACACGGTTGTGATTTACCTGGAAACTCCCAATTCCTGGAACTATGCGCTGCAAGACCTGGCAGCAGTGAGCGAGCTTGCAAAAGCAGAAAATATTATTACCATCTGCGACAACAGCTATTGCAGCCCCATTTACCAGCGTCCCCTCGATTTTGGAATCGATATGGCCTTGCAGTCAGCGAGCAAATATATAGGTGGGCATAGCGATGTGGTTGCCGGTGTACTAACTGGCAGCAGGCATCACATGAAAAAGATCTTTGACAGTGAATACTTAAATACGGGTGCAGGTGCCACACCATTCGGCGCCTGGCTAATGCTTCGTGGTTTGAGGACATTGCCGATAAGGTTGGAAAAGATCACACAGAATACCCTTGTCATGGTCGACTGGCTCAAAACCCATCCCTTAATTGAGAACCTGCTTTTTCCCCTGGATCCTTCTTTTCCTCAATATGAATTGGCTAAAAAGCAGATGAAGGGCGGTTGTGGCTTGGTGAGTTTCAGTGTGAAAGCGGATACGATGCAGGAAATTGAAACATTCTGCGAGAGTCTGAAACATATAATGATGGCAGTAAGCTGGGGAGGATATGAATCCCTTATCATTCCAAGGTGTGCCGGTATCAAACCTTCCCGGTTCGATGCGAAAAACCCGGAGCACCGGCTGATAAGGTTCTATATCGGCCTGGAAGACCCCGCTTATTTGATAGCCGACCTTGAACAGGCTTTGGCAAAAATGAAACCCTGATACCGGCCTTGGCGTACCATTCAGGAAAGCAAGGGGATTTTGTCGCAAAACTTTGGGTGGGGGACCCCCATAGGATTACTAAAATCCTGTAAAAAAGAAGGATACGTCGCATTCTATTTTGCGGAAACGTGGAAAATATTAATATTTGTACTCCTCCAAACTGGCTTGGAAAACCGCCTGTCAAAATCCATTTAGCCCTGTACTAATTGATAATATTTTTGTTTGATGAGAAAAATTGTCGCCCTGCTCCTGGTTATCGCTGCAGCTAACCTACCTACGCATGCTCAAACCAAAGACCCCGCATCCTGGGATCTGCGCCGTTGTATAGAATATGCAATGGCCAACAACATTTCCGTAAAACAGGCGGATGTGCAGGCACGGGTTTCAGCTGTAATTCTAAAACAAAGCAAACTGCAGCAAATTCCCTCGTTGAACTATTCGCTTCAACATGGTGCTAACTTCGGTCGGTCTTTGGACAGGACAACCAACGTTTATACTGATTTGTCGGGTACGTTTCAACAGATGAATCTTTCATCCCAGGCCACCATTTTCAACTTTAATAGCCAGAAGAATACCATCAAGGCCAACGATTTTGCTTACCAGGCCGATCAGGCGGCGATAGAAAAGGCCAAAAATGATATTGGTCTGAATGTTGCCCAACGGTACCTGGTGATCTTGTTGGATATAGAGACGAGTAGAGTGAATGAGATCCAAATGAAGACCAGCCAGAATCAACTCAACAATACACGGAAGCTCGTACAGGCAGGAAGTCTGCCGGAATTAAACGTTGCTGAACTTGAAACGCAGGTGGCAAGGGATAGCGCGACTTATGTTTCGTCCATCACAACAATTGAGCTTGACAAGCTCACACTGAAGGGTCTGATGAATTTGCCTGCAGACGCTCCCTTTAACCTGGAAACACCACCAGTAGAAACGATACCGGTTGACAATATTTTGGAAGAAAAGCCCGAGATAATTTATGCAATGGCGATGCAGACGCAGCCACAAATTAAGGTGAACAACCTCCGTCTGTTGGCATCGCAGAAAAACTATGATGCAACAAAGGGACGGCTTTATCCTACCCTTTCTGCGTTCGGTAATCTGAACACCCAATTCCAGGTCGGGTTTAAATCGATTGGGGCTGTACCAGGTGGATATTTCAAAACTCAAGGCTACGCGCAAGACCCTAATAACGCTGCGAACCAATTTCCGGTCTATGCCCAGAGCTTTAGTACCGTTCAAACACCTAATAAATTTGGAGCTTTGTGGGATGGCTATTGGAAAACTTTAGGCGACAATTTTGGTCAAAACGTTGGGCTTGCAGTCAGCGTGCCCATTTTTAACGGTTGGCAGGCGAGATCAAATGTGGCAAGAAGTAAACTTGATATAGAAAACAAATCACTTACCGTAGAGCAGGACACACTGAAATTAAAACAGGACGTTTATTCTGCCTACAACCTCGCATATGGTGCATTTCAAACCTTTGAAGCCAGGAAAAAGGCGCTCGAAGTGGCACAACGTTCATTTGATCTCGCGTCTAAACGTTATGAAATCGGGGTAATGCAAACCATAGACTGGATCATCAACCAGAATGCGTTATACACGGCAGCGGTAAATGCTTTGTATGCACAATTTGATTACGTATTTAAAATGAAAGTGCTGGAGTATTATAAAGGGCGCGGTCTTCGCCTGTAACCAATACCAATAAATATCTCAAAAGGATAAATTACATAGGAACATGAACAAAAAATTGCTTTGGGCTATAATAGGGTTAGTAGTCCTGATATTGGTCCTCTTTGGTCTCAAATCTGCCGGCGTGATTGGTAAGGAAGAGGGAACCAAAGTGTCTAGTGAAAAGATTAGCCGCAAAACCATTACCGAGATCGTAACAGCTACCGGTAAGGTATACCCTGAAATTGAAGTAAAGGTGAGTCCCGATGTTTCGGGTGAAATCATCGAATTGGATGTAGCTGAGGGAGACAGTGTAAAGAAGGGGCAGGTTGTGGCAAAAATCTACGCGGACATTTATGCTTCAACCCGCGACCAGGCAGCAGCCCAGGTAAACCAATCGCAGTCCCAGGTTGACAATTCAGTTGCTGCACTTGCCGCTACTAAGGCCAGAATGGATCAGGCTAAACGTCAATACGACCGTCAGAAACAATTGTATGACGATAAGGTAATTTCAAAACTGGAATTTGAAACTGCCGAAAACGCCTATCTCACTGCTGAAGCAGACTACAACGCAGCATTGCAGGGCATCAAGGGAGGCCAGGCAAACGTAAAAAGCGCCTCTGCAAATCTTGCAAAGGCCAACAAAGACCTCGGCCGTACCACGCTGGTCGCGCCAATAGGCGGTGTAATCTCATTGCTAAATGTGAAGCGTGGTGAAAGGGTGGTGGGTAGCACTATGATGGCGGGTACGGAAATGATGCGTATTGCCGATATGCGTGTGATAGAAGTAAGGGTTGATGTGGGTGAAAACGATATTCCGAAAGTAAAACTGGGCGACTCTGCAACGGTGGAAGTGGATGCTTACAACACCAGGAAATTCCCGGGAATTGTAACGCAGATCGATAACCCCATGGTAAATACGTCTACAACCACCACCACTTCAACCGAAGTAACGAACTACAAAGTGCACGTAAGACTGGATCCGGCTTCATATAAAGATTTGCTCAATCCCAATCGCCCGAAGGCATTTCCGTTCCGTCCCGGAATGAGTTGCAGTGCCGATATTCAAACAAAAACACATAACAATGTAATAGCTGTTCCAATTAACGCTGTTACAACGCGTGACAAGTCTGATACCAGCAAGGCTGTTGCAGGCAAGGCACCTGCTGCTGCTGCTACTCCAGCCCCGGCTCCGAGCGGCGGCGGTGAAGAAAAGAAAGTGGTTGAAGACCTCCAGGAGGTTGTATTTATTATGCAGCCCGGCGGCATGGTAAAGCGTGTGAATGTGAAAACAGACATTCAGGACATCAATTACATAGAGGTTAAGGAAGGATTGAAGGAAGGTGATGAAGTCATCACGGGACCGTATACTGTAGTAAGTAAACTCCTGAGAGATGGCATGAAAGTGAGTGTGGTGCCTAAGGAGCAATTGTTTGAAATCAAGAAATGATAAGCTTCAAAATATTTTTATAGCTGTTTGAGACCTAATTTTAGGTCTCAAACTTTTTCTGGCCGTATAAAATCTCATTCATGAAATTCGGCATTCTGGGCAGCGGCAGTTGGGCCACGGCGCTCGCCAAAATTCTTACTGACAATGGGAACACCATTCAATGGTGGGTGCGGAATGATTCTATGGTCAGGCATATTCTCAGCAGGCATCACAATCCCAACTACCTCAGCTCGGTCTACTTCGATACCCGACAACTTTCATTATCAAACGACCTTCAGCAGGTCATTGGTGCATCGGATTATCTTGTGGTGGCGATTCCTTCGGCTTACGTGCACCAAACTTTGCAACAAGCGAGTCGCGAATCGATGCAAGGGAAAAATATCATCTCGGCAGTAAAAGGTATCATACCTGAATTTAATCTGCTGTTGAATGATTACGCCAGGAAGGAATTTGGTACTTCTCCCGAAAACTATTTCACCATCATGGGGCCCTGTCATGCGGAAGAAATTGCTGCAGAGAAACTTTCTTATCTCACTTTTTCAGGCACAAATGAAGTAAAGACAGAGGCGATAGCCGATTGCTTTAAGACAGCATATTGCAATACTGTCGTCAACAGTGATGTTTATGGCGTTCAGTTTGCTGCGATTCTGAAAAATATTTATGCATTGGGTGCGGGCATTGCCCACGGACTTGAATACGGCGATAATTTCCTGAGCGTGTTTATTGCAAACTGTGCCGATGAAATGGCTGGATTCCTCAGGAAGGTCGGAATTAGAAACGTGGAAGTGGGTATTCACTCGCTTGCCGACCATCGTAAGTCTCCCAATTATGCGGCTTCGGTTTATCTCGGCGATTTACTGGTTACCTGCTACTCGCTGTTCAGCCGTAACCGGACTTTTGGTAACATGATTGGCAAAGGATACTCTGTCAAATCAGCGCAATTGGAAATGAATATGGTGGCTGAAGGATATTATGCGTGTAAGTGCATTCATGCCATTAATGCCGAATTAAATGCAGAAATTCCAATTGCAGAAACGATATACAAAATCTTGTGGGAACAGGTTCCCGCGTCGGCGGGATTTGAGGGGATTGAAGAGACTTTGGTGTAGTTCAGAGTTCATAGTTCAAATACTCTGAACTCTGAACTATGAGCTCTGAACTTTAAAGAGGTCTGCTGCAATTCCATCCGCAAAAAGTTTTCCTTCATCAGTCAACTTGAGAAATCCTTCCTCTTCGACCAACTTCGCAGCGCCAATGTATTTTATGCCTGTTTGCTGAATTCGTGTTTTTTCTTCCCTTCCGAATTTCTCTTCAACGTGACCCAGGTCAATGCCCGCCGATGTTCTAAGCGATACCATCACATATTCATTCAACTGTTGTGTTGCGGAGATTTCTTCTGTTTCGGTCGGTATGATATTTTGTAATAGGGATTGCTGGTAAAGCGCATTATTAGCAACATTCCATTTTCTTTCAGCTCCCGAAAAACTATGTGCAGATGGTCCAAATCCATAATACCATTTTCCCCGCCAATAGGAACTATTGTGTCTGCTGCGCATACCCGGCATTGCAAAATTAGAGATCTCGTAATGTTCATAGCCGGCTTCACGCAACCACTTAATGAGCATCAGGAATTGTTCAGCCTGCTGTTCAGGATCTACATCTCTTACCTGTTTGGTGAGGATCATTTTCGACAATGCCGTACGCGGTTCAACCGTGAGTGCATAACAAGACAAGTGCGGCACATCAAATTCAATCATCGCATCAACATTACGCCTCCAATGGTCATCACTCAATGTTGGCATCCCATAAATGAGATCTGCACTGAAGTTGGAAAAGCCGGCATCCTTAATTAATTGGATGGACTTCTTTGCCTGATCACTGTTATGTGCTCTATTCATCCATTCCAGGTCGACATCGTAAAAAGATTGAACACCGAGGCTAAGCCGGTTTACGCCCAATCCCAACCAGTCTTTCAGAATATAATGATGGATGTCGTCAGGATTCGCTTCGAGCGTGACTTCGGCATTTTGTGAAATATTGAATTTCTTTTGAATTGATTCTATGATCTCCCCTAATTCACCTCGGTCAAGCAAGCTGGGCGTGCCACCACCGAAATAGACCGTCTCAATACCCGGGTCGCCTTCAAAATGAGGCGTGAGTTCAATTTCCTTCAATAAAGCCCTGATAAAATCGTTTTTTCCACGCAGGCTGGTTGAAAAATGGAAATTGCAGTAATTGCAGGCCTTCCTGCAAAAGGGAATATGTATGTAAATGCCCGCCAACTAAATTTTCAATTTCAGGTTCACCATGGTAGTTTTGCTCCACATGTGCTTAAGGGTGCTTAGCAGATCAGCTTCGGTGGCCTCACAATTCTGCTTTTTATTGATGGTCCTGGCCAGCATGAGCGCCAGGTCCCAGAATCACTTCCCCCTGCATTATAATTTAGTTGACAAAGATAGCTCCTTTAAGCCCGCCCAACTGGGACTCCAGGAAGACTTTGCCAACCAGGCAGGCTGTCTTGAATATGCCAGCAAGATTCCATCACTTTTACAAGCAAAGGGATTTGTGACGGCGTCTCTCGACAGCATGTATTTTGACTCCACTTCAGCAACCGCCTGGGTGTACACTGGCCAGGCCTATCAATGGATCAACCTTGCAACCGACAGCGCCGACAAATCCCTGCTCTCCAACGCAGGCTGGAACGCCAAAAATTTTCATCACAAAAACCTGGACTTCGACAAGCTTCAACAGGGACAGGAGCGAATTATGGACTGGTTAGAGGACAACGGATACCCGTTCGGGAGGGTTGAGTTGGATAGCATCAGGCTTGACAGCGGTGCTGTTTCGGGCAAACTAAAGATTACACGCGGACCCTTGTATAAGATCGACAGCATTCGGGTGTATGGGAAAGCAAAGATTTCAAAATACTTCCTCCAACGCTACCTGGGAATTCCCAATGGGAGTGCCTATCAAAAAAGCAAGCTATCGGGTATCAGTAACCGAATCCTGGAGTTACCCTACCTGAAAGAAATTCAGCCCTGGGATATTACCATGCTGGGTACCGGTTCCATGCTGAATCTCTACCTGGATCCCAAGAAGAGCAGCCAGATCAATGCCCTCGTTGGATTTCTGCCGAATAACAGTCAGACCGAAGGAAATAAATTATTGCTAACGGGTGAGGTCAATGTCAACCTCAAAAATGCCCTGGGTGGTGGGGAGACGATTGGCGTGAATTGGCAACAGCTCCAGGTCAAATCTCCGCGGTTGAATTTGTTGTACCAACAACCTTACATTTTTCACTCACCCTTTGGCGTCGACTTTGCCTTCGATCTATATAAGAAAGACTCCTCCTACCTGAATTTGAATTTCGTAATCGGCCTTCAATATGCTGTGAGCATGCGGCAAACAGGAAGGTTGTTCTTTCAAAGCTTTCACACCAACCTGCTTACAGTTGATACCAATTATGTAAAGACGAACAAGGCATTGCCACCTTACATTGATGTGAGCTCAACAAACCTGGGTAT
>Ga0163163_10001058_pt1 | contig 23351 bp, 31 predicted proteins | sample S65metaG_FD_119766 | JGI IMG/M metagenome (GOLD analysis project Ga0163163, IMG submission 119766) | Switchgrass rhizosphere microbial communities from Kellogg Biological Station, Michigan, USA - S6-5 metaG | ecosystem: Host-associated > Plants > Roots > Rhizosphere > Soil | place: USA...
GGCGCCACCCACGGGAGACATGAGAGCCTCCTTCAGCGCAGACGGCTGTTCCGGCGCACTCGTTATCGTGGGCTTCGTGTCCTGGTCAAACTTCAGCCGGATCGCGCTCGCATTGGCATCGCCCGGGATGTTCGGGAGCACGTTCTGCTGGAAGTACGCATTGCGAGCTGCTTCCTTGGCATCGGGCGCGAGTGCTTGAAAGTTGGGGTCAGCGACAACTTCAGTCCATGGGCGTGCCATGCATCACCAGAGCGGCTTGCCGTCTGCGCCGGTTGGCGCGGTGGAAGTAGGTGGCGTGTCTTTGCCGACTCCAGCGCCACGAGCCGATGCGGCCTTCAGGCCCTCTTGGACAGCATCACGTTTGTTCTGGGCGGACTTGATCATGGCTTCCTTGAGCCCCTGATAGCCGCCTTCGGTGAAGGCCTTGTGGAATATCTCCACCGCGTCTTTGATGTTGCCTTCAGCCGGCGCAGCTGAACCCGTCGAGCCGCTCGAAAGCTTCGCGTACTCAGTCGCGGCCTCGCGCATATACAGAACCAGCTGCGCAGAATCCTTGTCGCCGCCGAAAGAGAGATTGTTCTTCAAACCGACCAACGCTCGATTGACCACGTTGGGCGCATCCGGCAGTTTGGCGACCAACGGCTCGATCTGTGCGAAGTCCTTCTCGAGCTTGCTGGCCTGCACATTCGCGGACGCAGCCTGAGTCATCAACTGTGCGGTGCTCTTCTTGGCGCCGTTGAAATCCAGTTGGCCCGTCCGGACCAGGTCCGCCACCTGATCGGGAGTCTTGCCCGGATTGCGATCGAGCAGTCCGCGGAAGGTCGACTTCATCTGCTCCCGCGAGCGAAGCCCCGCAGGCAGAGAAACGCCCTGCTCGGCCAGCGCGCCCATCAATTGACTCTCATCGGGCGCGAAGTTCTTCGCCTCCTGGGTGGGCGTCTGAGTCTTCGGAATTGGCGCAAGCCCGGGAACTTGCTGGCCCGTCACATTGTTGACTGGAATGAGCCGGTCGCCCGCATCCTTCCATTCCACCGTCGACTTCGGAGCGGCTGACGCGAGCGGCGGCGCGGAAGGGTTGTTCGGATCCAGGAGCACATCCCCCTGGGAGAGCTTGATGGGTGCGGGCGGCGGCGCGGCGGAGGCAGCCGTCGTGAGCTGCTGCCGGAACTGATCAAGATTGCCGGGAGCCGACAGCGGTCCTACATAGGGACTCTGGATGCCGAGCGAGGAAAAGGCATCCTTGACGTCCGGATCGTTCTGAATGAGTCCCAGATAGGCGTTGGGGTCCTGGGCGGTGTTCAGGCCCTTCAATACCCGCTGCGCCACAGTGGCAGCCTGGGTGCGGTCCGCGCGCTCGGCCTGCTTCAAGCCCAATTGCCCCTGTTTCAGTTGGATCTGGCGCTCCTGCTGCAGGAAGTCGCGATCCTGGGCCTGCTGGTCGAGTTGTCGCTTGATGAGCGTGTGCTTGAACGCGTTGTCCATCGCGTTCTGGTAGGTGCCCTGCGAGCCCTGGTAGGCATCGAGCAGCCCCGATCCCAAGCCCATCATGCTGTAGGGCGCGCGCATGATGCCGAGGCCCAGCGTGATCAGTGACTGATTGCGGGCCGCCGAGGCGGTGGCCGGATCCACGTAGCCCGCTACGTTGGGATCTGACGGGAACAGCCCATTGCCGAGCGCGCTCGAGCCATTGTTGATCGCGTCCAGAATGCTCATGTCAGGCCTTCATCCCGTTGCGATTGACGCCGGGGCCGGTCCCGTAGACTGTGCCCGACAGGTATGGCGTCAGAGGCTTGATGCCGTATTGAGCCGCCAGGGCCTGCGCCTGAGGATCTTTGACAGCCTGCTGCGCAAGTGTCGCGCGCGCCACTGCCGCGATGTTGGGATCCGAACTATTCAGATTACTTTGCAACCGATCCCACCAGCTCTTGTTCAGGGCAAACGCTGGAGTCATCAAGCCAAGCGCCACGGGCAGAGCAATCCCTGCGATTGCTCCTGCGGCCCCAAGTCCCGCACCAATGCCCGCGCCACTGCCCGCACCAGCCTCAGCACCCCCACCCCCCAGGCCAGTAATCGTGGGTGCTGCAGTCGCGGCATCCGTCCCCACCGCGCTCAACGCGGCATCACCAGCCCCAGCAGCGCCTGCACCGGTGGCACCGGTGGCGGCTCCTGCTCCCAGTCCTCCACTCAAACTACCAGTGGGGGCTGGCTGAGCCGCCAGCCATGCATCATTCCCTGCCGCGATGCCCGCAGAGTCCGATGCCACAGTGGGCGCAACCGTCGTCCCAATGCCGGTGGCCGCCGTATTGGCGGCCGTGGTCGCCCCGGCTCCAATGCCGGCCGCGCTGCCTGAGCCCAATAGCGAGCCGGCCTGACCCAACAGACCGCCCGTAGTGGAACCGGCACCCGTCAACTGACCCAGCAGTCCCGCTCCGGCGGTGAGTCCTCCGATGACATTGGCCGCAGTGCCCGCGGCCCCCGGATTGATGCTGGTCGAGCCCGAGCCGAATTTGCCACCCGTCTGGGAGATAAGACTCGCGTAATCCGCCAGATTCTGCTGCGGCATCTGCGCGATCGTCGGGTAGAGCGAGGCGCCCTGAAGACTCTGGGAGCCGGCGGTGGAGGCGATGTTCGATCCCAGGCCTGCAGCATTCGCCTGCCGCGCAAGCGCATCGTTGTACTGTCCCAGATATGCCTGCTGGGCATTCAGGTTCATGTTGTTGCCGATCTGCGAGGTGGCCCAGTTCAGATCCTTGATGGCACCCGATGGATTCCCCAGGAAGCTCGCGCGCTGGTTGAGCTGTGGGATCTCGGTGTTGTTGAACGAGTTCCAGGTCTGCTGGTTGGCGGCATCGAGCGCATTATTGACAGCCGTATAGTCCGGCTTCCCGGACAACTGGCTCGCGATCGCGGAACTGACCCCCGGAGTCAAGGCAGAAGACAGGCCCCCGATGTCACTCGTTCCATTGATCGCGCCGCCGAGCGCTCCGGTCACCTGGCCGTAACCGAAGTTGCCGGCTGGGTTCGCATACTGCGGAGCCGTGGTGTTGTACAGCCCCTGGGACTTGCTCATGGCGTCCAGCAGATAGGGCTGCGCCTGGGCCCAGGGATTGGAATTGGTGACTTCGCTGCCGCCGCCGCTCATTGGCTTACCTCAGCGAGTAAGCGCCGGTTGCGACGGGCTGCGTGCCCATGCGTCCGAGACCGTAGGGTGACTGTTGCATGGACATGCCACCAAGGCCCGTTCCCTGGAGCATCTGCAGACGCGCCATGAAGGCAGGATTCGCCATGAGTTGCTGCAGCATCGGAGATATCTGCTGCCCCATCGGCTGTTGCATTGGGGCGGTCTGGGGATACCCCAGATAGGGCTGCTGCTGCGGGCTAGTTGCGAACATGCGGGCGGAGCTCCTTCCAGGCGACCAGGGAAGGCTGTGTCTGCCACCCGTGCCGCGATAAGAACGTGCTCCACCCCGCCCGACCGAGCATCGATATCGTACTCAGATTACGCGTCAGACACCAATCTTCGAGATACTTCGTCACACTCTCGCCGTACTTCGCGAGCGATCCAACTTCACCGGCGAGCGCCACGATATTCCCAACCATTTCGCTTGGGTATCTGACGCTTTCCATCACGATACCGCCCACGATCTTGTCCTCGATCACGAGGATGAGTTGAGCCCGCTCGGCCAGGAGGATGTGCAGCAGCCCGTCGATGTCCAGGTGGGGATGGTGCTCAAGCGCCTTCGCGAACATGAAGTCCACCAGCGGCCAGAACTCCGGCACAAGATGCGTAGGTATTTCCCGGATCACGTCTTGGAGATCCCACGCCAGCGAGCCGCGAAGGGGTCTCGCCACAGCGTCGCTGCCGCATTGGTCGAGAGCTGGTAGTCCGTGACCAGCGCGAATCGATTACTGGCGCTCGACTCGGCCGCCTGGCTCTTGAGCACCGCAACCCCAGTGCCGACATTGATGAACACGACCTCCCGAAGCGCATCGATTGCACCGCGTTGAAGGCCCGTGAACGTTTGAGTCGTGGAAGTCGACACCAGCAATACGTTTCCGGCCACCTTCCAGTTGGCAGATGAGCCGTTTGACACCGAAAGCGAGGCGGACTGGGTCGGCATGGTGCGATAGAACACTGACTCCGCGTTGTCAGCTAGATCATCTGCGATCCGGTTGAACTCGGAGCGCACAGCGCGTGGCAACTCCTTGACATCCGATGGAATGATGGCCGGCTTGTAGCTCATCGATAGCCGTCCGAATCGAATTCGACGTCGAAGCCGGCAAAACGGATGCTGTTCGTCCCACCGTAGGCGAACTTGAGCGTAATCCACCGCCCCGACACGCGGCAGTCAATCTTGTAATCTGTACCTACGGTGAGATTGAAGGGCCCGGAGAAAGTCGTAGCTCCATCTGGGGTTACTTTCGATCCCACATACACCGAGAACGTATCGCCGGCGGTCCCAATCACCTTCGGGAATATGCGTTTGATGCGCTTGAAGCTGTTCAGGTCGCGCGTCAGACCGATATTCGAGCGCGTCGCGTAACAATTCATCGCCGTGCCGTTGAAGGTCTCCCCGTCTTCCGCTTGGTAGGCTGCGGGAGCAGCGCCGTTGAACAGCACGAGTCGGTTACTGAAAGGCGTGAACGTGGACTCATCGAAGGTCGTGGTCAGACTGTCGAATGAGCCTGACTGACCGTCAAAAGTCAGCTCAGAGCCAATCACGATGCCGGTCGAACCGATGGAGATGTTGACGCCCAATTCCCGGACGAACCAATTGTTATTTGCCCAGTCCCAGCACAGCGCGAGATTCGGGAAATCATTACCGGTCTGACAGAAGCAGATCCACATCGTGTGGTTGACGAAATCTGGCGCAACAAAGGTACGCTGATACCGTGAGGCGTTGAGCGAGTTGAAGAAGAAGCGCTTGTTGCGCTTGTCGGCCACCGACTGAGCGTTCGAGCCATCATGCAGGATAATGTCGTCCGTGGTAACGACAAAATGCTGCGCGCCGAAAGCCGCGGCGCAGTTTTCTGAGAGAAGCCCAGCCTGTGAGAACAATTGGCGGAATGCAAACGAATCGTTCGTCTGCACAGGCTGCATCAGATGCGTCGTGAATTGCTTGTAGACGATATTGACATCGCGCAGCGGAAGGCAATCGATCAGGTAGTCCTGCGTCTCACCCAACTCCGTGCGCCCTGCAAAATTCGTCGGGTCCGTATAGTCCCATGAACCTGGCAGAGCCCCTACTCCTGCGATATCCGACCAGCGCAGCACACGCGGGTTATAAGTGCCGCTCTCCGTCAAGCGCAACGCAATCAACTGATCCTGAAATGCACGGATGACTTTGCAGGTCGTAGATGCGGGCCAATTCGCGAGTGCCTGAACCTTATTCGTCAGCCCTGGTTGCCAGCTCTGAGGCGCCAATACCGTATCATTCAGAATCTGGTAGCCATGGAACTGACATCCCGTGTATCCGAGATCAGGCGCAGCGTTGTAGCTGGCGCTCGAGACGTTGGCGTGAGTCGTGCCGTCCGTGGCATACAGAACCGATTCGTTGCCGTAGATCCAAAAACTGGTGATTCCATCGCCAATCGAAGCTGCCCACATCGGTGTTACTGAAAGCGAGCCGAATACTGCGGACTGCCCTTTGCACTTCTCAACCGCCGCATCACGATAGCGAAAGTTGCGAGAATCCGTAAAGACGCCATCCGGTAACTGGAGGTCTACCGGATCGGATATCAGTCCCTGCGTGATGTCATCGATCGAGGTGCGCATCAGTTAAGCAGATAGCTGACGGTATTGATTGAAGTGATACCCTTGATTCCGACACTCGTCCAGCCAGTCGCGCTGCCACTCAACCAGAACGTGATCGTGCCACTGGACGCGGTCATCACGACCTCCACTCCATTCGGCAATGTGGTGTTGTTATTCTCGTAGCTTCCGGCTGCTGCAGGAAGATGCTGTGTCACGGCCGGCTGTACAGCCGATGGCAATCCCGTATAAGTGAACGAGGTCGCATTGCTCGTTGCGTTTGCCACGCAAATTTCCAGCATCACGAGATTACCGATACGGGTCCAGCGCGCGGTGCAGGTTGGAGAAGTTGCTCCCCCTGTCATCGTAGCCGTGAATGTGCCCGTATCGGGTGTCATATCCACGAGAGACGCTGCGACCGGACCCCGAGCGAGAACCTGCGGGGAATTCAGAATCTCGAAAAGATTGAGAGAATTCGGCGCATCCGTGACCAGCACAGCAATATCAGAACTTCCGGTTGTCCCGCCATTAACTAGAAGCCCACGGGCTCCAGAGGTATTGGAACCTGCAAATACGCCAGCATACGCCGCCGCCGCCTCTCCATTCGCAGTAAATGTGTTACCGCTACTTGCAGCATTGACTGTGGTATTCCCAGTTGAACTGACTCGAATCCGTTCCGCTGACGCGGTCGCGTCATATATTGAGAACGCTCCAACCGCAATCTGGCCAACGCCAACCTGGTATTGACGTGTGCCAGTCTGTCCGTCTATCAATCCAACTAAGGCAGAAGCGGAACTTCCTCCGCCTGTAATCTGTATGCCGTTAACGGTGGAGTTAGGCGTCGTGATTGTCAAAGGAACACCGCTACTCGGAGCCGCGATCGTCACATTTCCGGCTGAAGTCCACTTCAGTATGGATGATCCCAGCGTTCCCGCGCTCGCTGTTGTACCAAGCGACCATGTATTAGCGGCATCGTTCTGAATGGTACCGAAATTAGTTCCGCCACTATTGATGACAAGGCCGTTCTTTGCGTTATTGTCTACGCGAACTGCATTTCCGCTAAATATGTGCGCTCCGGTCCAAGTGGGCGACATCGTGAGATCGAGACTCGTACTCGGTAGATTCCCGCTAACACCCGTGGTCAGGCTGACCTGTGCCCATGCCGGGTTGTTTGACGCTCCTGTGTTGGATAAATACCGTGTCGAGCTGGTGCTCTTAGCGAGATTCACCAAGGTGTTCGTAGCACTGGCATAGAGAATATCGCCTTGTGCAGTAGACAGTCCCGTGAGTTGGTTGATTTGTGTCGGTGTGGCCGTCACAGCACTATTGATATTTGGGAAATCGTTCTTGAGCGCCGTCTTGATATTGCGGATATGGTCATCGGAGGTCGAGGCCAGATCAGACCCCAGCGGCCATGAGGCGTTCAAATCACTGATGTGCGTGACCGATTCAAGCCCAGCCCACGAGACGGCGCCAAGTGCGAGACCCAACACGAGAGCCGCAGTGCGGCGGATAATCTGCTTCATCACATTCTGCCTCTGATGGTGCCGCTGGACTGTTCGCGATTGGCGCGGCGTTTCAATTCCCGCTCGGCTTCCAGCTCGCGCGCCCTGAGTCGGTCCGCCTTCTGGAGCGCCTCGGGACCGTCGATATACATCTCCAACACTTCTACCGTGGCATGGGTGCGAATGACCTCATAGCCCTCGTCGAGCCACGCGTTGGTCGTTGTGGAGTCACTCGTTGACAATGAGATGCCCGTGATGTCGAACAAATAGGCGATCTGCACGCTGTAGCTCTGATCCGGTGGCGGATAGACGCGGATGTTGCGGTTCTGCACCGCGTACCAGACCGGCTCCGCGCTCAAGCTGCGGTCCCGGAGCTGCTCATCGATCCAGGTATAGGTGCGCTCATACATCGGCTTGAAGCGCGAGCTGACCAGGAGCTTCGCGTAGTCAAGCTCGATGAAGTTGGCCGTAAGGGAGGTGAACTCGCCGGCCAGAATCATCGTCTTGCGCTTCGTGTTGAATCCATAGCGACGGGCGCGATAGAACTTGATCGCGTTCGCGATCGCTTCCTGGATGCGGGCATCAAAGTCCGTCGAACGATTCAGATCGCCACGGATCGCCGCAATCGCTGCGCCGAGAGTAGGCATTACCGCGGATTCCTACGACGGCCGCTCACGTTCACTGTGGACTGTTTCTCACCGGGGGCCGAGGACATGGCTTTCTCGACCGTCTTCCACTGCTGCTCGCGCTCAGGAATACGATCGGGCGGCCGATAGTTGTACGCGTTCGCAGTGCGGGTCTTTTTGGCCATTACGAGCCTCGTCGACCTTTCGCCGACATGCGCGCCATGCGCTTCTCGCCGTATTTGGCGCGCCCGATAGAGGCCGCAAGCGCCGCAGGATTCTTTACGCCGCCACGCCGCGCGAGCTCGTGCTCGAGACTCTTGAAGCGGGCTCCGGATCCAAGTTTTGCCTTAGCCATGCTTGCTCCTGATACCAAAGGGAATCGTGATCAGCGCCCTGCCACCCATGCGTGAAAGGTCCGCCGAGAGTGAAATGCGCGATCTTGGGATGGAGAGGTTGGGCCTGAACGTTCACGAGCCAGTTCCACTCCGCCGGCAGTGCGCCAATCTCCTCGTCGGCGCACCAATAAAACTGGTGCAGGTCAAACCCACGGCGCTCCTGCACATCGACCAGTGACAACCGACGATTGGCTGGATGGTCACAGTTCCACAGCACGACGCTCGACCAGTTCTTGCGTGGATAGGTGAGTTGCGCCTGACCATCCATCTTCTGCAGCGCGCCGATCTGCGGAGTGTGCTGGACGCACATCACGGCATACCGGGGGTCCGCGAGCGCAAAGAGGTGCGCGACGTCGTCGAGAAAGACGACATCACTATCCGCGAACAGGGCCCATCCGGTCTGAGCCAGCATCGGCACGAGAAAGCGCGAGATCGCGAATTCTGTAGAAGCCGGCGCATTGCTAGGCAAGTCATACCGCTGCCCACGAAGATCCGTAGGACGACGCAGAAGGCCCCACGCCTCCAGCCTGCGGATATCCAAGGGAGTCACGTTAACCGACGCTGAAGCGCGCCGGCGCAGGCTCGAGACGGCCACTTCGTAGGCTTCGGACTCGCGCGCGTCGTATCCGACGTAGATCTTCATGCCACCTCCGCATAGTGGCTCATGAGGTCTTTCCGATCGCCCTTGAGGTGCAGAATCGCCTTCTCGCTCACATCCTGGTCGATACGATCAGGCGAGAAATTCCATACTTGCGCCGGCAACTGCCGCACCGTCAGAAGCGTCCCGCGATCCTCCAGCGACCACCGAATCCTCACATCCTTGTCAGCCTGTGCTTCGCGCGGAGGTGCGCCGACGAGATCCGCAAGCGCTAACTGGTTTCCGTACCACTCCTGCTTTGAGTTCGCCATGAGCAGTATCCGATAGCGTAGCCAGTAGAAGGCCTCGATAGTCGAGGGGCGAACATGCGCGCCCACCACGCCATAGTTGTATGGCTGGGCGCGCACGAACTCATCGAGTTCGGGATCATCGTTTACATGCGAGCGCCAGGTGACATAGAGATCCGGCACGAGCGACCAGGGGAACTTGCGGCGCATCAACACATCCGCATCGAGGAACAGCACCCGATCACCGCGCTCGAGATAGCTCAAGGCGGCGATCTGGGCATCCAGGTTCGCAACCATGGCCGGCCGTCCCGGCTCAAGCGTGTGGAAGGCGACATCTTTCGGTCTGGGCGTCGAAGAGGGCTCGTCCGTCCAGATGTGAATGCGCGCTTCCGGATCAACCCGGCGCACGCTGCTCATCGAGAGCTCAGCAAAGTAGATGAACTGCTCACCGCGGATCCAGTAGACGTAATGGGTTTGGCTCATGCGGCCATCCTCACATCGGTATCTTTCTGCACCACCCAGACGGAGTCCGGGCAGACCGCCACTCGCAGCAACGGGAACGCTTTCGCGACTGCGCGCATGACACCCGGGAAGCGGTGTTGGTAGTCGTGGCCGCACAGATAACCGCCATCACGCACCAGGGGCCACCACGCCTTGATGTCGGCGAGAGCGTTCTCGTAGTCGTGGCCGGCATCGATGAAGACGATGTCATAGGGCGCCGGTCGTCGGGGATGCTGACCATTAGCCAGCAACTCCACTGCATTCATGCTAGTCATACGAAACATGTGCGCGCGCCACTCGTTCTTTCCAACATTCGCCCAGAAATCGCGCTCGATCTGAGCGAAGTCCCAGTCCTTATAGTCCTCGTCGGCGTTCGCCATTGGTGCCCACGGATCAATAGTGATCACATGGAGCTCAGGAAGCGTCTCGAGCAGAAAGCCGGTCGTTCTGCCTTCTTTGCAGCCGACTTCGACTAGCGTTCTCGCGCTCATCTGCTGACATAGCCCCGCGAGCACTTCCCAGCGACGGAGCGGGGATTGAAAGCTATGCCCCATGGGAATCTCCTTTCCAGAGCTTGCCACGTACCACCAGCGAAACAATCATTTGCGAAACCCCGAAATGAGCGGCGATCGCAGTTGTTGGCTATCGAAATTTTCTGCCAAACTCATGCGGCTTACTCCATGTTAAAACGCGCCCGAAGCGACTCATGGAGGACTGTGGAGGGCGGTCCCCAGTCACTCCCGTGTTGCCGCAACAGGCGCGCATTCGGGTGGGCGTACCAGAACCATTGCTCTCCTGAGAGACCGTACCGCCATGCAGGCTTGGACGGTGTCATGACATAGGTCGGATGCCCCAGTGCCGCCGACAGATGCGCGATGCTCTGACATACGGTGACCGTGGCATCGGTGGCCTTGACGAGCGCCGCCTGATGCTTGTACTCCCAGGCCCAGCAGGCAGATGGGTACCAGAGAAACCGTCCAGGGCCATAGGCCTGCGCCATGTAGTCGCCGAACTTGGTCATGTCCTCGTAATCGAGCGATACGAAGAGGTAGCGAGGGTCGGACAAGATGTTCGCGAGTACATCGGGGACCAGAATGCGGTAGGTGCGCGCGGTCGACATCGTTCCGCCGCGCATGGCCAGCCCGATGATCTTACGGCCCGCGGCGATCTGCTCGAGGTGAGTGCGCATCTCGCGCACCTCTTTGGGATCTGCCGAATATACCGGACCCTGCCAGGTGAACTGACTCAAGTCCCGGCGGTATAGGCGCCCAAGATTACCGATCGCGATCTTTGCGTCCGCCTGGATCTGCCAGTTGGGATTCTTGATCTTGCGCGTGGGATAGAGCGTTATCGAATGGCCCGGTGACTTCATCCAACTTGCGTGTTGATGGAGCGATTCCAGACGCGCATGACAGTCGAAGACGATCTCGTAGTCCTTCTTCGCATCCCGAAGGATCGTCGAGAACATGATCTCGTCACCGATGCCCTGCTCTCCATAGACGATCAGCGTTTTCCCTTTTCCGGCGAGCTCGGCATGAAGTTCGGGAGTGAGTGCGGGTGGATCCGGATCGTAGACTTTGTTCACACGATGCCGGTGGGCTCCTTCCGCGTAGAGATCGAATCCGCGGGCGTAGTCGCCAGCCTCGAGATACAACAGCGCGAGATTGAACTTTGCCCCGAGATGGTCCGGTTTCGCGGCAATGGCTCGCTCCCCGTACGCGATGCCCGGGGCCGGCTCGCCCTCATTGACGTAGGAGCCGCAGAGATTAGCCAGGATGTCGGAATCCTCGCCGATGCGCTCCAGTCCTCGTTGGAGCATGAGCCGTGCCGGCTCAATCCGGCCCATCGTGCGTAGGACGCCACCCATGTTGGCCCACACCGCGTGATGAGGTTCAAGCTCCATGCTCTTTCGGAACAGCTCATAGGCGACAACCTGTTTCCCCTCGAGGGAGCACAGGATGCCGCCGTAGAAGTAGAGCGGCCCGATATCGGGCTTCTGGTCCAGCGCCGGCCAGAGGAGCTCGTGCGCCAGTTGGAGATTGTCTTCGCGGATGGCTGCTGCGATCCGCTCGACAACGATGTTGAGTCCGAGTTCTTGCATTGTTCCCCTCCGCCCAGAGGAAAGATCAGTTGTTACGGGAAGTTCTGGCCGGGCACCTTGTAGTAGATGACCAGCTCACCCAGATAACCGAGCGTTGCACCGGCCGCCGAAACCATTTGGACCGGCACATACCGCGGCATCTTGTCGTCAGAAAGAGAGGCCTGGGCTTTTAGGCCCAGAATCTTCGCTGCGGCTCCTTGATAGCGCGCGGCCGAGTAGGTGGCCGAGGTGAAGAACGCCGAGGGGCTTGCGCTCGTGCCGAACTTCAAGACGGTGGTACCGATGCTGGTCGCCGTGCCGCCGTAGAACACGACATCCAGCGGGATCGCATTCACCGGCAGCTTGCCGATCTGGATGATGTCCGTGGGCGAGAACGTGCTGGAGAACGACAGATGCAGGACCAGCGCATTGACGCCTGCGTGAACGGCCTCGGGCTGATTCAACCAGGAGCTTGTGATTTGACGAGTAGGCATGGTGTTTCCTTAGCTCGCCACTTCATAGCTCGACATCGTCACAGTGGCGAAGTCCGAGCCGTTGAAGCGCGTCTTGACGAGTCCACCGATGCAGCCGGCGGCTACACCCAACTGGTTCTCGTAGTCGAAGAGTTCCTCCTTCCAGGAGAAGGTGTTCTTCCCGTAACCGCGGCCGAAGGCGAGACAAGCCGCCTGAGCGCCGCACAGTACCGCCCGCACGACGTTGTTATTGGCGTCGCCCGCCAGCGTCGAAGGGATGCGCACGCTCTCATGCAGAATGACGCCGTTGTAGAGACCAAGTGCGCCGGTAAAGATCGGGTTGTTCGTGATCTCGCCGCCCTGCATTGCCGCCTTCTGGATATCGCTCCACTGGGTTGAGCCCGAGAGGCTCTGCCGCAGCGAGGTCACCTGATAGGGATGCAGGAAGGCCACGAGGTAGTCGTTCGACCCCACCCGCACGGGGCGCAGGTAGTTCACCGCGAGCTTGCCCTTCTCCACCGCTTTGTCGATGAGAGCCAGACTGAATCGGTTGGAGGTCGTCGCGGAGAGCGATGCTTCCGCAGCCTCCGAGCCCGGAAACACCATGTGGCCGCTGTCGGGCGCGGTCGCTGCCTGCAGTCCGGTGAAGCGTTGATCCGCCTGTCCGGAGTTGCCCGTGATCTGGTTGAAGAACCAGCGGTCGATGCGCTCGCTCCACCAGTCCGCCAGGCCGTCGCGGGCCTCGTCTCGGATCGTGAAGGGCACCCGCTGCTCGCTCATCTTGCCGCTCGAGCGCACCGCATGGCGGAGCTGATCGATGGTGACGTTTTGCGAGTAGGTGACGAGCGCTTCCTCGTTACCTTCGAGGGTCGCATCGCCTTGGACGCCGGCGCCTCCCAGCTGCTGCCGCAGTCCGAAGGTCAGGCGGTCGCCCGGGCCTTTGTTGAGCTCGGTCTTGATCTGGATCAGCGCGTTGCTGTCCGTGCCCATGAACTGCAGCGCAAAGGTCTTCTTCAGCGCTTCCTTCATGAGCTCGTTGGACCATCGCTTGACGGCCAACGGTGAGTTGACTGGATAGTCTGTGCCTGCCATGGAGCGGTCTCGAGGTGAAGAACGAATCCCGGTGAGGTAACCGGACTTTCGTCACCTTGACGCAGTGACCGCTGGCGCCCCTTGAGGTGGGCGGCACCTTTGAGCCTATGACGCACAGCTCGCGCGAATGGGCGGAGTGTTGCTCAGCTTCCCTGCTGATACAACAACCATTTTGCGCGGGAATTACCTAAATAAGCGGCTGCCAGCCGATCACGTGGGAATCGTCATCGGCTACGGTTCTCATCTTGCGCATAGTGCCCTCGATCACATTCCTCCATTGGCAGCAACATTTCTCCACTACCAGTGTTGAAATCTTGATACCAGATATGTTGCTCATCACATACGAACTTAAGTCCGTAGTTATGGGCATCAATCTTCACGCACCCCGCTAATAGAAGCGTCACAAAGGCCACTACCAGCCTAATCACTTTCGTTTTCTCACCCCGAAGCGCTCGGCGAGCGCGCTGGCAAACTCCGGCATCGTATCGCCCTCGTCTTCTCCGGTGGCCTCTGCCCCGCCGCCCCCGCCCATGGAGCGCAGCGCGTCTTTGTCAGGTTTGGGCGTGCCGTTGGCGTCTGCAGGAGGCGTCGCGGCTTTCGGCTGATAACCCATCGTCTTGGCGTAGTTGTACGCAAACTCCGCGGGATTCCCGCCGGCGCGCAGGATCTGCGCGGCCGCGCCGATCTCTTCCGAAGTGATCTGCTGCTGGATCTGCTGCGGGGTCGCCTGAGGATAGAGCATCTGCAACTGATTGCCGCGCACCAAACGGATGTGATCGATCGCCGAGGTGTAATCCGGCGTGGTCTTGATGAACGCCTGCTCGTGCTGCTGCACGCCGCTCAAAAGCTGGTTCAATTGCTGCTGCTGCTCACGCTCCTGAGTCTGCCGGGTGGTGGCCTCGTCCAGCTTCTTGAGGGCATCTGCGGTTTGTTTCGCCTTCGCGTCGACGTAACCTTTCGGATCCTCCAGGAAGTTCGGGTCCTTTGGCTCTTGAGCGGCCTTCTTCTGCGCGCGCAGGTCCTTGAGCAACTCCGCATCTTCGGCCGAGAGCTTCGGCTGAGATTCGAGAGCGGCAATCTGCGTCTTGAGTGCCTTGATGGTCTCGCGCGACTCATGCAAAGCCGCGATCGGGACTAGTTTGTCTTTTCCATCGGCTCCTGGAGCGCCTGCAGCTGCAGCGTCACCCGCAACTGCTGCCCCATCGGCAGATTTTCCAGTAGCCCCTTCAGCTGGTGCTCGTTGTCCTTCATCGCCTGCTCCAGCAGCGCCCGATACTGCTCCCTGATCTGCTCCAGCTGTTCCGCCAGATCCTGCGTCTGCATTGATGTCCGCCCCCGAGTCGATTTGTTCGATGACTGCGCTCATGATTACCCCGCCCCTGCTTGAAGTGCCCCGGCTTCCGCCGCTTTACGAATGGTTTCTACATGTTGGAGCGCCGCATTACCCGGCGCTTCCCAGATGCCTGTCTGTGCTTTGACGGTATCCAGTTGCGCACTGGCGTTATCCGCGTTGGCCGACGCCTGATCTTTCGCGATTTTGGTGACCGCAGCCTTTTGCGCCAGAGCCTGGGCCGCTTGCTGGGCCTGTTGGGCCTGCGGTGAGGGCTGCAGCTGCTGTTTCCACTTCTGCGCGAGATCATCCGGAAGCGGCGCATAGTCGAGCACCTCTTTGGGAATGGCGATACCGGCCTGGAGGGCCATCGGGATGGTCTCTTTCAAGACAGCCCAGACGCGCTCGCGCATGTTTACTGACGTGGGCGCCTCATCCACGATGATGTCGAACGTGGCGGTGAGCGGATCGCGCAGGAGCGGCACATATTGCGCGCCTTCCTGGCCCACGATCCGGATGAGCCGGCCGTCCGCCATGAAGTCGCGGATCATGCTGAGCATGGTGCGGCCCGACTCCTGGTAGTAACGCCGCAGTCCGTCGAAATACCAGGCCACGATGGCCAGCGCGCCTTGCTTGCGCTGCGCCTCGACAATGCCCGGCTGCTGGCGGTCGGTGAGTCCCAGGAGTTCGGCGTTGATACCGGACACGCCAGGGAGCGCATCCATCGAGAACTGCATCAGGCGGTCCATGCCCTGCGGATAGGAGCCATCCGGTTTGGGCTGGATCTTGCCGCCAGTGAGTGCGCCAGAGCGGACGAACGTCGGCTTGCTGGGGTCGGCCCATGAGTCCTCGAACTCCGCAGAGTCCTCGACCGCATCTTCCTCGATCATGACGCCGCCCTTGGCGTTCACCATGAGCTGCCAGATGATCGACGAGAAAAACGCGTTGACCCAACGCTGCGGGTCTTTCAGGTTTCGCCCCAGGCCATACCAAAGGTTTTTGTTGCGATCGCGCTTGCCGGTGATCGCGTGGAAGGTGAAGGCCGGAATCGACTTGATCTCGCCATGAATGCCGTCGCTGGTGATCCAGCAGCGGTAGTAGCGCTTGATTTTCTGCTTGTCCGGCTGGTGCGCGATGCCACCCGCCTGGAGTTGCTGCTGGACCTGCGGCCATTCCTCGTCCGAAAACTGCTGGGTAGCCGGCGGCGCGCCAGGGAATTGCGCGGTCACATTCCAGACCGTGTGCAGGCAGTAGAACTGATAGTCCGCCACCATGAAGTGACCGCGGGCCTCGTTAGGGACTGCCTGCCCGTCGTAGTCCTGCGGCTTGGTGATGACCTGCAGCCCCTGATCGATGTCACCCGGGTCCATTCCCACGATCGACACGCTACCCGTGGGCTCAGCGTCAAACAGGTCCTTGTACTCCTCGAACGTCACCCGTTTCAGTCGGACATGCCAGCGCCGATCGATCAGGTTCTTTTTGCGCGCCATCGGGTCCCAGATCATTTCCATGGGATCGCGCCGCTCCTGCGCAATCGCCCCACCCGGATCGTCCTGGTCGCTGTAGAAGTCCTCGATCCAGCCCATGCCCGTCAGCAGCGTGTCGTGGCCGGCATCGGATTCCTCGAACTCCGAACCGCACTGATCGCGACACCAGGCGAGCGCGCCCGTGGCGACGTCATTGATAGCCACAGCGCCATTGCGCCGCGGGTAACAGCGAATCTCCTGGCGGTTGTTGATCTGCAGCCCCATGACCACGTCGATGAACTTCGACATGAGGTTGAAGGTCACCATGGGCCGGTTCTGCTCGCGCATCCGCGTCTCATCGTCGACATCCCACTGCCGGCCGGCGACGTAGTCGAACAGCTCCTTGGCTTCCTGGCGCCAGTCCTTCGAATGCGCGTAGCCGGCGGCCGAGCGGCGCCGAAACTCGTTCAGCGTCTCATCCGGATCAGGCGGCGCATACGGCTGCGCGCTCCGGGGCATCGTGGCGTAGGGCTGTGGGCCCTGTTGGGGATCGGAGGCGGGTTGTTCGTTCATCTGCTCATCCAGGTGCCCGCCCGCCGTTTGTTGCCGTCTGCATAGCGATCCCTGGCCGCGACATTCGGTATCCGCGGCCAAGGCAAATCCACATCGAAGATGCGCGCGATCACATCCAGCCCATCGTCGTGCACCGGCACGGGCCACGCCATCAACTCTTCCTCGATCAGCACGTGGATCAGGTCCACCGTCTTGCCGTCATAGAGCGTGTACATCAGCCGATGCGGCATATAGAACCGGCCGGCCGCGAATACCGGCATCAGGCGGTTGATGCGGTCGGGCTTGGAGAGCTGGCCGCCGAGCTCCAGGATCTCAAAGCGGTAGTTCTCATCAGCCTGGACCGACTGGATGTGATCGATGTCCGCATCCTTGCCGTACTTCTCGTAGCCCACCTTCAGCGGCTTGTCCCATTTCTGGTGCAGTTCAATGAACTTGCGCGCGCGTTCCTTGAGACTCAACCGGTCCCGCACGAAATCGAGCAGGTAGTAGTTCTCATCCGGCCCCTGGCCGATCACCGCCATGGTGGTGTAGTCGGACGATTTCTTTTTCGAGTTGGCCGGGTCACACAGGAGCGCGAGATTCATCCCGCGCCAGTTCTTCACCTCGTCGTAGTAGCGGATCCAGCCGCGCTCGAAGGACTGCTTGCTGTCGACTGTGGGATTCTGGAGCAGCTGCGCGCTAGCCACGTAGGGCCCCATGTCGCGCGCCTTCTTGGCGAACTGCTCGCGCGTGAGATACACCGGCTCGCCCGTAAGCGTCCCATCGTGCGTGGCGGGGCGGATGCGCGGCTTCACCGCGCCGCGCTCGAGCATCGTGCGATAGGTGTCGGCATGGTGATAGCGCGTGCCAATCACCCTCAATCGGGTATCTGTCGTGCCGAGATTCAGATGCAATGACCATGCGTCGGTGGTCTTCAGGATCATGTCGGGCGAGCCGACGCTGCCCAACGTGACGATGTCATCGTCCACCAGCACGTCGAAGTGCTTGGCGGTGGGCTGGCCGTCCACGACGCCCCACGCCTCCACCGTCGCTTCCTTGGGGTTGGTCCTGCGTTTGACGACCAATCCATCATCCTGGCTCCAGGTCGGCGCCTCGCGCTCGGCGTTGCCCCACAGGATGTCCGGAAACAGGAGCTTGAGATCGTCGTTGGATTCGAGCTCGTGCTTGATCTGACGCAGGAACGACTTCGCGATGGGCCGCGTGTGGCTGAAGATCCCGAATGTGGGCTCGCGACCGCCCCAGTGGGGAAGCGGATCCTCGCCATGGGATGCGAGGATGTCCTGTAGCGTTTTACCGAAGGTGATGACGGTCGACTTGCGATGGTCACGGCCCCACAGGTCGAGATAGCCGTCCGGTTCATTCTGGACTTCCCGTATCCGCGCCAAAAGCCACGGGTGCTCCATGTCCGAGCGTCCCAGTACATACCGGAGCAGGTAATACAGGTCCGTTCGGATCAGCCGGCGGGTTTGTTCCAGGCGATCCAATGGCGAGAGCTCGAGCAAGCAGGTCGCTAGCTCGTTGTAGTGATGCCTCACTAGCCGTATGTCGGACATCCATCACAGCCTTGAGCGGACCGCCATCCTTACCGGTGATCTGCAGCGGAAGCAGCTTGCCCAGCAGTTGCGCAAATACTTCAGGCCGCTTGCGACCGACGCGAACCAGGTATTGCTCCCCTCCGAGAGTGACGAAGGCGTTCTCAATCGCCGCCTTGACCTCGCGAGTGAGTTTGTTCTGAACGCCCTTCTTGCGCCCCCCAGGTCGCTGGCCTTTCTTGGCGGGATGCAGCGCCATCTATTAATCACCTACTTTTTGCTCGGGAGTTTGTGCAACAGTCGTGCGCCTCGCCCGCGCACGTAACAATGCCTGTCGCAGAGTGGAACGTGAAATACTGTAATGCGCGCACAACGTTTTATCTGTAAGCATTTTGCGCGCCTCTTTCTTGGCCAGGAGGTCATCCTCAGCCGCCTCGGAGAGGCGATAGTGATATGCGCGCGTGCGATTGCTCATCTCAACATCCGCAGTTCTTACAGGTCGTGCAGTTCTTGGGTAACCAGCGCCTTACCGCGCAGATCACCCAACAGTAAAACCCGTGGGAGCACTCGGCGTCGTGACCAGATCGGTCCAGGTCAGAATGGGCGTCTCGGGCGAGATGTTCGAGCCGAGTGAGTCCTTGAGCCCGATGTAGTACGTGGTGCCGGGAACGAGCGCGATCTTCAGATCCGCCTGCGCATCCACCGTGATGTGCTTGGAACCGTTCGCATTCGTCGTTGCCGCGGTGACATTGGCCGCGGGCACCGCATAGCTCTTGACCGGTGGGTTCACCGTGTCCACGAAGGCCGTGAAGGTGAGAGAGGCGATCTGAGCGGCCGTGAGATTACCGACATTGCCGGCATCATCCGTTCCGGTCAGCGGGGTATCGAAAGCGATCTTCATGGAATCTCCTACACAGGTTGGCGGAATAAACGGGGTTCGACGTGGTCGAGCAGCTCGCCGCGGATCTCGACGCGCCCCAGCTTGTGGCGCTTGTTGAGCTCGGTCCACGCGGAGTCGAAATCCGTTGCGATCGGGGTCATCGTCTCGATGAGGAATTCCTGCTGCTTCTCCTGGCGCGGATCAACACGGGCCTTCGGGTCTTTCTTGCCGTAGGGCGTTTTGATCTCGAGCGGCTGCCAGCAGTGATCGTGATGACGCGCGCACCAGAAGCGCAAGAGCAGGTCCACGGGCCGGCCGATCACCCACACGCCAATGCCAGCCGCGCGCAGGTCGCGGATCAACTCCGTCTGTACGCTGTCGGTCTTCGCGGCGTAGCGATGGATACTCACCGGTAACGACGCCTCTCTCGTTGAGCCAGCAGCGAGCGAAACTCCTGAATCCCCGCGCGCATCTTCAACGTGCGCTCGTCCACTTCCTTGCGGGCCCACCATTTGGCCCACAACTCGGGGGTGAAACGGACTCGCGGACAATAGTTCCAGCTCACGCGTAGGCATCCTCTGGGAGATACCGGATAGGCTGATCGAACTTGGAGAACAACAACTGACGGGAATTCTTGTCGTAATGCAGCTTCATCGTGCCAATCCAGTTTACATCACCGCGCTGTTTCCAAACAGTCAACTCTGCATCATGTTGCTCGTCGTGCTTGCGCTCCAGCGTTACGACGAGATCTGCTTGAGCCACAATGTCCTGAGCGCCTCGGATGTCATAGAGGTCCATTGGCGCGCGGGAATTCGCTGTTTTTCTGGGATGTGCAACAAGATGCACGTGAGCGTTTGAGAGTCGGGCGAGTCTTCCAAGCATATTCCCCATTTCACGCTGTCCGTCGTAGTCGTCAGTGCGGAGGTCGAGACGCATGAGGGAATCGATGACGACATGACTGAGTCCATACCTCTCGCAAGCAAAACGGATGATGCCCATGAGCAGCGTGGGCTCAATCATCTCCGTGGAATCAAACACGAACAGTCGTTCGTCCCAGTCATCCAGACACCACTCTCGCTGAACCTTGGTGGGCGAGCGGACGCCCGTCGCGGTGCACATGAACTCACGCCACACATCGTCCGGGCCTTCCTCCAGGCTCACGAACAGTGCGCGATGGCGATTCTTCAGCGCATGCAACATCAGCTGGCGCAGGAACGCAGTCTTGCCGCTAAAGGTCGGGCCCGACCAGACCGTCACCTTGCCCGGCATGAACCGGACGTACTCGTTCGCACCTGCCCATGGCAGCGTCAGACCATCCGACAACGGCGGCCGGAATTGCTCGATCAGAGCCTGGGCGATCTGATGCCGAGGCGTAATGATTCGCGAGTCGCCCTGCTGCCTCCCGAGCTCCAGCAGCCAGTCGTGATCGTCGCGCGTCACGGCGAGTGTCGGACCCACTTCCCTCACAGCACCACCTCCGCGCCGCGGCCGCGGAAGTACGTCACGAATCGCCGCGGATTCGCGCTCGCCAGGAGCTGCGCGGCCGCCGCGCCCTCCTCCCCCTGATCTGCGATCAGGATCACCTCGAGCCCCGCCACGTACGGCACCTCAGCGGCAACCGGTAGCGGCAGCACGAAGTTACCCCCCGCTTCCAGGTTGGCCCGCTGGCGCCAGTCGTCCGTGACCCACACTGCGCCGGCGGGTTTCTGCCCTCGGCGCCGGAGGTGTCCGAGCGTGGACCAGCTAGGGGTTGATGCATTGAAGCCCACGCTTCCCCTCTGTCCGCGCCTTGCGCGCGTACTCACCCCGCTCCTTGCACCGCTGGATCCAGCCACGCCATACAGCCGCCCAATCGGAGCGCGGAGTCTTGAACTCCCAGTCGCGGAACTTCTGTGCCTCCGTCTCTGCGTCGACGTCTGGCAGAAGCGAGCGAGCGAGGTCTAAATCCGGGTTGAAGTCCCTCGGTACCCGAGAGGCGCGCTTTGCGCGCTTCGGTTTCCCCTCTCTCTCTGTATCTGTATCTGTATCTGTATGTGCGACATTCGCGACTTGCTGCGACTCGTCGCGACACTCCGCGACAGGTTGCGACGGCGCGCGACATGCTGCACGCTTAGCGGCGATCCGTTCTCGGTCCGCCTTTCGCTTATCCTCCGCGGTTACCAGTTCCAGATAGACGCGGTGGTTCACCAGGCGCCAGCCCCATGGACGATGGTCGTCCAGCCGGACTATGCGACGCCCGTCATCGCCGGGCGTACGCGAGTAGGGATCGGGCTTTTCAAGCACTTCGATCCCCTGCTGGATTATCTCCAGCGGGATACTGGTGCGCGCGGCAATGGCCTGCGGGGTCATATCGACAACCCCGTCCGCGTCGCACAACACAATCATCTGCTGGAAGGCCACGATCGCCTGCCAGTGTCCGTAAAGCGTTCCGTCATACATCGAGGCAAAGATCTTCCCGTACACGTCAGCGCAGACCTCGCTCGATTTCCATCTTCAGAACCTGCTCGGGTGTCCTTGCAGAAATCAACTCTTTCATCCGTAGAGCCGCAATCCGCTTTGTGAGCGGGTCGCGCGCTTCTACCAGTTTCAGCCGGTAGCGTTCGATGGCGGCTTCGCGTTGCTCGTCGGTCACGATGCCAGCCACTTTGCGAGCAGGAGCACGCCGAGCCAGAAACCCGCGATGATCAACACGCATGCCGTCCACAACACCGGCACATCGATCTTCACCGGCTGATCCGGGAGCGCCATCACGGGCTTTGGCCGGTGGCGTCTGCGAAGATGCGGAAGCGTGACAGCGTTCATAACATCACCTGTGCGATGCGGCACGGTAAATGCTGGGATGAGGGGTTGGGCGTGTGACCTTGATCCGAGCCAAAAAAAGGCCGGACGGTTAAGCTCCGGCCAACTCTAGGGAGGTCAACGCAATGAAAATCGCTATTTTCGCTGCAATCGGCAGTGTTGTTATGTTGTGCGGCTGTGTCAGTGAGAAAACCGCCCTGACGAATTCTGCAGGGCAGCAAGTCCACTGTGATAGCTGGGGATTCGGCGTGATCGGAGCCCCCGTCGCCATGGCCTCGCACGCCGACTGCATGAAAAAGGCGCACGCGGCGGGATACACGGAGTTTCCGGTCGCTCAGCAGCCCGCGAAGTGATGCATGAGCACCTGGCAGTTCTGGGGGATTTTTGTCGTCCTCCTTGGCGTCGGTTGGGGACTGGACCACATCCATGAACGGCTGCGCGAGATCGCCAACCTGTTGCAGGACATCCGAGACAACAGGAAATAGCGCATAGGACGGCCGCAGAAAAGTTAGGAGTTCTATCGGAACCTGAATGCCACCCCGGTGGAACTGAACGGGCGATAAACGTGCATCAAGCTGTGACGTAAGTCTCACCTGCTCCTTGGGTAGGACTGTTGTCTCCCCTTCGAGACAGGCGCAACCTTGGTCGCGTTGCGCAAAATGGAAGGGGGGCAGGTTATGCACGGCTTGACTCGTTTTCGGATACGACAACCTGCCGGGCCGTTCCGCGAGGCTTATTCAGCTTGTTCAGCTGACCCTCAGACAGTCGGTGTCCTTTGCGCTTTACTGCGGCGATCACCGCGTCCCAGGATTCCGGGGGAATCCTTTTGCGCTGCGACCACTTGGCGCAGGTCTGCCACTCGACCCCCACATCACGCGCCATCTCGACCTGCGTGGGCCAGAGGCCGAAGATTTGTTCAATCGACGATAAGTTCAAACGCGGTGGCATATCCCGATTTAATCATGGACGATAAATCCATGCAATCGTGGATGACAATGGAACTGACCCTGGCGCCGACGCCGGGGACAATCTTTGGCATGGATAAGCCAATCGGTCGGCCACGCAAGCCCGTGCCCCCCAGCGCGTACGAGGAAGCGTTCAGGCGCCGCGTGCGGGCCGCGCGAGCTCTTTACACGGAAGAACCCAAGGAAATGGCACGGGCCCTGGGTGTGCGCGAGGATACGTATTACCGATACGAGACGCGCACCATGCTTCCACATCACCTGATCGAGCGCTTCTGCCAGATCACCGGGGTAACCGTGGATTACCTCATCAAGGGCCCTCAGCCAGGCCAGCCATCCCACACGGGAATTACCGCGAGAGAGTGACGTAGCCATCGCCGTGATGTGACGCACGTCACATTTTTTGCGCCCGAGTCATGGACGAATAATCCTTGACTTCGTGGACGAACTGTCCATAGACTTGCGCCCATGGACACCAAACGCAAGTCAACAACCCCTGA
>Ga0163163_10001061_pt1 | contig 23332 bp, 20 predicted proteins | sample S65metaG_FD_119766 | JGI IMG/M metagenome (GOLD analysis project Ga0163163, IMG submission 119766) | Switchgrass rhizosphere microbial communities from Kellogg Biological Station, Michigan, USA - S6-5 metaG | ecosystem: Host-associated > Plants > Roots > Rhizosphere > Soil | place: USA...
AGTCACCTGCGCACACTGTCAAAGATCATTTTCGTACCGAATCAACGTCCGGCACCCCACGAGCCTTTCGCCCGAGGGAGCCGCACATTATACATTCCAATTCGGGTCGGTCAACACCTGCAGGTACCGCAGCAATGTACTTTGTGAAACATATTTTCCTTGACTCGCGACTGCGCTTTGTGATCCCGGTCAACTGAAACAACCGACGCCGCGTTCGCGATGGAAAGCAACGGTTTACTCGGCTGCGATCAGTCGCACGCGCGCGTAACCGCGCTTGCCAAGCTGCAGCAGATGTTCGCTGCCTGCCATGAAGGCCGCCTCGCGATTTTCGACCACGGCGCCGTCCACGCGCACCGCGCGTTCGCCCAGCTTGCGCAACGCTTCCGAAGTGCTGGGAGCGAGACCCGCGGCCTTGAGCAGTGCGCCGATACGGATACCTTCTATCGGTGCCACGACATCGACGGTCTTCAAGTCCTGCGGCACGCCGCCGCCCTGCACGACTTCGTTCCAGTGCGCAATAGCACCCTGCGCCGCAGCCTGGTCATGGAAACGCCGGGTGAGTTCCGCGGCCAGCTCCATCTTGTAGTCGCGCGGATTCTTGCCGGCGGCGACTTCCTCGCGCATGCGCTTGAGATCAGCCAAGGATTTGTCGAACGACAGCAGCTCGTAATAGCGCCACATCATGTCGTCGGACAAACGCATGACCTTGCCGAAGATTTCGTTCGGCAGCTCGTTGATGCCGATATAGTTGCCAAGCGACTTGCTCATCTTGTTGACGCCATCGGTGCCTTCGAGCAACGGCATCGTCAACACGATCTGCGGCGGCTGCCCGGCCTCTTCCTGCAACTGGCGGCCGACGAGCAGATTGAACTTCTGATCGGTGCCGCCGAGCTCAACGTCGGCCTTCAGCGCGACCGAGTCGTAGCCCTGCACGAGCGGATAGAGAAACTCGTGGATCGCGATCGGCTGTCCGCTTTTATAACGTTTGTCGAAATCGTCACGCTCGAGCATGCGCGCGACCGTGTGTTTGGCAGCGAGGCGGATCATGCCGGCGGCATCCATCGCGCCGAACCATTCGGAGTTGAAACGCAGCTCGGTCTTTTCGCGGTCGAGCACTTTGTATACCTGCGCAGCATACGTCTGCGCGTTCGCAAGAACGTCGTCGCGCGTGAGCGGTTTGCGCGTAATGTTCTTGCCGCTCGGATCGCCGATCATGCCGGTGAAATCGCCGATCAGGAAAATGACCTGATGCCCGAGATCCTGGAATTGGCGCATCTTGTTGAGCAGCACCGTGTGGCCCAGATGCAGATCCGGCGCGGTCGGATCGAAACCGGCTTTGACGCGCAGCGGCCGGCCCAGTTTGAGCCGCGCTTCGAGGTCTTCGCGCTTGATGATTTCCTCGGCGCCGCGAGCGATCTGCCCCAGCGCTGTCGCACTATCGTTCATGCTCACCTCGAAACCGTGCCGCGCTGCGGCAATTTATATTTCTATACCCGTCACAACGGGCACTCGGCGTTAATTATTCGTTAGCTGCTAACTCAGCGCAAACGCTTGATCCTGCTTGCATTGACGGGTTTTCCCGCAGGCAGTAATGTACCTGCCGTTTGCGGGGAAGCCTGTTGTGCCGAAGACTCAACGCGTCGCGCATTTTATCCAACTTGTTGCCCACCGCGCCAAAAAGCGTTATCGGGTGCAGCGCAATAATTTCCACTTTTATAAATCGCAGGGTATGCAGGCATTGCTGCGCAGCGCCGTCGCGGCACCGCTGAGCTGGCGTCGCCGCCACTGGATTATCGCCGGTTTGTTGCTGATGCTGACGACTTCGGTCGGGATCTTTCTGCCGCGCGGCGCCAACGCCACGCATGATCCGGCGGCACAGGCGCTGACGACATTGAACCTGGACGTGCCACCGCTGCCGGCGCAATTTGCCGGCACGTCGAATCTGCCGCCGCAAACCGATGATCGCGACTGGCAAGTCGTCGCAGTGCGCAGCGGCCAGACCGTCGGCGAAATCTTCGGCGCACAAGGCGTGTCGGGAAACCAGCTGCAACACCTGCTCGATGATCCGGCGAACGGTAACGCATTGCGACACATTCGCCCGGGCCAGGAATTTGCTTTCGCGCATGCGCAAGGCGGCGCACTGGCTGCGTTGCGCTTCGAGCGCGACGATCGCACGCGCGTGGAAGTCACGTTCGACGCGGCAGGCATGCATCAAAACACGCTCGATCGCAACCTCGAGCATCGCGTCCAGGTCGCGCACGGCGTTATCGAAAGCTCGTTATTCGATGCCGGCAACCAGGCCGGTATGGATGATGGCATGGTGCTCAAGCTCGCCAACGCGCTCGGCTACGATATCGACTTCGCCCAGGACCTGCGCGTCGGCGACAGCTTCACGGTGATCTACGAAACGATCTATCGTGATGGCGAATTCCTGCATGACGGCGACATCATCGCCGCGACGTTCATCAATGGCGGCAAGCGCTATAGCGCATTGCGCTATACCGACGATCACGGCGACACCGCGTACTACAGCGGCGACGGCCGGCCGCTGCGCAAGTCATTCCTGCGCACGCCGGTGGAATTCACACGCATTTCCTCGGTGTTCACGGCCGGGCGCATGCATCCGATTCTCGGCACGATGCGCGCTCACCGCGGTGTGGATTACGCCGCGCCGACCGGCACACCGATTCACGCCGCCGGTGATGGCAAGATCACGTTCCGCGGCTGGCAGAGCGGCTACGGCAATTTCATCGTCGTCCAACACAATGGACATGTCAGCACAGCCTACGGCCATATGTCGCGCTTCGCCGCGCTGCACCTCGGCGAACGCGTGCACCAGGGCCAGACGATTGGCTACGTCGGCATGACCGGCCTCGCCACCGGACCACACCTGCATTATGAATTTCGCATCGACGGCGCGCATCGCGATCCGCTGACCGTGACGCTGCCGAAACCCGAGCCGCTGCCCGCCGTCGAACTCGCGCGCTTCCAGCGCGAAAGCGCGCCGCAACTGGCGAAACTGAAGACGATCGAAGCCACGCGCCTGGCGCTGGCGAAAAAGTAACACGGCTGGTGTCGCCGCCGGAGTTTTACCTCGGACTCATCTCGGGAACCAGCGCCGACGGCATTGACGTCGCGCTCGCCAGTTTCGATCCGGCACCGCGCCTGCACGCGGCGCTCACGCAGCCGTATCCGGACACATTGCGTCGACGCATCCTCGCGCTCGCGCAAGGTGACGGCGGCGTTGCCCTCGATGAACTCGGCGCACTCGATGTGCAGATCGCGCAGGCGTTCGCCAGCGCTGCGAATGCCTTGCTCGCGCGCGAGCGCATCGCGCCAGCTGAGATATTGGCGCTCGGCTCGCACGGCCAGACTGTGCGTCATCGTCCGCTGCAGGATCCGCCATACACGTTGCAACTCGGCGACGCGAACGTAATCGCCGAGCTGACGCGCATCGCCACGGTGGCGGATTTTCGGCGTCGCGATGTCGCTGCGGGTGGGCAAGGCGCGCCGCTCGCGCCGGCTTTTCACGCGGCGATGCTGCCGCGTGACGGCCGCGCGCGGGTCGTGCTCAACCTCGGTGGCATCGCGAACATTACGGTGCTGCCCTGCTCATCGGCAGCACCCGTGCTTGGGTTTGACACGGGACCCGCCAGTTGCCTGCTCGATGCTTGGGCGCAGCAACACCTCGGCACCGCATTCGATGCCGACGGCGCGTTGGCTGCGCGTGGCAATGTCAACGCTGACCTGCTCGCGCGCCTGCTCGATGATTCCTACTTCCGTGCGCCGCCGCCGAAAAGCACCGGCCGCGAGGTATTTCATCTGACCTGGCTGCAGCAGCACCTGCAGGGATTGCCGATCGCGCCGGCCGACGTGCAGGCGACACTTGTCGCGCTGACCGCGCGCAGCGTCGCGGCTGCGGTGCGTGCGCATGCGCGCAACACGGACGAAGTACTGGTGTGCGGCGGTGGCGTGCACAATCCGGTGCTGATGCGAGCGCTGGCAGGCGAATTGGCGCCGATCCCCGTGGCCAGCACCACCGCGCGCGGTATCGATCCGGATTTCGTCGAAGCGATGTTATTCGCCTGGCTCGCGCGCGAGCGCATGGCTGGGCGCGCGGTCGTGAGTCTGCCCGCCGTCACCGGGGCACGCGGCGCGCGCGTGCTCGGCGGCGTCTATTTTGGTTTCTGATCCTTTTTCGCCTCGTCTTCGAACAGCGGCGTGCCTTCGATCTTCTGGAACGCTTCCACCGCTTCGCGGAACACCGACGATTCGTTCGGCTTCCAAGTGCCAGACAATTCGGCGATGTCGTGGACTTCGCGGTGGGTCAGGTCTTCACCGCCGAGCCCGAGACCGTGCCGCAACAGGTGCACGATCACTTCGTTGATCGACCAGTTGCGCTCGCGCGCCAGCGTCTTGATGCGCTCGGCCAGCGCGTTGTCGATGTTGCGCACAAGGATGTCAGGCACAGCGGTTCCGCATTGTGTTCACCAAGCAGTGGGATTTTCGCAGCAATCGGCCGCGATTTCACGCGGGAAAACAACTACGCCTGCTGCAATCGCTTGAATCGCGGCCACAGCCACACACATAGCGCCGCGGCCGGCACCACGGCAAGCACCGTAAGCACGAAGAAATGGGCGTAGCCGGTGGCGGCAACAATACTGCCGGCAAAGAAACCCAGCACCTTGCCGGGCAGGTTCACGAGCGAGGCGAGCAGGGCGTATTGCGTGGCCGTATGCTGGCGGTTGACCAAGGAGGACAAAAACGCGACCGTTGGCGGCCCTAGGAATCCGAGGGTGAAATTCTCCGCCGAAATCACCGCGGTCAACGTCCACAGATCACCGTGATGCGTCATCAGCAAGATGTAGAACAGGTTGCTGCTGCCGCAAACAATGATCGCGGTCAGCAGCGTGGGCCACACGCCGAAACGCGCCACCGCGGCACCGCCGAGGAATACTCCGGCGATGCCGACCGCGGTGCCGTAGACCTTGGTGATCGTTCCGATCGCGGTCAAGCTGAAGCCCATGTCGCGATAGAACGGACTCATGATCCCGCCAATCGTCGCCTGCTCGGGAATCTTGAAGATCAGTATGAACAGCAAAGTGACGACGGCAAGCAGCCACGGATAGCGCCGGACAAAATCGACGGTCGGATCGACAACGGCGTAGCGCATCGCTTCGCGCCAACGTCGCGGCGTACGCAATTCGACGTCCGGTTCACGAACCAGCAGATTGGCCAGAATAGGCACTGCCATTAATAGCGCCATGGCGATATAGACGATGCGCCAAGGCACGTGATCGGCGGCAATCGGCGCGAGCGCGCCGGCCGCGAGCAGGCCGAGCCGGTAGCCGAGCGAATACGTCGCCACGAGCGCACCCTGATCGGCGACCGGCGCGATCTCGATGCGGTAGGCATCCACCGCGATGTCCTGCGTCGCGCCGAAAAACGCGACCGCCAGAGTGGCCCACACAAATGGAACCCGTTGCGCCGGCGTGATCGCAGCCATCGCGAGCAGACCGGCGGCGACGCCGAGCTGCGCGAGCAGCAGCCAGCCGCGGCGACGCCCAAACCGATGCAACAGCGGCAGCCGCCAATGGTCCAACAACGGCGCCCACAGGAACTTGAACGCGTAGGTCATGCCGGCGCTCGCGATCATCGTGATGCTCTTGAGCTCGATCTGGTTTTCGCGGAGCCAGTACGCCAGCGTGCCGGCCACGAGCAAAAACGGCAACCCTGACGAGAAGCCAAAGAACAGCATCGTCCACGCCGCCGGCTGCGCAAACGCGCGCCAAACCGACGGCTTGGCGGCTGCTGCAAGGTCAGCACTCACGCGTAATCAACCGTAAACGGCGCGTGGTCGGAAAACCTCGGACTCGCCGCAACCGAACACGCAATCGGCTTTAGGTTCGGCGTCGTGATCTGGTAATCGATGCGCCAGCCGATATTGTTGGCGCGTGCGGCGCCACGATTGCTCCACCACGTGTATTCGATCGCGTCGGGCTTGACCACCCGGAAGCTGTCGCGCCAGCCGTGCTGCGGCGGCAAGGTGTCATCGCCACAGGTATCTGCGATCAGACCGTTGAGCCAGGCGCGTTCCGGCGGCAGGCAGCCGGAGTTCTTCTGGTTCGAGGCCCAGTTCTTGATATCGTTGCGCGAGCGCACGATATTCCAGTCGCCGCACAGCACGTAATCACGGCCGGATTTGAGCCAGTCGTCAAGGATCGGTTTGAGCCAATCCATGACCTCGAATTTCACTTTTTGGCGTTCTTCGCCGGAGGAACCGGAGGGCACGTACAGCGACACCACACTGAGCTTGCCGTAGCGCGCTTCGATGTAGCGGCCTTCGTCATCGAACGGCGCCCAACCCAGCGCCGTGCGCACTTCATCGGGCTCGCGCCGCGTATAGATCGCCACGCCGCTGTAGCCTTTCTTGGTCTTCGCATCGCGATAGAAACAGTGATGCCCGTCGGGCCGGAACATCGGATCGCTCAATTGATCTTCCTGCGCCTTGGTTTCCTGCAGGCAGACGACGTCGGCGTTTTGCTGCTTTAACCAGTCAAAGAAGCCCTTGTTTGCGGCGGAGCGGATGCCGTTGGCGTTGAAGGTGATGATGCGCACGGGATTCGAGATGGAAGATTCGGCAGAGCAAAGCCTACACGGTTTCATTATGCTTATCGCGAATCCCTCCCGGACTCGGCTCCATGCAACCTTATCAACGCGAATTTCTCGACCTGGCGTTGGCCAGGAACGCGCTGCGTTTCGGCGAGTTCACGCTCAAGTCCGGGCGCAAGAGTCCGTATTTCTTCAACGCCGGGATGTTTGATTCCGGTGCCGCGCTCGATGCGCTCGGCCGCGCCTATGCGCAAGCCGCCCTCGCCTCCGGCGTCGCCTTCGACATGCTGTTCGGCCCGGCTTACAAGGGTATCGCCTTGGCAGCCAGCACGTCGGTGGCTTTGGCGCGGGAACATGCGCGCGACGTACCTGTCGCCTTCAACCGCAAGGAAGCGAAGGACCATGGCGAGGGCGGCGTGCTGATCGGCGCGCCGCTCAAGGGTCGCGTGCTCATCGTCGATGACGTGATCAGCGCCGGCACCGCAAGCCGCGAATCACTCGCGCTGATTCGCGCGCACGGCGCTACCGCGGCCGGTATTCTGATCGCGCTGGATCGGCAGGAACGCGGCCACGGTGAGCAATCCGCCGCGCAGGAAATCGTCAGTGAATTCGGCATACCGGTCATCGCCATTGCGCGACTCGATGAGTTGTTGGCGCTTGTCGGCGAACGCGCCGAACTCGCGCCCCATCGTGAACGCCTGCAGGCCTACCGGGCGGCGTACGGCTGCTGACGCGCGTTATACTTCACGGAAAGAGGATTCCACCATGCGCGTTTCTGCCATCTTGCTGATCGCTGTCGGTCTCACCGTCAGCACGTGCGCTTTCGCCCAGGGCAAAGCCGGCCACAATCGCTACAAGTGGAAAGACGCGCAAGGCAACCTGCATTATGACGACTCGTTGCCGGACGCTGCGCTGCAGTTCGGCTACGACGTCGTCAACAAAAATGGCATGGTCGTCAAGCACGTTGACCGCGCACGCACGCCGCAGGAGCAGGAAGCGGACAAGCTTGCCGCCGCCAAGCTCGCAGAGGAAAAGAAAGTCGCGGAAGAACGGACTCAACACGACCAGCAGATGCTCGCAGCCTATCCAACCGAACAGGATCTGGTGCGTAACCAGCAGGCGCAGATCGACTCGCTCGACCAGGAAGTGCATGCGACGCAGCTCAGCCTGGACAGCCAGGAAAAAACCCTCACCGACATGCTCGGACGGGCCGCGGACCTGGAACGCAGCGGCAAGGCGGTGCCGCCCGCGCTGAGCAAACAAATCGAGACGCAACGCGGCGTCGTGGCCAAGCAGAAGAACTACATCGCGACAAAGCTCAAGGAACGCGTCGACACGCTGCAGCGCTTCACCGATCAGCTCGCGCACTATCGCGACCTGCACGCGAAGCAGACGCAGCAATAGAGCTTGCCGAGACCGCCGCGCGCTGGAGGTCCTAGAACGGCAGTTTCAGATTCTTGTTAACTACCAGCAACTGCTGGCGAAACACGTCCTGAATACGCCGCAACGCATCGCCGTTATCAGCATCGAAGCGCAGCACCAGCACCGGCGTGGTGTTCGACGCGCGCACCAGCCCCCAGCCATCAGGCCAGTCGGCGCGCACACCATCGATCGTCGTCACGCGCGCGCCGTCGAACTGTGCGTGCTGCTGGAATTTTTCGACGAAGCGATAATGCTCGCCCTCTTCCATCGCGATCTTCAATTCCGGCGTACTCGTGCCTTTCGGCAATGCGGAAAGAATTTCCTGAGCACTGCGCCCTTCCGCGTCGGCGGCGAGTATCTCCAGCAGGCGCGCAGCGGCGTAAATGCCGTCGTCGAAGCCGTACCAGCGCTCGCGGAAGAAGAAGTGCCCGCTCATCTCGCCGGCCAGTTCCGCTTCGGTTTCGCGCATCTTCGCCTTGATCAGCGAGTGGCCGGTGCGCCACATGATCGGGCTGCCGCCAGCCTGCAGGATCCACGGCTGCAGCTTGCCGGTGCATTTCACGTCATAGATGATCGTCGCGCCCGGATTGCGCGTGAGCACGTCTTTGGCGAACAGCATCAGCAAGCGATCGGGGTAGATCATCTCGCCTTCCGCCGTGACCACCCCGAGACGATCGCCGTCGCCGTCGAAGGCGATGCCAAGATCGGCGTTGGTCTGCTTCACCGAGAGGATGAGGTCACGCAGATTCTGCGGATCAGACGGATCGGGATGATGATTCGGGAACGTGCCGTCGACGTCGCAATACAGCGGTAGCACTTCGCAACCAATACCTTCGAGCACCTGCGGCGCGACTGCACCCGCGATGCCGTTGCCGCTATCGACGACGATTTTCAGCCGGCGCTCGATCATCACATCGTCGGTGATGCGACCGATGTAATCGCGGGTCACATCCATGCGCTGCAAGCCGCCGTTGCCGCTGGTGTAGCGGCCTTCGCTGATGCGCGCGTAGAGATCTTGGATCGCGCCTTCCGACAGCGTTTCGCCGCCGAGCACGATCTTGAAACCGTTGTAGTCGGGTGGATTGTGACTGCCGGTCACGGATACGCCGGAGCCGATGTTCAGATGATACGTGGCGAAATACAGCACCGGCGTCGGCGCCGCGCCGATGTCGATGACATCGCAACCGGCCGCGCGCAAGCCTTCGATCAACGCCGCCGACAGCTCCGGTCCGGAGAGGCGACCGTCGCGACCGACAGCGATCTCCTTCAAGCCGCGATGCTGCGCTTCGGAGCCGATTGCGCGGCCGATCTCGCGCGCGACTTGAGCCGTGAGCGTCTTGCCGACTATGCCGCGGATGTCGTAGGCGCGGAACATGTTGTGATCCACGACCGCCGGTGCGCTGCCGGTTTCGGGTTGTGGTTCCGGTTTTACTGGCGGCGCCGGCTTCTTCGCCGGCGCCTTCGGCTGCGCGGGCTGGGCGAGCGTCGGCACGGCCGCTGCGCGCGCGGCCTTGCGCTGGTCCAGGCGCATGCGCACGGCGTCGAAGCCCACCTTGCGCAGCCACAACAGCGCAAGGCCCGCGCCCAGCAGCAGCACCGTCAGCGGCACGCCGAGCCACAGCGTATCCGGCAGCAGGATCGCAAATTCCTTCGGCCGGCTGCCGATGCGGAACAAGCTGTCCGGCACCGACGTACCGGCATCGGCGAGCGTGTCGTCGGTGGTCGTGCTGCCGATCATGTCGATCAGCAGATCGCCGTGTCCGTCGCCCTGGCGCAAATCCATGCGCACGTCGACCACATGTTGTTGACGGAACGCTTCCTGCAGCGGCGCGTACGGCAGTTCGACGTAGGCGTACGCAAGCGTTTCCTCACCGTGCTGCACCGGCAGGGCGAGCGTCAATACGCGCTGCTGCCCGACCAGGCGTGACTGCAGCAAGCCGGCGTGCTGCTGGCGATGTGCCTCGATCAACATCGCCGCCTTGGCATAGCCGAACTTGGCGAAGTCACCGGCTACGACATCATTCACGTCGGGCCGAAACAATTCAACCTTGAGCGCATCGGGCAACGCGCGCTTGAAAGCCTGCTTGGCAATAGTGTGATTTGCATCATCGGTGCTGAATGCGCCGGTCACGGCATCGCTCGCCGCCGCGGCGATCACGCGGGCGCGCGTGTCGGCGACGAATTTGGACAAGCGCTCGACCTGTTCGCGGTCCACGCGCTCGATCTGGCCGGCGCCATTGCGCTCGCCCGACATCGACCAACTTTGCCAGGCGCAGAACAAGCCCGCGAGCAGCAACGCGATTGCACCGCCGAGCAGCAACGGCGTCGGCGTCCGCGCCTGCTGCACCCCGGCCGAATCCGTGTGCGGACCGCTGGACTTGTTCATCGTCTTCCCTCTCAACCCGTGCCGGTGTGGCCAAATCCGCCTTCACCACGATGGCTGTGCGCAAATTCCTCGACCACGCGGAAGCTGGCTCGCGCCACCGGCAGGAACACCAGCTGGGCAATGCGGTCCCCCGGCGCAATGGTATAGGCGGCACGGCCGCGGTTCCAGCACGAGATCATCAGCGGCCCCTGATAATCAGCGTCGATCAGGCCGACCAGGTTGCCGAGCACGATGCCGTGTTTGTGGCCGAGTCCGGAACGCGGCAGGATCACCGCACAATAGTCCGGATCGGCGATGTGAATGGCGATGCCCGTGGCAATCAGCGCGTCGCCGCCAGGTTCCAGCGTCAGCGGTGCGTCGAGTACCGCGCGCAGGTCCATGCCGGCCGAGCCCGGCGTCGCCGCGCCGGGCAGTGGAATCTCGCGGCCGACGCGCGCGTCGAGAATTTTCAGTTCGACGTCGATCATCGCGATGCGCGTTTTTTTGCGCCGCTGCGCAGTGCCGCGACGCGCGCGATCAGGCGGCGTGCGAGTTCGTGCTTGTCGGCGCGCTCGAGCTGTTCGCGGCCAGCGGGCCAGAGCAGCAGCAGCTCGTTGTCGCAGCTGTCGAATCCGCAGCCGGTGCCGACGCGATTCGCCGCGATCAGGTCCAACTTCTTGCGCTCGAGCTTGCCGCGCGCGTATTGCTCCAGCTCCTGTGTCTCTGCAGCGAAACCGACGAGAAATGGCTTCTTCTTGAGCATGCCGATCTCGGCGAGGATGTCCGGATTTTCGGCGAGGTCGAGCTGCAACGCGCGGCCCTGCTTCTTGATCTTGTGCGCGGCGATGTCGGCGGGGCGGTAATCGCCGACCGCCGCGGCGGAAATGAAGATGTCGCTTTGTGGAATTTGCCGCATCACCGCCTCGCGCATTTCGCGCGCGCTGCGCACGTCCGTGCGCGTTACGCCCGCGGGCGTGGGCAGATGCACGGGGCCGGCGACGAGCTGCACGTGCGCGCCGTGTTCCGCCGCGGCCTGCGCCACAGCGAAACCCATCTTGCCCGAGCTGCGGTTGCCGATGAAGCGCACCGGATCGATGTCCTCGTAGGTCGGACCGGCGCTCACCAGCACACGTACGCCATCGAGCAGCTTCGGCCCATGCAGCGCCGCGAGTGCGGCGACGATCTGGTGGGGTTCGAGCAGCCGACCCGGGCCGGATTCGGCTTCGGCCATCGCTCCGTCGCCGGGGCCAAGGATAGTCACCCCACGACCACTTAGCGTGGCGACATTGGCCTGCGTTGCCGCATGACTCCACATGCGCACGTTCATCGCTGGCGCAAGCGCCAGCGGCGCCGCGCTGGCCAGGCAGAGTGTCGTCAGCAGGTCGTCGGCGAGGCCGTGGGCAAGCCGCGCGATGACATCGGCGCTGGCCGGCGCGATGACGATGCGTTGCGCCCAACGCGCGAGCTCAAGATGCCCCATTGCGGCTTCCGCGGCGTCGTCCCACAAACCCGAGCGCACCGGATGCGCCGACAGTGCCTGGAACGTCAGCGGCGTGACGAAGCGCGTCGCGTTCGCGGTCAACACCACCTGCACATCGGCGCCCGCTTCGCGCAGGCGCCGCGTCAACTCGGCGGCCTTGTACGCGGCAATACCGCCGGAGACGCCGAGCAGGACGCGCAGATTGGCCAGCACCGCTGCACTCATGTGGGAATTCGCTGACGGCAAAACGAGTCGATAGCTTACCGGAAATCGCGCGATGTCCCGCTACGACCGCTGCGACGCCCCGACGACATTGCCGGCATGTCGCTGACGATCAAGGATTGGCCTGAACAAGAACGCCCGCGCGAGAAACTGATCGCGCGCGGCGCCGCAGCGCTGTCGGACGCCGAATTGCTCGCACTGTTCATCGGCAGCGGCCGGCGCGGCCTGACCGCGGTGGATCTCGGCCGCGAGCTGCTCGCCGCGGCGGGCAGTCTCAAGGCGTTGCTCGACCAGGATGCGACGCAACTGGTGCAGCAACCCGGCCTCGGAGCGGCGACAGCATGCAGCTTGCACGCCGCGCTCGAACTCGGCCGTCGCTATCTGGCAAGCGAACTGCAGCGGCCGGACGCGTTGGTGCATCCGTCGGCGTGCGCCGATTACCTGCGCTCGCGCATCGGCGCGCACCCGTATGAGGTATTCGCCTGTCTGTTCCTCGACCAGCGCCATCGCGTGATCGCGTTCGAAGAACTGTTTCGCGGCTCAATCGACGGCGCCAGCGTGCATCCGCGCGAAGTCGTGCGGCGCTGCCTGGCGCACAACGCCGCCGCCGTGATCCTCGCCCACAATCATCCATCCGGCGTGGCCGAACCCAGCCAGGCCGACCGCGACATCACCGCAGAACTCAAGCGCGCGCTGGCGCTGATCGACGTGCGCGTGCTGGATCATTTCATCGTCGGCAGCGGCGCACCGACATCGCTGGCGCTGCGCGGCCTGCTTTAGCCCGGTTTAGGTTCATGGATAAAGCGGGCTAGCGTTCGCCCACCGCGTCGCCCAGCGTTGTTCCCTCCACGCGGCTATACTTCGCCGGGGGAGGGCAAGCGCCGTGATTTTCGGATATCCCGTTTCGTTTCCGGAGGATACGAGCGAGCGTCTGGTCGCCGATGCGGCAACCGCGCGCAAGCTCGTGCGCGAGCGTTGTCCGCAGCTGCTGGAACTGCTCGCGCACCGGCGCCGGCGCTTCGAACCGTTGCTTGCGCAGAATCCGAACGCGCCCGTGCAACAGGCCGAGGATGCGATCCTGCTCGCGTTTTGCCGGCTCGCCTATCGCCACGGCAGCTGGGGCAAGGATTTTCACCACTACCACAACGAAGGCCACATCTTCGAAATCCTCGGCAGTCGCATGGAGCGCCTGATCGACACGATCGGGCTGGAGACGCTCGGTCTGCGCGACTGGTTCCTGCTCACGCTGTTCGCGGCCGCACACGATCTGCGCCAGCGCGAGGTTCCCGAATTCGCCGCCGGCATCGGTGCGAACGAGCGCGCCAGCACCGAGGAGACATTCCGCATCCTGCGCACCTGCGGCTTCAGCCACGAACGCAATGCCGACGTGTTTTTTGGCATCGAGCTGATGATCGCCGGCAGCACGTTCGACGCGCGGCCGCCGCCAAGAGCGCGCGAATACAATAGCGCCGAGGTCGTCGTGCAATCCGGCGGCGCGCTCGCCTCGCGGCTCGACAACAAGCTCGACAAGTACGTGCCGACCTGGCGCGGCGACGCCCACATCGCGCATGCGTTGGAACTTGCGCTCATCGCCGCGGATCTGGACACAGCCAACGTCGCCGAGCCATTCTCACTGTTCATGGCCAGCGCCGAACGGCTGTGTCTGGAACGCGAGATGCGCAGTTACCGCGATGTCGCCGGCGCCGAATCCGCGCAGCCGATGCTCGGTTTTTTCACCAAGGGTCAGGAGCACTATTTTTTCGACCTGCACCGCTTCAATTCGGAGTACGGCCGCGCCACGTTCGGCGCCGGCAAGCTCGCCAACGTCGAACCGGTGCGCAACGTGATCCGCAACATGGCCGCACTGCCGCCGCCACGCACCGGGGATGACGTGCTGCAGGCATTCCGCGCACTCGTGGCGCAGTACAGCGAGTCCTGAAAAATCGCTGTCGCGTGCGGTTTTTGCGGAACGGCACAGTGGATTTATACACAATGCTGCATCTGCTGCATTTTCCACGTCACGGCATTCTTGCAGCCGGATGGCGGTCGCATTTTCCTTTATGCAACAGCTAGTTACACGACAACAATTGACAGACGTGGCAGTACGCCCGGCGCGCCGCGGCGCTGCCAGCAGGCGTCGGGCGGCCGATACGCACAGACTTATCCACAGGCTGAAAATCCGTGGAAACCGCGCCAAATCAGCTTTCCTGAAGTGCGCGCGGGCCATGGGAAACCCTCAGCTTTCGGCATACGGGCCGCGCCGACTACAATATCGACGCTGCTTTTGAAAGAACCGCCATCCGCGTGAAAGAATCCGTTCGCCACATGATCCTGCAGGCCATCGCCGCGCTGCAGAAACAAGCCGTGCTGCCCGCCAATGCCGCGGCGGCGTTCGTCGTCGAACGCACGCGCAGCAAGGAACATGGCGATTTCGCCAGCAATGCCGCGCTGCTGCTCGCCAAACACGCGCGCACGAACCCGCGCGCGCTCGCCCAAGCCCTCGTCGCCGCTTTGCCGCAAAGTACACAAATCGCCAAAGTGGAAATCGCCGGGCCCGGCTTCATCAATTTCTTCCTGAGCGCCCAGGCATATCACACCGAGGTGCAAAGCGTGCTCGCAGCCGGCGCTGCCTACGGCTGCAACACGAGCGGCGCCGGACACATGGTCGGCGTCGAGTTCGTCTCGGCCAATCCAACCGGACCGCTGCACGTTGGCCATGGCCGCGCCGCGGCAATCGGCGATTGCCTTGCGCGCGTGCTCGCCGCGAATGGCTGGAATGTGCGCCGCGAGTTCTACTACAACGACGCCGGCGCGCAGATCAATAATCTGGCGCTGTCAGTGCAGGCGCGCGCGCGCGGGCTCACGCCCGATGATCCGAGCTGGCCGGCGGATGGCTACCGCGGCGATTACATCAATGACGTCGCGAGCGCGTACCTGGCCGGAGCGTCCACCGTCGCCGACGGTCATAGCGTGGTCGCCGCAAAAAACCCGGATGACCTCGACGCGATCCGCCAATTCGCCGTGGCCTTCCTGCGCCATGAGCAGGATCTGGATCTCAAAGCGTTCGGCGTGGAGTTCGACCTGTATTTTCTCGAATCCTCGCTATACACCGACGGCAAGGTCGAAGAGACTGTGCGCGAACTCGTCGCCCACGGTCACACCTATGAAGATGGCGGCGCGCTGTGGCTCAAGACCACCGATTTCGGCGATGACAAGGATCGCGTCATGCGCAAATCGGACGGCACCTACACGTATTTCGTGCCCGACATCGCTTATCACCGCAGCAAATGGCAGCGCGGCTACGAGCGCGCGATCACCGAGCTAGGCTCCGATCATCACGGCTCGCTGGCGCGCGTGAAGGCCGGCCTGCAGGCGCTCGACGCGGGCATTCCGCCGGGCTATCCCGAGTACGTGCTGCACCAGATGGTAACGGTCATGCGCGGCGGTGAAGAGGTGAAGTTGTCCAAGCGCGCCGGCAGTTACGTGACGCTGCGCGACTTGATCGAGGAAGCCGGCCGCGACGCGACCCGGTATTTCCTGATCGCGCGCAAAGCCGACTCGCAGCTCGTGTTCGACATCGACCTGGCGCGTTCGCAGAGTAACGACAATCCGGTTTATTACATCCAGTACGCGCACGCGCGGGTGTGCAGCGTGCTGCGCCAACTCGGCGAGCGCGGCTTGCAGTGGAACCGCGACAACGGGTTGGCCCATCTCGCGCGGCTGGACAATGAGCACGAAGCCGCATTGATGGTCGAGGTCACGCGCTACCCGGAAATCGTCGAGGTCGCCGCGCAGACGCTCGAACCGCATCTGCTCACGCAGTACCTGCGCGAACTGGCCAACGCACTGCATACGTACTATCACGCGCATGCGTTCATCGTCGACGACGCCGACTTGCGCGATGCCCGCCTGGTATTGATCGTGGCCACGCGGCAGGTCCTGCGCAACGGCCTGGATCTGCTCGGCGTGTCCGCTCCGGAGAAAATGTAATGGCAAAGAGCAGCAAACAAGCCTATCGCCCGCATGAGCGCCAGGCGTGGCCGGCGTGGGTATGGCTTGGGTTGGGCGTACTGCTCGGACTGGCGCTGTCCGCGCTGGTGCTGATCAAGGACTGGGCGCCAATGCTGCGCAAGAAGAACCTGCCGCAGCCGAACGCCGAAGCCACCGCGCCGAAGGAATCGGAAACTGCGGTCGCCGATGAAGCGGCGAAGAAACCGACTCCGCCGAAAAAGACCTTCGATTTCTATTCCGTGCTACCGGAAATGGAAGTGGTGATTCCGGACGCCGAACTGTCGGCCAAGGCGCGCGCCGAACAGCAGCGCCAACAGCAAGCCATGGCGCAGTCGCAGGCCGCGAACACCGCGGTTCCCGCGTCTCCGCCGCCGGCCGAAAGCGGACGTTATGTGCTACTCGCCGGCTCCTATGCCGACGCTAAAGCCGCCGATGAAGCGAAAGCGAAACTCGCAATGCTCGGAGTCGTTGCCAAGGTGCAGAGCATTACGATCAACGGCAAGGTCTGGAACCGCGTGATGGTTGGCCCGTACGCGAGTGCGAGTGACACGGAAAGCGCGAAGAAGGCGCTCGCCGACAATGGCGTGAAGGCGATTCCGATGAAGGAAGCGCAGTAGCTACAGCTCGAAGCCGTCGGCGAAAATCTCGTCGAGAGCGTATTTGTATAATTTGCCGTCGTAGCCGCTCGCGACGTAGAGGTTGCCGGTTTCATCCTCGCCGAAGCCGTATACGCCGTTCACTACAGGGCTGGCTGGCGCGAATGCCGAGAGCGACCACGTCCCACCATTGTTCTGCCCGATCAGCAGTCCGCCGTCGAGATCGCCGAACACATAGAAACCGCGCAGCCGCGTGTAGGGCCCGCGGTAGCGGTAACCGCCGGTCACGGCATCTCCGGTTATTGCGCCGGAGCCGTGGAAATACGACAGGATCGGCAGAATGCCAAAGCCGCACGCGGTCGTTGTGGAACCTTGGACAAAGGGTCCCTCGCAGTTGCGCCAGGCGTAGTTGTAGCCCGTCGCGGCGCTGGCTGCGGCAGCCTGGAAATCGACCTCTTCGGTGGTGTTGGAGCCGACGTCGCCGATGTACATGTCGTGCGTGAGCCGATCGAAGCTGAAGCGCCACGGATTGCGCAGCCCATAGGCCCATACCTCAGCGCACGTATTCGCCGTCACAGCGTACGGGTTCGTCGGCGGAATCGTGTATTCGGCGTTCGCGCCCGGCGTGGACGCGCACGCGTTCGCCTGCGCCGAGTTCGTCGTGTGATCGACGTCGATGCGCAGGATCTTGCCGAGCAGGTAATACAGTGCGCCCGAGCCGCCCGTCGTGCTGCAGTTCGCCGGATTGTTGTCGGCGCGTTTCTTCCACAGGCATTGCGCGAATCCGTTCGGGTCGCCCTGCACGCCGCCGTCGCCCATCGCCCAATACAGATATCCGTCGTTGCCGAAGTGGATATCGCCGCCGTTGTGATTGCCGGCGATGTCGGGCACGCGCATGACGACCGTGCCGGCCGGATTTGCGACATCGGCATTCGCCGACACCGTGAATCGCCCGAGCACCTGGTCGTTCGACGTACCGATCGCCTGTGCCGGGTCGGTATACGCGAGGTAGAACACGCCATTGCTTGCGTAGCTTGGATGGAACGCGAGCCCGAGCAGACCTTGCTCGCTCGAACACGCGACGTTGAGCGTGAGAAACGGTGTGGCCAGCACGACACCATTCTTGACGACCCGGACCGTGCCGCACTTCTCGACGACGAAGATTCGGCCGGAGCCGTCGTTCGGCGCGCGGATCGCGAGCGGCTCCGCAAACGCTGCGCCCGGCGCGGGCTCGACCAGCATGAGATCGGAAGGAACCTGCGCCACCACCGGCGCCGCGACGACTGCAAACGCGAGAACCCAGCTGCGCCACTGCATAACGGCCTCCATGCTGATGGTGGTGCTGCCCTGTTTACTCCGAGCGTGATTAGATTTCCGTAAGCAGCATCACACAGCGCTCGAGTCATGCCGCTTCATGTATCGTTCGGTTTTTTGGGAACCATGAAATGACGAACAAGACCATCCTCGTCACCGGCGCCAGCTCCGGCTTCGGCGCGGCCATCGCGGAGTGTTTCGCCGCCGCCGGCTGGCATGTGATCGCCTGCGCGCGTCGCACCGAGCGTCTTGCGGGATTGGTTGCACGTTGCGCGGCCGGCCGTGTGCACGCCGCCGCGTTCGACATCCGCGACGCCACCGCGATGCGCGCCTGCCTCGACGCGCTGCCGCCGGCGTTCAAAGCGATCGATGTGCTGGTCAATAACGCCGGCCTCGCGCTCGGGACCGCACCGGCGCAGCGCGCAGATCTTTCCCAGTGGCAGCAGATGATCGACACCAATATCACCGCGCTGGCCACGCTCACGCATCATCTATTGCCGATCCTGATCGAGCGCCGCGGTGCAATCGTCAATATCAGCTCCACGGCCAGCACCTATCCGTACGGCGGCGGCAATGTCTACGGCGGCACGAAAGCGTTCGTCAGCCAGTTTTCGCTCGGGCTGCGCAGCGATCTGCACGGCACCGGCGTGCGCGTGACGTCACTGGAACCGGGCATGGCGCAGACCGAATTCACGCTGGTACGCACCAGCGGCGATCAGGCCGCGTCCGACGCGCTGTATGCCGGTGCGCATCCGATCCTGCCCACCGACATCGCCGAGACGATCTGGTGGCTCGCGAACCTGCCGCCGCATCTCAACGTCAACCGGCTGGAGCTGATGCCGGTCAGCCAATCGTTTGCGGGATTCCAGATCGCACGCGACGCCTAATCCAGCGGCGTGGCGTCAAGGTACGTGTAGCCCGTCAACCCGGCTTCGAGCGCCGCTTCCAGCTGTTCGGCCTGTTCTGGATGAAGCTTTGCCGCCGCAATTTTCGCGCGGTATTCGCGGCGCAATGCATCGAGGTTGTAGCCGACGTAATCGAGCATCACGTCCGTGGTGTCACCACGCTTCAAGTGCGAGAACTCATAGCCGGTGTCGGTCAAGCGCACGTTAACCGCGTCGGTGTCGCCGAACAGGTTGTGGATGTCGCCGAGCGCTTCCTGATACGCGCCGACGAGGAAGATGCCGAGCCGATATGGCTTGCCTGGTTCCGGCGCGTGCAGCGGCAGGCTCACGTCGACGCCATCGGCGTCAACGTAGGCATCGATGCGGCCGTCGGAATCGCAGGTCAAATCGGCGATCACGCCGCGGCGGTCCGGCGCGCGATCGAGCCCGGAAATAGGCATGATCGGGAAGATCTGGTCGATCGCCCACGAGTCCGGGATCGATTCGAAGATCGAGAAATTGACGAAATACTTGTCGACGAGCTTTTCGTTCAATTCATCGAGTGCCTGCCGATGCGAACGTTCCTCGGGCTTCAGCCGCGAGCGCAGTGCATTGACGATCGCGTAGTACAGATCGTCCAGGCGCGCGCGCTGACGCAGCGTCAGATTGCCCAGCGCGAACAGCGCGTGGCCTTCGCTCCAGTGATGCTGCGCCTCATGATACAGCTCGATCACCGAGCGCGTACCGATCTCGGCGTGGATTTCGCGCAGGCGGCGCAGCGCGGCCGGTTCCTGCTCCTCGCCCGGCGGAACGCGGCCTTCCGGTGCACGCTCGATGTCGCTGACGTTGGTCACCAGCACCGCGTGGTGCGCGACCATCGCGCGGCCGGTCTCGCTGATCACGTGCGGCGGTTGCAAGCCGTGTGCGGCACAAGCTTCGGCCAGCGGCTGGACCACGGTCGCGGCGTATTGGTCGAGTCCATAGTTGATCGAGCAGGCCGAACGCGAGCGCGTGCCTTCATAGTCGACGCCAAGACCACCGCCGACGTCGACATAAGCAAGCGGAATTCCCAATTTGCACAATTCCACAAAATAGCGCGTCGCCTCGCGCATGCCGGCGGCGATATCGCGCACGTTGGAGATCTGCGAGCCCATGAATACGTGCAGCAGCTGCAGCGATTGCGTCAGATTTGCCGCCTTGAGCTGGTCGAGCAGCGTCAGCAGCTGGCGCGGGGTGAGGCCGAACTTGGATTTCTCGCCACCGGTGTTCTGCCATTTGCCGGCGCCGAGGCTGGTCAGGCGCATGCGCACGCCGAACAGCGGCTCGACGCCGAACGCATTGGCCTCTTCGAGCGCGAGTTTGAGTTCCGAGGGTTTCTCGATGACGATAAATACGCGCAAGCCGAGCTTGCGCCCGATCAGCGCCAGCCGCAGGTATTCGCGGTCCTTGTAGCCGTTGCAGATGACGATGCTGTTTGGCTTTGCCATCGCCAGCACGGCCATGAGTTCCGGTTTCGATCCGGCTTCAAGGCCAAAGCCATGATTACCTGCGCGCGCCAGTTCGCTGACCACGCCGTGCTGCTGGTTGACCTTGATCGGGTAGATCGCGCTGTAGCCGCCGGCGTAATCCCATTCGCGCATTGCTTGCGCGAATGCACCCTGCAGGCGCGCGAGGCGGTCGCCGAGAATGTCGGCGAAGCGCACGAGCAGTGGCAAGCGCGAGCCTTTCGCCTGCGCCGCTTCGACGATGTCCTCGAGCGCCAGCGCGCGGCTGTCCGCGCCGCGCGGGCGCACGATCAGTCGACCCCGCTCATCGACATCGAAATAATTTTCACCCCAATGTGCAATCGCGTACTGGGCGCGGGCGGCGGCGGCGTTCCAAGTCGTTGTCATCGCATTCTCCTTTCGACAACTTCAAGTGAAACGTCGCAGCGGCGGGCCTTGACGGGATCCGGACTCGGTCGGAAGCCATCTGCGCCGCGGGACCGAGGCGCATATTGTACGTCGTCGTTTGCGCGCTGTTTACTACGCTACAATCGCCGCCCGATTTCCTCCGGTCAGGACGCATATGTCGGAACAGCAGTGGTTCAACGAACAGCACGACTATTCCGGCTCGGCGATCGGCTTCCGCGTGAAAGAACGCCTGCATGCCGAAAAGACCCCGTTTCAGACCATCGAGATCTATGACAGCACCGATTGGGGCAAGCTCATGGTCATCGACGGCTGCATGATGGTGACCACGCGCGACAACTTCTTCTACCACGAGATGATGTCGCACCCGGCGCTGTTCACGCATCCGCGCGCCAAGCGCGTCGTCATCATTGGCGGCGGCGACTGCGGCACGCTGCGTGAAGTGCTCAAGCACGACGAGGTCGAAAGCGCGATCCAGGTCGAGATCGACGAGCGCGTCACGCGCCTGGCAGAAAAATACTTCCCGGAACTGTGCGCATCGAACAACGACCCGCGCGCGCAGCTGCTGTTCATCGACGGCATCAAATGGATGGCCGAATGCGAAGAGGAAACACTCGACGTAGTCATCGTCGATTCGACCGATCCAATCGGTCCCGCCGAAGGCCTGTTCAATGAGGCGTTCTACGAGTCGTGCCTCAAGGCGCTCAAGCCCGGCGGCATTCTCGTGCAGCAGAGCGAATCGCCGCTGGCGCATCTGCCGTTGCTCAAATCGATGCGCAAGGCGATGAAGAACGCGGGCTTCCAGGCTATGCGCACACTCACCTTCCCGCAGCCGTGCTATCCGACCGGCTGGTGGAGCGCCACGCTCGCGCGCAAGGGCGTGGACCTGGAAGACTTTCGCGAACGCGGCGCCGAGATGAAGCAGTTCGAAACGAAGTATTACAACGTCGAGATGCACAAGGCGGCGTTGGCGCTGCCCGAGTTCTTGCGCGAAGCGCTTGGCGAATAAACACGGCAATGCGCATTCTCGGCCGCTGCCATTGCGGCAACATCGAGTTCACGCTGGACTGGCAGCCGGAGCCGACGGAAATCCCGGCGCGGGCTTGCACCTGTTCGTTTTGCGCTGCCCACGGTGGCGTGTGGACGGCCTGTCCTGACGGCTCGCTGCACATCACGCAGCACGACCGCGCGCAGGTGTCCGATTACGAGTTCGGTACGCGCACCGCACAGTTTCACGTCTGCGCCGTGTGCGGCGTCGTGCCGGTAGTAACGAGCCGGATCGACGGCCGCCTTTACGCAGTCGTCAACGTCAATGCCTTCCAGAACGTGCCACCGCAAATGCTGCGGCGCGCGCCGGTGACATTCGATAACGAAGCTGAAACTGAGCGGCTGGCGCGGCGCAAACGTAATTGGATTGGCGACGTGGCGTTCGCCGACTGAGCGAAATCCGGCGCGCCTCGTGCCGGTCCTCATGCTCCGATGTATGCTCGTCGCATGCGGAGGAACTGACATGACTCGCTCGATTTTTGCCTTGCTCGCCACACTTCTCGCCCCGTTCGCCCACGCCGGCGACCGCATCACCGGCAAACCGTTCGCAACCCGCTCGGAAGTGATCGCACAGCACGGCATGGTGGCGACGTCGGTGCCGCTGGCGACGCAGATCGGGCTCGATGTGCTGAAAAAAGGCGGCACGGCGGTGGATGCCGCAATTGCCGCGAATGCAGCTCTCGGCTTGATGGAGCCGGTATCGAACGGCGTAGGCGGCGATCTGTTCGCGATCGTCTGGGACGCGAAGACGAAAAAACTGTACGGCTACAACGGCTCGGGTCGGTCGCCGAAGGCGCTGACGCTGCAATATTTCCTCGATCAGGGCTTGAAGGAAATTCCCGCGCTGGGCCCGCTGCCGGTCAACGTGCCGGGGACCGTCGATGCCTGGTTCGCGCTGCACGACCGCTTCGGCAAGCTGCCGATCAAGGACGATCTCGCGCCGGCAATCGCTTATGCGCGCGAAGGTTTTCCGGTCACCGAGCTGATTGCGCATTACTGGAAGCTGTCGGTGCCGCGGCTGGCGCAATTCCCCGGCTTCAAGGAGCAGATGACACTAGCCGGTCGCGCGCCGGAAAAGGGCGAGATCTGGAAGAACCCGAATCTGGCAAACACCCTGGAGACCATTGCCGCCAGCGGTCGCGATGCGTTCTACAAAGGCAAGATCGCACACGTCATCGGTGATTACTTCAAGGCCAATGGCGGGTTCCTTTCGTATGAGGACATGGCCGCGCACCACGGCGAATGGGTCGAGCCGATCTCGACGAACTACCGCGGCTACGACGTCTGGGAATTGCCGCCGAACGGCCAAGGGCTCGCGGCGCTGGAAATTCTCAACATCCTCGAAGGCTATGACCTGAAGAAATACGGTTTCGGCAGCCCCGAACATGTGCATCTGTTCACCGAAGCGAAGAAGCTGGCCTGGGACGACCGCGCGCACCTGTACGCCGACCCGGATTTCTACAAGACGC
>Ga0163163_10001063_pt1 | contig 23324 bp, 22 predicted proteins | sample S65metaG_FD_119766 | JGI IMG/M metagenome (GOLD analysis project Ga0163163, IMG submission 119766) | Switchgrass rhizosphere microbial communities from Kellogg Biological Station, Michigan, USA - S6-5 metaG | ecosystem: Host-associated > Plants > Roots > Rhizosphere > Soil | place: USA...
AGGGCGGCGCCCGTTGGAGCGCCGCCCTTTTTCAGTTTGCGATCTTAGTGAGGAACAAACGAGTTCCCGAGATCATCCTTAAGATGATTCAGGTACAGGTTGTTTTCCTGGCAGATGTACTCCTTGAGTTCGCCGGCTGCGTTCCAATTGATGTTCCACTGAACGGACCATGGCTTTGTATATGCGCCAGGATCATCAATGAGAGCTTCGTAGTGAAGCGTGCCCTTGTTGGGACGCGTGAACTTCTCGACGACATGCAACTGATCGGTATGCGGGTGACCCGCATAATCCAGCCATGTCCCTTCCTGGAAGTTAACGACATCGACAACCAGCGTATCGCCTTCCCACTTACCAACAGAGTCGCCCAACCAGGTCAGTCCTTTGATGGTGTCGTTCTTGGGATGAGCGCGTCCGTCCATGTGGATCTCACGCCAGACATGGGTGCCACCTTCAAACACCATCCAGATGCGTTTGGTTTCCGGTGACTGGATAATCTCCATCGGGTACGGCGTTGCAAACATGCGAGGACCACCCGGAGGCATGCACTGTCCCTCTGGATCGTACTTCATTGCATTCGCCTGATTGTAGTCGTAGAAGGCTGCTGCCCACGGCTGGAACGGCACCCACGGCTGAGCTGCTGATCCTCGAAGTGCGGGAACTGTGCTACCGCCGCCGCCCCCGCCGCGTCCGCCGCCACCACCTGCCGGTGCAGCGGCGACTCCACCTCCCGCTGCGCCACCCCCGCCGCGTCCCCCACCGCCACCACGACCACCCCCGCCGGCGGCACCAGCACCAGCTGCAGGAGCAGGCTGTGCTCCGACGACCACATTTGCCGCGCCCATGTTGGTGATATACGGCAGTCCCCATATTCCCGTTGTCTCACCTGGGGAACGACCGAGGTTCACGGTTCCATCTGCGAATCGTGGAGTAGGTTCAGGAGCAGCAGCGCCGCCACCCGCACCACCACGTCCGCCAGCGCCGCCACGTCCACCACCACCACCTGCGGGTGTCTGGCCCTGTGCCGGCGCTCCAGCTGCAGGAGCCCCGGCACCTGCCCCGGCGCCTGCGCCTCGTCCACCCCGTCCCCCGCCGCCCTGTCCACCCGCTGCGGCAGGAGCCTGGCTAAGAGACATCATTACTGTAATGGAAAGCAGGAATACCACTGCCATCGCAATAACGATCGATTGATTCAAATTACGGTTACGCACCTGCAACCTCCCCTTGGTTTCCTGAGTTGATCCTTATTGTCCGTTGTATCCCTGTTCGCCACTCGATGCCGCGCTCAAATCGCGACCATCGGGAAGCTTCACGGATCCGGCGTTGATTTTGAAACTGCCATCCTTCGCGCGTGAACCCGGTACCGTCACGACCAGGCCGACACGAAGCGTGTTACGTGTCCAGCCACGGCTGGTCAATCCGTTCGGGCTACCCATTTCGCAGGCCCAGTTCTGCACCTTGCCGGTCTTGGGATCCTTCACATCAATATAGAAATAGGTGTGAGGATTCATCCATTCCACCTTCGTGACGGTGCCGGTCAAATTTACCGTCTTGGATCTATCGAACTCGGCTTCAAAAGAATGATGTGCGAATAACGGGGCGGCCACCGTGATCATGGTGACGGCGGCAAATATTGCGAAAAACGTTTTCCTGGTCATCTCAGAGAGTCCTCCTGATTTTTGGCTCCAACATGATGCCTATCGGCGTTCAATAGGGTCAAGATTTAACTGCCACGCAGAACCCTTTAGAAATAGCCATCAGAGAATCCGTACTCTATATTCAATTCTTCCGAACGGGAAAGGAGATTTGCGTGAGAGCTTTGCGTTTGAATCGCATGGCATCGGGAATCGTTTCCTGTGCTTTGGTGTTCGCTTTTGCGGCGCACGCTTTCCAGAATGTTCATCCCGTTACAGGGCGGTCGATTGCCCCGGTCATGGGTGTGGGCGGAGCGGATTGGCTTGAACGTCCCGAGCGCGAGAAAGAAGAAAATCCGGAAGGCGCGCTCGACGCCATCGGTGTTCGGCCGGGAATGATCGTTGCGGATATTGGTGCGGGAACCGGCTACATGAGTCTGCGGCTGGCAAAACGCGTCGGTCCGGCCGGCAAGGTGTACGCCAACGACATTCAGCCGGAGATGCTGAGTCGTCTTCGACAGAACGCGGACAAAGCGAAGCTGAAGAACATCGAGACTGTACTCGGCAGCGATGTCGATCCGAAGTTGCCTGTGGGTCAGCTGGATCTTGTTTTGCTGGTCGACGTCTATCACGAATTTTCACAGCCGCAGAAAATGCTCCGTAAAATTCGAGAGACGCTTAAGCCTGCAGGCCGCCTCGTTTTGCTGGAATACCGGAAGGAAGATCCCAATATTCCGATCATCACCGTGCACAAAATGACTGTCGAAGAGGTCAAAAAAGAACTCGAAGCCGAGCGATTTATTTTCTCTCAGGTAATCGAGTCTCTGCCGCGCCAACACATCCTGATACTCACTCGCGCACCATGATTTAGGGGTTGCATGGCGGTGTATAATTCCGAGGCCTCAAAAACGGAATTCTTCAGTGACTGAGTGAAAGGAGCCAAGAATGGGACAAGTTCGTTTAGAAGACGCTCGACGGGTGATCGCGGCCGCGGAGAAGAAGGCTGCTGAAATTGGACAGCCTATGAATATCGCAGTGGCAGACGAGGGCGGCAACATTGTTGCTCACGTTCGCATGGACAATGCATGGATCGGGAGCATTGATATCTCCCAGAAGAAGGCTTACACCTCACGCGCCTTTGATATCCAGACCAAGGATCTGGCAACGCATTCACAGTCGGGTGGTCAGTTCTTCGGTATTCATGCTTCCAACAACGGGAAGATCATGATTTTTGCCGGCGGTATTCCATTGAAGAAGGATGGGAAGGTCGTCGGCGCAATCGGCGTCAGCGGTGGATCGGGAGACCAGGATCACGCCGTGGCTGCAGCGGGCGCCGCAGCTTTCTAGTTCGGCCCCGCTCAAAGCGGTATTCGCAGGAGTGGTGTTGCCGGCGAGGAAGTCGGCGCGCCAGCTCCGGGCGAAATCGGAACATTTTTAGTAACAAAGGAGATTTGGTATGGCAAGCAATCGTGGAGTTGCCTACGTTGGCCCGGGGAAGGTCGAAGTCAAATCGATCGATTTCCCGAAGTTGAAGATGCCCGCGAGCGAAACCAATCCGTTCGGCGGGAAAGACGCCCCACACGGCGTCATTTTGAAGGTCGTGACGACCAACATCTGCGGGTCCGATCAGCACATGGTTCGCGGACGCACGACGGCCCCGAAAGGTTTGATACTCGGACACGAGATCACAGGTGAAGTTATCGAAAAAGGCATTGACGTGGAAATGGTAAACGTCGGCGACCTGTGTTCGGTTCCCTTCAACATCGCCTGCGGCCGCTGCCGTAACTGTCGCGAAGGCCAGACCGGTATCTGTCTGACCGTGAATCCGGCGCGTCCCGGTGCGGCTTACGGTTATGTAGACATGGGTGGATGGGTTGGCGGCCAGGCCGAATATGTTCTGGTTCCTTACGCCGATTTCAACCTGATGAAATTCCCCAACAAAGACAAAGCAATGGCAAAGATCAAGGATCTGACGCTGTTGTCCGATATTTTCCCGACTGGATTCCACGGTGCCGTGAAGGCCGGAGTCGGACCGGGTTCCATTGTGTACGTTGCCGGTGCCGGTCCTGTGGGCCTGGCATGCGCGGCTTCCTGCCATTTGCTGGGTGCGGCCGTCGTGATCGTGGGAGACATGATCCCGGAACGGCTGGCGCAGGCCAAGAGCTTTGGCTGTGAAGTGATCGACTTGAAGAAGAGCGGGTCTCTTGCCGAACAGATTGCTCAGATCGTGGGAACCCCGGAAGTGGATTGCGCTGTCGACTGCGTCGGATTCGAGGCACGTGGTCATGGCAGCGATGCCGGCGTCGAGAAACCGGCGACCGTTCTCAACTCGATCATGGAAGTCACTCGCGCCGGCGGCCAGCTCGGCATTCCCGGACTCTATGTCACGGGCGACCCGGGCGGCGTCGATGCAAACGCGAAGATTGGAAACCTCGGAATTCGCATTGGACTCGGCTGGGCGAAATCCCACTCGTTCCACACCGGTCAGTGCCCGGTTCTGAAGTACAACCGATCCTTGATGCAGGCGATTCTCCACGACAAGATTCAAATCGCCAAGGCCGTCAATGCCCAGATCATTTCCCTCGACGAAGCTCCAAAAGGCTACGAGGACTTCGATCACGGCGCAGCCAAGAAGTACATCATCGATCCCCATGGATCGACGAAGAAGGTTGCCTAGTCTCTTCTGGAGCCAGGTCGATTGAATGAAAAGGCGGGGGCTAATGCCCCCGCCTTTTTTGTTTTCCAAGGGCATATAAAAGGGATCGAAAAGCTGCCCTCCTGAGTCAGGAGGGCAGCGTGATCGCGTAGCGATCACGCGAGGGGTGGTTCCGGAGTCAGCACTTTTCAGGATTATCGCTTCGGAACCACCCCGGCGCTTCGCGCCACCCGAAATTACTTAATAGCTGCGCCCTGTCGGGCTTGCGTTCGCAGCCGCTCACGACTCAGGAGGGGAGTTCGTATTCAATCTCGGCGACTATATCGGTATACTTCGCACAACTCTAACCATCCTGAGGAGGATCCGTATGGCAGCGATAAAATTTGCCGTGAACGGTAAACAGCAGACAGTCGACGTCGCACCGCAGATGCCGCTGCTCTGGGTGTTGCGCGACACCCTTGGTCTTACCGGAACGAAGTTTGGCTGTGGCATGCAGCTGTGCGGCGCATGCACCGTGCACATTGACGGTGTGGCGACACGATCGTGCGGCGCTCAGATCTCCGCGGTTGCCGGGAAGAGCGTCACGACGATCGAAGGGCTTTCGGCGGATCAGAGCCATCCGGTACAGCGCGCCTGGATCGAAGTGGATGTACCCCAGTGCGGCTACTGTCAGTCCGGACAGATCATGTCCGCTGCCGCACTTCTTGCGAAGAACAAGGCGCCGACGGATGCGGAAATCGATACAGCCATGCGTGGCAATATCTGCCGATGTGGAACCTATCAGGCTATTCGTGAAGCGATTCACAAGGCTGGAGGTGCATTATGAGCACGAATCAAAAGCTTGGCAGACGAAGCTTTCTCCAGGTCGGCGCTGCTGCGGCCGGCGGTCTGCTGATCGGATTTTATATTCCGGATAAGAGTGCGCTTCTGGCGCAGGGACCACGTGGTGGCGGTGCCGCAGCCTTGTATCCGAATGCGTTTATCCATATTGGTACCGACGACATTGTGACGATCACTATTCACAAACCCGAAAACGGTCAGGGCACGGAAACCTCGATTGCCATGCTGCTGGCCGAAGATCTCGAGTGCGACTGGAAGAAAGTGCGAACCGAATTCGCGCCGATCAACCCCACGTTTTATGGCGGAGCGATGCAGGGAACGTTTGGAAGCCAGGCTGTGCGAACGTCGTGGAGTCCGATGCGCAGGACCGGTGCTGCGGCGCGAGACATGCTTATTCAGGCTGCGGCGACGAAATGGGGTGTTGATGCCTCCATGTGCCGCGCCGAGAACAGCGTGGTGGTGAATACGTCGACAAATGAGCGCCTCAGCTTCGGAAGTCTTGCGGACGCCGCGGCGAAGTTGCCGGTTCCTGCCAATCCTGCGCTGAAGGAGCCTTCGCAGTTTCGCCTTCTCGGCAAACCCATGAAGCGACGCGATACCGCCGCGAAATCCAGCGGGCAAGCTGTGTACGCCATGGATGTGAAAGTTCCAGGCATGCTGTATGCCGTCGTTCAACGCAGTCCTGTCGTCGGAGGCAAAGTTGCCAGCTTCGATGCGACGAAAGCGAAAGCGGTGACGGGCGTCAAAGAAGTGGTTCAGATTCCCGAAGGCATTGCCGTTGTTGCGGAGAACACGTATGCCGCGACGGAAGGTCGTAAAGCGCTGGACGTCAAGTGGAACGAAGGAGCCAATGCCACCCTGACCAGCGCCAACATCCGCGAAAAGCTGATAGCGCTCGCGTCGAAACCAGGTGCAATCGCGAAAACGGTCGGAAGGCCCGAGCTCATTCTTTCCGCGCAGTATCGACCTGTTGAAGCCGATTACGAAGCGCCGTACCTGGCGCATGCGCCAATGGAACCGTACAGCTGTGTAGCGGATGTACGCGCCGACAGCGCCGAACTCTGGGTTGGAACCCAGATTCCCGGTCTCGCAAATTCCGATGCGGTACGTGTAGCCGGTCTGACTGCAGACAAGGTCAAACTTCATACCTTGTATATGGGCGGCGGCTTCGGCAGCCGTGGCGGCGGCGCTTTCATTACGGAGGCTGTTGGAATTTCAAAAGCCATCGGCGCGCCGGTCAAACTGCTGTACACCCGCGAGGACGATCTGGCGCACGGACGCTTCCGTCCGACGTCTTATGTGCGAATGGCGGCGGCGCTGGATTTTGAGGGATTGCCTGTCGTATTTACGAGCAATATCGCCTGTTCGTCATTCGCCGGAATGCAGAACGGTGTCGACCGTGAAGGCGTTGCCGGGGTTGCTGACACCTTGTATTCGATTCCGAATGTTCTGGTTCACTATCACGAACCGGGTATCGACATCCCGACGAACTTCTGGCGCTCGGTAGGTCATTCGCAGAACACATTCTTCATGGAAGGTTTCATTGACGAAGTGGCAGCCGCTGGCGGTAAAGATCCGGTGGAGTTGCGGCGCAAATTGTTGTCGGGACCCGGCGCTGCACGGCTCCTGGGAGTTTTGAATCTGGCCGCTGAAAAGTCCGGTTGGGGCAAACCATTGCCGTCCGGAAGATTCCGCGGAGTTGCGGTGGTGAACTGTTTCGGCAGCTTTAACGCGCAGGTTGCGGAAGTTTCTGTTACCGCGGGAAAACTTAAGGTGCACCGGGTGGTGTCCGCGGTGGACTGCGGGATGGTCGTGAATCCGGCCGGCATTGTGCAGCAACAACAGAGCGCGATTGTATATGGGTTAAGTGCGGCACTGCGGGGCGCGATCACCTTCGACAAGGGACGCGTCGAGCAAACCAACTTCCACCAGTACGAACCGCTGCGCATCAACGAAATGCCGGTCGTGGAAGTGCACATCATGCCGAGTACGGAAGCTTCCGGCGGAATGGGTGAAGTGGGTACTCCGGCGATCGCTCCCGCTGTTGCCAATGCGATATTCGCAGCGACAGGCAAACGCATTCGCAGGCTTCCGTTCAGCAGCACGCCGCTTGTGTAGTCGATTTGAATTTGCCCTCCTGAGTCAGGAGGGCAGCGTGATTGCGAAGCAATCACGCGAGGGGTGGTTCCCATACCGAACGGTTTCGGCTCTGGAACCACCCTGCTTCGCCTTCGGCTCAGCATCAGATCCCCCGATTACTTTCCGTACGCTTCTTTTCTCTGACTCTCCATCAGCGAATCCTGCCACCGGTTGTTTTCCTGGCAGATGTATTCCTGGATCTCTCCGTTCGGGTCCCATGCAATATCGAACTGGACGCTCCATGGTTTCGTGTATGCGCCGGGATCGTCGATTGTGGCTTCGTAGTGCAGCGTCCGCAAATCCGTGCGCGTGAACCGCTCGGTGAGATGAAACTGGCTGGTGTGGGGATCTCCAACCATGTCGATCCAGCTTCCTTCATTGAACCCAACAACGTCGACAACGAGTGTGTCTTTTTCCCAGTGACCGACGGAATGTCCCATCCACGTCGGTACTAGCGCATCCCCCTTCGGATGAGGACGCCCATCCATGTAAATCACCCGCCAGAGATGCGCTCCTCCCTCAAAGATCATCACAATGCGCTTCTGTTGCGGCATCTGGAGAATCTCCATTGGATATGGAGTCGTCATCATTCGCGTGCCGACGGGAGGCAGGCAATATCCCTGCGGATCATATTTGGAAGCAGTCGACTTCCGGTAATCGGAGATCGCTTTCGCCCAGGGTTGATATGGAATTTCCTTCGCATCCTTGAGCACGGCGACATAGTCCTGATACTGTCTCGGCACCCAGTAGCCCTTGTTCGGTTCGATGGGACCGAGGTTTGGAGTGCCGTCGGCCAGGCGGGGCGTTGGAAGCGCGGGTCCGGTCGCCTGCGGTGCGCGAACCTGCCCAAGACCGATTGTTGCGGATGTCATCATTAAGAGAATCAGAGATTGCTGTCGAAGTCGTCGCACTTCACTTCTCCTTTTGAAAAGGGGCATGACGGGTTGTACCCCTTTTCCCCTGCGTTGACAACGTTACGAACCCCTGACATAAGTATCCAGCGGAAATTTGGAGGAAATCATGAAGCATTCGGCAACTCGGTTCGGCGCCATCGTTGTGACCTTTGGATTACTTCTTGTCGTTTCGAGTCAGCTGAGCAAGGCGCAGCGGGGTACGCCTGCACCGGCGCCGGCAAGAAGTCCGGATGCCGACTGGCCCATGCACAATCGCGATCTTGCCGGTACCCGCTATTCGTCGTTGAACCAGATCAACACCAGCAACGTCGCCACTCTGGTAAAGGCATGGTCCTTCAAACTGCAGCCGGACAACGGTCCCGCTCTCACAGGCTCAGAAGTTTTTCAGGAAGTCACTCCAATTGTTGTCAACGGTGTGATGTATATGCCTGCCGGCAACCGTATCGTCGCTCTTGAACCGGAAACGGGAAAGGAAGTGTGGCGATATGAGCTAAAGGAAGGCCGTGCATCTTTCCGCGGCGTTGCGTACTGGCCCGGCGACGGCGCTATTGGTCCTCGCATCATTTTCACCAGCGCTAAAAAACTGATTGCGCTTAACGCGAATAACGGCACGCCGGCCGCCGGGTTTGGAACAAACGGCGAACAGGATATTCAGATCGGCTTCGCCGGAATTCCAATCATCTACAAGAACATGGTCTTCGTCGGTGCGACCATCTTCGGGCCCGGCGAACAGCACATCGATTCGGGGACGACGACAGCGCTGCATCCGGCTCTCAACCCGCGTGCGTACGATGCGCGGACCGGCGCAAAAATCTGGGAGTTTCACTCCGTGCCTCTGCCTGGAGAATTCGGAAACGATACGTGGCAGAACGGCAGCTGGAAAGATCGCACGGGAACAAACATCTGGTCGTTTACTCTGACACTGGATGAACAGCGCGGCATCGTGTATCTCCCCATCGGCGGCGCCAACTACAACTACTATGGCGGCGATCGTCCGGGGAACAATCTGTTTGCCAACACTCTGGTAGCCGTTGATGCAGCAACCGGAATTCGCAAATGGCATTTCCAGACGGTCCATCACGAACTGTGGGATTTTGATCTCCCGCCGGCTCCGGTTCTGTTCGACATTGTTCAGAACGGCAGAACAATTCCCGCATTGGCGCAAACCGGGAAGCTCGGATACATGTTCATTCTGAATCGGGAAACGGGAGAAGCGATCTATCCCATCGTCGAGCGGCCGGTTCCGAAAGGGAATGTTCCCGGCGAATGGTATTCGCCAACGCAGCCAATACCGGTGAAACCAGCGCCCATCGCGCGTGTGAGCATGTCGGCCGCAGATCTTGTGACCGCCGAAGATACGACTCCGGAACACGCGGCGGCGTGCAAGGCACTTTGGGAGACCAACAAGTATTACAACGAAGGACCCTATTCTCCGTGGCAATACAAGGAAGGGAATAATCCTCCGTCCATAATTTTCCCCGGAGCCACCGGAGGACCCAACTGGGGCGCAACCGCGATCGATAAGACGACGAATTACGTTTTCGTGGCCACGAAAGATGCGCCGGCAACGGGATGGATTCAGAAGAATCCCCAGTATAGCGAAGCGACGAAAGCCACTCAGCTTCCATATACGCGGGCCAATGCCCCGGGACTGCAGGCGATGGGATTGCCTTGTTATAAACCACCATGGTCGAGCCTGGTTGCCGTGAACGCCAACACTGGTGATATCGCCTGGAGGGTTCCCCTGGGGATCAACAACGCCATGCCCGAAGGAAAAAAGAATGCCGGCAGTGCCGGTTCCGGTGGTCCGATCGCAACAGCCGGCGGGCTGGTGTTCATTGCTGCGACAGGAGACAGCCGCTTCCGCGCATTCGATTCCAAAACCGGCAAGGAACTGTGGGCGATGCTCAGCGAGAACGGCATGACCGCGACTCCAATGACGTATCAGGGCAGGAACGGAAAGCAGTACATCGCCATCGTTGCCGCCGGCGGAAACGCGGCAACCCAGTCACTCAACGTCTACTCGCTCCCATAGAAAAAGGGGGCCAGGGGGGCGGGGAAAAGGGGCCCCTTTTTCTATCGCAATTGTTCAGTACGAAAAAGGGGCCAGACCCGTCAGACCCCTTTTCCCCGCCCCCTGGCCCTCTTTCTTATTCGAAGTTCATGGTGAGAAAGTCGCGGGTGAGGAGGTTTTCGATTTCGAAGAGTTGAACATCGCCGTAGTCGCGTGGGTAGGGCAGATCGACGCTAACTGTTTTGAATACCGTTGCGGGTTTCGGGCTCACGATGAGAATCTGCTGCGAAAGAAACACCGCCTCGCTGATGCTATGCGTGACAAACACGATCGTCTTTCGCGTTTCCTGCCAGATCCGCATCAATTCCTGACGCATTTTCCGCGCAGTCCACTCGTCAAGACCGCTGAACGGTTCATCCATCAAAAGAATTTCCGGTTCGATGGCCAGCGCTCTGGCAATGGAAGCGCGCTGCTGCATACCTCCGGATAATTTCAGCGGGTAATAGTGCTCGTATCCACCGAGTCCGACAAGGCCAAGGTATCGGTTCGCGATTCGGCGCCGCTCCGCTGCGTCCATTCCCTCCGATTCCAGCGGGAGCTCCACGTTCTCCACGATTGTTCGCCAATTCAGCAAACACGGTTGCTGAAAAACAAATCCGATTCTGGGCTTTCCCGCAACGTGAAGGTTTCCGGAAGTGTGCTGATCCAGGCCGGCAATAAGATTGAGAATGGTGGACTTGCCGCATCCCGATGGTCCGAGAATGGAATTGAATGTCCCATTCTCGATCCCGAAGCTGATCCTGTCGAGCACGCGCAACCGCTCGCCACCAGGCAGCAAATATTGCTTGCTAACGTCCTGTAGTGTGATGATTCCCACGAAAAGGATCGCTACTTCAGTTCGACAATGATCGCGCGCGATGCGCCCTTGAGGAGTTCTTCGGTGTGCGTGCGATTGCGCGCGTTGAACCTGGCCTGGCCGGGTTCGACTTTGTTGATGGTGATGCTGCCATCAATGGCGCTGGATCGCACTTCTCCGCTTTGAAAATATACAACCACAACGTCTTTGGTATGGAAGTGCATCGGTGTCGGGACACCTTTCGTCCAGGTGTAGTCCCAGACCGTGACGCGCTTGTTGTTCAGGAGCTTGATTGCTCCTTCTCTTGGAAATGCATCCGGAAAAGCACTGTTGTATGTGAGCGGCTGCACAACGACATCCTTCAACTCCACAACAATGGCGTGCCGGGCTGGGTCGCTGGTTCCTTCTTCCATCTGCGAGCTACCCTTCGGAATGAATCCCGCCTGTCCGACCTTGAACGTAAACGGTTTCGCCTTGCCCTTTACGCCGGAGACTCGAACTTCGGCATTTTCCAGATCGACGGTAACCATATCGAGTGTGTTCTGAAACATCGGCGTCGGCTTGCCCTTTTCCCACGCCACATCCCACACGGCGACCCGCTCGTTATCAATAAGTTGTCTGGCGCCAGAGCGCGGAAACGCCGAAGGCACCTGCTGGAGCATGCCGGAAAGAAGAAGCAATGAGGCCAGGACCGCTTTTGTCATGCGCGCGATTGTACTTCAACCGATTCAAGTTCGCCATCGCGTCAGCCGGTTTTCAATGGGTTTGAAAAGCAGATACTCGATCGCAAACATCACCAATAGAAACGAAAGCGTCCACGCGAAAACCTGTGCCATGGAGAACAATCCAAACCAGTAGTACAACATGTATCCGACGCCACTGGACATGCCGATCAATTCGACGGTGGTGCAGATCTTCCAGCAGATACCCAGCGCGGATCTCATGGATGCAAGGATTTGTGGAACAAGCTGAGGAAGAATGATTTTTCGGAAGATCGCAGTTCTGCTGAGATGAAATGCAGTGCCCATTCTTACCAATTGCGTATCGATACCCTTGATCCCCTGCCAGATCGCGATGGCAACGGTTGGAAACGCGGCAACGCCGATTCCGACAATCGGTGCAAGTTCACTCAAGCGGAACCACAACAGGAAGAGTATGCCGTAAACGATTGCCGGAATCGTCAGTCCCACCATCACCCATGCGTCGAGAAAGACTTCTCCCTTCTTCGAAAGCCCCATCGCCGCGCCCACCGCAATTCCGAGAATCATCGTCAATATCAATCCGAATCCCACTCTAACCAGGGTTTTATAGAGATGAAAGAATGCCTGGCCCGACAAAATGTTCGACCACATGGCAGCCCCCACGGCATGGGGACCAGGAACGATGGATGGTGGAAACAGCCTGGCCAGCAGCAGCCAGAGGATCATCAGTGCAGCAATGGAAAGTATCCGGAAGCGATTCATTGAGGATTGTAATTGCTTCGAATGAGGCCTGCGGGAATCGTCTTGAGAACGTTGTCGCCTGGCATGTCGTGCACCAGTTTCAGATACTCGTTCTGGATTGCGATTTGTTCGGCGTCCCAGTTCTCGACGATATTCGGGCCCATTTTTGCAGCAAGCAGAGCACGCTCCTTCGGATCGTTCATCATGATCGTCGCCGCATACTCATCCCACACTTCCGGATGCGCATGAACATACTGAGTCGCCGCCTTATAGGCTTTCAGATAATCGCGAACGACCTCGCCGTGGTCTTTCGCAAAAGCTTCGTTCGTGACAACCGTGACATGGGCGGGTGCATGACCACCGGTTCGAGCCTTGTATTCTTCACTCAGGTCGACGAGGACTCGAAATCGATCCTGTGCTGCCATCTGAATTGTTTCGGTTGTTCCCAGCAACGCCGCATCAATATCGCCTTTGGCGAGCAATTCAATCAGGGCGGGACCGGGCGCGGAAACGAGCATCGAGTCTTTCGCCAGATCGATGTCGTTCCATTTTCGTCCGATCACGGAGAGAAACGTGAACGTCGTCGAGCCCGGTCCGCCGAAGACACCAAGTTTCCTGCCCTTCAGGTCCTTGAGGGAATGGATGGGAGAGTTCTTCGAGACAAAAACCATATTGACCGGAGAAAACACACCGTAAATCACAATGATGTCTTTTCCCTCCGCTCGAGCCGTAGCCATCGTTGTGAAACCGCCGAATCCGATGTCGACCTGGCGCTCGGCAACCATCAAATGCAAATTTGCCGGACTGAGAGATTTCACTTTCTCGGCTTTCAAGCCAACATGGTCCAACATTCCGTGTTTTTCCATGACGAAGTCGATGAATTCCTGCGCACCTGGAATTAACCCGAGCTTGAAAGTGCGCGTTCCGGCATCCGCTGCGGGAGCCTTGCCGGCACATGCAGTAACAAGAAAGAGAGACACGACGATTGCAGCTGCACGTATCTTCACGCCCGCCATTCTACTCGAAACCAAACTGGGGGTCAGACCCCTCGTTTCCCTAATTCCGGAAATGGGGGGAACGAGGGGTCTGACCCCCAGTTTCGGTATACAATGCGGCGCGCCATGAATGAATCGCTCGTCTTTGAAGGCCGGTGCTGGAAGTTCGGTCATAACATTCCAACGGACGAAATCACGCCGACGCACGTTGTCTGGAAGGGATTTGAGGAAATGGCGAAGCACGTTCTCGAATCGCTCAATCCCGAGTTTCCCAAAAAAGTTCAGAAGGGAGACATCCTTGTTGCCGGCCGCAACTTTGGATGCTCTTCGGGGCGAGCGATTGCCGCTAAAGCCATCAAGGCCGCCGGCGTCGGCGTTGTCGTTGCGGATCAGTTTGCGCGTACGTTCTATCGCAATGGACATGAAGTCGGGTTGCCAATACTCGAAGCGCCGGGAATTCATGATCTGGCCGAGAACGGCGACCGATTGCGCGTCGATATCGAAACCGGAAAGATCCTGAATCTTACTTCCGGGAAATCGCTCGCAACATCCCCCGCCCCGGCATTTCTTCTCGATATGCTCCGGGCCGGTGGCTTGATCGCGTACCTCAAAGGTGGCGGAGTTCTTCAGCAATGACCTTGCTCCTGAGCAATTCCGATGTCGAGCGAGCCATCACGCCACAAGACACCATTGATGCAACCGAACAGATCTATCGAGAGCTGGCCGACGGCGTTGCGCTGAATCGCGCTCGCAGCCAGGTGTACCTGCCTTCCGAGTCCAAAAACAATCCAGGATTCCAATACCGATTCAAATCGCAGGAAGGCGGGAGCCCGGGTACGGGTGTGTGGGCGCTGCGCGTGACCTCCGATATGGCAGGACATTCCTTCACCTCCGGTGTAAAACGTCGTCGGATTCTTCCGGTTGCCACGGGGAATCGATATTGCGGGTTGGTGATTCTCTTCGATATCGAACGCATCGAACCCATCGCGATCATGCCGGATGGCGTGATTCAAAAGCTTCGCGTTGCGGCCCTGAGTGCTGTCGGTGCGAAGCATCTTGCACCAGCGAACCCCAGGGTGCTGGGGATGTTTGGCAGTGGATGGCAGGCGGGCGCACACCTGGAATTCCTGTGCAGTCTATTTGATTTTGAGCGTGTCAAGGTTTTCAGTCCCAATTCCGAACACTGTCGCGAATTTGCGAAGGCCATGAGTGCGAAGCTGGCGCGCTCCGTTGAAGTTGCCGCAACCCCGCGTGAGACGGTCGAAGGCAGCGATGTGATCCAGGCGGCGACGGCGGCCTGGGATCCGGTCTTTGACGGTCAGTGGGTGGAGAAGGGAATGTATGTCGCGTCCATCGGCGGATCCGATGCGAGCAACAAGCGCCGCGAAATCGATGATGAAACGATTCGCAGGGCGGACCTCTACGTCGTTCATTCGAAGGAAGTCGCGCGCCTGGATCAATCTCCCGACATCTGGGAGGCCGCGCAGAAGGGAATCAAAGTCTGGGATTCGATTTACGAAATTCAGGAACTGCTTTCCGGTCGCATCGCCGGGCGCACCAGTTCAAAGCAGATTACCGTGTTCAACAACAACACCGGCGCAGGTACGCAATTTGCGGCGTTGGGATCCGCGGTTTTGAAGCGTGCTCGCACGATGGGACTTGGCCGGGAACTTCCCACCGAATGGTTTCTGGAGGACGTATCGCCGTGAAATGCGCAATGGCTGGTACTTCTGAGATGTTTGCCGGAGGGTATTGCCCTTCTGAGTCAGGAGGGCAGCGGGATTGCGAAGCGGATCCGACATCAGGAGAAGGCGGGTGGTTCCAAAGCTGAAACGCTACGGCTTTGGAACCACCCCGGCGCTTCGCGCCACCCCTCCTGACTCAGGAGGGGAGTTCCATCCCCATTGGTTAAGAGTGATTGAATGATTAACAAGCAGCGGCGGGAACAATTCCTGGAGCTGATGAATAAGTCGGGATGGGACGTCCTTGTGCTTTACGGCCACAGCTGGCGTAAGGACTTCTTTCGCTCACTGGTGAATTTTAATTTTTTCGGCCCTCATGCGGCGGCAGCGCTTTCCCGTTCCGGTGAACTTTCGCTTCTCGTCTCGCATCCCTGGGATCAGGAGGTTCTCGCAAGGTCCGTGGATGCCAGGGTCCAGTGCTCGCCTGAATTTGAATCCGGTCTTCGCGGTCTTGCCTCGGAATTCGGAAATGCAAAGATCGCAATTGCGGGTATGGAATTCATGGAAGCCCGTTTTGTCGATCCGCAGGCGGTCTCCGCAACGGTTACAATCGAGGCGCTTCGCCGAATCAAGACTGCAGAAGAAATCGAAATTCTCCGTCAGGCAGCGCTTCTCGCCGATATTGGGTATCAGCACTTCATCGACTCCATCAAAGTGGGCATGGCCGAATACGAACTGGTTGCCGAAGTCGAAGGTTTTCTCAAGGAGCGTGGCGCGGAAGACAACTTCATGTTGATTGGTTCCGGCGGAACGGAAGTGTTCGGAATGCGGCCACCCACGGAGCGGCGTTTTCAAATCGGCGACAACGTGACGACGGAATTGAGCCCGCAGGTGAACGGCTACTACGCCCAGATCTGCCGAACCCTTGTTTTAGGCGAGCCGAGTGAAAATCAGAACAAATCGTTTTCAATCTTTCGCGAAGCTCAGCAGGCTGCTGAAGATTTCCTGAAGCCCGGCGTGAACATCAAAGACGTGGCGCGTGTTCAGAACGACGTGTTCCGCCGCGAAGGCTACGACGAATTCACGGGATCGAAATACACACGAGTTCGTGGGCACAACCTGGGACTGTACCCGGACGAAAATCCCTACGTGTTGGAAGATGTCGATTGTGTGGTTGAGAAGGGAATGGTTCTGATCGCCCACCCCAATACCTACCTTCCCCTGTCGGGCTATATGGTTTTCGGCGACGCGCTTGTGGTTACAGACAAGGGATGCAGTCGCCTCGGTCAAACCGACAAGAAATTGTTTTCAAAAGAGGTATAAGTGAAGAGAGGTTTGATCACCTGGGATATGTCGGAAATTTCTCCTGCGGTCTTCGAGCAGAGACTTACCGGCATCCGCCGTATCATGGCAGAAAAGGAAGTCCCGGTGGCCGTGGTTTATTCCGAACTGTGGCGATCGAATCCTGCACGATATCTTTCAAACTACATGCCGTATTTCAATCGGGCGCTGCTGATCATTCCGGTGGACCAGCCGGTGACACTGCTGTGCGGGCTATCGCCGCGTGTTTACGGATGGATCCGCTCCGTGACGACAATTGAAGATGTTCGTCCCGCCGGAAATTTCGCAAAGCCACTGCTGGATATGGCGGCCGAGTGTGGGTGGGCCCGCCTCGGTATTCTGGAGTTTCCGCAATTCCCGTTCGACTTGAATCGTGCGATTCAGGCAGGCAATCTCGAAATTATCAATCTCTCCGATGTGCGGTTGTGCGATGACACTGAACTTGTCATGAGGCGCAAGGCGATTGCAATGACGCGTGAATTTCTCGAAGCCGAACTGAACGGTGGAGTGGGCCAAACGGATTATGAATTCGTGGGCCGTCTTGAGCGGCGATTTCGTACTGCTGGAGCTGAAGATCTCATCACGCTTGTCACAAACGGTGACGGAGTCCCGGCGCCCGCTTCAGGTATTCGATTGGAGGCAAACTATTCCGCGAGCCTGGCTCTGGAATACCGGGGGCACTGGGTGCGAGTCACGCGTCCGCAGGACTATGCATGCACGCCAGAATGGCTATTCCAGGCTGACCCGTCCGCCAGTATCGAAAATCTGGGCGGATCGTACCCCTACGAATGCATTCCTCGCAGCAGCCTTCGATCGGGATCCATCTTCGCAGTTCATGTTTCACGACCGGCAGGCACGAAACAGATTTTCTACGGCGATACCTGCTGGTACGGTTCTTCAGGACCTGAACTGCTATGAACATGATTGAAAAAATTCTGGCCAAGGCCAGTGACCGGAAGGAAGTGTCACCTGGCGAAGTCGTCATCGCAAAGGTGGACCGGATGGTGATGCACGATCTCAGCGCGAATTTCGTGACTCGAGTATTTCGTGAGGAGCTTGGCGGAGGAATGATTGCGGATCCGTCGCTTATTGCATTCGTGTTTGACCACAACTTTTCCCCGGCGACGCGCGAAGCCGCGGAAAAACTTTATGAAGTCCGCCGCTTTGCGACTCAATCCGGGATTCGGAATGTTTTTCAGGGAGGCCACGGAAGTCTCCATCACGTCATTATTGAAAACGGATTATGGGCGCCGGGTCAGGTGATCATTGGGTGCGATTCTCATACGCCCATCTACGGAGCCCTGGGAGCCTTCGCAACCGGAGTCGGCAACAATTCCATGGCTGCACTCGGCTTTCAGCGCGGCCTTGCGTGGTTTCGAGTTCCGGAAACCATCCAGGTGTATTTGCATGGGAACACGCGGCCGGGTGTATCGGCACGGGACGTTGCGCAATACGCCGTCGGATTTATGGGCGAAGACAGTGCCGTGTATAAGGCGCTCGAATACGGTGGGCCGTACATTCAAGGTCTGACGATCGAGGATCGAATGCTGTTTCCGTTAATGTCGATCGATCTCGGGGCAAAGGCGGCATTCATCAACCCGGATGAAAAGACGGCGGCGTTCGCAAAATCATTTTCGTCGTTCAAGAGCTTTGAATTGATGACAAACGATTTCAATGTGAAGTACGAACGCGTGATCGATATCAATGTCAGCACCCTTGAGCCGCAGATTGCGTGTCCTCCCACTGTGGGGAACGTGAAACCAGTCGGTGAAGTTATCGGAGTGCACATTGATATCGCGGAGGTTGGTGGCAGCACAGGCGGCCGCCTGGATGACATTCGCGTGCTTGCGAAGATTATCGGCGGCAAGCGGATTCATCCCGGTATTCGTCTTCAAGTGGTGCCCGCTTCAAGGGGAATATACAAGACCGCGCTGCAAGAGGGTTTGATTGAAGCCGTGCACGACGCCGGCGGCAGCATTTTTCCACCGAGTGCCGGGTCCAATCAGGCCGTCAATATGGGCGCGATGGCTGAACATGAAGTGATGATTTCGAATCAGGCCCGGAATTTTCCCGGCCGGAATGGTCATCCCAAGGCGCGCCACTATCTCGCTTCCGCCGCCACGGTTGCGGTGTCCGCTCTGCGAGGCAGGATCTCCGATCCGAGCGACATTTAGCGGCTGCCGAGGAGTTCCAGCGTTTTCCGATCCGCAATCGGCATGCCGTCGGAATCCAACGGCAGCTCGGCGATCATATACACGATGGAATCGATAATGACCCAGATTCCGAATCCGCCAACCGTCAGAAGCTTCACGATACCCAGGCCAACCTGGCCCCTGTAAAACCGATCCACGCCGAAAATGCCCAATAAAGTGGCAAGCAGAATGAGAACTCCCTTGTCCTTTCTGGAGAAGTTTGAAATTCCGGAACGAATACTGTCTCGTGTTTTCACGTCGATGATCCATTTGCCATCGGAGTCTGTGGGCAGCGTACCCACCATATAGACAATGCCGTCGATGAGTGCCCATATCCCGCAGCCGCCCGCTGTCAGAAGCTTCAATATGCCGAGTCCAATCTGACCTCGATAGAATCGATCGACGCCAAAGCTGCCCAGCAGTGTTGCCAGGAGAATGAGGATTCCTTTATCCCTCGTGGAAGTGTCTGTCCGCTGAGCCGTGGAGTTGTCGAATGTTGTGCCGTCGCTCATTCCTTCTCCTTTACCGTGTCTTTCATACCCACGGATTCTTCTGCAGGTTGTAAATCCAGCCGGATGCCGTTGAAATGGCAGCCAGCGTCACAAGGAAAAATGATTCGATTCTTGTGAGATGGACTTTGATTTCTTTGTGAGTTAGCGCGTTAAAAGTCGAGTGCAGCCAATACAGAACGACGAGTGAAAAGACGAGAAGGCTGTTTACGTTCAAATCCATCGCACTGCGAAGATTACCGTGGGCGAGAAACAGGAATGCCCTCGTGATCCCACAACCCGGGCAGGGGATGCCAAATAGGTCCTTCAGCAGGCACACACTGAAGACTTCATGGTGAAACGGAGAAATCACCGCTGAAGCGAAAAGAATTCCCGATAAAAGCAGGAAACCGCCAAGGCGTCGCGACGGCGCTGCATGGATTGTGATTCTCGATAGGATCAACATCATTTCCGCTTCGTTTGGGTCGCCGCACGATAACACACGTTTCGTCGCCAACGGCGTGCGTCTTTCTGCGTGAAATTTCCAGCGGCAAAGAATAGGATTACACGATGAAAAACATCATTGCCCTGGGCATTGCGGTTGTGGCCTTCTCCGTTATTGTGGCGGTAGCGGCACCGGCGCCTCCCATCATGGCCATGATTCTCGATGGTCAAAGCGGCGGGACGTACCATGCATGGCAACAGGTCACCCCGGTGCTGAAGAAGCAGCTTGAGGATACCGGATTATTCCACGTCGATGTGGTCACGTCTCCGCTGTCGACTGGTGATTTCAGCAATTTCAAGCCGGATTTCTCGAAGTACCAGGTTGTCGTTTCAAACTACGATGCGCCCGACTGGCCCGCAGATTTGAAGGCTTCGTTTGAACGCTACATCACCAATGGTGGAGGATTTGTTTCGGTCCATGCTGCCGATAATGCATTCCCCGGCTGGAAGGCATACAACGAAATGATTGGAATCGGTGGATGGCGAGGTCGCAACCAGACTGCCGGTCCGCTGTGGTTCTTCAAAGATGGCAAGCTGGTGTCGGACACGACTCCGGGGAACGCGGGCGCTCACGGCAATCGCCTTCCCTTCCAGGTGGAAATTCGCGAGACCGAGCATCCCATCATGAAAGGCCTCCCGAAACGATGGATGCACACGGGTGATGAGCTTTACAACAAGATGCGCGGCCCAGGCACGAACATGACGATTCTGGCCACCGCCTATTCGGATCCTTCCAACAGCGGTACCGGCCGCGATGAACCGATGTTGATGGTTTCGACGTTCGGCAAGGGCCGCGTCTTCCATACAACACTTGGCCACGATATTCCGGCACTGAGCTGCGTCGGATTTATCGCAACGTTTCAGCGCGGCACCGAATGGGCCGCAACCGGAAACGTGACTCAGAAAGTACCAGCCGATTTTCCATCGGCGGACAAAGTGAGCATTCGCGCCGATATCGCGGCGATGGCCGCACCGGCTCCAGCAAAGTAGAGAACCAGTTTCAATATGACTAACCCCATCAGTACCCATTCCGCGCGTAGCGCAATGAATCGCGATCCGGAACTTCGAGACTGGGTCGAGCAATGGTTGAAGGACAGGGAACGAATCGGGCATGAGCAGATGACGTCCGAGGAGTTCGACAAGCACTGGCGTTACGTTCGGCCCGAACGGATGCACGAAGGCGCCACCGAAGCCGTTGCCGCATATCTGGAACTTCATGGAGGCCGCTAGTACTCCGCCGGCGTTCATCTATGGAACCGCGTGGAAAAAAGAAGCCACTGCCGAACTCGTTAAGACAGCCGTGGGTGCAGGGTTTCATGCCATCGATACGGCCAATCAGCCATGGCACTATGACGAGCCACTTGTCGGCGAGGCATTAAAGGCACTCGCCGATGGCGGCGTCACTCGTAGTTCCCTTTACCTCCAGACGAAGTTCACTCCTGTCGACGGTCATGATCATCGCGTGCCGTACGATCCCGAACTGGATCTCAAGAATCAGGTGGCTCAATCCTTCGAATCGTCGTTGCGGCATCTGCATACGGATTATCTGGACTCCTATCTCCTGCATGGTCCCTACTCCTCCCGGGGACTCGGAAATTCCGACTGGGAAGTTTGGGGAGCTATCGAAGAAATTCATCGATCCGGAAGTGCACGGATGATTGGGATCAGCAACGTGAATGCCGAACAACTCGATCTGCTTGTGAAGAAAGCCCCCATCAAGCCCACGGTTGTTCAGAATCGTTGTTATGCGAATCGCGGATGGGATCGGGAAGTTCGAGAGATCTGCCGGGATCACGGAATCACGTATCAGGGATTTTCGCTACTGACGGCGAATCGAAATGTTGTGCGCCATCCGATTGTTCTGTCCGTTGCCCGCCGTCTGGGCGTTCAGCCGGAGCAGGTGATATTTAGATTCGCCATGCAGGTTGGCATCGTACCGCTGACGGGAACACAGTCCGAGCTTCACATGAAGGAAGACCTCGGAGTTTTCTCAATTCAACTCACGCGCGACGAGGTCGAACTTATCGAATCCATCGAAGGTTAAAAAGGGGTCTGACGGGTCTGGCCCCTTTTCGAACTGAACGATTGTTACAGAAAAAGGTGCCAGACCCGTCAGACCCCTTTTTTTAGCCGAGGCAGACTTCGCCGAGAAGGCCCGCACCGCCGCAATACTTCACGTCCTGAAGCTGGAGCAACAGTCCGTCCGGATCGGTGAAGTACAACTCCGGAGTTCCTTCCTTCGCGCCGCCGCGGTTTTCCATCCGCATGCTGACGTATGTTTTCAGCGGGCCCGTTGCCGCTTGAGTGCCATTTGAAGTGAGTCCGAAGCCGACCAGCTTTTTTGTCACGTCGTCCTTGTCGAAATTCTCCATGTTCATGCAGACGTGATTGATCGTCGATGGCCGTGGAGCAGCCGGCGCTGCACCACCACGAGGTGCGCCGCCACCGCCCGCAAACATGATGAAGCTGACTCCCGGTCCTATTCCAAGTCCGGGTGCACCCGTTCCCGTACCCACTGGACCCTGTCGTGCGCGTATCGGCATTCCGAAAGCTTCCTGATAGAACGTCTGCGTGCGATCGGCGTTTGCCACGCCGAAGACCGTGAAGTGACTGAGTTCCTTCAATGCCATCAGTCCTTTTTGAGAGGACGGCTCCGGTGCCATGCATGTCGTTCCAAGAGGACCTGTTCCACCGCAGAATTTTGCATCCTGCAATTGCACGATCATTCCATCGGGGTCGCCGAGAAAGAGTTCGTTCGTGTCTCCGCGCTTCGATACGCGGATCTTCATCGGTCCCCCGCTCAGTCCCGGGTCTGCCGGGTCGGCTTTGCTGACGCCATGCTGGGAGAGAATGCTGATGATCTGGTCCGCATTGAAATTATCAATACCCATGCCCACATTGCTGACGATGCTCGGCATGTTGGATCCCGCCGGCGAGAGCGCCATGAACTGCGGTCCGCTTCCAATTCGAAGGATCACGGTCGATCCCTGCCGCTGCTGGATCGGCATTCCGAATAGACCCTGGTAGAAATCGACCGACTTCTTCACGTCGGAAACAGAAAGCGCGAAGTGGTTAATGGCTTTTACCTGGACGGACGGCTTACCTGCCTGAGCAAACATGCGCGGAACGAAAGCCAGTGCCGGTATTGAAAGAAGAAGCTCGCGACGACTGATCTCACCCATTTGGTCACCTCTGAAGCTGAAATGGCCCATAGCTTAACGCACGGATGTAGGCTCGGTCTATGCCTGTGCAACGATATTGGGCTACAATAGGTGGTTCGACCGTACACCTCGGAGTCAACCAACTATGCAGTTATCCATAAATAATGTGTCCATGCGCTTCGGTGCGCGCATCCTGTTTGAAGATGTAAACACCACGTTTATTTCCGGCCGGCGCTACGCGATCACCGGCCCCAACGGCGCTGGAAAGTCCACGCTGATGAAAATTCTCACAGGTGAAATCGATTGTGAGAAGGGAACCATCGGCCGGCCGAAGAGAATGGGTGTATTGAGTCAGAATCAGTTTGCGTTTGATGCGTTCCGGGTTATCGATACCGTGATTATGGGGAACAAAGCGCTGTGGGAGGCTTTGCAGGAACGCGAAATTCTCTACGCGAAGGATCACAGCAAG